>Ga0315281_10014239_pt1 | contig 10732 bp, 7 predicted proteins | sample YL17G07_0_MG_FD_204540 | JGI IMG/M metagenome (GOLD analysis project Ga0315281, IMG submission 204540) | Sediment microbial communities from Yellowstone Lake, YNP, Wyoming, USA - YL17G07_0 | ecosystem: Environmental > Aquatic > Freshwater > Lake > Sediment | place: USA: Wyoming | collected... | reverse complement strand
GACGAAAACCACGATCCGTTTTCCAATGCGCTCGAGGTCTACATCAATCGCGTGCGCAACAAGATCGACGGCGACAGCGGCGGAAGCTCGATGATCCACACGCACCGAGGGGCCGGGTATCGCTTGGCGCCGGAGGCCGCGCGACGCAGCGGCGAGAGCACCGCCGTATGATGCGCTCGATTTCGATTCGCGCGCGGCTCGCGTTCTGGTACGCGGCCGTGTTTGCGGTGTCGCTGGGCGCGGTGGCGGTTGGCCTGTACGCCGTGGTGGCGCGCCAATCGCTGGCGAACGTGGACGGCTCGCTGCGCGAGGCAGCGTCCGCTGTCGCCACCGCGCTGGACCTGGAAGTGGAGGGCAACCGCTCGTTCAACCTCATGGCCACGCGCGTGGTGCGGGAGTTCCGCTTCCGCGATATGCAGGTGGTGCTGTACGACCCGCAGACCCGCACGGTGGCGCCGGGCGAGGCCCCGCCGGAAGACGACACGGAGCCGGCACCGGTGGACTCGATCGCGCACGGCATCGCCGCCCAAGCGTTCAAGCTCGACGTGCCCGACTTTGGCAAATGGGTGGCCGGCGCGTCGCTGGTGCAGTCTGGCTTCGCGATTCTCACCGAGGACGACGGCGAAGCTGTTCGAGCGTTTGCCACGCCGCGGCGGTTCGGGCGCAGAACGGTGGTGATTGGCGCACTACACCGTATGCGCGCGCACAACCGGCTGCTGGCCGAAATGCAGTGGGCGTTCGGGCTTGGGATTCCCCTGCTGCTCATTCTGTCGTCGCTCGGCGGCTACTGGCTCGCCCGCAAGAGTCTTCGCCCCGTGGCCGCCATGACGGAGCGGGCGCAGCAGATTTCGGCGTCCACACTGCACGGCCGGTTGCCGGTTCTCAACCCTGGCGATGAGCTGGGCCGGCTGGCGTCCGTATTCAATGAACTGCTGGCGCGGCTGGACGCGTCGTTCGAACAACAGCGGCAGTTCATCGCGGACGCGAGCCACGAACTCCGCACGCCGGTGGCAATCGTGCGTGGCGAAGCGGAGCTGGCGTTGGCACGCAACGAACGGACGCCGGAGGAATTGCGATCCGCGCTGCGCACCATCGAGGAGGAGATGCGCGGCCTCCAGCGCATCGTGGAGGATCTGTTCCTGCTGGCGCGGGCGCACGCCGGCGAGCGTTTGCTTCAGCCCGCGGAGCTGTACTTCGGCGAGCTGGCGGCAGAGTGCGTGCGTTCGGCGCGGACGCTCGCGGCGCAGAAGCACATCGAGTTGCGCTATGAGGGAAGCACAGACCTGCCGATGCGCGGAGATGAGGCGTTGCTCAAGCGCCTCTTGCTCAACCTGGTGGACAACGCCATCAAGTACACGCCCGCCGGCGGGCAGGTGGCGGTGTCCGCGCGAGCGGACGACGGCCGGTACGTGATCGACGTGCGCGACACGGGCACCGGAATTCCGGCGGAGGCGCAGGCGCTCGTGTTCGAGCGGTTCTACCGCGCCCAGCGTGCGCGGCGCGCGGGTGAGCCATCGTCTGGCGCCGGACTCGGGCTGGCGATCGCGAGCTGGATCGCGCATGCGCACGACGGCGCGCTGGTGCTGTTGGCGTCGGACGCGAATGGCAGCGTGTTCCGGCTGACGCTGCCGGCGCCGGGTCTGGCGCCCCTGTCGATCGTGCCACGCGCCGAGGCTGCTCAGGCGTTCGGCTGATGTTCAGGCGGCAGCGCATGGCGCGCGATGGCGGCGTCGACCGTGTCGCCGTCCCTGGAGGTGACGTAGACGTGCTCGTGCGTCACGGACAGCCCGAACTTCATGCGCCGATCCATTCGTTGAACCAGCCCATCAAGTAGCGCGCGATCGACGGCGCGGATCTCGATGGTGTCGCGTTTGTGGATCCGCGCGCCCTCGAGCTGGCGCAGCAGTTGCTTTGGGTGCCCAATCCGAGAGCTCACGTCGTGCTGCCATTTGCGCGACCAGATTGCGGCGCAGTCCCGCGCCAATCTGCGAGCGCTTGCGCTCGAGCCACTCATCGAATGCGTCCGAGACACGCGGTGCGTAGATGTCGAGAAACCGCGCGTGCGCGTGCGGGCCTGTTCCGTTGCCGCTGGCCGAGTAGTCGTCCGTTACGGCATCGGCCGGGAGACTCACCATGTCTCCGTCGGCGGGGATGGGCGCGCCGAGTTGCCTGCATGTCTGCTGGGGCGCTATCCAGCGGAAGTACAATGTCGGGGAAGCCCCTACGGCGCTAGAAGAGCGCTGGCACGGCCGGCGTCTCTACGCCATGTTGCGGTTGCGGTTCTGGTACGAGAACAGAAATGCATCTTGGATTCATGCTGTTGATCGCGGTTTCAATGGTCGGCTGCGCCACGGTGCAGACGATCAACCCAGCGTCTCCCGCCGGGTCCACGGCCGCGCCCGCCAACGACAGTCTGCGCCCCGGCCTGATCAGGTATCTCTCCAGCGCCAGCTCGGCCGTGACCAATTATCGGCGGGACGTTGCCAAAAGAAAGATGCGCGAGTCGTGCGGCGGCGCGTACCGCATCATCGCCGAGGGACCGCAAACCAGGCCGGGCGGCGTGGTTTCTACTGATGGCAATGCCACGGCGGCGCACTATCAATATCCGGCGTTTGTCCCGACACCTATCGCCTTTCCACAGACCGAGGTCTGGACGCGGCTCGCGCGCGATTTCCAGAATAGCGACGGCTCGCCGTTCTTCAGCGCCCCGCCGCTGATATCGACCGAGCGCTGGGCCTCTGGCTTGGATGGGGGCACGGGTGGGGGCCCTCCCAGCCAAACGAGAGCGGGAAAGTCGGGCTTGGGGCAACCCCAGTATTGGCATATCCAGTATGCGTGCGATCCCTTGGGCGGCGCGGGCGACTTCCGGTAGTCGCTCGAGTGGTCGCTCACAGGCTTTTCATGCCGACATAGTGAATGCCCAGGGGCCAGCGCGCCGCATCCTGCTGGTGGAAGCCCGCGTCTGGGTCGCCCGGCGCAACGCATGGTGGCAGGAATTCACATCGTACGGATTGACCGGCCGAACCAAGGAGCTTTCAATGCTGAAACGTGTCTCGATACTCGTGGCCATCCTGGCGCTCTCTACAGTGCGTCCAGCGGCGCTGCAGGCTCAACGAGGAAGAAAATTCGACCCGCTGCCACCCAAGGAAGGCGAATTCGCGCCACCGCCGATGCCCTCGGCCAAGGACATGGAGAAAGGGTCGCCGGCCGCGATCCTCCTCGACAAGCAGAAGAAGCTGCAGCTCAGCGACAGCCAGGTCACCGTGCTCCGGATGCTGCGCCGCGCCAGCGCCGACTCCAATGCGGTCACCTATGCGATCTGGGACTCGGTGCGTACCGACATGCTCATCGGCGGCAAGTCGGCGAACGTCGACCCCGGGGAGGCGCAGGCGCGTCAACGCCGCTTCAGGACGGTGCTGCAGGCGCTGGGCCAGCGAAACGAGTGGACCAAGAACCAAGCCCTGCCGGTCCTCACCGACGACCAGAAGCCCAAGGCCAAGGAGTACTGGGACGACGAGGACAAGAAGAATCAGAAGTGGATGGGTCCACAGCGCGGCGGCAGTGGACGGCCAGGGGGCGGGCGCCCTCCGGCCGTCTGAGGCCGGCCACGGCCGTCGCACCTCCCCGACCGGGCGCGCCTAACGGTCGCGTCAGGTTGCGGGTTAGACTACAGTCACCTTCTGACGGAGCAAGCCGTGTCTCGGTATTCCTTGTTGGTCCCGCTCGCGGTAGCGTGCGGTGTGGCCCCAGCGCTGCTGTCGGCGCAGGCGCCCATCCCGGTTGGGCGGTGGAGTGCGAACATCCGCCCGACGCTCGCGCCGTCATCAGGCATCGGCGCCGCGACCATGCGCATGTACGGCTCGGTCAACCTGACGGCCAACCGCGCCGGCACTCCCGGGTCATGGATGGTGGAAATTCGGCTGACGTCCGACCGTCCCAGCGAGTCCCTCCTCTGGGACATCGCGCCGGGCCACTGCCAGTCGGGTGCGGTGGCGCAGATCCAGCCCAATCAACTGCCGCCGCTCGAAGTCCTGGCAAATGGCAACGCGGATATCACCACGGCCGCCAACCTGCTCCTGAACCCAGGCGATTCCTACCACCTCGACATCTTTCGCAACGGCCAGCAGCAGGAGAACGTGGTTGCCTGTGCGACCCTGAAGTACTCCGAGAAGAAGAAGTGAGCTGGCCTCGGCCGGCATGCGAGAAGGGGCCGGTCCCACTGGGACCGGCCCCTTCTCTTGCTGCCCAATCACCCGCCGGCCGGCACGAATGCCGACCGGCAGGTCTCCAGTCTATCGACCATCCGGGTTAAGCGATCCGCCGAACGTGTAGATCGGCAACTGAAGCGTCTGCAACTCAGTCGCCGGCAACGGCATGGAACGCGCCGCCAGGGCAGGCAACGTCTCGTTGCGGCGCGCATCGCCCCACGATGCGTAGACGTTTGTGCCATACAGTTCAATCAGGCGCTCGTAGCGAATGAGGCTCAGCAGGACCGCCGTGCTCATGGTGCCATCCGCCGGGCTCAGCAGGCCACGGGTCACGCGGGTGTTGTTGATCTTCGCGGCGGCCAAGTTCAAGTCGCCACCGGTGCGGACCAGCGCCTCGGCCCACATCAGGTCGTTCTCGGATGCACGCATCGACGGCGTGAGGCCCAAGAACGCGAGCGGCTGTCCACGCGCCATGTACAGGTATCGCTGGTGCGACCAGTTCGACAGGAACCAGACACCACGGGTCGGGTCACCCAGCAGGGCGGCGTTGAACAGGAAATCCGTGGTGAGCCGTTTGTCGAGCGACGTCGCCTTTGGTGGCGCAACGGTCGACGTGAGCTTGACGGGCTGCGTCGAGTCCATCGCCTGGATCACGCGCATGTCTACGCGGGTCCAGGTGGCGGTTTCAGCGTACGCGGTGTAATTGTTGCCGAACGCGTTGGTGGTCGTGACGTTCAGCGCGAGGTCGAACGGCGTGCCCGAGCTGATGCCCTGCGCGGCATAGGTGAGTACCTTCGCCCAGTTCGTGGCCGTGTTGGCGACGCCGGTACGCGCCGTTTGCACCAGCGTGCGTGCGGCGAGGGACGCCGAGAGCCTTGACAGGTTCGCCGCGGAGAGCGGCAGGTCTTCGACGTACTGCGCCGGGAACGTATAGGTCTTTCCCACCGTCGCCGCGATCACGACGTCGAACTTGGCGAGCGCAGCGTCACGCACAGCCGCGTACGGCTGAAGAGCGAGCGTGGCCGCGTCCGACGTTTCATCAACAACAAACGCCTGGTCAAAGTACATGGCCAGCCCTGCGTACGACGCACCCTGAATGAAGCGGGCCAGCGTCGTGTACTGGTCGGTCGTGGCTACGGTGCCGACTGAGACGCCGGCGGCAATCGCCTTCAGTCCGTCGTTCGCCGATCCGATCGCGGAATAGTACGAATTATAAACACGTCTGGTGACATCGAGGTCACCCGAACCGGGCGCATTATTGTACGCGATGCGCGGCTCTTGGCCGTTGAAGCGCATGCCGAAGTTACCGAAGTTGCCACTGATTTCATCGGCGTTCACGGCCATGGCCAGCTTGTTCACGTCCTGCTCCGCGTTCCACCAAGTGGCGAACGCGTTCCCGATGACGTTCTGCACGTCGGCTCCGGTGCCGAGCACCTTCACCAGGTCGGGGTTGTTGAGGTTCGGAGAGTTCAGGTCCGTATTGCACCCGGCGACGAAGGCCAGCAGGCCAAGCGCAGCGCCAACGGAAGCCCTGCGAGAGAGTTTCATCATGATCTTATAGTCTCCGGTCACTTAGTAGGTGAGGGTGAACTGGGCCGAGAACTGCCGCAGCGAGGGATAGCGGAATCCGTCGATGCGATAGTTGAAGTCGTCGCCACCCAGCGTTTCAGGATCGGCGCCGGTGTACGAGGTAAACGTCTTCAGGTTGCGCCCAATCAGCGCGATCCTGACGCCCGACGCCACCGTGCTCAGGCGGGTCATGTCGAGAATCTTGGTGGACAACAAGTAGCTCACCGACAGCTCGCGCAGCTTGGCATAGGAGCCGCCCTCGACGAAGTACGCGTTCGAGACATTGCCGTTGTACATGCCCGACGAGAAGAAGCCGAGCGCGACGCGATCCGCCACTGGGTAGCGCGTGCCGTCCTCATCTGCGTGCCGGACATCCTGGAACATCCACTGCTTGGTGAAGTTGTAGATATTGCCGCCGACCACGCCGTCGACCAGCATGTGGAACGAGAGCTGATTCCACTTCATGTCATGGATCATGCTCCAGCTGTAATCAGGATTGCTGTCACCGATCTTCTGCAGCGTGGTGCCGTCCTTCGCGACGTACTTGATCGGCAGCTCGGTGGGGGTTCCCCGCGCCGTCTTCAGCACGACGTAGCCCGTGATGTTCGTCGTGTAGTTGTTGAGGTCGAACAGCGGGTTGGCACTGTTGACCGGGTTGTCGAGCAGTTCCTGCGGGTTCTTGATGAACCGGTCGCCGTACATGACGCCAAGCGCCTCGCCCTGCCTGTACCAGAACTGGTCGCCTTGGCTCTGGCCGAAACCACCAGCCTGGTTGAACGCCGGACGGTCCAGCTTGTCGACGAACTGGCGAGTGCGGTCGGCGCCAAAGGTGATGCTGTACTGCAGGTCCGAGCGGTCGATGATGCGCGCGGTGACCTGCGCTTCCAACGTGTGCGCGCTCACATCGGCCGCATTGCGCGTCTGCGCCGTGAAGCCGCCAGCCTTGGCCGACGACAGCGGAACCGACAGGAACGCGCCGATGGTCTTGCGGTCGGATATCGTGGCTTCCGCCGCGAAGTGGTTGAGGAACTCGCCGACAATGCCGACTTCGTTTTCCGTCTGGACGGCCGGCTTCAGGTCGGGGTTGCCCACCTGCTGCTTCGACACCGTGCCGCCGCTCAGGCTGTAGTTCTGGTACTGGGCGGTGAAGCCCGGGCGCAGGCCTGCCGTGCCGCGTGCGGCCCGGAGTTTCAGCTCCTGGATGCCCGGCATCTTGAAGTCCTCGGAAATGCGATACGCGCCGGAGACACCATAGAAGTTCTTGTGGCGCTCGTTCGCGCCAAACAGCGATGAGCCGTCCTTCCGGGCCATCGCCTGCACCAGGTAACGGTCCTTGAAGTTCAGCTGCTGCGTGACGAAATAGTTTTCGCTTTGAATGACCGTCTGTGAGGACGACGCCCCCGTGAAGGTCGGATCGCCGCCATTGATCGTCGGCAGGTCGATGTTGAGCTTCGCGGTGTTCGACGCCGTGTTGAACGTGTTCGAAATTTCCTGCAGGTACGTGACACGCGTGGAGGAACTCAGGTCGCCCCACTGCCGCGCGACGTTTGCGTTGACCGTCGTGTTGGCGTTCTGCGCCCGGTTGGCCTGCACCGAGTAAGTGCCGTTCAGCAACGTGTTGGGCGCACCACCCGAAAACGTGCCACGCTTCAGGTAATTCGCGTTGCCAGTGTTCAGGCGGTCCGTGCCGTACGTGGCGTCAAACGAGAGCCACGTGCTGGGACGGTAGCGGATCACGCCCGAGCCGATCATGCGCTCGCGACGGAAGTGCGCATCGCGAACAAACAGATCGTACAGCGGGTTGCCACGGGCGCTCGAGTTGAAGGCCGGCGGCAGGTAGGGGTTGTAGGCCACCGTGTCGGTGGGTCCCCACGGCTGTGCGAGGTTGAGGTCGGGCGGCGCCTGCAACAGGTCGAAGAAAGGACCACTCGCGCCCGGATCCTGGTCGTTCGTGTTGATGGAATACATGGAGCTGATCGAGACGTCGATCTTTCTGTTGATCGCCTGATCGGCGTTCAGCCGGAAGTTGCGGCGACGCTCGCCGTCAACGAATGGCAGGATGCCCTGATTGTGTTCGAAACTGTACGACGTGGCGAGGTTCGTGCTGCCGCGGCGAACCGACATGTTGGCGAACGAGTTCTGGTAGTCACCAGTGCCCATCCACTCCTTCTGCTGGTTGCGCCACTCCCCCGGGAGGTACGCGTTGTCGGAAAGATTATCGGTTTCCGGAACACGCAGACCGCCCGCGATAATGAACGTGCCATCGGGATTCAACTTGAAGTTGTGGTGCTGGTTCAGGGGCACGAAACGCTCTTGGTTGCCCGAACCCATCTCGGTGCGCGCGGAGAAGTTCACCTTGTTATTGGCGTCGCCCTTGCCGCGTCTCGTGATGATATTGATCACGCCATTGGCGGCCGCCGACCCGTAGGTAGCGGACGACGCGGCGCCCTTGAGGACTTCGATGGCGTCGATGTCGTTGGCATCGATGTCCTGCAGCGAACCGCGAGTGATCACGCCGTCAACGACGAGCAGCGGGTCAGAGCCACCCGGCGTGAGGTTCGTGGAGCCACGCAGCTTGATGATCGGGTTGGCACCCGGCGTTCCGCGCGGCATCGCCACGTGGGCGCCCGCAACCTTGCCCGCCAGCGCAGCGAGAGGACTCGTCCCCGGCACCTGCGAAATGGTCTCGGAACCCACACGCGCGACGCCGATGGAGAGCAACTTCTGGTCCGTGGCCGCCGCGACGCCCGTCACAACGACTTCGGAGAGAAGAACGGCGGACGGTAGCTCGAAGTTCACGGTGTGTGTTCCGGCGGCCAGCACGACTTCCTTATTCACCGGGGCACGGCCCAGCGCGCGCGCCGTAAACGTCGCTGTTTGATTGGTGGCTGGGACCTCGATGCGGTAATTACCACGGGAATCGACAACTACGACCTTGCCGAACTCGGGCATTGCGACGCTGGCGCCGACTTGGACGTTGCCCTTCTCGGTGAGCACTTGCCCAGTGACAATCGCCGTCCCCTGGGCCAGGATGCTCCCGGCGGCCAGAGAGGAGAGCAGTGCGCCAACTGCGATGCGCCCTAGATAGCTTCTAACGTTCGCCATGTCTCGGTCCCCAGTAGTGTGAGTGTAACCCAAGGTAACCCGCCAAATTGACCACTGAACCGTTGCCCTGTCAATCCGATCCAGTGTGCCGTCCATCGTATAAAAGAACCCGCGCTTTGCGCCAGGCGTCACATGTGCCGGACGCCGCGACTCGACCTGAGACGCAAGCACGCACAAGGAAACCTGTGCGGCGTCGCCATGGCAGCTAAGTCGAACAAAAATATGGAGATAGCTCCTTCATCAGCGCCCACGATTCTTGGAATCTCCGCATTATACCACGACAGCGCCGCCTGCCTGGTGCGGGGTGGCACGATCGTCGCGGCGGCTCAAGAGGAGCGCTTTACCCGGGTCAAGGGCGACTCGGCGTTCCCGGCGCGCGCGGCCGCCTGGTGTCTTGAGCACGCCGGGCTGCGCGCGGACCAACTGGACGCCGTTGCCTACTATGAGAAGCCGTTGCTTCGGTTCGATCGCATTGCCGAGACGTTCCTGGCGCGCGCGCCACGCGGACTGGCGGCGTTTCGGCACGGCGGCCCGCGCTGGACCCGCGAACGGCTTCGCATTCCGCAGATCATCCGGGAGGGCCTGGGCGGTTACACCGGCGCCCTGCTCTTCGCGGAGCATCACGAGTCGCACGCCGCCAGCGCCTTCTTCCCCTCACCGTTCGAGGAGGCGGCGATCTTGACGCTCGACGGTGTCGGCGAGTGGGCGACCGCCACCATCGGTGTCGGCCGCGGCAGCGACGTCGAGATCCTGCAGGAACTGCACTGGCCCGATTCGCTCGGCCTGCTCTACTCGGCCTGTACCTACCACTGCGGCTTCGCGGTGAACAGCGGGGAGTACAAGCTGATGGGCCTCGCGCCCTTCGGTACGCCGCGGTTCATCGACCAGCTACTCCGCGAGGTGGTCACGCTGCGGGACGACGGGTCGTTCCGGCTCGACCAGCGCTACTTCAACTACCTCGACGGCCTGACGATGACGAGCCGCCGGTTCGACGAGTGCTTCGGGGGGCCGCCGCGCGCGCGCGACGGGCCCGTCACCGCGCGCGAGACGGACCTCGCGCGCTCGGTGCAGCTTCTGACAGAGGAGATCGTCCTGCGGATGGCGAGAACGGCGCACGCGATCACCGGATCGAGCGCGCTCTGTCTCGCCGGTGGCGTGGCGCTCAATGCCGTCGCCAACGGCCGAGTGGCGCGCGAAGGGCCCTTTGACCGTCTCTGGATTCAGCCCGCCGCCGGGGACGCCGGTGGCGCGGTTGGGGCAGCGCTCCTCGGGGCACATCGTGGCCTCGGTGTGCCGCGTCTCCCCCTACCGGGCGACGGTATGTCGGGTTCTCTGCTGGGTCCGGAGTGGTCGGCCGACCAGCTGAGCCAGACGTTCGATCGACTGGGAGCGGCCGCCTCGCGGCTCGACGAGGAGGCGCTGATCGCCCGCTGCGCGGACGCGCTCGCCGCCGGGGGAGCCGTGGGCTGGTTCGACGGACGCATGGAGTTCGGACCTCGGGCCCTTGGCGCCCGGTCGATTCTCGCCGATCCACGTGACGCGCTGATGCCGCGCACGCTCAACCAGAAGGTGAAGTTCCGCGAAGGGTTCCGCCCGTTTGCTCCGAGCGTGCTTGGCGAGCGTGCCGGCCACTACTTTGAGCTGACCGACGAGTCGCCCTACATGCTCGTCGTAGCCCCGCTCCGTGAGGGACAGCGGATTGCGCCGCCGGCGCTGGATGCGAACGCGGGTTCGTCCGACCGGCTGACGCAGGCGCGGTCCACTGTTCCGGCCGTGACTCACCTTGACTACACGGCGCGGGTGCAGACCGTCACACCGGCGCGTTCACCGCGCTTCCATGCGTTGCTCAC
>Ga0315281_10014238_pt1 | contig 10733 bp, 18 predicted proteins | sample YL17G07_0_MG_FD_204540 | JGI IMG/M metagenome (GOLD analysis project Ga0315281, IMG submission 204540) | Sediment microbial communities from Yellowstone Lake, YNP, Wyoming, USA - YL17G07_0 | ecosystem: Environmental > Aquatic > Freshwater > Lake > Sediment | place: USA: Wyoming | collected... | reverse complement strand
TGCAATCGCCGATCCGCTGCTACGACGAGCCTTCAGCCAGCGGGCTCGCCCTTCGGACCTTCAACGTACTGTTGGGGACTGGCGCCCTTCTTTTTGGCGCCTTCCCCCCGCCTGAGAGTGGTACAGGCACTGCCGCAGACGGCAGAGCCAGTCCCCTGGGCTCCGCGCACCGCTCTCGCGACACGGCTCAGCGATTTCGCGACGAACCGTCATGAATCATGCGGGCTAGGAGGGATCGGCTGCCAGGAGATCTGTGAAACGTGTTGGAGAAAGATCATTCAGCAGTCCTATGTTTCACCTTTCACGTTTTGCCTTCGTCAGTGCCCGCTCATCGGGAAGAACGACACCGCGATGGACACGGTGATCAGGACGATGATGATCCATTCAAGCACTTCCATGCGTCTGGTGGTCGCGCGATCCGACATCTTGCCGTAGATGCTTTCCAAGGTCTCCAACTTGCGCAGAATGCTCGCATCCCAGGCTTCCAGGTGGAAACGTTGAGACGCGAGGCGATAGACGCGGGCCAGGTACTGGTCGCCTAACAGTTTCAAGGTGTTCGTGACCCGCTCGAAGAGGAGTGCGCCGTCGACTTGCAGCTGCGCGATATGCGTGGTGTCCTTGTCGTGCGAGCCGGGGAGCGGCAGCAGGCGCGGCTTGCGAGCGAGCGCTGCGTACCCCTGGTCCAGCGCCGCATCGAGTTGTTCGTCGAGCATCCGCATTTCCAAGAGCTCCACATTGGCAAATTCCAGCACGGCTCGCACGTCGTCCATCTCTTTCCCAAAGATCACGGCCGAGTGCCAGTCGATGAGCGCGGCGTCCCCGACTCCGTACGAAATGCGGCAGGATGTGGCATCTTGAATTTCTTGGTCTGCGAGCGGCGTCCGTTCCCCGCGAAGCACTTGGGCCAGTTCATTTTTCCGGCTTGTCCAGAGCGGGAGCGATTGCTCCGGCGAATAGGACTCAATCGAGAAGATGATGTAATCCTCCACCTCTTTGGCAATCTTGGGCCGTTCAATCGACGGATGAATCGCTTGAATAAGCTGCTCCACCCGCTTGCGCGATTCCGTCAGTAAGGACTCGTTCTCGTAGAGCGACTCGCTCAGTTCGAGCAGACCCTCGAAGGGGCCATCCAGCGTAAACCGATAGGTGATGGTCACGGCGCCGAAGTCGTACACCATCACTTCGACCGTAGGGCTGGATCGATACTGGCCGACCGCGAGGCTTCCTCCTTCTTGCATAAGGCGGAGCGGAGCCGGGCGGTATTCGAAATATTGCGGTGCTCTCGTCTTATGACGGAGACGGCTGCGCTCCCTGTCAGCTGTGATCCGTCGGGTGACATCCTCTAAATCGATCGACCACCCGATATCATACGCAAACACCGCGTAACAGGTGCCTTTGTTGATCGTAAGCGACGTGACAGAAGAAGCGTCCATCGAAATCCTTCTCTTCCATGAGGATTGATCTTAACACCGGTGTAGGGGGAAAGAGTCAAGCGCAGTGTCTGTCCCGATCCGTAGATAATGAGAATTCCCGTGCTCATGTCAGAAACAACCAAGAATCGGATCGGTCGGTTAACCGAGAAACTTTGCGCTTGACAATATATGATATGTCGAGTATTCTAGACACGTGGACATTAAGGAAGCACTCGCCGCTTTCAATACGCTTTCGCAGGAAACCCGCCTGCGGGTGTTTCGGTTGCTGGTCGAATATGGCCAGGCCGGTGCGCCGGCCGGTGCGCTGAGCGATTTCTTACATATTCCTCATAATACGCTCTCGTTTCATCTGTCGCATATGAGCCATGCGGGTTTGGTCGTATCGCGGCGGGAAGGCCGGTCTGTGATATACCGCGCCAATTTCGAGTTTTTTTCAGGGCTGATCCGCTACATGGTCGAGGACTGCTGCCGCGTCGAATTTGCCAGCATCCGCAACGATAAAAAGCGGAAATGCTCGATCATTGAACTGTCACACTGTTGCGAACCAAAGGAGAAAATATCATGAAACGTTTTCACATTCATGTTGGGGTTGAACGACTCGATGAGTCCATCCGATTTTATAGCGCCTTGTTCGGTGCGGAGCCGGTAAAAACGAAGACCGACTATGCCAAATGGTTGTTGGAAGACCCCCGCGTGAACTTCGCGATTTCTACGCGTGCGAAGAAGAATGGGATCGATCACCTTGGCATCCAGGTCGAGGAAGAGAGCGAATTGACAGAGTTGCGTGAACGACTCAAGGCCGGGAAGATGGCCGTGGTCGAGGAAGGCGAAACGGTCTGCTGTTACGCCAGGTCGGACAAATCCTGGATACAAGACCCCGCCGGCATTCCGTGGGAAGCATACCGGACGATGGAGGATGCCCAGCTATTTTCCGGCCATCCCGATCAAGCCGAAAGTGCGTGCTGTACGCCAGAAACGATGGGAGCGCCTGATTGCTGTGAACCATCTAAAAGAACTGCTGGGTGCTGCGCCTGATGAAGTCGGACGCGCTCAAAGTGCTGGTCCTATGCACGGGTAATTCCTGCCGCTCCGTGATGGCTGAAGCGCTGATCAATGATCTCGGCCAGGGCCGCTATCAGGCATGGAGCGCCGGAAGTGTTCCAGCGGGATCTGTTCACCTGAAATCGATCGCGGCGCTAACCCGGCACGGTATTGATCCCGGTCAGCCACGCAGCAAGTCATGGGATGAGTTTGCTGAACAATCATTCGATTTGGTGATCACGGTCTGCGATCACGTTGCGGGCGAAAGCTGTCCACGATTTCCCGGCAACCCCAAGAAGCTGCATTGGGGCACGCCTGACCCAGCCAAGGTTACCGGATCGGAGGCCGAAATAGACGCGGCTTTTGACAAGGCTTTTTTCCTGCTCAAGCGCCGCGTCGAAGAATTAATGAATTGACCGCGTGCTCCTGCCCCTTGAAAGGAAATTCCCCGGGTGAAAGGTTGCAGAGCGTTCGGTTCTTCCCCTATCGCCTCCGCCGCCCGCCGATTCTCCTGCCAGCCCTTGCGCGGGCCATGATGCCTCTTATGGACTCCCCGCTACTCGACAGTCTGCCTCGCTTTGCGATAAACCCGCGGCGGCACGCTCAGTGAGCTTCGTCAGCACCACGTATTCTGAGATCCGCGATCACTCTCTCGAGTCGCTGCTGTTCAGTCTTCTTAATTCGAACGAACGCCAGCCCGACGAGCCGACCCCTCACCCACTGCACATGTGCGGCGTCAATTACGAGTGGCCATTCTAAGCCTGGCACCTGAACCTGCAACTTCAAGGTTATCCCAGGGGTCATGGTCCACTGACTTTCCAACCGGCATCCGCCTTGAGAGAGATCGAGGATGAGGCCTGCTCCATCGTGGTTCGTATAATCTGATACCGTGGTGGGAAATTGCACAAGGAAGCGTCGAATCCCATGCCGTTTTTCTACCTTCATATCTCTAACGGAGCGGCCTTCAACCTTCCCATCAATGAGATGTTGACCAAACGCGATGCCATGGATATCGGCTTCTTGCTCCGTCGTGTACAAGACGTCGGAGGAGAACTCCCGAGGTTTCATCGCGCCGTGCTGTTTGAAAGAAATTACAATACAGATCTGCCATTTCTCCAATTCGGCAAGGTGCCTCGGGGCGGACTGAATCGCATAGCCCTCATACAGAACCGTGTTGCTCATACACTTGTCCACTGGTTTGCCGGCTCCGTCATCTTCAAGACTTAGACTACCGTATCGTGCTCGCTTCCGCCACTTCGATAGCGGCAGCGAGTGGGTTTGTCTGAGCTTGATGAATCCTTATCCGACAGCAAGACAGGACATACTTTCCCAATCAGTTCTCTCTGAACCAGGAATGCCTTCACCCTCGGCGCTGTGTGTCATTCAAGGCCGATCCGATGGATGTCCCTAATAAACCCGCTCACTGCTTCGTTATGTTCAGGATGCGATCGGGCGAAAACCTTAACCCTTTCGTGCCTCTCGTACTTGGACTTCTAACTACTCCAGCACCGAGTTTCTCTGACGTATGTTGCCCGCATATCTCAGCATAAAGTTACCCACGAGAGTCAGTCGATAGGGGAGACGACCCCCCCCGAACCAAGTGGCTCATTCCGCGAATATGGCAAGCGCAGGTGTTACTGGCTGAGGTGTTGAATCGCAGTGGCTTCGACACAGGTCTGGACAGGGATGTTCTCTCTGTTGCGGAACACCTTAATTTGAGCGGTCACCTGCACGCGATCCCCTTCTCTCAACGGTTCGATCAGGCGATTCGAGCGACGGATCGCCACGTCGATGGAGCCGGTATCATCTTGCAGCGTGAAGGTGGTATTTCCACACTTCCCTCCTAGTTCATGTTGGCGTGAACGCGACAGATGGACCACGCCTTGGAGCGTCACCAGTTCCAAATTGGAGGAGTCAACAGATGAGCGCAGGCTCCCGATCGACATCTGGCTCCACGCCTCGGTGGTAGCCACCACAAGCACAACTAGCAACAATCCAACTCGCAGAGGTACCATGCAGTGTTCCTTCCTCGGTTCAAGTTTAGCAGAGTCGCGTCTACGATGGTGTGCCGATACTTGTCGTGGCCGTGTGTCTGAGGCGTGACTTCTTTGCGTGCGGCCCCACCGGCCCTGCCTCCTGTGTGCACACCCTTAGCCGGTCTGTTCGATTCGTTCCGGTCAATCAAATTTGATTCACTCCGAATCGTTTTCGATTCACGCGGACCGTTTCCCATCCTCGTGTCGTAGCTTCCAGACAAGCGCAATTCCTGGAGAAATCGCATTTTGTGACCGAGGACAAGAGTATTATAGATTGGGTATGTGGATTGCTATATATTTGGTTAGTTCATATCTCGGTTTCTGCGATGCCGGGGAAAGCTCACAGAATGAACATCTTTGTCGCCATCATGTTTTTGCTACCGCTGGTACTCGTGACCCTTTACCTCTATCTGTCCGGCGCGTTCACCAATCGGAGAGCGTTCCAGTACACCTTTTTCATCCTGTTGGCCTTCTTCGGGCTGACCATCGGGATCTGCACTCAATTGCCCTACCTAGGCTACAACCTCCCGACCACAACCCCGCTGTCGCTGAGTAAGGTTCTGCCCCAACCGTAGGCAGCTCCGCAACAAACCCGCTGCACTCCGCCATGGAAACGCAATGCCGCCTCTCGCGGAACAGCGCATACGGATGCAAGAGTTCACTGCGGTGTTCACGGTGCTGCGCCTCCTCACGCCGTGAAGATGTCGTATGAAGTGGCCAAGAAGCGTGCGCAACCCTACACGAAGATTGTCGAGGAGGTTCCAGAAATGCGGAGGGATACAGTGGAGTTGGTGAGACGCGCTGTCACGGATAACTGGAAAGTCCACGCCTTGGTGAATACCCGTGCCAAAGGAAGTACGCTGCTAACCATTGAGGCCTTGGCAGATCAGCTTCGAGCCTAGCGTCGGTGCATCTCTGCTCACCCCCGACGGTTACGTGCCGGCTTCCTGGACCAGTTGATGGTGGGATCGGGCCGCGCCAGTAGCCGTTTAGTTAGAGACAGGTTGGTCTTCGTTGGGCTACCATGCCGTCAACTGCCCATCTGTCATATCATATGAATATCCGCCATGTGCGCTCTCGCCATTGGCTCACGCTGAAACCAATAGACGCCTGGTTTCTTCGGTGCTTCGGGCCCGCCTCGAAGGCCCACCTCTGACAGGGATGACTGGTTGCTCTTGGATGTATGAGACATCAGTAGTGCCTCGACTGGCAGTCTCAAGGCAAGGCTGACCTGTGGGAAGTGTCAACAGAGGCATCAAACTCGAACTGAAGCCAACATTTGCCTTCTCCCTCATATTCGAATACTTTCCACTCTCGAATACCATTCCAACAGATAATGAATGACCGAAGCTTTCCGCCGTGTGGTTGAAGTACCGACTTAAGTGATCGTGAACTACTAAAATCAGTGGGCGAAGACTTTGTCATACCGTTGTGGACAGGATGATTGTGATATTGGTGAATTTCATCACAGCCCAACCTTTCGACAGGGTCTTTCGACTTGGAGGGATTGTCAGAAGCGGAGCGTCGGTATGGTGAACCGATTGCGGCAGTGACCCGAACAGTAAGCCTCGTTCGCATAAAGCGGTACCAAAGACTTCCCGTCGTTCGCGGAACATTCCTATGGAGAGGATTTCTTCGAAAGCTGGCAGCATTTTGCGAACGAGATTGTAGGCTAGTGAGACCGTGGGAAAGCATGATCGTTACATCCATATTCTGAATAAGCCCGAACAGTTGCGTGGGCTTGTAATCCCGCATGGCAAGGCTGGGACACAGAATAGGGAGCCGGATTTTCTGAACCGTCAGTTGTGGCATGTGTGCCTCTGAGTACGCAGGGGCGCTGCTGCGTGCGTCCAACGAGGGCCTTCTGAGCCCGCGCGTTGCGCGAGCACAGAAAGATCATCGGGCGCATCCCCTCCTCTGTTCTGCGAGCAGGAGGACGACCAGGCTACCCATCTTATGCTAGGCTTTCCTCCCGTGTGTGGACGCTTTACCCAAACGGCCTCGTCCGCGGTGATCGCTCAACAGTTTGCCGTCGCGATGCCGTCGCTGTTCACTCCTCGTTACAACATTGTCCCGTCTCACAGCCGGCTTCAGCCTGTCGGTTCGAAGGTGGCGGGAACTCAATCGAAAGGAGGCGCAACATGAACGTGCTCGTGGCGACGGATGGATCGAAGTATGGGCGATGGGAGCTGAACTGGGTGGCCCAACTGCCGTTTGTGGAGCCGCCAAAGGTTATGGCGCTGCATGTGCTGGATCTCGGCGCGCTCCGTGCGCCGTTTCTCTTGCAGCCAGTGACAGCCGATAGCGAGCGGTATATTCGGGAAGAAATAGCGCGCATGGAAACGCGCTCGGCCATCACCATCACAGATACCAAGAAGCAGTTGGCGGCGCTGAAGCTCAAGGGCACAGTCCGCAAGGAGCAGGGGGCGATTGCCCCAGTGATCTTGAAACGCGCGCCGAAACGGGACGGGCTCCTGGTGGTGGGAAGTAAAGGCCTCGACGCCCTTGACCGCTTCATGCTCGGCAGTGTATCGACGAATCTCATCCAGCATGCGACGTGCCCTGTGCTGGTCGTCAAGGACGAGGCGGCACCGGTGCGGCGGATCACCTTGGCCACCGATGGGTCGGACGCATCGGCCAAAGCACTTGAGTTTGTGCAGACCAAGTTTCAGCCGGATCATTCGACCGGCAAGGGAGAGCGTGTGCCGATTCATGTGAGCGTGATCCATGCGATGCCGTTCCTCAAGTACCCGGAACTGAAGGAGTCAGGCCGCAGGTTGGTCGAACAGAGCGTGCGGACGCTGATCGAAGCGGGGTTTACGGCCAAGCCTGTGTGTCAGCTGGGGAATCCTGCTGAAGAGATCATGAAGATCGCCTCCAAACACCATGCCGATCTGATCGTGATGGGGGCCAAAGGGCTGGGCGCCATTGCCCGGTTTCTCCTCGGGAGCGTGTCGACGCGGGTGGTGCAGCACGCGACCTGTTCCGTGCTCGTCGTTCGATGACAGGTAGGAACGACTGGGGAGTCGAGGGCAGGGGTTATTGCACTCAAGGCTGAGAGAGGCCTAGGATGGTGTTACGCGTTGTCACTGCGCCACAACCGCCGATGACGACGAATGTTGACGCGGTGTATGCCCCCGATCCTCGGTCGACCGGCGGCAGGTTTCCCTCCCTTCCCCGCTCCAGCAATTGACCTCGCGCGAAAGACGGTTATCTTATAGTTGAGCGGAGGCCTCGGTGAGAGGAATATTCAGAGGAACTGGGGTCAAGCGCAGGGGTGGTGTGCAGGCCCACTGACGGGTGGGAAGCCTAAAACTCCTCCAAGATCTCCACAATAAGAAGAAGAGCTCTCAGACCCGCCTCCGCTTCGATTTTTTTGTGGCCTGCCTCGGTGAGTCCCCTTTTGGCGAGCTCTCCACTTATAGTGTGTGGTTTTTTTTGAGACCTATCAGTTGTAGGGCAAGTCCGGTCTCTCTAGCAGAGAGCGAGAGAAGCGGGAAAAGCAGGACTGGCGGGAATGAGTTCTGAACTTCGGATTGCACTTCACGCGCTTCATGCTTACAGGAGGCTCAAAAAGACCATCCAGCAAGACTGCAGCGAGAGAAGGGTTGAGGCGTACCCTTTAGGGTACGTTGAGGGCCTGAACGACGCGAGAACGAAGCTGGGGGGCTTTTTCAGCCTCGTGATAAAAAAAAACGGCCCGCTCTTGTGTGGAACACCGAAGCTGCCATCCGAACCGGGTGACGTTCAGCAATCCTTCAGTCGCCCTCGCTGATTGCTCCGCGCCTCACATCTCGGGCTCGCATTTTACGGCCGTGCCTAGTGGCACCGACATCGATAGCGCGTCCCTTGAACCATCACCCCGCCACTGAAGCAGGAGCGGCACCCTTTGCACGCTGGCTGCACAAGAGCGGGTCAAACTCGAACCAGGTTGCTGACCTTTCTAAGCGTTCCACCTCTCTCGATTTCTACATAATCATGCTCTCCTCGAAATCAACGAGCCCAAGACGGCCAAACACTGTAGACAATCGCCTCACCATCCTGATGGGTGTGGCGGAGAGGCGCGCAAACCAGCTTCTAACGACTCTGACCCGACAATGGCGGCTCAACCGGTCCTGCCTATTCGCCGTCTAAGTCATTCAGTACCCGATCTTCTGACGTTGCGAGGTAGGGCCCATCTCCGTCGTCATCGATGTAATGTAGGACTTTCACGGTGTGCCCATCGCACTCACTGCGATACCAGTACCACCCCGGCCTCGTCGGCTTCTCGGTCGTACATGTCATAGTTTCCTATGTCTCCGCCATGACATCCATCGCCAGCTTTTGGCATATGATCACATCGCTATTATTGATGGTGGTAAATGAAAGAGGGCGAAAGCCTTTCGATAAGAGAAACTCAAGATCTTCCAGGATCTCTGATTTGAGCGTGTCCATCCGCGGAGGACGCACGATCACGAAATGCGGCGACTCTTGAATGATCACAATCGACAGTTGTTCACGCTCCCTCATTCCTCAACCTCCCTCGCCAAGAGATACGAGCCCCGCGACGATCAGCGGTTCGCAACGCTGGCAGAGCGCGTTATGGCTCAGGGACAGAAGCCACCCAGAGCAATCGCAAAGCGTGCATCGCGCCATCGGTCACTTCCCCTTGGGCAGAATGCCCTTCCGCTCCAACTCCTGAAGATGCGCTTCGGCAAAGTCAAACAAGAGCTGTTTGTTGGTCTTCCGCTGAATCGCCGCCGCAGAATACGCTTTTCCATTTGAGAAAGCACCCCAACTTGGGAGAGAGGGGGAACGAAATGTTGAATGATAAATGATGAATGGTGAATTGAGGAATCCTGATTGTGGAGAACGGTCCGTAAGGAAGAGGGCGAGAAGAGCGCGACAGAGGGCTGGTTGGCCTGGTCTATCTGGTTTGTTTCGTTCTTCGAACTAAAGAAACCACACAAACCAGAGAAACCAAATAAACAAGACAGACGGGCGCCAGCCTTAGGTAGCCACGTGGTTCTCACGTCTACCTGAACTCCTGCGCGGAATGCTTCTTCGGCTGTCTTTAGCAGGCGAGCGGTGACGCTTTCATCAACGTACTCTTCTCCGCAATTCTTACAGACCCGCGCCGGAACTCCTTTGATGACGACCGCTGTTCCCTCGCGATCGAGAGTCACCGTCGCTGTGCCCGGGTGAGTTTCCCCGGTTTTGCAAATCACGCACATCATCGACGCGTCCTCCTCTTGAATCCCGACTCCCACTCTTCGATATCCGGCTGATAGGCGGTTACAATGATCGTTTCCTGGGCAGAAGCATCATCGGCTGCCACCACATGGATAGGACGAGATCCACTCCACCCCAGTATCAGCCGACTTGGAAAGGGCTTATCCGTCGGGTAGGTTTCAATGGTCTCCCCGTTGGAACATCCGCTGGACAGCATGAACCCGAAAAACCAGGAGAAATTGGCTCAACTGCTTCTACGGTTGACTCAGCACATCCAAATCCCAGAGGGGTAGCGGCGTTTGCTGTGTAGTACTCCACAGCAGGGTCTGGAAGGCAGCCATTGGCGTGTTGCGCCGGTTGAAGCGGAAAGTCAAACTCGTCCAAATAGCGCTGGAGATACCGAGGGTTAACCTCATGATGTGTACCGTTGCGCCAGGCTTTAAGATTGCTGAACACACGGTGGACATGCGGAGCGCCCTGATGGGCTCGCTCGGGGGTGCGGAACACTGTTTGGATGATGGAAAAATCATTCTGCTGAGTCAACCGTAGAAGCAGTTCGCCCCAAATCAAATCCCGCCTTCGGCGCTAACGCAGGCTTTTCATGGTTGCGGTTTTGGTTGCGGCTCGGTAGCGGTTTTGATGACGATCAGGGATATGTCTCGGTCGTAGATGGTCACAGTGGCAGTAAAAAATATTGCATGACTTCAGTGGGATCGTATCAATTGGTCTCACTCGATCATCTTTAGTAGTAACTGCCTGAGTAGCTCTTTTAAGGCGAAGGCTGAGCATTTGCTCAACGGGCTCCTCGTGTGCGCCTCCCACAGGCACACTCACAGCACAGACAAAATTCATCTGCGGAATTGTCCAACCAATCCGCGCGATTTGAAGATGACCCACGGAGGGAACCCCCGATTCCATGCTCGTGATTCTGTGGAGCGAAACGTGAGCGCGCGGATCTTAGCCCGCATTATTCATGACGGTTCGTCGCGAAATTGCTGAGCCGCGTTGCGAG
>Ga0315281_10014237_pt1 | contig 10734 bp, 5 predicted proteins | sample YL17G07_0_MG_FD_204540 | JGI IMG/M metagenome (GOLD analysis project Ga0315281, IMG submission 204540) | Sediment microbial communities from Yellowstone Lake, YNP, Wyoming, USA - YL17G07_0 | ecosystem: Environmental > Aquatic > Freshwater > Lake > Sediment | place: USA: Wyoming | collected... | reverse complement strand
TTTTCGCGGCCTCGGCTCCCGCCTCTTCAGCCCCCCCCCCGATGGCGGTGACAAAACCAGCCCGCGCCATTGCGCCGGAACGAATGCGGAAGGTCCAGCTCTTCTTCGAGCGCTACAGCCACCTGTGCCCCGATCGCAAAGTCGAAGTAACGCTCGACGATCGCCCCAGTCCGCCGGGGTTCATTCCGCTCAAGCGGCATGTCCGTTCATCCGAACCGAGTTGCGTCGAGGACGCCAACGCGTTGGTCTCCACTGACTTTCGTACCTTCTTTGGCGGCAGCGCCATGTACCTGCCCGACGGCTTCCCCGACATTTCGAGCGCGAACGGAGCCGCGACGCTCTCGCAAATGCTCTCGGAACGTGCGCATTCGCAAGTGGAATTCCGCGTCTCGGGAAAGGCGGGTCCGGCGGGGACACGGCTCGCCAGACTTGCCGAGGCGTCACCCGTCGGAACGATCGAACGGACGGCCGCGGTGTCGTCCGATGGGCGTTGGTTTTTTCGGGGGCCGTTCTTTTCCCTCGATTCGGACCCGCGCCGCGAGCGAATGGCGCGGGTTTCCTTCGACGGTCTGCCGGCCCTCGGGCCGAAGGATGCGCCCGTAACTCTCGTCGAGTTCAGCGACTTCCAGTGCCCGAACTGCCGCGACCGGCAGGCGGACATCGAGGCCGTTCTTGCAAAGTACGCTGGCCGAATCCGGCTGGTTCATGTCGATCTCCCGATTTTCCGGCTGCACGACTGGGCCTTACCCGCGGCCGTCGGCGGGCGCTGTGCGGAACTGGCCTCGCCTGACTCGTACTGGGCATACCTGCGCGACGTCTACGCCAGACAAAAAGATCTGAGTCCGGCCACGTTCTTCGACCTGCTCCGGCCGATCGTGGAGAGTCTCGGCGTCAACTGGGAAGCCTGGCGGGGATGCCTCCAGGAGATGCAACCCCAAAGAGCGGTCCTCGAAGATCTGCAGCGAGCAGATCGCGCGGGAATCGAGATGACTCCGACGGTTCTCGTCAATGGAGCTCCAGTCGATTTCATGATGGAAGCCGTTCTCGAGCCGAAAGTCGCTGCGGCCCTCCGTGAAAAGGACACCCGGCACAAAGCGGCCGCCCCCCGTCACTGACCGGCCTCTTGATGTGCCCGAAAGCGGGCAGGACTTCGGTGCCCTGAATCCTTATCAAAGAGCGCCTGTTTCCGGGCAATCCCGATTCGGTTTCTTCGCCCGGCGCCGTTTTCTTCCCGGGCGATTTGTCTGCTAGAATTTGTTCTTCCGATAGCAGGCATCTCCGGTTTTCGCCGGAGAAGAAGGAGCAGGCATGAAAAAGGTCGCAGTCGGCATTTTCCTGGTTTCTCTTGTCTTGACTGGTCGAGCGAGGGCTTCTTCGACGGCCCAGATCGACCTCTGGCGCGGCGAGGCCCGGGACAACCGGAGCCGTCCTCTCGAGGGGCGCCACTCGATGCGACTGCGATTTCTGGCCCGTGGCGGCGATCAACCGCTATACGAGGAAACCCATTCTCGGGTCGAGATGAGCCGCGGCGCCTTTACGGTTCAGCTGGGAAGCGGCCGGCCTTCGAACGACCACAGTTCAAGCTCGAACCCATCGCTGCAGGACGTCTACTGCGCCTTTCCGGATCTCGAACTCGAAGTGGAGATCGATGGCCGAATCTACGGTCCGCGGCTGCGTGTTGTTCCTGCAGGTCATTCGCAGGCGAGCCGGACGGCCCTTTCCGGGCCGACCGGAGCAGGCGATCCCTCCGGGCGCCATTGGGAAGGCTGGAACGCGGAGACGAACGCGACGGCGATACAAGCGGCCGCACTCTCACCTTCCAATTCACCGGCCATCGAGAACGGTGGAAACGGACAATCCTGGCGAAATCCCATGCTTCTTGAGGTGAATGGACCGGTTTCAAGCATCGCGGTCCGCGACCTTCCCGATGCTCCTCTGCTTTCGGGCGCTGATTCCGGATCTGGATTTACAGAAACCGAAGTCAACGTTCCCCGGCACGAGACGCTCTACGACTCCAAGGGAAACCTGTTCGGCACGACCGTCCCTCTTGTCGAGGACGAGTTGGCCAAGAAGTCCCAGAGTTTCGTCTCGGCAGTTTCCACCCCTTCGCTCGGAACGAATTTCGACGGGATCAACAACATCGACGGGTACTATCCGCCAGACATCGAAGGTTCGGTCGGGCCGAACCACTACATCCAGACCGTCAACGTCCGCTTCTCGATCTGGAACAAGTCAGGGACGGTACTCAAGGCTTCGACACTGACGAATTCTCTCTGGACCGGATTCGGAGGCCTGTGTCAGACAGACAACTCGGGCGACGCCATCGTCGTTTACGACCGCCAGGCCGATCGATGGGTGATCACCCAGTTCACTTCGGGAAATCTCGTCTGTTTCGCGGTCTCGAAAACTCCCGACCCGCTCGGCCAGTTCTGGCTTTACTCCGTGCCGACACTGCGTTTTCCCGACTACTACAAGCTCGGCATCTGGCCGGACGCGGCGCATAACGCCTATTTCATGGGAACCAATTCGGGTAGTCAGACCCAGTACGATGTCTATGCAATCGACCGCCAGAATATGCTCACCGGCGCAGTGGCGCGCCCCGCTCAGGCGTTTCAGAATTTTGCCAACCTGCTTCTCCCCGCAGACAGCGACGGACCGACGTTGCCCCCCGCAGGTTCGCCGGGTTATTTCTACACTCTCAAGGACGGCGGCGAGCCGTACTTCGGAAGCCCTGCAACGGACCGGCTCGAGATCTACGAGTTCAACGTCAACTGGACGACGCCTGCGAGTACGACCTTTGCTCTGAAGCAGGCGATCACGCCCGCCGAAGGACTTGCGAATTTCAACTGGACCGTTTGCGGCTTTTTCGTGAACAACTGCCTGCCACAACCCGGCACGACGGTGAAAATCGACAGCGGCTCGTGGTGGCCTCTGCAGCGATTCCAGTACCGCAATTTCGGAACTCGCGAGGCAATGGTCGGGAACTGGACCGTTAAAGTCGGGACCAGCCAGGCAGCCCCGCGATGGTTCGAGTTCCGAAAAACCAACCAGGCCCCCGGGGGAACGTGGACGCTTTATCAGCAGGGAACCCACGCGCCCGATTCTTTCAATCGTTGGGAGGGGAGCATCTCGATGGACGGCGACGGAGACATCGCCCTTGGTTACTCCGTTGTCGATGCCGGCACCAACCTCTACCCTACGATTCGCTACGCGACACGACTCGTGTCCGATCCGCTCGGAACGTTGCAAACCGAAGCGACGTTGCAGGCTGGTAGTGGCGCTCAGACCGGGGCGGCCGGCCGATGGGGAGACTACTCGTCGATGGACGTCGACCCGGTCGACGACTGCACTTTCTGGTTCACCAGCGAGTATCTTTCCACGACCGGAGGCGCGCCGTGGCGAACTCGCATTGCATCTTTCAAGCTCCCGGAATGCGGTGGTTTTTCGACAACGCCCGCATCGCAGCAGTTTTGTCCTCCGGGCTCGAGCCTCGGCTACACGATCGTGCTGAACAGCTCGACATTCAGCGCCACGACGAACATGTCCATCACTTCGTGCCCGCCCGGCGCGACCTGCTCATTCTCGCCCAATCCGGTCACTCTTGCCGGCGGCAACACAACGACCCTGACAATTTCCGGCCTCGCGGGGGTCGCTACGGGGACTTACAACCCTTCGGTGACCGCAACCGATTCGGTTGACGGTACGAAGAGCAAGACCAAGACCGTCAGTGTCCAAAAGCTCGCCGTGCCAATCGCTCCGTCGCTCTCGAGCCCTGCCGATGGAGCCGCCGGCGCCAGCACTTCGCCCACTCTGAGCTGGGCGGCCGTTCCCGATGCCGTGAGCTACCTCGTTGAGCTTTCGACGAGCGTGACCTTCTCGCCGATGACATTCACGACGACCACGCCGGCAACGAGCGTCCTCGTTGCTCCCGCTCTCTTGGCCGACACGCTCTACTTCTGGCGCGTGACCGCCACGAACTCCTGCGGAAGCGCCATGGCTGTCTACAATCGCTTCCGAACTGCGGCCTCCGGAGTGCCGGTGAGCATCTGCTCGTCCGCCGCCCTTGGCCTGGCGATTCCCGACAATACCCCGGCCGGAGCATCGACCACGCTCGCGGTCGGAGCCATCGGCCCGGTCACGGATCTCAATGTCTCACTGAACGTGACCCATACCTGGGTGGGTGATCTTAGATTCGACGTCAAAGGCCCCGGCGGCATCCCGACCGTTCGGGTCTTTGACCGCCCGACCTCCGGTACCGGCGGTTGCTCGAACGACAACATCAGTACAGTGCTCGACGACGCCGCGGCAGCGTCTGTTCAGTTGCAGTGCGCAGTAACCGCCCCGTCGATCTCGGGAACCTTTGCCCCAGCCAATCCCCTTTCAGCCTTCAACGCCATCAATCCCTCCGGCACCTGGACGCTGACTGCGATCGACTCGGCGGCCGTCGATATAGGAACCGTCAACCAGTGGTGCCTCATCATCACTCCGGCTGCGTCTTCCGCTGCTGCTGCGACCGAGGTCTCCTCGAACCCGAGCGCCAAGCCGCTTCTCGTCAGGAAAAACGGATCGAACGTCGACCTGGAGTTCCAGGACATCAACGCCCTCAATTACAATGTTTACGTATCGAACAAGCCCAGGAACACAGGCACGAATCAGTTCGAGGTCAACACGACGAACGGAAAACGAATCTGCAACGTCAACCCGAAAGACCCGGGCGCACCGGCCGGGAAGCTTCGGAAAGCCGGATTCGACCTGACTCTCGGAACCCAGAACGGCGTCTGGTACATCCTCGTCAGCGGCGACAACGGCGTCGCGCTCTCGGAAGGACCTCTGGGACAGGACAGCGTTCCCGCAAACATCATTGCCTCGCAGTACTGCAACAACTGATCGAAGACGAAATCGGACTCGGGGCTCGCCGTGCAATGCGGCGGGCCCGCTGAGCTCCGGTACATTGGGCGGCGGGAATCGGGGCAATCGCCACGAGTCGAGCTCACTGCCGATTCCGATTGTTCTGCAGTGCGCTTTCCCCGCCCGGGACGTCTGAATCCATTCGGGACAGAGCGGTCGCGGCCGACTCCTCCGCTCGGGAGATGCTCCTACGACCTTGCGAAAATAGCTGCCGGGTCTGGCGGGGGAAGTCTGTGAGCTCGTCGAAACAAACTCGCAAAACAACGACGAGATTCTCGCCCGCACCGACAGCCTCGAGGCTCAGCACGCTCTTCGCGCGACCGGAATGTCCCGCAAGACCGCCTCTTCCCGGCAGCCCTCTGACGAAAAAGCCAGCGGCCGCCGGGCGGCGGGGGATTTCTTTTAGCCGTTATTTCGAGAGCGCAACAACCTTGACCCGCTCGTCCCTGGTCGATCCATCCACCACACCAATGGCTCCGGGGGTCTTCGCGACGAAGTCCACGATCTCGGCCGAAGAGGGAAAAGAGCGGGGGAACGAGCCTCCACCCGAGAAAAGCCGCCGTTTCCAATAGGCACGGTACTGGGGGACCGTCTTCGACAAAACCGTCTCGATGAATTCTTTTCCTCCGGCGCTGTCCTCGATCAGGATGACCGGCGCTATCTTGGAACCGGATTCCCAGAGGGTTTTCTTCCCGAGATAGATCGACTCGAGCTCCTCGGCGGTGATCTTCGATGTGGCGAGATCTTTGTGGACGATGATGAGCGTGGAAGCGGCCTGAGCACGGCCGACCCCGATCACCAGAATGAGAGCTGCGAGGATTCCGAAACGGCGAAGTTGATTCATGTTCGGCTCCTCCCTACCAGCCCAGCACGATGCTGGCTTTGATCTCGTTGTAGTCGCCACCCGGATAGCTCGCAAGATCCGTGTTCTTCTGGCCTTTGAACCAGTTGTTTTCGATTCTCACCATGAATCCAGGCTGGAACTCGTAGTTGACACCCACGATGAGATCGTGACCCTGGTCAGAAGACTTGTCGCGATCCGGATCGACCCAATCGTAGCGAACGTACGGCGTGACTCCATTCTCGAAGTGAAAAGCGGGCTGAATGTACCAGGTCGCTTCGCGGGTCTTGCTTCGATCGATGTTCTCGCGGCTCGCGAATGCGGCCTCCGCCAGAACCTGCAACCCGCCTCTGTTGAATTCGAATTCGAGCCCGCTGGCTGCAAGCGAGCGATACCGTTTGTTCTTGGCGGAATAAGAATCCCGATAGTAGGAGCCGCCCACCCGAAAGGACTCGGTCGGCTCCAAACGGATGCGGGCAGTCACCGATTTCGAGTTGTTGTCGTCCAATTCATAAGGGTTGTTCGGATCATCCTTCGATACGATCTGGTCTCCGTTTGCGATGAAGACCACGTACTCCCACCGCTTTGAGCCGATCATTCCGTCACCCAGGAAGGAAAGCCCCGAACCGTACCGGGGATAGAACCGGAAAGCCGATTTGACGATCCGGTCGGGCTTATTCAGGCTGAGCGGCTCCTGAACCGAGAGAAAGGCAATCTTCGCGGTGTGAATTTCGTTGAAGACACCGAAAGGAGTCAGCATCTTTCCAGCGCGAAACCGGAAGAGATCAGAATAAGAGTATTCGACGAAGCCATACTCGAGGGCGATGTTTCCACGCCCATCCTCGGTCGCCGGACCATGCTCCCAAATGATGTTGGCTGTGGCCCGAATCGAGTCGGTCGCCTGGATGTTGAGAACGATGTCAAATTCCTTGGCATCGAACGACGTGTGCGGATCTCCGCGACCTTCGCCTTTCGGCTCCAGCTGGCGCTCGATCTCGAGGCTGGTATAACCATTGAACGTCACTTTGTCCCAATCGATGGCCTCGACGCGGGTCGAGATTGCGAGACAGACCAGGCCGGCAACTCCCCAGAAACGCAGTTTCATCGTTCTCACCTTTCCTCTCCAACTTCCGAGCGGGTGATCCAAATCCGAGTCCGTTTCTTCGATATGGTAACAGATTGAATCAGGCGATCGGATAGGGTCAATCGTAAGGAAATCAGAAGAAATACTGAAGCTGCAATCTTGCTTCCTTCGTCTTTGAACCGGAGGCCCGGTCGTCGATCTGGCGGTAGTCCCCCTGCAGCTTCAACGCGTGCTTGTGGAAATACCAGTTTGCCGCGACCCCCTTCTCGATCTGTTCGTCCTGGCGTTCGAGATCAGAGGGATCGATCCGCGCATATCGAAAAGCAAGTTCAAATTTTCCTGGAAGCAGAAAGACCCCGATCTGCGAAATCAGACCGGTCGACGTCGTTTCCGCCAGTTCCCGCGGGAGATTCCGCCGATGGAAGAATTCTCCGTAAAGCGACACGCCCGAATACTTGAAGGACACGTCCCCTTCGACGGAGTCGCGGGAAATTCCTTCCCGGAACTCGTTCTTTGAACCGGCAAGTGCGACTGCGAATCGGGGATGGTCGAGATTCTCGAGGTCGGACTCGCTGTAGCCGACGTCACCCCACGGCTGAAACATGATTCGTCCGGCGTATTCATAGTTATTCGTGCTCTTGGTGGCGTCTTCTCCGGTCCCGTTGAAGACGCCCGCGCGCCATTCGAACCGGTCACCCCACGCGAGCCCCCAGATCTGCAAACCGTAGTCTCTCCCCATCGTGAACTCTTCGGTGACGTCGGTTCGATCGCAGAACTGCTGGCGGGTGAAAGAGATCAACTCCTGCCGTCCGTAGGGCACCTTGAACCGGCCCGTCTTGATTTGAACCGCTCCGTTGCCGGTGAAGTCGTAGTTCAACGTCGCATCGGCCACGAGGTGCTCCTCGCCGAACCAGTCGACCTTGAGCAGATAAGTCAGCTGCTTGTTGTAAATCCAACCTTCAAATTTCGTCTTGGCGCGCCGAAGGCTGAAAGCGCTCTGCTCTCCATTTTCTTTCGTCTCGTCGAACTTCCATCGCGCCTGCAGCTCGGTCTCCAGGCTGAAGGCTCCGGTTTCCGACTCGAACGTGGTCTTGCCGTCTTTCCATTCGAATTTGGAAACTCCTCTTTTCCCCTCGTCCCTGGGAAAGACTTCGCCGGGCTTGTCGTGCTTGAAGTTGTAAAGATTGATTGCGTCCGTGGAATCGAAAACGACCGTCTCCCCCGCGGGCCCGGCTTTTTCGCGAACGATCCCCTTTGGAATCTCACCCGTAGACTGCCATTCCTGAAAGGAAGCCGGACGGCTGAAGACAAGGATTCTCGAATCCTTGCGCTCCTCGACATAGAACAGTCCGTCGGCTGCGGCGACCCGAAAAGAAAACGCCACGAGAAGAAGTCCGACCATCGCGGCCACCGCCCCCGCTCGCATCCGGGTTACGAACCTCAATGCCCCTGGAATCATTTTCATTTCTCCGTCGGCTCAGAATCCCGTCGCGAAAGCCGGATGCTGGCCACTTGTTTTCTGTCATCCAGACCATGGAACGACCACCCAAGGTCCGATTCTACCTTTGATTCCGCCGGCGAAAGCGGGACGACTGAAGCGAAGTCGCCTTGCACATCGCGGTGACCTGCCGAGAAGCGTTCCTCGATCGCAGGAGTCGCCCCCTGATTGGCGCGCGCCCCGTCAGAGCCGGTTCGGTTCCCTGAGAACTTCAGAGCCCCGCGCGCCGCCGGAATTCGTCGTATTCGGCGCGAGCGAGAGCCTGAGACGTCGAGCGCGCCTCCTCGATCGCTCCGCAATTGGCGAACACGACCGACACCACACTTCGATCGAGCTCTCCCGCGGCCCCCATGATGGCAATTTCCCGAAGGGCCTCCTCGAGAGTCAGCCCGCGCCGGTAGGGACGGCCCTCGGTGAGCGCCGTGAAAACATCGGCGACCGCCAGAACCTTTCCGCCGGCAGTGATCTCCGAGTCGGACAGGCCTCGCGGATATCCTTTCCCATCCGATCGTTCGTGATGCTCGGCGGCCCACGCCCGGATTCCACCGAGCTCGCCAAGGGGGGCGACGATCCTGTCGGTGAATGCCGCATGCGATTTCACGATTTCGTATTCCTCCGGCGTGAGTCGCCCGGGCTTGTCGAGCAACTCGGTCGGAATGGCGATCTTACCGAGATCGTGCAGAAGTCCCGCGATGAACATGCGGCCGCAGTCGATCTCCGAGAAGCCCGCAAGCCGGGCGAGGATTTCTCCGGTAGCCGCGACGCCGCTTGAATGCGTCGCAGTGTGAAGACTTCGGAAATCGATGATTCGACTGAACAGCCGCGCCAACGCGCGCAGTTCGGCGTCGCCGAGTCTCATCGAGCGGCCGGGAAGATCCTCGCCACCAAGAGACGGCGCATCGTGGCGCGCAAGATCCGGCCAATCCCAGTCGTCCGATGAGTCGAGAAAGGCCTGAGCAAAATCGGGATGAAACATCTTTCCCCGCTGTCCCTCGACCCTTCTCCGGATTTCATCCCGCAGGCTGGGCCCCGATTCCGCCGCGTCGAGAAGGCAAACCGCAATCCGATCGGCAAGATGCAGAGCGTGGCTTCCCGCGGGAACCGGTCCGTCGTCAGGCCCCCGATCCCCCGCGTCCCACCGTCGATGCTGGTGCCGGACGACGTTCGCGATCTCGTCGAACGGTTCGAATTCCCGAAGAAGGTGATAACCGACCTCGGCATGTTCACCACGTTCGACTTCATCGAACGAACTCTCGAACTCGAGGCACCGGAACCGTTCCGCGAGCGACAGGCAGCCGATGTCGTGCAAGAGGGCCGCGAACACCACCGTTCGCAGCTCGAATCCACGCAAACCGCCCGCGTGAGCGATTCGATGGGAAAGCCATGCGGTCTTGCGGTGATGGTCGAGAAGCGTAGGCGATACGAGATCGAGCGACCTCGAGAACGATTCGAGAAGGGCCAGGATCGGAACCCGGTCAGCGACGGACGAAGCGACGTTCATGGAATCCATACCGGGGCGGTCTCCCACTCGATCTTACTCCCTCAAAAGCTTCCGATGGGAGTACTCGATTCCGCCACCGAGCCCTTCAGCGCCGGATCACCGAACGACGCCCCCCGTCCTGCTTTAAGGGCGGACGAGAGAGTCGACCTTCCGGGCGTCGGGTATCAGGTTCGCCCATCGTCTCCCTTTCCTGGCGTTTCGTCCCCAGGCGATCCGGCGGCCGCAGGAGGCATCTGACAAGTCGCTCGACCGGGGCTGCCTCACCGGGGCTCGACCCTAACGGTGTGGTGCACCGAGAAACCATCGGCCCGCCACGACGGCCATCGCTGGTCAGGGCTGCCGCAACAGCGGGGTTGCCACAGACACCCGCAGTTCGCCGCTGGGGTCGGCGACCTGTGAGACATAGCAGAGAAGTCTCGCGGTGCCGTACCTCGGGAGGAATTCGACCCACCTCGCCGCTCCAGCCGGAATGTTGTCGAGTACCCCATGCATGCGGGCGAGGCGTTGGCCCTTGCTGATGGTCAGCGTGCGCGAGGCGAGCTTCGTGCCGTCTGCAGCGCGAACGAAGACATCCACGACTCGATCCGTCCAATCATCGACCATCGTCACAACGCTCACGCTTGCTCGCGACGAGACATCGTCCAGCCGAAGGGTCGCGAACAAGGCGCCGTCGGACGGCACAGTCGTGTCTTCAGCGGGGTACGCTGCGACGAAAGCGCCCTGGGATCCTTCCGGCTGGGAGGCGTCGTAAGTGCGGCTCGCGACCGAAATTCGAGCGCCTTGACGCGGGCTCACCAGCAATACCCCGGTCCCTTCAAATTCAAAAACCTGCCCGGCCAGATCCGCGATCGTCGTAAACAGGCGTGCCCCGACACGGACAATTGCTCGTGGCGGCTGGTTTT
>Ga0315281_10014236_pt1 | contig 10735 bp, 7 predicted proteins | sample YL17G07_0_MG_FD_204540 | JGI IMG/M metagenome (GOLD analysis project Ga0315281, IMG submission 204540) | Sediment microbial communities from Yellowstone Lake, YNP, Wyoming, USA - YL17G07_0 | ecosystem: Environmental > Aquatic > Freshwater > Lake > Sediment | place: USA: Wyoming | collected... | reverse complement strand
TCCAGCTCCGCCGCGAGGCCGCGCAGATACTCGGCGCGCAGGGGGACGGAAACGCCGCAGATCCGTTCAATGGCATGAATATAGGCAAAGGCGTGGCTGAAGGACTCGTCGCCCGAGATCCGCTCGGCGAGCGCAACCATGGCCAGCGGATCTTTCCCCTCGAACTGTTTCTCGATTCCCTTGTGCTTCCAGAAAAGCCGTGGCTCAAGCCCTATCACCGGCTCGCCCGCCACGGAGAACCGGAAGTGGCCCGGCTCGATCACTCCCGCATGCACCGGCCCCACGGGGATCTCGTACACCCCCTCGCCTTCCACGCGCTGGTACGCGAATTCCCCGGCCTGCGCCTCCGGCCTCAAACCCGCGGGATAGTCTTTCCGAAGCGGGTGCTGGTCAGGCGGCCAGTTTTCCGGGAACAGCATGAGCGGACGTGGATCGAGGTGGCCTTCCATGGCGACGCCGAAGAGGTCCTGTATCTCCCGCTCAAACCAGTCCGCGGCGTGCATCGCGGGAGAGATCGCCGGGAACCGGGGCGCGTCGGAATGGCACCGCAGGATGATGAACAGCCCCGAGGACCGGATTGAGAAGACAACGACCAGCGTGTATCCCTTTTGCTCCTCAAGGCAGAACACCGCGCTTACCACGCCGCGCAGCTCCCGATGCACGAACTTCGCGCTTTTAACCAGGTCCCCGGGCCTGACCGACACGGTGTATTCGTTCCCGTTGTCGTGCGTGGCGTTGTACGTGTGAATGAACGTGTAGACCTTGCTTCTCATGGCTTCACCCCGAACAGACCGGCCGCTTCAACCAAAAGACGATGGAGCGGATCGGGAATGAAAAACCCGAGCATCAGCATCGGCATGAGCAGCACGACCGGAATGAGTTGTTGTCTTCGGGCCACCGGCCGCGCGTCGGCCCGGCACTCGTCTCCGAAAGCGACCTGCGAGAACTTCACATAGAACGCGATGAACACGAGCAGGAACGCGACCAGCAGGACCCCCACCGCCAGGTAACCGCCTGACTGGAGGCCGCCCCGGAGAATATTGAACTCGGACAGAAAGAGCGAGAACGGCGGCATGGCCGTCACCGCCACCACGGCCGCGAGAAAACCGATTGTTATGAGCGGTGTGCTCCTGATCATGCACGAAAGCCTTCGCACGTCCTTTTCTCCGGTGGCGCTCACCAGGTTGCCCGCCGACATAAAGAGAGCGGTCTTCATGACCGCATTGTTCAAAATGTGGAGCAGCGCGCCGTAAATGCCGTAGAACGTGCCGAAACCGAGCCCGACCACGATGATTCCCACATGTTCGATGCTCGAATAGGCGAATATCCGCTTCACGTCGTTCTCGGCGATGATGAGCGGCACGGAGAACACGACGGAAATCAGGCCGAAGAATACGAGGTAGCGGCCGACCGTGGCCTGGCCGAGCACCGCGCCGCAGAGGACCGCGAACCGCACAAGCGTGTAGAGTGAGCAGGCCACGAGCCCGCCCGCGAGCACGGCGCTGACCGGAGACGGCGCCTCGCCATAGGTCCGGGGCTTCCACCGCGCCATCGGCACGAGTCCGGCCTTGGTGCCGTAGCCCAGCAGCAGAAAGAGGAAGGCGAACTTCATGGACGCGGGGTCGATTGTCGCGGCGCTTGTCAGCAGCGTTCGCCAGCTCAGGCTGCCGCTCTCGGGGCCTCCGGCGTGGCTCGATGCGTAGTACGTGAGCACCGTGCCGAAGAGCGCGAAAGCGATGCCGATGGAGCAGATCAGGAGATACCGCCAGGCCGCCTCGACCGCTTCATGCCGGTTGTCGAAGCTGACCATGAGCGCCGAGGCCAGGGTGGTGGCCTCGATCGAAACCCACATGACGCCGATGTTGTCCGCCAGCACTAAGAGGGTCATGGCGAAAAACAGCAGGTTGTACAGCGCGAAGTACTTGCGATACTTGAAGGGACTGAGACGGTGCCGTTCGATCTCCCCGGCGATAAAAGGCGCGGAATACAGCGCTCCGGCAAAACCGACGACTGAGATGATTATGAGAATGAGCAGCGTCAGGGCGTCGTGGTGAAACAGCCCGGTTGCCGGGCCATCGGTCCCCGCAAGATGAGAGCGGACGAGGAGCGCGGTAACAGCCGCGTAGGCAAGGTACCCCGCGAGGTTCACGGCATTGATGACGCGCCGCCACGGCAGCGCCGCGGAAAGCAGGGCCAGCGCGCCGGTAATGATGAGCAGGGTCTCCATGGCAATCACAGGTTCTCCTTGTAATCCATGTCCGACAGGGTGTCCCAGATTTTGAACAGCATGATCCCCATGATCAGGGTGGCCACGAACACGTCGAAAAAGATGCCGAACTCGACCAAAAGCGGCATTCCGTAGGTCATGGCCACGGCCGCGAGGAACACGCCGTTTTCCACGAACATAAGGCCGAGGATCTGGGTCAGGGTTTTCTTGCGGTTCACCATGATGAAAAAACCGATCAGCATGATCGCGAGCGCCACGGCGAACACGCCCGCTACGTTGAACGGTGCCCGCGTCTGGATCACGCGCAGGGTCACGGCGTAGGCGACGATCGTGAGCAGCGAGCAGAGGATCAGGGAGGACGGGATGTTGATGTAGTCCTCGATCTCCTTCCTGATCTTGAGCCGGTTCATAACGTAGGTCAGCACCAGCGGGATCAGAAAAACCTTGAACACGATGGTGAAGAGGGCCGCACCGAGCAAATGCGGCTCGTTCGCCACCCGCGCGATGAGCGCCGTGCCGCAGGCGAGCAGAAAGGACTGGAACCCGAAAAGCCGGATCATGGACGGGATGCCCGAACTCGCCACGGCCCAGAGCACCGCGGCCAGGGCCAGGACGTAGATCAGGTCGATCAACCGCGTTTCGAGCAGGATATCAGCGGACACCGGCCACCTCCGTCGCATAATAGGCGATCAGCGCGATGAGCGAGAGCGCGAACGCCAGGGTCAGCAGGTCGGGCAGACGGAACAGGCGGTACTTCGCGTTCGCGGTCTCGACGTACGCCACAACCACGCCGGCGATGAAAAGCTTCAACAGCAGGGCGCCGAACGAGACGAACAGGGCATAGGCCGTGAATTCCGTCGCGAGGCCGAACGGGAAAAAGACGTCCAGGGCGACCACCGTGAGCACGAGCAGCCGCATGGTGTGGGCCAGCTGAAAAACGCCGAGGTCCCGGCCCGACAGTTCGAGGACCATGCCCTCATGGATCATCGTGAGCTCAAGGTGCGTTGCGGGGTTGTCGAACGGCACCCTGCCGTTTTCGGCCATGATGACGATGGAAAAGGACAAAAGCGTCAGGATGAAAAAAGGGTTCAGATATTTGCCCGGCAGGTCGATGAGCTGGGCCGTCATGACCGAGATGTCCATGCTCCCGGCCGCGGTCGAGACCACGATGAAACCAAGCAGGATCGCGGGTTCGGCTAAGGACGAGAGGGTCATCTCGCGGCTCGACGCCATGCCCCCGAAGGTGGAGCCCGCGTCCAGCCCGGTGAGCGCCGTCAGAAAACGCGCCAGGCCGAAGAGGTAGATGAAGAAAATGAAGTCGCCCGCGAAATGGAACGGGACGGTCGTGGTGAGCACCGGGATCATCAGGGCCGCGACGCAGACCACGGCGAAGTTGACCGCCGGCGTGATGCGCGTCACGAAAGACGACCGGACCGAATAGATGCGGTCTTTGCGCAGCAGTTTCAGAATATCGTAATGCCCCTGCGGGAGCGGCGGCCCCTGCCTGCCCTGGATCCGGGCGTGGACTTTTCTGATGAAGGTCGAAAACAGCGGTCCGAGCAGCAGCAGCGTCAGGACCTGGAGCGCGGCGAGCAAAAGAATCATCGCGAGCCTCCGACGAGCAGCATCAGGATGAACAGCAGGAAGATGTAGGCTAAGTAGCCGTTGATGTTGCCCTCCTGCCGGGAGAGCACCTTTTGGGAGAGGCGGCCCACGCCGTCGATGAGCGGATGATAGAGGTAGCGCTCGAAAATATTCTGCGTCATGCCGTGGAACTTGATGGAGCGGATCTGATATTTATTGTCGCCCGTGTCCACGACGATCTGTTTTTTCGGCTGGTAGAGCGCGCTGAAGATCCTGCGGATCGGCTTCGAAAAACCCGTGGCCGTGTACTGGTGCCTGCCGCCCGCCTCCCCGCCGCAGGCCCAGGTGATATGCTCCGACGTCCGTCCCTTCCCGAAGGCGCGCGTCAGGAGGAGCCCAACGGTCAGGAAGAAAAACAGCGCGCCGAACACCGCGAGCGTCGAGATGGTCCCCGCTCCGCCGGGGGCGGAAAGAAATCCGGCGCTTGCCGGGATAAGCGCCTCCGGACCGAAAAAGGCGATTCGGACGCCTGCTGTCGCGTTGATCACGAGAAACGGAAACGCCCCGGTGACTATGCAGATCAGGGCCAGCAGCCACTGCGCCACCCGCATGGAAACCGGCAGCTCTTTCGCGTGGAGCGCCTTTTCGGAGCGCGGCGTTCCGAGGAAGACGATGCCGAAGACCTTCACGAAACAGGCCGCGGCAAGCGCGCCGGTAAGCGCCAGCATGGCGCCCGCAAGCGGGACGATGATCCGGAGCGCCTGCGGCACCTGCTCGATCCGGTACACCTGGATGATCGAGACAAAGGTCATCCATTCGCTCACAAAACCGTTCAGCGGCGGAATGGCCGAGATGGAAAGCGCGCCGATCAGAAACGCCGCCGCGGTCCAGGGCATCAGCCGCGCCAGGCCGCCCAGCTGCTCCATGTCGCGCGTGTGCGTCACGCTGTGCACCCCGCCCGCGCCGAGAAACAGCAGCGCCTTGAACACCGCATGGTTCAGCGTATGGAAGAGCCCCGCGGTCAGGGCGAACCCGGCCAGCACGGGCATATTGAAGAAGCCGAAGATCAGCGCCATGGCCACGCCGATCAGAATGATCCCGATATTCTCGATGCTGTGGTACGCGAGCAGCCGTTTGAGGTCATGCTCCATCAGCGCGTACATGACGCCGAGCAGGGCCGAGCTCGACGCGATGGCGAGCAGCAGGACGCCCCACCACAACTCCGCCGAGCCGTGCACGATCAGCAGAATCCTGAGCAGGCCGTAGATGCCCGTCTTGATCAGCATGCCCGACATGAGCGCGGAGACGTTCGACGGCGCCACGGGATGGGCCAGCGGCAGCCAGACATGGAGCGGGAAGATGCCGGCCTTGGCCCCGAAGCCGATGAGCGCGGCGATAAAAATAAAATTGAGCGACCAGCGCGGGAAGTTCGCAAGCTGGGCCGCGGTCTGGGAAAAGAGCACGGTCCCGGAGAACTTCTGCAGCAGGATGAACATCACGATCAGGAACAGGGCGCCGAAATGGCTCACGCCGATGTAGTACCCGGCCGCGCGCACGGCCTGCTCCTTCCGGTATTCATACAACACGAGGAAAAAAGCGAAGAGCGTCATCAGTTCCCACGCGATCAGGAACTGGTAGCTGTTGTCCGCCGAAAAGACTATCAGCATAGAAAGGACGATAAGGTGAAAGAACCCGGCCAGGACCCCGACGGGAGTGCCGTCGTAATGATCGAGGTAACGGACGGAATAAAGAGAAATCGCGGTGAGCAGGATGGAAAGGATGAGGCAGAAGAAGGCCGAAAGCGTGTCGATCAGGAATGCGGGAGGTTCAGTCGGGAAGAGGCCCGCGGGAAGCTCAAATTTGACAGGGGCCCCGTTTGCCAGCGCGCCGAGCGAGAAAACCGCGAGCGTCAGGCCGGCGAGCACGCCGAGCGAAAAGGAAAAAATTGCGAGCCGCTTCGAGCGGGGAAAGAAGAGCGGCGACAGTCCGGCCGTCGCGAGCAGAACGACCGCTGTTATGAAGAGCGCGGAAAGCGTTTCAATTGTTCCTTCGGGCATTGCTGGACCCCAGTTTATTCGCGCCTCGTGAACATAAGGCACTGCTACTTCATCATCTTGCGGCTACCACACGCGTTCTGGGAGGATCGTTTTTTCTTCAGGTTGCGAAGGCGTATTTATTCCGGGCGAATTTATGAGCTGCGGCGGAATGCCCTGTGCGCCGAGAATTTTGACGATCCGGTCCATGCCGCTTAAGATGCTCTGGAGTTCGTTCGAGGTCAGCTTGTCAAGTCCGGCGACCAGGGTGCCTGTGGCGACTTCAGGAGAATTTTCCACAATCGCGCGCCCTTTTGCGGTTAATTCGAGGTGTACAACTCTCCGGTCCGCCAGGGAGCGGACCCGCGTGACAAGGTCCTGCGCTTCGAGGCGGTCCAGTATTCCCACTACGGTTGCGGGGTGCAGATACATACGGCGCGCAATATCGGAAACCATGATCGGCGTTTCCTTGGATATGACTTTAAGCGCCCAAAGCTGCGGACCGGTAAGCCCTGTTTCTATTTCCGCTTTTTTCGATTGCTCGTTCACTACCTGGAAAAGACGCCGTATGTTGTTGACGATTTCCGCTACCAAAACTGTTTTATGTCCCATAGTGGACTCCTTCAAAATATAATTTCTTGACAGGCGGGGCTCATTGTGGTAAATAGTTTGTGTTACAAATTATAATAAACACAAATGGTATTAAATGCAAGTAATATTTCATGCAAATAACATGCGCGACAGGATGCCGTAATTCATCCAATTTATCCATGCGGGTCCAGGTGTGCCGACAAAAATACCAGAGAGAAGGGAGGTGACTTTCGTGAAGAAGATCCTTGCACTTATTGCGGTTCTTGTAATGGTTTCACTCGGCATTATCGGCTGCCAGAAATCGGAGGCTCCGAAGCCGGCGGAGCAGTCGTCCGTGACTACGACCAACGCCCTTTCCTCGCCCACGGCAACGGCCCCTGCGGCAGTTCCTGCAGCGAACAAGTAATACTCAGATCCTCGGCAGTACGAGGCCTTCCGGGGGACCCTTCGGAAGGCCTTTTCTTTCGTGCGTTCGCCCGCATAGTGCGCGCCTTTATGTTAACACTGGTTGTGATTATTTGACGTTTGCGCCGCTTTCATAAAATCGTTATGTTTTGGCTTGTGTCTTGGAAAGAATGGAGTCACATTCTCTGAAAGGAGTTTAAAAGTGTCGGAATCAAGATTAAAACCAAAGATCATCACCGTTCTGAAGCAAGGGTATTCCCTCCCGGTATTTTACAAGGACCTGACGGCGGGCATCATCGTCGGCATCGTCGCGCTGCCGCTTGCCATCGCCTTTGCCATCGCCTCGGGAGTCACTCCCGAGCAGGGGCTGTACACAGCCATTATCGGCGGGCTCGTGATCGCGCTCCTCTCCGGAAGCCGTGTGCAGATCGGCGGGCCCACAGGCGCTTTTATTGTGATCATTTACGGCGTCATCCAGAAATTCGGGTACGACGGTCTCGCGATCGCAGGGATCATGGCGGGCGTACTGCTCCTGGTCATGGGATTTGCCAAGCTCGGCACGATTATCAAATACATACCCTATCCGGTCGTGGTGGGGTTCACCGGCGGCATCGCGTTGATCATCGCCGCGGGCCAGGTGCGAGATCTGTTCGGGCTCCATATGGAAAAGGTGCCTTCGGAATTCATTGAAAAGATCATCGCGTATACCGAACATGCGGGTTCGATCTCGCTGGCAGCGACGGCGCTTGGCCTCGCGACCATAGCGGTCGTGTTCCTCTGGCCTAGGGTAACGCAGCGCGTGCCCGGTTCGTTGGTGGCCATCATCCTGACAACGGCTGCCGTGCAGTTACTGAATCTCCCGGTCGAAACGATCGGCAGCAGGTTCGGCAGTGTGTCCGGCGCCCTGCCCTCCCTGCGGATCCCTCATGTCGAGTGGCGCATGCTTCCTGCTCTGGTTTCTCCGGCCATCACGATCGCGCTCTTAGCGGGAATCGAGTCGCTGCTTTCGGCGGTCGTCGCCGACGGTATGACCGGCCGCAAACACCGGTCGAATATGGAGTTGATCGCTCAGGGCGCGGCGAACATCGCGTCCCCGCTCTTTGGCGGCATTCCTGTCACCGGCGCCATCGCGCGCACGGCCACGAACATCAAGAACGGCGGCCTCACGCCCTTTTCCGGAATCATTCATGTCATAACACTGCTGCTCATCATGCTGGTCTTTGGGAAATGGGCGGCGCTTATCCCCATGGCGACGCTTGCGGGCATCCTGGTCGTGGTCGCCTACAACATGAGCGAATGGCATCATTTTGTGAAATTGCTCAAGAGCCCGAAGATGGATATTGCCGTCCTGCTGATCACGTTTATTCTCACCGTGCTCGTGGACCTGACAGTCGCGATCCAGGTGGGTGTGGTCCTCGCCTCGCTGCTCTTCATGAAGCGCATGGCTGATGTGACCCAGGTTGGCTATATTACCTCGATGGTGGGCCTAGAAGAGGAGGACGAGGAGGATGCGAAGGCGGACCCGAACAGCATTAATAAATTCTCGGTCCCCGAGGGTGTCGAGGTCTTTGAGGTGAACGGGCCGTTCTTCTTCGGCGCGGCGGAGCGGTTCAAACATGTGCTCAACCTGATTGTGACGAAGCCGAAGGTGCTGATTCTGCGCACACGCACCGTGCTCGCCCTGGACGCCACGGCGCTTCGCGCGCTGGAAGAGGTGTACGATATGACGCAGAAGGACGGGTCCGTGCTCGTGCTCGCCGGGATCCACGCGCAGCCGCTGATCGCAATGGATAAGGCAGGTTTTCTCGACAAGGTTGGGGTGGAAAACGTGTTTGAGAACCTCGGAGACGCATTGAGACGGGCGCGTGCCATCGTCCATGCGCCGCAGCCGGAGCAGGAGGAAGCAACGCCGCAGGAGGTTAATTGGGATAAACCGGCATCAATGAAATAAGGAATAGAGTAGCCAGTTCATGAAATTTAACAGCAACTGATTCTGGAGGATTTGCATGGCATCAGTAAACCGAACTCCCCGGTCGCCCTGGCGTGCGATGATCGAAAGCGCGTTTCACGCCAACTCAGTGCGCAAAACCACCATGCGCGAGCTCTATGCGCTGGCGGTCAAACAACCCGAGGTGGTGGCCACGTCCCATCCGTTTTATAAGCCATCCCGGTACGGCCTGCCCAAAGACGCCAAGGTACTGATATCGAACGACGGCGGCATTGTGGGCCGCACGGCCCGTGCCCGCAGGCTCGTTCGCGACATGAACAAGGACCGCGACAGGTACCTCCGCATCCTCGCCGAGGCGACCTATAAGCTGAACAAGCGTGAGTGCCTCCGGCTGGAGGCCATCGTCGGATTGCACAAAAATTTTATGGCCAAGGCCCACCTCCTGAGCCCGGCCACGGACGCAAAGGGTATGCTGGATTGGGGTGTGAACTTTACTCCCTGGATGAAACCCTGGAGCGAACAATACAATAAGTCAAAAAAGATCGACGAGCCGGACATTCTTGTAATTGCCGACCCCGATTGGTCCGACCCGGATTTTCCGAACGGTCTTGTGATCATTGACGAGGCGGAGAACTGTATTGCCATACTCGGGCTCCGCTATTTCGGCGAGCGCAAGAAAGGAACTCTTACCCTGGCATGGACCATCGGTGTACGGCTCAACATGGTGGCTTGCCACGGCGGCATCAAGACCATCGGCAGCTATCCGCCGGTGGCGGTGTTCGGTCTTTCCGGCTCCGGCAAGTCTTCGCTCACGAACAGCCTTGATCATGGCGGGACGCTTAAAAAAAACGAAAAGGTGACGGTGATCCATGACGACGCGTTTTTGATCGGTTTGGACGAAAACCTTACTGTTGCGCTTGAGCCAAGCCTGTTCGACAAGACCGACGCGGTGGAGTTCCGCGATCCCATCATCAAGTATTTTTATTCCGCCCAGAACGTAGCGGTAACTGAACTCTGGAACGGCAAGAAGGAGATCGTTGGCCAGGATATCCGGAACGATAACGGCCGGTGCATAAAGTCCCGAGACATGTTCAACAGCGCCGACTCCTGTGAAAGGCCCGGCACATTGATCTGGCTCCAGAAGGACCAATCCCTTCCACCGGTGATGAAGGTCTCCGACAAGGGTTTGGCCGTGGCAATGGGCGCGTCGCTTTCGACCCTGCGCGCCAAGGGTGTGGAGAACGTTCCGAGTGAAGAGCTGGCAAAGCTCGTGATCGAGCCCTTTGCCAATCCCTTCCGGGTGCATAAGCTGATGGAGGATTGCCGCCAGTTTCTGAAACTATTCAAGCTCGGCACCGCGTGTTATATCATGAACACAGGTCGCTTCGGCATGCCCGGCGATGAGGTCGATGTGCCTAAGGAGCTGTCGCTCGCCATCGTGACCCAGCTGGTGCGCGGCAAGGTCGAGTGGCGCGAGTGGAAGTCCTTTCCTGGCCTCCTGCTTCCCGCGAACGGCGACGATCTTTTCGGCGATGAGTTCGACAAGAAATACACGCCGTCCAGGAAACCCGAATACCTCCAGTTCCTCCGGAACCGGATGCAGGACCGCATAACCTTTCTGTCTAACAAACGCGATTTGGAACAAGACATGGACAGCGCGTTTATCGATCCGCTCGTTTCGGCGAGGACCGTGATCGACAAGAAGCTGAACCCGATATAGCATCGCAGTCACCATGACGGAAGTTATCTATTATCAGGAGATCATACATGTCAAGAGCTGACAGGTTTATTAAGGCATGCAGACGCGAGCAGGTGGATTGCTGTAGTCTTCCGCTTTAACTCTTCCCTAATAGTCTTGCCTCATTCAAAATAAACCAACTCAAAGCTACAGCCGTTCGGATTATAATAGCCGCCCTAAGAAGAAATAGAAAGGTGCCCGGAGCGGCG
>Ga0315281_10014235_pt1 | contig 10736 bp, 18 predicted proteins | sample YL17G07_0_MG_FD_204540 | JGI IMG/M metagenome (GOLD analysis project Ga0315281, IMG submission 204540) | Sediment microbial communities from Yellowstone Lake, YNP, Wyoming, USA - YL17G07_0 | ecosystem: Environmental > Aquatic > Freshwater > Lake > Sediment | place: USA: Wyoming | collected... | reverse complement strand
CGAGGGCGTTCGTGAGACCGGCCAGCTTGGGCACATTCCCGGGGTTCGCGCGGGCCACGATCGCCACGATCCCCGTGCCCATCACCGCCGCCGGCCAGCCGGGGTGATGGCCGGCCAGGGCCCCGGCGGCTGCAGCCGCCGGGGCGGGAGTGCGGGTGAGGATCGTCGGATCATCCATCCTCTTCGACTCCAGTGACTCGTGCCGCCGGATCGACGGGCGGCGGGGTCATGCCGGCGTCGACCGGCCGCCCCTGCCCGCATGGTTCCCATTCGAGCTGCAAGGTGACATGCCCGAATCCCCGGTCGTTGAGCGCCGACGTCGCGGCGCGCAGGACCCGGGACGTGTCGGCGTCCGGCTCGAGCTCGAGATGCGCCGACACGAGTGGCAGGTCGTCGGCCAGCGCCCAGACGTGGAGGTCGTGGACGGCGTGCACCCCCGCGCTGGACCAGAGCGCCTTCGATGCGTCGGCCATCGAAACGCCGGCGGGCACGCCCTCCACGAGGAGGTGGGCGATCTGTCCGAGCAGGCGCAACCCGGCGACCCCGAGCAGCACCCCGATCACGAGGCTGGCAATCGCATCAGCGGCGGACGGGCCTCCGGCCAGGATGACGAGCGCCGACACGATGACCGCGACCGCGCCGGCCGCGTCGCCGGCCAGGTGCAGCACGAGGACCCGCGAGGCGACCGTCTGGCGCGCCGCCCCGTGCACGAGAACTGCCGAGGCGCTGTTCGTGACGAGCGCGACCAGCGCGACCGGGAGGACGCCCAGGGCCTCGACCGGCGACGGCGCGACGAGCCGGTCGAGGCCCTCGACGAGGACGACGGCGCTCGCCGCGACGAGCAGGACCGCGTTGACGAGAGCGCCGAGCGCCTCCATCCGGTGAAACCCGTAGGTGTGCGAGGCATCGGGAGATCGGATGGCCAGGCGGGCGGCCCCCAGCCCGACGAGGAGCGCGACGACGTCCACCGCCACGTGCGTCGCGTCGCTCAGGAGCGCCAGGCTGCCGGTAACGAGACCGCCGCCCACCTCGAGCGCGAGGACCGCCAGCGAGAGCGCCAGGGCACCGACGAGCCGGCGTGATGGCGCGGCGCGGGCCACCACGTCGGCATGGGTTGCCATGGGATCAGCGCACGACCATGACCGGGCAGCCGGCGTGCCTGGTCACCTGCTCGACCGTGCTCCCCAGCAGGACCTCCTTCAGGCTGCGCCTGCCGTGCGAGCCCAGGATGATGAGGTCCGAGCCGAACTCCTGCGCGGCGGCCAGGATCTGGTCGGCAGGCTGACCCACCCGGACGTGCAGCGCCACCTCAATCCCGGCGTCGGTCAGGAAGCGCGTCTCCTCCTGCAGGTGCTGCCGGACGCGCTCCTCGTGCTCGGCCTCCAGCCGCCGCTCGGCCTCGTGGACCGCCTCCTCGGCGATGAACGGGTCGGGGACGTCGAGGAGGATGGGCGGCAGCTCGTCCGGATCCACAACGGAGAGGACGTCGACCGGACGATCGGTGCAGCGGGCGCACTCGAGAACCTGCCGCCCGGCGTCGCGGGCGTGGGGCGAGAAATCGGTTGCCCAGAGGATCTTCTTCATGACCACTCACACCTTTCGAGCACGGCGTTCGCGCCCATCGATCCGCTCGCTCAGGCCGGCTGCTCGACGGCAACAGGCGCCCGGCGTGGCCCGAACCAGCCCCGCAGGCGATCGGCTGAGCGCAGGTACAGGACCAGCAGCAGGATCTGGAAGATCGGCATGGTGGCGGCCGGGATCGCCACCAGGGGCGAGAACGCCGTGGGCGCGATCGCCCCGAAGCGCTGCGGTCCGAGCCAGCGCAGGAGCCCGCGCCGGGTCGCGTAGCCCAGCACCATCGGCGCCACGAGCACGGTGAGAATGGAGTTGATGAGGTCTCCCATGGGCACCGCGATCTGGTACCGGCTGGCGAAGAGGGCCATCCAGGCCGGGACGGCGACGATCACCAGGATGAAGCTCAGCGCGACGGCCACCGTGGTGAGCGCGCCAAGGAGACCGGCCTGGCTTCTCGCGAACCCGGCGAGCCCGTTGCCGGCCAGCAGGCCGACCAGGATGGCCGGGCTCACGTAGCCCAGCATCCAGCGGTTCAGGTCCTCCCGGAGGGAGCGCAGACGGGTCATCCGGCGGCGGCCTTGGCGTCGGCCCTCGCTTCGCCGCCGGCGTCTCCGGCGGGCGGGACGAGGGCGAACCGTCCATGGTTCTCGAGCTCGACCTTCTTGACCCGCTGGAGAACGTGCTCGCGGCGGACCAGGAGCCGCAGCTCGCCCCGCGACTGGAACGAGATCGCGTCCGACGGGCAGATGGTCGCGCAGGTCGTGCAGCCGACCATGCACTGGACGGGCTCGACGACCACGGCCTTGCGGGCGTCGTAGTCGTAGCGGAAGACCGCGCGGCTGCAGCTCGTCACGCACAGGCCGCACCCGTTGCAGAGCTCCGGCTCGATCGTTGGATACCAGGTGATCTTCTCGCGCGGTACGCCGTGCCAGGGCTGTGTGAACTGGGGGTCTGCCATCCCGTGCCTTCTTTCTTGGTGTCCTACAGGGCCGCCCGCGCAGCCCAGATATCTCACTGCCGACTGTATCAGCGCTGACTGAGATACCACGCAGCCGGAAGTCACATGCTCACGGGCCGATCGGCATGCCCGATCGGTGACGCTCGCCCGAGTCCCGCCTGGTTCGAGCCGCCTCGTTCGCCGCTGAAGGGATGTCGCGCTGCCGGGACAGACGGTCTGGCGGCCGGGCGGCCGAGCGGACGTATCGGTTCGCCCTGGAGGCGAGCTGCCGGCCGGCAGCCTGGGGTATCTGTTCTTCACCGGGGAGCATCACTGGTCGCCCGAGATCGTCAGCGTCACGTCCCTGGGCAGGGCCAGTCCCGCGGCCACCTGCATTCCCTTGAAGGTCCCGCACGGCACCGCGCAACCGGCGCAGCCCCCCTTCAGAGCGGCGCTCCACGTGGCCAGCACGACACCATGGCTGCCGGCGCCGATCTCCGCATAGGCGTCCACGGGTCCCTTGCCCGTCAGCGCCTCCGCGAACTTCCCGACGTTCTCGCACCCGCTCGCGATCCGGAACGTCACGTGCTGCGAGTCCTCGCTCTCCGCGTGGATCGTCGTCTCGAAGCCGCAGATCCCGCCATCCACCACGACCAGTGCTCTCATGTCGGCATCGGGTGGTTGAGGTGCTCCCGGACGGCCCGCCGGCGGGTCATCGCGGCAGCCCGCCGCCGGCAGCGTCGACGGCCATCTTCGCGGCGATCACGAACAGGAGGATCCCGATGATCGTCTTGAGCTGGCGCCCGGAGAGTCGCCGGGTCATGATCCGGGCCCCGACCAGCGAGCCGAGCGCCGCGAGGGTGGCCATGACCGCCAGGAATCCCAGGTCCAGGGTGCCGAAGGTCGCATGGGCCAGGAACCCGGACAGCGAGGAGAACATCACGACGAGTGCCGTCGTCCCGGCCGCGCGCTTTGCGTCGAGGCCGAGCCAGGTGAGCCCGGGGAGGACCACGTTGCCGCCGCCGACGCCAAGGAGACCACCGAGGAAGCCGGCAACGCCTCCGGGCCCGGTGATGGCCGGCAGGCCGCCCCGCCGTCGCGGCCGGGCCGCGCTGCTCGCGGCGGGACGGAAGAAGAGCATCATCGAGCCGGCGAAGACGAGGAACCCGACGAAGAGCCAGATGAGCACGGACCGGTTCACGCCGGGCGCGACCGCGGCGCCGAACGGAGCCGCGACGGTCGCCGCGACGAGGACCGGCAGCCCGAGCCGCGGGTGGACGAAGCCGGCCCGCAGGTACGCCAGGGTCGCGAACGAGAGGCTCACGGCGTTGAGGAGGAGGGCCGCGGCGGATGCCTCCGCCAGCGGCACGCCCAGGTAGTAGAAGAGCGGAACGAACAGGAACGCGGCACCCAGCCCGGCCATCGCCATCACGGCCGAGAAGACGAGGACGACCGCTCCGCCGACCAGGTAGAGGGGGGTCACGAGAGGTCCGGCGCGGCAGTCAGGCCGGTCGGCCGACGCAGCGCATGCAGCGGACGACGTCGCCCGTCGTGACGAGGTACGGCTCGGCCACCAGCTCGCCGCAGGTGCTGCAGCGGCCGAAGCGCACGATCTCCGCCGGCTCCGAGCAGGCTTCCCCGAGACCGTCGCCGACGGTCATGATCTCGTCCGCGGGCGCGTCCCAGACCAGGTCGACGACCTCCTGCTGCTCGGCGGCGGGTATCTGGCCGGCCGGCCTGCCATCGGCGCGCTTGCGCATGAACTCGGTCGCCGCGATGCTGGGCCGGCGGGTGGGCCGGCAGGCGACCCGGACCCGCCGCCCGCTCGCCTTCTCGACGAGCGTGACCGCGAACTTGCCTTTCCCCTTCTTCTCGATGTTGCCCTTGCCGAACGTGCAGCCGGTCGAGTGCTGGATGCCGTAGGCGAAGCAGGTCCCCCCGCGGTTCGTCCCGATCTCCACGGTCGCGTGGCGCTCCTTGGCCCGGTCCCGGGCGACGCCGAGCGCGCCCCGCGCCGCGAGGCCGAGGCGGACGCCGGGCGTGCTCGCCCGGCAGCGCTGCGCGTGGAATGCGAGGGTCCGATCCGGACAGTCCCTGGTCCGTCATCTTCTTCCTCCTGTCGGCTGCCGGGGCGACCGCCGGCCGGCACGAGCTCTCTGCTGCCTGCGCCCCAGCCACGCCGCGATCTCCGCCGACGAGGGGATGCGGCCCGTGCTCACGATGGTCCCGTCGATCACCACTGCCGGCGTCTGGATCACCCCGTAGCGGCGCATCGTCGCGTGGTCGACAAGGTGGACGACCAGTGCCTCCACGCCGGCCCCGGCGACCGCCTCCCGGGCCGCGTCCTGGGCCTGGAAGCAGGCGTGGCAGCCGGGCCCGAGGATCTCGATCCGTCGCATTGCTACCCCCTGGTACACCCGCAGGCATGGATGCGCCACGGCTCAGGTTGGCCTGAGCCGTTCGATGACCCCTCCGAGTCGAGCCCGGTAGACTGCTTTCAATTCGGCTTCGAAGTCTCCGAGCGGGCGCACCGGGATCAGGTCCATGACTTCGGTCGGGCTGAGCCCCGAGCGGGTCATCGTCGCGAGCGCGCCGGAGGTCATTCGGTCGATGCCGGTGGCAGCCTCCTCCGGTTCCAGACCGAACGATCGAGCGAGGTCGCGGAGCTCGTAGAGCTGGAACCAGAGGTATGTCGGGCCCATCGCCGTCAGGACGGCGTAGGCATTAAGCTTCGCCTCGTCGACGACCGGCGAATGGCCCAGCGGCGCGAGGAGGCTGAGGACCGTCTCCCGGTCCGGCCCTGGCAGGCCCGCCCCGAAGGAGACCGGGTTGAACCCCGCCCCGACGATCGATGGGGCGTTCGGGATGACCCGGGCGATCCGATCGAAGCCGCCGAGGGCTGTCGCCAGGTGCCCGATCGTGACCCTGGGCGCGAGCGACACGAGCACGGCGTCTGGTCGCAGGTGCTCGCGGATCTCGGCGGCGACCTCGCCGATGATGGGCGGGTGGACGCAGAGAAAGACCACGTCCTGCAACGCCGCCCGCGGATTCGCTCCGACCCGGACCTCGGTCCCCGGGAAGCGCGCGTGGAGTATGTCGAGCGTGACCTCGCTGGGATCCGAGACCACCACGCGTGGCGGCATCGCGGCCGCGCTGAGCCAGCCTCCAAGGAGGATCCGGGCGACCCGTCCCCCGCCTATGAACCCGATCGACAGGTCGATCATGCGATCACCCCATTGCGGAGCATCAGATCGCGGCGGATCAGCCGTCGATACGATGGCCGCGGCGTTCCGGGTGGCCTAGGACCCCGACAGCCACTCCGCGATGTCGCCGGCCGACGGGATTCGACCCGCGCTCATGACCTTGCCGTCGATGACCAGCCCGGGGGTGGACATGATGCCGTGGGCCATGATCTCGCGGTAGTCGGTGACCTTGCGGATCTCCGCGTCGACGCCGGCCATCTTCACGGCCTCGCGCGCGACGGCCTCCAGCCGCCTGCAGTAGGAACAGCCGGGGCCGAGGACTTCGATGATCTTCATGCTTCGTGAGCCTCCATCTGGAGCGGCCGACAGCCGCCGTGCTCCCGTGCGCGGCGGAGGCGCGCGGCCCCGACCGGGATCACCCAATCGGGACCGCGCGCCGGTTCATGCGCTGGCCAGCCACCCCGCGATCTCGCGCGCGGACGGAATGCGTCCGGCGCTGACCACCCGGCCGTCGATGACGAGGCCGGGCGTGTGGATCACGCGGTAGGCCGCGATCCGGGCGTAGTCGGTGACCTTGACGACCTTCGCCTCCACGCCGGCGGTGACGACCGCTTCGATCGCAGCCCGCTCGAGGAGGTAGCAGGTGTAACAGCCGGGCCCCAGGACCTCGATGGTCTTCACGGACGGGATCTCCTTCACAGGCCCAGGGCGTTGAACAGGAAGCCGACAGCGAGGATGCCCGCGACCACGACGCTCGCGAAGACGGTGATCAGGCGGAGACGCATGACGCGTCGGAGGATCACGAACTCGGGCAGGCTGATCGCGACGATCGCCATCATGAACGCGAGGGTGGTCCCGAGCGGCAGGCCCTTGCCCAGGAGCGCCTCCACGATCGGGATCGTTCCCGCCGCGTTCGAGTAGAGCGGGATGGCGATCGCCACGACGATGGGAACCGCGAACGGGTTCTCGCGGCCGCCGATCTGCGCGATGAGCTCGGTCGGCACGAAGCCGTGGATGAACGCCCCGATGCCGATCCCGATGATCACGTAGAGCAGCACCTTGCGGACGAGGTCCTTCGTGGACGACCAGGCGTCGCGCATGCGCTGCTCGACGGAGAGCCGGAGGTCGAGCGAGGTCGCACCGCCGCCGGCCCGGACGGTGAGGACCCAGGGCTCGATCCACTTCTCGAGCGGCAGGCGCCCGAGGATGAGCCCGCCGACGACCGCGACGGCCAGGCCGGCCGCCATGTAGAGGAGCGCGATGCCCGGTCCGAAGAGGCCCCAGAGCAGGACGAGCGCGACCTCGTTGACCATGGGGCTGCTGATCAGGAACGCGAACGTCACCCCGAGCGGGATGCCGGCCTCGACGAACCCGATGAAGAGAGGCACGGCCGAGCAGGAGCAGAACGGCGTGACGATTCCGAACGCGGCCGCCCCGAGCGTCGCCGGGACCGTGCCGCGGCCGGCGAGCGCGGCCCGCATCCGCTCGGGTGGGAAGTAGCTCCGCAGGAACGAGACCGCCGTCATGATGCCCAGGAGGAGGAGCAGGACTTTCGGAACGTCGAGGAAGAAGAACGCGACGGCGTCGCCGATGTGCGATCCGGGCTCGAGCCCCAGGAGCTCGTAGGCCGCCCAGTTCGCGAGCGGCAGGTTGGCGAACCACGCCACGAGCCAGGCGACGACCGCGACGGGCGCGACGACACGGAACGGCACGTGGGCTCGGCGCAGCGAGAGGGCGGTCATCTCAGGATCTCCGCGATCCCGGCCATGGCCGCTGCGCAGGCCGCCTCGTCGCGCTCGTAGTAGGCCCGGCGAGCGTCGGCCGACGCCCGGCTGATCCGCACGAGACCCGCGCCCCTGAGCCGTGCGAGGTGGTTGCTGACGTTGTTCGGGCGCTCGTTGAAGGCCGCAGCCATCTCGCACACGCAGTGCGGCCCCGCGCGAAGCAGCGCGAGGATGCCCGCGCGCGTGGGATCGGCGATCAGCGCCGCGGCCGCGACGCCGGGTCCCGTGTCGGGCGGGCGGAGGTCCATCCGGAGACCGCGAATGACCGGCAGTTCAACGTGCATCGGGCAGCTCCTCCGGGTCGTCCCGGTCGATCGAAAGGTGGATGGTCAGCAGGCAGGCGCGGGCGAGCGTCCGCGTGATAGTCCCGTACCGGAGGGCGAGGTCGACCGCGCGGCGCACGCGGTCGCGCAGGAGGCGGGTGTCGTCGGCCATCGAACGGAGGTTGCGCGCCAGGCAGCCCGCGAGCGCGGCCATGAGCGACTCGATCGGGCTCGGCCCATCGATGTCGTCGTCGGATGTCGCGTTGAGGACGCCGTCCCACAGCGCCCCGTGGGCCACCGTCCGCTCGCCGGGAACGGCGACGACGCTCATGAGGTGGACGGGGGCGGCCGCGTCCTTGGGCAGCATCACCCGGGCGTCCACGGCGCTCACCCGGCCACCAGGATCCACGCCCGCTGGGCCGCGAGCAGGACCAGCGCGATCGCGAAGATGCGCGAGAGCGTCGCGCTCTTGACCCGGCCCGCCGTGAAGCGTGCTCCGACCCACGCCCCGGTCACGGAGATGATCGAGGTCGCGATGACGGTCGTCCAGTCGAACGAAGCCGTCCCGAGGTGACTGGCGAACGCGGAGAACGAGGGGAGCGTCACGGCGACCGAGTTCGTCGCGGCTGCCAGCCGGGCGCTGTAGCCCACGAGCGTGAGGGTGGGCATCAGGAGGAACCCGGGGCCGACCCCGAGGAAGCCGGCGAACACGGAGATCGGCACCGCCGCCACCCCGGCCTTCGCGCGGGCGCCGTCGGTGATCGCCCGAACGTCCTCGCTCGCAGCGCGTCGTGGAAGCGCCATGCGGGCGGCGAGGAAGACGAGGACGCCGACGTAGAGCCACCAGACGAGCGTCGTGCTCGCGTACTGCAGCAGCCAGACGCCCAACGGCGCCCCGATGGTCGTGATCGTGACGAGGAGCAACGCGTTCCGGCGGTCGACCATGCCCGCCCGCCAGAAGGCGATCGCCCCGGAGATCGCGGTGAGCCCGTTGAGGAGCAGCGCCCAGGGCTGGATGACGTCCTTCAGGTCGTACCCGAAGAGCCCGAGGACGGGGATCGCGATGAACGCCACCCCCAGGCCGAGCATCCCCGAGAGGAAGGACAGCCCAAGCATCAGGAGCGAGAGGACGGCCAGCAGGAGGAGGGGATCGAGGTCATGCATATCGGACGTTACTGTCACATTGTTGGCTGACATATCGAGCGGGCCGTTCGTCACGACGTCGGGTGTCGAACGGCACGGCGTCCGGTGGGTCGAAATACTAATGCCCATTTGTCTAACAGTGGTTAGAATGGCGCGATGCTGCTCGTCCCTGCCAACGCCACGACCCCCGACGCCGCGGCCCCCCGTGCCGCGGCCTTCGACGTGGCGCTTCGCGCGATCGCGGAGCCGACGCGGACCGCGATCGTGGCGCTCCTCGCCCACGGCGAGCACTGCGTGTGCGACGTGGGTTCGGCGTTGCGGATCAGCCCGGCCCTCGTCTCGCACCACCTGCGAGTGCTTCGACGGGCTGGCCTCGTCCGCGAGCGGCGAGCCGGCCGGTGGGTCTACTGCTCGCTCGACCTGGACAACGTCCGCCACGTGCGCATCCTCCTCGACGCCCTCCTGGACCCACCGGAAGGCCTGGCCCGCCGCGTCGCCGGCTCCGCGTGCGCATGCACGGACGCGGCCGGCGAGTGGGACGCGGGCGTTCTCGGCGCGGCGGCAGCCGCGGCCGCGCCGTTCGGACCCTCCAGATGACCGACCACGGCAGCCTCGTCCGCGTCTTCGGCCTGCCGTCACCGGCGGGCTGCGATCCGCGCCGCACGTGGCGCGCGGCAGCGGACCTCGTCGTCGAGCGGCTCCACGCCCGTTTCGGCGCGCTCGTGCGCGTCGACTACGTCGAGCTGTTCAGCCCCGAGATGGCCGCCCATGCCTCCGTCGAGGAGGCCATCGCAGCCGGGGAGGCCACGCCGCCGATCGTGGAGATCGACGGGCGGATCGCCTTCCACGGCGGGAAGCTGAATGTCAGCGCGATCGAGCGAGCCGTCGCGGTCGCGCTCGGCGCACAACCCACCGCCCGATCCACTCCGTAGCGTCCCGAAGGAGTCCACCGTGACCGAACCGAGCCGGCCCGAGGTCCAGCTGTTCGACCCGCCGCTCTGCTGCCCGACCGGCCTGTGCGGCCCGACACTCGACCCCACGCTCGTCGATGTCGGCGAGACGATCCTCGCCCTGCAGGCCCAGGGGATAGGCGTCGCCCGCTACATGATGATCTCGCACCCCCAGGAGTACCTCCGGAACCGGGCCGTCTACGACCTGGTTCGCCAGGGACGGCTCGAGGTCCTGCCCGTGACGGTGGTCCGGGGCCGGGTCGTCAAGACCGGGGCCTACCCGTCCCTGGCGGAGATCGACGCGGCCCTGCGCGAGGATGCCTCGCCGGCAGTCCCCCTGAGCTGATCGGAGAATCCGCGTGACCCAGTTCCAGTTCTTCTCCGGCAAGGGCGGCGTCGGCAAGACGACGTCCGCCGCCGCGACCGCCGTGGCCGCGGCGGATGCCGGCCGGCCGACCCTCATCGTGACGACCGATCCCGCGTCGAACCTCGGGGACGTGTTCGAGCAGGAGATCGGCCACCGGATCGTCCCGGTGGCCGGGGTCGCGAACCTGTGGGCGATGGAGATCGACCCCGACGCGGCGACCGCCGAGTACACGGATCGAACGCTCGCCCCAATCCGCGAGCTGTTCCCGCCGGAGGTCGTCCGGGTCATGGAGGAGCAGGTCGCCTCGCCGTGCACGGCCGAGGTCGCGGCGTTCGACCGGTTTGCCGACTTCCTCGGCCCGGAGGGCTCCTTGGGAGCCCCTGTGCCCTTCGACCTGATCGTCTTCGACACCGCCCCGACGGGCCACACGCTGCGCCTGCTGGAGCTGCCGGAGGCGTGGTCCAAGAGCATCGCCGCGGCGGCCGAGGGCTCGGGGCAGACGTGCATCGGACCC
>Ga0315281_10014234_pt1 | contig 10737 bp, 13 predicted proteins | sample YL17G07_0_MG_FD_204540 | JGI IMG/M metagenome (GOLD analysis project Ga0315281, IMG submission 204540) | Sediment microbial communities from Yellowstone Lake, YNP, Wyoming, USA - YL17G07_0 | ecosystem: Environmental > Aquatic > Freshwater > Lake > Sediment | place: USA: Wyoming | collected... | reverse complement strand
GTACATATAGCGCGGCAAGTCGGATTGCGCGGAGCCGCCTGTGATGATCGGGGCTTGCGCCGTATTCGCAACCGGGGCTCTGGCGAGTCCGTCCATGCGCGCGATCAACGAGGCGACTTGTTCGGCCATGAGCGTTGGATCGGGACGCGCTTTCACGATCTCGATGTCCTCGTTCAGCGAGTCCATGTATTCAGCGGCTGTCGCGGCCCAGTCTTTCAACCGAGCGTATTCCTCGGTCAATTGACTGAATGACATTTCCTCTCCTTCTGGAAACGCCTTCGGTTCAAAACGTTTCACTTTGCTTTTCGACATGACAGACCTCTAGATTGGAAAGAGCGGGGACGGCGCCGATTCCGTCCCCGCCGTTTAGCGCGCGTCACCGGGCAGTGCGCGCGCCGGAGATGTTACGCGCCAGCAAGACCGGCCATCGCGCCTTGAGCGACCAATGCTTGGCGCACGGCTTCTGCGGACTCTTGCTGTTGGCTTTCCTGCACGTCAACCGGCCAAACGACAGCCGATCCAGCGGCCCCGGCAGTGACCCCGGAAATATCCGGTTGCGCTGCAAGGATCGTGATGCAGAGAGTGCCCGGCAAGATTGCCGCCGCTGACATATTCACGAAGTTGATTGCCAGCGTGTTGAGTGCACTCGTGCGGCACCCTCCAAGCGCAAGTCCGTTTGGCAGAGCCGTTCCGAGATTCCCAGCAAAGGCCGGAGCAACTGCGGCATTCACCATCACCGGAGACAGGGCTGGAAGCCCGGTAACGGTAAAGGTTTGTTCCGCACCTGTGATGGTGGCGACAGCGACGGGCGTAATGACCGCGTTGAATTGCCGGAGCACCGCGTTCTCGCCAATTTCAGATTTCAACACATAGATCGTGTTGACCTCCGTCGTGGGCGTGATGTTACCGCCAGCCGGGACGTTGGCATAAGTGATAGCCACCGTGTTCGCGGCGGACACGCGCCAGCCCACAATCCCAAGACCGGCCTGCGCCGTTGGCTTGCTGATGCCGATAATTTTGTCACCGACATCAATGCCAACGATTGTCGCAAACGCCTGTTCCGCGCAAGTCGCTTGCGCCACCGCAACTGGGGCGAGAGCGGCAAGATACGTCACGACTGGCGTGTTGAGGCTGATGCCACGACAGGCGAAGAAGCTGTACACCTGCGCGGCAGTAGGAACGATGGCAAGAGCGGTTGTATTCAGGAACGTAATGCCAAGCTGATTGTTCCCGGCCACGCGCACGTTGCCGATCCCCAAGCCAGCCTGAGACGTTGGCTTATTGACGATCACCGTTTGCGGAGTACCGAACGTAACCAGAGTGCGGTTGATCGAACCTGGTTGCGCGCCAGCCGCAAGTGTGTTGCTTCCGGGCGGATTCTGATTCAGCGCCGTGATGCCGCTGGTGAGTCCGACTTGATGACTCGACAATCCGAACGCGCCCACCGCCGGAGTGAGCGTAAAGACTTGCTCAACCGTCGTGTTCGCCGCAACTGACGCTGGAGTGAGCGTTGCGGTCTGAACCAGTGGGGCTCGAATCTCGACAACCAGATAGTTCTCCGGATTTGTCGGAGTCAGGTTCCCGGCAGTCGGATTATAGAATGTCACTTGGATCGTGTTCGCGGCGGACACACGGCCAGTTGCCATTCCCAGCCCGACTTGCGTTGTGGGCTTGTTCACGAAAATAATCGAACCAGCCTGAACGCCCGCCACGGTGAAGGCTTGCTCCGCACAAAGCCCGGCATTGATCGCCGCCGGATTTTGCGTAGTCGAGTAAACCACAACCGCCGATTGGCCCAGGGCAAAAGACGCCGGAGCCTCGGATGGGTTGGTCGGTTGAGTCACCGGCCCTTGGACTGGAACGCCGTAGATCGCGCCCGGCACCGTTGATTCGCGGTGCAGGGTTTGCCCATCTGACAGCGGCCCCGCTTGCCCAACCTCGGTGACGATCCCAGCCGCGAACGGCGAGAACATCACCGCAAGATTGTATTCCGCGCGTTGAAGCGCGGAGTCCAGGCGATTGACCGCACGTCCCATCACCCGGAGGAAATACTGGATTGCGCTTTTCATGTTTCTTTTCTCCGTGGCTATGATGTCATGCGGACGCACGCTTCCCGGTTGCCCACGCCGAACGCGGCGAGGATATCGAGACGCATGATCGCTTGGTTGTTCCGAATGTCGCCGTCGATCCACACGCGATAGTTGATGCCTTTGTAATCGCGCTGCGTACAGAAATACGCGCCGGGAAATTCGGGCTGAGGAAGCGTCACAACGAGAATGGCATCCCGATGGAACACCATGCTCTCTTGCTGAGTCAGACCGGAACGCGCGAAAGCCGCGCCAGCCGTTGGCACCGCGACAACCGCGCCCGCTGCGGGCATGGCGTCGACGGTTTGGAATTGCTGATCCACACCGCCGATAGGCGGATTGAGCGGATTCAACACGGTGATGGTCATGTTCCCGGCACCGTCCGCGGTGGCAAGAGCCGCCACTACAAACTGCCGCAACACGCCAGTCGAGCGCCGTGTTTGCGGATTGACCGCGTTGACACCGGCGAACGTGACTACGTCACCGACAGACAGCGTTGAGCCAGCAGTCCAGCCGGTCGTGAGGAACGTAGTGCCTTGCTGATTCGCTACGGTGATCGTCGGGGCGCCCGCCATCGTGCCGCAAGTGTGAGTGCAGGCGACTTGAGACATGGACAGCCCGTTTGACAATCCCAGCAGAGGGATTTTCAGCGTGGCGCGAGTCTCGACAGCGTCAATCACAGGTTGCACAAAGTTCCCTGTCAAACCGCCAGCCGTCCCAACCAGTGACCAGTGCGCGCCAGGATTCAGCACGCCCGCACGGCCAAGACGCGGCACGTTTTCATCATCGAGGCGCCGTTGCGGAGCCGCGATGTCGGCCAGCACCGCCGGATTGGCGCCGGGAACTCCAACATGGTTGTAGAAAAGATTGTTGAGCGCGGCGATGTTCTGCTCAAACGAGGTCGCGAGTTGAGACGCGGCGGGTTCGCCGACTTTCGCATCCCAATCCGTGAATTTGTTCCCGAGTAGCATCGCCATTTCAGACGATCCGATAGGCACGTCCACGCCGAACACCGGCTGAACGGTCAAGAGAATCGTGGGCTGTACAATGTTTTGTAGAGCGACCGCGTCACCTGTGCGGATGGTGAAGCGGGAAGGCCGCTCGACTTGGAGCGTCGGGCCGAATTTCTGTCCGGCCCACTCGGCGCCGTAGCGCATGTTGACCATGCCGCTAAACGCCAAGGTTGATTCCAGAATGTCGAGGACTTTGTCCGCGACAAGCTGGTATTGAGCAAGTTGGTTAGGCATGACACACCTTAAGAATCGCCCACGCTCGCGCTTTGCGCGCGAACGCGGAACCAGGATACAAATGGTTGGGGATTCTTACGGCGCTGAAGGCGTCCCTACGCCGTTCAGGTCGAACCCGCACAAGAGCATGTGCGGGACGATGGCTTTGCCCGGCCAACGAGCGGGTGAATCTGCGGCCTGCTCACGGTCGAAACTACCGATGGCTACGATGCCGCCAACGAGGGCATACGAGTGGCGCCTCCGATTTGTTCCAGGGCGCGGAGCGTCGCTCAACAACGGCAATGCCGCACGCCACTCGCATTCCTACTTTCTTGCTTTCGCTTGTTCGCGCCTTTGTTCGCGCAACAGTGTGATGTTTTGCTCAGCCGTGTTTCCGGCATCACCAAGTCGTTTCGCCAGTGAAGCCGAACCGCCGTTCAGCATTGTGGGCGGGTCGGGTGACATGCTGACGCGCGGCGCCTTCCCTGAACCATTCCCACCTTTCGCGCTTTCTGTCAAGGCGCGCGGCTTGCCGTCCAGTCCGAGGCCGCCCATAAGTCGCGTGTCCATCTTGATAAACTCGCGGTGCAGCCTGCCCGTAGACATTCCGGCGAGTTCAATCAACCGCGCGTCCGGCAATCGGCCAAGCTCATACAGGAAACGCGGGCCGGACTCGGCTTCATGCAGCGTGAAATACCGGAACAGTTGCGTGGTTGATTCCGGCACATTCTGCATTTCACCCAAACGCGTCCGGCTGGCTTCAAATTCAGGTTCGGCAATCCCAGCCTCTTTTAGAAACGCCGGGCGCTTGACGGTATCCCACTCTCGGAACGCGGCGGCTTCGGACGCGACAAAAGCATCGGCGTCCTTCTGCCGGTCGTTCATCTCCTGTTCAACACGGGCGCGGCCGGACGATTCGACTGTTACGTTCTTCGCCGTGACGCGGGCAAGCTCTGTGAGATATTCCCCAGTGTCTTCCCATTCGACCAGCTTACCGTCCACCATCTTTCCGTCTTTCGACGGCGCGGACTCCAAGTCCTTGCGCCACGGCTCCGCCGGTTTCGGCTTTTCTGTGGGCTCCGATTCGGCTTGCTTGGCGATTGGCCGACCTGTTTCTGGATCGAGTCCGGCGCGGGCGCGTCCAATCAGCTTAGCGCGTTCCTCGGCAAGTCGCGACGCCGGAATCATTCCCTTGTTCGCATCCGGCGCGGGATCTGTTTTCGCTTCCGGCTTCGTCGCTTCAGTTGGCTTCGCTTCGGCTGGCGCTTCGGAAAAAGATTCGCGCATGAAAACTCCGCCGCTGGAATGCGTCTTGAGCTTTGGCTCTTCAACGGCTGGCGCGGTAATCGGCGCAATCGTTTCAACTGTCGGCTTCAATTCACCTTCGGCCATGGCTATTCAACCTCCGGAAGTATTTCTGTTTCATCTTGGTCATCCAACACATCTTCAACAAGCTCCGGCTCGACATCATAGATCGGCTCATAGCCAAGATCGTAAATCGGTTCGGTCATTATGGCGGTCCTTGGCTTTGGGGCGCGCTCGCTCCGTTGCCGTGCTCCATCTTATCAGCCTTTTCCTCGACGCGCGCAACTCCCTCGGCTCCTGATTGATGCACGACCTCCATGCCTTGAACGGCGCCGGGGATGTGCCCGGTTTTCATGCCGGTAGTGAAAATATCCTGATCGGCTTTGATGACCGCCGTCTGCATTTGCGCGATAGCGGCTACGCGACGGCCCTCCTCCTTCGCCATCTCAGCCATGTGCTTGTATGCGAGTTCGGCGCGCTTGTCCCCAAGTTCTTTCGCCATCGCTTGCAATTGCTCAGCCATTTGCTGATTCTTCTGGACGGACTGCGCGAGTTGAACGCGCATCGCGGACACGGCGGCTTTGTCCATGCCTTGCGCTGACTTACTCTTAATGTCAACGAGTGCGGGAGGCCACATACCTTCAAGCAATTCGGCGAGCATGTCTTTTTCGCGCAACTGCGAAGATCGAACCCAGTACGGCATCATCACCGCCGCGACGGGTGGCCCGCCAAGTTTCATCGCCTCAAGCAATTCTGAGCGCGTCTTTTCAACCTGCGTACTGAACGCTGGCCCCATCTCGACGCGAAGATCGTACTCGCCTACGCCAAGGCTGAAATGTTTGACCGGGTTCCCGTCCGTATCGTTATAGGTTACGACGGCCTTGCGCTTTGCGCCCGGCATCATGTCTGGATTGATGTTTACGATCTTGGGTTGCGAATCCTCGCCCAGAATGCGGATCACTTGCTTGGTATCGTACACGCGCGGGATTAACTGCAAGAGCATCGCGCCTTCAAACTCCAACGCAAATTGGAACGAGCGGATAAAGTGAAAATTCGCCGTGTCGGATTCCAGCCGGAGCATTTCATCTTGCTTCGCCGTGGGCTGATTCGACGGCTGGCCAACAGACGACGGCGACATGCCGAACGACTCATGCAAGTCCTGTTTCGCAAACTCTGCGGCTGCCATGATATCGGCTGGAGGCGGTGGGGGATCAAGCCGTTGCGGGGGCGGCGCGGGCTGACCGTTCGCCATACCGACAGGCTTGTACTTGAGAGACGCATAGGCTGCGCTGTTCGCTTCCTGCCATTGCGACGCGTAGCCCTCATCCTGACCCTCGGCCATGAGCCACGGTGATAGCGCGTTCAGTCCAACACGCTCAACTTGACCAGTCCGCATGTAGTTGTATGCCTCTTGCGGATCGCGGCTTTGGTGCGTCATTCCTTCAAGGTGCAAGTTGCCATTCAGGAACGTGGCCCAGCCCACAACGCGAATGAACGGAATCCACCGGCCCGGCCAATCGCCACGTTCCAAGACTTGATCGGCGGTGCAGATAGTCCAGCACACTTTGCGCTGAACCGTCTTACGCGTCTTTCCGTTGCTCTCAACCGTCTTGATCTTTTCCTCGACGTACCAGTATTCGACAAGGCGGATTTCCTTATCGCTCCACCATCCGCGCATATCATCTTCCCACGGATCGACAACGATCTGCGCCAGTTGCGCGTCTGGATAGCGGGCTTTGAAATCCTCACGGCTAATTCGCTGCTCATAGGCGAGCCACTTGCGATCCGAGCCCTCAAAAGTTTTGCAGTCTGGATCGTCTTTTACGTCGAGCGGATTTGTGATCGTGCGGACTCGGATTTCCTTGCGAAACAACTCCTCGGCTTCTTCGCGCTTGGACTCCGCCGCCTCGTTGTCAACCGGATCTCCGTCGTCATCCCAGTCCGAATACTGTTTCGCGTAAGCCGTTGTCAGTGCGTAGTAGCCAAAGCCAAGAAGCGCATTGTCAACCGCAATCTCGCGTGACTGATCTCCCTTGCTGCGGTTATTGATGTGCCGGATCATCCCCTCATAGACCTCCGCCGCTTCCGTGTTCGCGTCTGATTGTTCCGGGCGCACAAGGAAATTCGGCGAGGCTTGCTTGATCTCGTTGCTGACCTGATGAAAGAATTTCGGGAGCAGATTGAATTGCAGGACGGGGCGCTTCTGGGATTCACGCGCGGCCTTGACGGATGCATCCCACTGCGAACGGTCTTCGCCAATCAGGAAATCCAAGTCCTTTGTGTACCGCTCCGCATTCGCGCGATTGTACTCCTCGGCCCGTGCCACGCGCTTGCGCATCTGGCGTAGAAAATCTTGATCCTCGTTGCCTTCGCCGCTCTTGGGCTTTGGAACGGGTTCAGACTTGCGGATGCCGGTTGGAGAGGCTGGAGAAAGTTCGGTCATAGCTCATGCCGCTCTGCGGTCCACTGCGGTGCGGGCCATTCGTTTTGAGTGCTGAATGACTGGATTCTTTCCGCTTGATCGGCGGTTAGCATCAGCGGAACGCCATGAATGTCTTTCTGCCCGCTGAACACATCGCTTGATCGAATCTCTTTGCGCACATAATGGGTGCAATCGCCCGGATTACCTGGAGCGCAAACATCGGCCGCGCTGATGAAAATTCCGATCATCTTGCCATCCATGCGTTTGGCCCGCGCGTAGCGGAGAAACTGGGCGGGCGTTGCGGCTCCTTCGGCGGCTGTATTCCGCGAGCGGTCATGGCGAAAGTGCGAAATGCGTCCGCGATGTTCGATGCCCAGTCGTGATACGGCACGTCACGGAATCGCTTTAGCTTTTCATCCCACTCATAGCGGTACGCGCGCAAGCCGTCAAGCCCACGGGCGCAGCGCGTCTTGTCGATCCGAACACGAGCCATCACGGCCCGCATGGCGTTGACTCCGTCCGGAACATCGCCGCGCGGCAAGATGGAGGGAGCGGGACGCATCATGCGGATTCCAGTCTCCATACGCGATTCGCCAGAACCCTGCATTGGGCGCGCCTTCCCATCGTGAGGCCACACATGCGAACGGTAAATGTACGGCTTCTCTTGCAGCGCCTTTGCGTACCAGTCCACATCAACTCCGCTCGCCTCAAGAAAATCTATCAGGTTGTACCAGGGGCCGTCCGGCTGGACAAACCAGATGCACGTCGAATCGTTTTTGCCCAAGTCCCAATAGGTATCAACCGGAACGCCCGGCAAGATCGGCAGGTCTGTGATCCGGCCATCGTGAAGCGCGGCGTCCAATTGCTTGCCGATGATGGCGCCCTGCATCACGCCAGCGCGCGAATTGTAAAATTCCTGCTGGGTCATTTCCTCTGACATTCCGGATTTCCCAAGCGAGATTTGCCACTCGTTGCGCAGTGACTCAAGTTGCTCACGCGACACAACTGGATCGCCGTAGTGCGGTTCGCCCGGCGCATCTTTGATCGTATCGTCAACAGTGAGGAACGAGTAGAACCAATCCTTGCCGTGCTGTTTCTCGGCCACATCGGCCATCGCCGCCGCGTGGTTCTCACCATACATCGTTGTGATGAATACCTCGATCCCGCCGTTGCGCAAGATCATCGGGAGAAAATACGCACGCGCCGCTGGGTCGCAACGCGCCCACTCGGAATAGATGATGATGAATGGCCCGGCCCCGACTACACGCTGATAGTTGTCCGATCCGATCAGGCGATAGAGCGTGTTGTTCGGGAACGTCAGACTCATCGTATCTTCGCGCGGCTTCACGCCGTATGGCGTCAAATCCTCATACATCTTCCGGCCCGTCTCAGCGTCTATGTTCTCCCAAAACGCAATGCGCGCTTGCTCATATTTCGGGAAGCAGTGAAAGATGTTGACGGGCCGCTGGAAACCTATCTCCGCCGCCGCGTTCATCGCGCACCTATCCTTGCCGTGCTGACGTGGCCATACGAGCATGTAGTGCTTGTACTCCTCCCGCGCGAACGAGCGCATGAACGGGATTTGGTACGTGCGCGGAATGAAGAGCGGGAGAGTCACGATGATTGCGGTTGCGGTTCCGTTCTCACGATTGAGATTGTGGCGCTATACCCAGCAAGGTTTAGCGTCAGCCCGAAGCCCTTACCAATGCCGAATGCCTGTGCCGTCGAAATGGCGTTGAGCAAGATTTGCGCAAACTGTAGGTTTACGACTTGACTCAAAGGAGCTGCTGTTTGTTCAGTCACGATATCCTCGGCGCTGTCTTGCGTTTATGCCCATTGCCGTTTCCGTTGCCGGATATGCGCGCTGCTTTCGGCGGTGTCACGTCTATGATCGGTAGGTTGCGATAGTCAATGCGCGGCGGAACCTCAACGACAACTGCGCCGCTGACCTCTAGCGCTTTCAGTTTCGCTTCGATAAATTCGGCAACTGCCATCGCACACTTAGCGCGAAGTTCAATCGTTGCTGGAAATGTAAGCGTCTCCATCACGCCAAGCCCGTTCGGCTCACGGCGCTCAATGCCGATCTGACCCGCGTATACCTTGGCGAGAAAGATCACAGGATGATCGAAGCCATCCGGCTTGGACATGCCGATGCGCTGCAAGTCGGCTATGAGTTTGTCTGTGCTATCCATGGCACTGCGCCAGAAAGACATGCAAAAGTATCAACGCTTGAACTGCTATGATTAAAATAGCGTTAATAATTGCATCGCGCTTATCCATCAGAGACCTCTCCTCGCTAAATCGCCGGTATGTATCCAAAAAGGGCGATCGCGTTCCAACGTTTTTTGGCTGGGCCTTCGTATTGCGACCGGATTGAATCGCTCGCGATCAAGCCGCTTTGATCTTGCGGTTTACCAATCCATGCGAGCGATTCAATGGGTTCTGTAACATCGTCTGGAATAATGTTACTTACCGACATTTCTAACGCCCAAGAAACAGCGGTGTCTCCGTGGATATGCGGACGATCTAATATTTGGAACGCCAGCCTGCCGAGCTCGCGGCGGCGCTCTTCCGGAAGCGATGGCACATCCCATACGTCAATGAGCTCTCTATCCATTAATCCTACCCCCGCACCACGGACAGTACGCAATGCTTTCCAACCTGTCATCACAGCTGTTGAGCCGAACAACCCCATCGTCATAGAGCAACATACCGAGCCACCCCTCCGAATCGCTCTGGGCATCGAACGCGATAAGAAACTTGTCGCAACAAATTCTCTCCGGCTTGCTAATCAATGTTTCGATCACCGGACGTGGCAAGTCGTGCTCATACTGTAGCTTGGCGAGAGCCTCATAGCGCCTTTTGATTTCAAGTTGCACGGCGGATAGGCTATCGACCGGCAATACAATGTAAGACAGCAGGCGCGGGCCGCGAATTCGCGGCATGTGGTTTGTCTTGCTCTTAACTTTAGCCATTGAGCATCCCGAATGTTGGGTTGAGTCGCGCCACAACGTCGGCTTGCGCGGCGAAGCACTCGCGCACCTCGTCCACAGTCATACGCCTTCTACCGGCCAATCCGCAAGGGGGCGCGCGATTTGTCTCGGCGGCGCGCTTAATGAGTTGGCCCGGTATTGCGATGCGCTCGGAAAGCGGATCGCCCACGCCTGCCAAGTGCTTGCGTATCAGGCGTTGCGCAAAGCGCAGCCGGAGCCGGTTCCAGGCCGCCAACGGTAACGCGGGCCGGGCCACGCCACGGATAAATTCGCCGTAGACCACGGAAACGTGCCAGCACGGCCACGCCTCGCTTATCCCCTCGGTGGCGTCCACGATAAGCGCAACACGCCAATCTCCCACGTAGCGCCCGAATTTAGCGCCTACAGTGTTCAATTCGGTGAACCTCTCGGCCTCCGTGATCGGATCATCGAAAGCGACCTGTTGCCAAGGTGTCATTTTGCGGCCTCCACGGTTGATTTTGACATAACCTCCTCCGCCAGCCCTACGCAGAGTAGCTTTTTCCAATACATTAGTGTCGCAATACATGCTGAGATTTAACAAGGTTGGCCAGGTTGGACGTGGGTACGGCCACCGCAAACCCGTATCCACGGCTTAACCGTCCTACCTACCCTACCTGTCCAACCTATTTGGGGTAATCTAATAGGGGATATTCCAAAGTAAATATAGGGAAATGGTTGGTCAG
>Ga0315281_10014232_pt1 | contig 10738 bp, 10 predicted proteins | sample YL17G07_0_MG_FD_204540 | JGI IMG/M metagenome (GOLD analysis project Ga0315281, IMG submission 204540) | Sediment microbial communities from Yellowstone Lake, YNP, Wyoming, USA - YL17G07_0 | ecosystem: Environmental > Aquatic > Freshwater > Lake > Sediment | place: USA: Wyoming | collected... | reverse complement strand
AGTCCGGGAAATGGGCATCGGCAAGGTCGGCCTCAACGTATTCGGTTACAACCAGGCGGCGCGGACGCTGTACGAGAAAATGGGCTATCAGATCACTGGTATCGGCATGATCAAGACCTTGGGCAAGCGATAGCGATGTGCCGCTGGCAGACGCCGCAACTCAGCGTGGACGCGCCGGGCGCGGCCCGTTATCAACACTACTCGCCCTTCTTCCGGACGATGGTTTCCGGCCCGCCGGTGCCGGCGGTGCGCTCGTAGACGCCGTCGCCGGCCTTCTTGTACTTCGTGAGTCCGAGCGACTTGATCTTGCTGTCGCTGGTCGAGTACTTGCCTCCGATGGCGACGGCGCTGACTACGCGCTCGACTTGCTGGTTGCAGGTCGGGCAGCGGGTGAGCTTGGCCTCGGCGATCCGCTGGTAGACCTCGAAGCGGCCGTGGCACTTGTCGCAGTGGCCGGACGTGGGTGCGTAATCGTAGAGCGGCATGACTGGTGCCGGGTCAATATCCGGCTTCGCCAAACGTGAGTACGGTGGACGTGTCGTCGCTCTGCAGCACGAGGATGTGTCCGGCGAGGATTGCAACGTTGGTCTTGACCAATCCTTTCAGGTAGGCCTGCTCCTTTTCCATCAGCTCGGGCGGGCCCATCATTTGCGTGACTGCAAGACCGGGCCTGGTCCAGTTCAGCTTGCCGTCGGTGCCCAGGCTGTAGGTGCCGCTGAACCGATTCACGGCGGCTAGGCCCGCAACCCGCCCATCAGGAGCGAAGCGGATCGATATCCTGGTTTGAACGTCGACGACGATCTGGCGTCCCTCGACGGTCAGTCCTTTAAGATCCCAGTCCCGCTGATGCAAGCGCTGTGCCGTCTGCGCATCGAGCACCTGCGGCCCGCTATCACTAAGCATTACTTGTGCACACCCGCCGAGGCAGGCGAGCAGCAGGAGTAACGGTAGCGTCTTCATCGGCGTCATTGGGTAGGGTGCCAAGTCACTCCATGCGGATATTATTCTCCCGCACCACCTTGCTCCAGCGCTCCATCTGGGACACGACGAATTTCTGCGTGTCTTCCGGGCTGCTCGCCGCGATATCCATGCCCAGGGATTCGGTGAGCTGCTTTTTGACTTCGGGCCGGTTGAGCGCCTTGACCAGTTCGGCGTGCAACTTGTCGATGATCGGCCTGGGCGTGCCAGCCGTCCCGAAAATGCCCCACCAGGCGAGCGCGGAAAAGCCGGGGAAGCCCTGCTCGGCGAGCGCGGGCACGTCGGGCAGCACCTGCGAGCGCGTGTTGCCCGTGACGGCGACGCCACGCAGCTTGCCTCCCCGCACGTGCGGGCCCTGCTGCGCCACCGAGGAGATGGCCAGGTCGATCTGTCCGCCCAGCGCGTCGGTGGTCATCGGCCCGCCGCCCTTGTACGGAACGTGCACGAGCTTGATCCCCGCGGCCTGTTCGAGCAGCGTCATGGTCAGGTGCCCGAGGCTGCCGGCGCCCACCGAGCCATAGGTCACCGTTCCCGGCCTCGCCCTGGCCGCCGCGATCACGTCGGCGAAAGTCTTGTAGGGCTTGGCGGCGTTGGTGCCGATCACCATCGGCGAAGTCCCCACCACCATCACCGGCGCGAGGTCCTTTAGCGTGTCGAAAGCCATGTTGGGGATCAGCGACGGATTGACCGCGTGCGTATCGAACACGAACACGTAGTTATAGCCGTCGGGCGGCGACTTGGCGACGAACGCCGTGCCGATCGAACCCGAGGCGCCGGTCTTGTTCTCGACGATGAACTGCTGGCCGAGTGCCTCGGTCAGCTTGACGGCCATCAGGCGCGCGAGCGGGTCGACCGAGCCGCCCGGCGGGAACGGCGAGATGAATTTCACCGGCTTGGTTGGCCAGTCGGTGGCTTGCGCGAGCGCGGGAGGCGATGCAAGGGCTGCGAGCGCAAGGATTGCGGCCGCGAGCCGCAGGGTGTTGTTGATCATGCTTTTCCTCCGACCGTGTCAATGGTTGCCGCGCAATCCACTCGATGCGCCAGCGTAGCATACGGCAGGCGCTGTTTGCTAAGATGCAGGAGCTCCCTCGATACACGCTCCAGCAGGCTGCGCCCCATGCCCAAACCCGCCGCGACGTACGACTGGCCGCGCGAAATACACCGCACGCTTCGGGCGAACGCGGTGCGGCAGGTGTCCTACGTCCCCGACGCCGGCCACAAGCGATTGATCGAGCTGTGCCATGGCGACAAGCGCATGACCGTGGTGCCGCTCACCACGGAGGAGGAAGGCATCGCTCTGGCGGCGGGCGCGTGGCTGGGCGGAGAGCGCTCGGCGCTGCTGATGCAATCGAGCGGCGTGGGCAACTGCGTCAACATGCTCACGCTCGCGACCCACTGCGCGTTTCCGCTGCTGATGCTGGTGACCATGCGCGGCGAATGGGGCGAGTTCAATCCCTGGCAGGTCCCCATGGGCCAGGCGACGCGGGACATCCTCGAGCGCAGCTGCGTGAGAGCCTTTCGGGTGGAATGCGCCGAGGATATCGGCGCCAACGTGGACGCCGCGGCCAAGCTTACCTGGAACACCAACGCCGTGACGGCGGTGCTGATCGCGCAGCGCATGATCGGCACCAAGACGTTCGAGACCTTCGAGGAGGGGCCATGAGCGAACCGGAAATCCTGCGCCGGCGTGACGTGGTCAGTGCGCTGCTCCAACGACGCGGCAAACTGCTGGTGGTCACGGGGCTGGGTTCGCCCACCTGGGACTGCGCCGCGGCGGGCGACCATCCGCTCACGTTTTCGCTCTGGGGCGCAATGGGTGGAGCCTGCGCGGTCGGCCTGGGACTGGCGCTCGCGCAGCCGCGGCGCCGCGTGCTGGTGGTCACCGGTGACGGCGAAATGCTGATGGGCATGGGCAGCCTCGCCACCATAGGCGCCAGGCGTCCGGGCAATCTGGCCATCGTGGTCATCGACAACGAGCGTTATGGTGAAACGGGTATGCAGAAGTCACACACGGCGCACGGCGTCGACCTCGCGGCCGTGGCCTTGGCCTGTGGATTCGCCGGGGCGCGCATCGTGCGCAGCAGCGCGGACATCGCCGGCGTTCGCGCCGCAATTCACGGTAGGCGAGGCCCGCTCTTCTACCAGGTGAAGGTGAAAGCGGAGAGCCTGCCCCTGGTCATGCCGCCGCGCGACGGCGCATGGCTGAAGCACCGCTTTCGCGAAGCGCTGCTCGGCGATGGCGCGATGGGCTAGCGATAGGCTTGCGCCAGCGCAGTGTCGATCAGGTCCTTCAACTGGTCGTAGCCAAAGCTGGGCATCGGTCTGCCATTGACGAAGAACTCAGGGGTCCTGGTGACGTTCAGGGCCCGCGCATCCGCAAGGTCCTGGGCAATCACCGCGGCGATCTCGGGCGCGTCCATGTCCCGCCTGACCTGATCGAGGTTCAAGCCGATGCCGCCGATGAAATTCCATACCAGTTGCGGCTGCGGCTTGTGGTTTGGGGCCCAGAGTTCCTGCGAAGCCAGCACCGCTTCCAGCGCTTCCCAGAACTTGCCCTGTTTTCTGGCCGCCTCAAGCATTTTCACCACGATGTCAGACCCGTTATGGAACGCGGCATAGCGCAGGGAGAGTCTGATCCTGTCCGGGTTGGCAGCCATCAGTTTCTTGACGAACGGATAGAAGGCCCTGCAGGTCTCGCATGCGGGATCGAGAAATTCCACGATGTGAACCTTGGCGTCGGGCTTGCCCAGGTTGGGGGAGTGCATGCGCACCAAGTGCGAACGGTTGCGCTCGGCGGCGCCCGCCGCTTCCTCGGATTTCTGGGCCTTGTAAAAGAGCGCACCGCCGATGAATGCCAGAACCAGGAGCGCGGCGGAAGCGATAAGCAGCGTCTTTTGTTTCATCTCGAATCCTTCAGGTAAGTCAATATCAACAGCGCGCTGACGATGGAAAAGGCCAGCAGCGAAAGGTGCGGAATCGTGAGAAATCCAAACCACGTAATCGGCTCGTCAGTGCACGGCACGCCCTGCGTGCAGGGTCTTATGCTCTCCGGAATATAACCGGCCGCGAGCAGCACGTGAAACAGAGCGATCAGCCAGCCCGCCAGGGCGAGAGGCAGCGCATAGCGCACGATCTTCCGATCGAAGGGCAGGAGTCCTGCCGGCAGAATGAGAACCAGCGGAAACATGAATATGCGCTGGTACCAGCACAGCACGCAGGGCGCAACGCCCATGACCTCGCTCAGAAAGAGCGCGCCCAGCGTCGACGCACTGGCGACCAGCCAGCAGGCGAAAACGAGCATCCATCCCGGGCCCGGCGATCGCTCAGTACCACTCATCGTGCATCGCCTTTCGCGGATGGCCGGGCCGCAAGCGCTAGTCGGGCCGGAACTTTGTTTCGGGCTTGAGGCCGCGGCGCCGCTGTTTCAGGCTGCGCTTGCCGTTTTCCAGGTACTTGCCCTCGACGGCGCGCTTCGCGGCCTCGTCCCACTGCGGCAGCCAGTCTCCGAGCGAGTATCCGAACCAGGGCGGCTGCGGGCGCAACCCGGGGAGGCCAAGTTCCTCCCAGATCGCCTTCGCTCGCTCCATGTATTCCTGCTTCGGCAGCGCCAGAGGCGGCATGTCGCTTTTCATGGTGGCGTCCATGAGCAGCGTGGAATCCTCCTCCTGTCCGTGCTCGCGTTTCGGCCCGTGGCCCTGTCCGCGGTGCGCCAGTGTCTGCAGGTCCTCGACAGGATTCATGCGGTAGGCCATCGCCCAAAGCAGGGCGTCGGCATTGTCGGGGTCGATGTCCTCGTTGACGGCCACGCAGATCTTGCCGCAGTCGCCCTTGAAAGACGCCGCGCCGTAGAGCGCGCGCCAGACCTCGGTGCGCGGCATGCCCCTTTCAACCACGATCATGGTCACGCGCAAGAGGCCGGTCAGCGGCTCGTGCAGCGCGACCCGTTTGACCCCGCGGATGCCGAGGTCGTCGCGCAGGTGGGCGAGAAACAGCGGCTCGTAGGCGACGCGCTTGATGACCGAGGATTCGCTGGGCGCCACCTGGCTGATGTAGGAGGGAATGACAGGGTTCCTGCGATGCGTGATAGCCGTGACCCGCATCGGCATGTTGAATTCCTCGAGCGCGACATGGCCGTGCGATTCGCCGAATGGCGCCTCGGGCTCGACATACTCGGTGTCGATCAGCCCCTCGATGACGATCTCGGCCTCGGCCGGCACGAGGAGATCGACGGTTTTCGCCTTCACCACGTTGATGGGGCAGCCGGCGAGACCTCCTGCGACGCCCAGCTCATCGACGCCGATGGGCAGTTTCTGCGGACCCATGAACGCGACGTACGGCGGGCAGCCGAGCACGATGGCGCAGGGCATCGCGCTTTTTCCTTTCCCATCGCCGCGCTTCTGGTGCTTCTGGTAATGCACGTAGCCGCCGGCGCCGCCGACGCGCGTCGCCATGCGCACGACCAGCCGGTCCGGCGCCTTGAGCGCCGCGCGGTAAGTGCCCATGTTCTGCACGCCCGTCTCGGGATCACGCGTGATGACATTCGTTGCTGTAAGCGTCGGCGCGCTGTCGAATCCAGGCGTTGAGATCGGTATCGGCAGGCTGTCCAGTCCCTGTCCTTCGCCTTGCAGCGCTTTGCCCTGGATGACGACTTCCTGGCAGACTGCATCGGTCACGACCCGCGGGGCCACGGGGTGGGCGATCGCGTGGTCCCACTTGGCCTGAATTGCATCCACCGGCACGCCCATGCCGATGCTGTAGATGGCGCGGTTGGCGGCAAGCGCGCCGACGACCACCGGTATCGAATAACCGCGGCCGCGGCCATCGGTGATGTTGGTGAACAGGAAGGCCTTGCGATCGGCTTCGGCCATGCCGCCGACGAACTGCCAGCGCACCAGGGGGTGCAGTTCCGAGTCCTTGTCGATCGGCCGGTCTATGGTCTGGAGCAGGCCCCGCTTCTTCAGCGCTTCGAGGTGCTCGTGCAGGTCGGGGTAGCCCCGTTTTGCGCCGCGCATGCTCAGTCGATCTTGAAACCGGAAGCCTTGATGACCGGCGTCCACCGTGTGATCTCGTCGCGGATGAAAGCCGCCGCCTTGTCGGGGCTGGAATCGGCCACCAGTTCGGCGCCGGCGCGCTCCAGATCCGCGCGGAAGGACTCATCGGCCTTGGCTTTCACCGTGGCTTGGTGCAACGCATCGATGACCGCATGGGGCGTTCCGGCCGGCGCGAACATTGCGTTGAACACCTGTACCCTCATGCCCGGCATCCCGGATTCGATCGAGGTCGGAAGATCGGGCGCCGCCTTCAACCGGACGTCGCTGTTGACCGCAAGTATACGCAGGCGGCCGCCGCGATGATGCGCGAGCACGGTGGAGCTCAGGATCGGGGTGAACATCGGAATATGGCCGGCGATGAGATCCTGGATGCCCGGACCGGCGCCCTTGTAGGGCACATGCTGAAGATCGAGCCCGCCGGCCTGAATCTTGAACAGCTCTCCGGTGAGGTTGGTGATGGTGCCTGATCCGGCCGAGCCGAAGGAGAACTTGCCGGGGCTCGCCTTCACCAGCGCGATCAGTTCCTGCAGGTTTCTTGCCGGGACCGAGGGATGCACCAGGATCGAAGTCGGCGTGGTGCTGACCACGGCGATCGGAATGAAATCCTTCAGCGGGTCGTACGGCGGGCTGGTCATCGCAATGGGGTTGATCACATGCGTGGTCGTCTGGCCGCTGAGCAGGGTGTATCCGTCGGGCCTGGCGCGCGCGACTTCGGCGCTGCCGATCGAGCCGCCTGCGCCTGCCTTGTTCTCCACGACTATCGTTCCGCCCAGGTAGGGCGCCACCTTCTGCGCCCACATGCGGCCGATCAGATCCGTTTCCCCGCCGGGCGCGAATGGCACGACCAGGCGTATGGGCCGCTCGGGGTATTTGCCCTGAGCGAATGCCGTATGCGTAGTGGTCAGCGCCAATGCCGCAAACAGCGCGGCCATCGCGGTCCCGAAACGCAACAGTTGCCGTATTTTCATGCTACCCCCGAAACAGTGGCTCGACGAGTTCCGAGCATGACGCAGATCAGCGCGGGCACCAGCAGTCGGGCCGCACTCTGAACACGTTCTGCGCCGTGCCGCCGAGAATGCCCTTCTTCTGCGCCTCGGTAAAGTAGGCGCCCTCGACAACCCTTGTCGGGGTCGGATCACCGATGGGGAAGGGCATGTCCGAGCCCAGCATGATGCGCTCGGCGCTTGCCTTCCTGGCGAGGTATTCCAGGGAATCGGTGTCGAACACGCAGGAATCGAAATACATGACTTCGAATCCCTTGCGCGGGTCGGCGTACTTGCCGTGCGAGATCTGGTGGTTGCGCGCGAGGCGCCCAAGCGCGTAGGGCAGGGCGGCGCCGCCGTGCGACAGGATGAACTTCATGCCGGGAAACTTGAGCAGGTGCCCGGAAAAGAGCAGCCGCGACACGGCGATGGAAGTGTCCGCAAGCCGCCCGATCGCGTTGACGAGGTCGTAGTCGGCGAGACGCGGTTCGCCGCAGAGGAACATCGGGTGCAGGTAGATCGCCGCGCCGAGTTTGGACGATGCCTCCCAGAACGGGTCGAGCGACGGGTCGTCGAGATTGCCTCCCTGGCCCTTGGGGAGCGTGCCGATCATGGCGCCGCCGAAACCCTTTTCGAGCGCTTCGCCGAGAACTTGCGCCGCGAGCCTGCCGTCCTGGAGCGGTACGGTCGCAAGCGGCGTGAAGCGCGGTTCGTCGCGCAACTGATCCCACATGCAGTCGTTGAGGAAGCGACTCCAGGCAAGGCCTTCCTGCGCGGGCAGCTCATAGCCGAAGCTGTCCAGCCAGCCGCCCAGCAACTGGTGGTCGATGCCGTTCTTGTCCATCCAGGCGCGCCGGTCGTCGAGATCGGAGAGCCTGGGCGAGATGGGGCGGGTGAGTTCGCCGCCCGGGAACTGCATTCTTACGCCCTTGTCGTCGCGCATAAGCTTGACACCGGGGAAATTGGCCGCATTCCCGTCGAAACGCTCGAACACGAGCTTGGGCGTGAAATGGGCGTGGATGTCGATGATGAGATTTTTCATGGGTGATTTAGGTTATTGAAGATTGGGTGTGCTTATTGGGGAGGTGTCGGGTATGCAGGCCTACTTGTCTCGTTATTTTGTGCGGTTGCAAAAGGCGCAACCGCACAAAATAACGAGATTGAATAAAACCAGAAGCATCGGTGGCCGCAATCAGGTTTTGCCTTTATTCAATCTCCCGAGTTTTCCGGTTGCGTAGTTTGCAACCGGAAAACTCGGGAGACATATGAAGCCCATAATTCATCGCAACGCGCGTCAGCGCGCGGCTCTTACGAAATCAGGCGGGTTTCTTCCGCGCCGCACCGATCGTCTCCCACAGCGCGAGATGCGAGATCGGCAGCGTGTCGACGGAGGTGCCTAGCGGCTCGAGCGCGTCATTGATGGCGTTGGCGATCGCTGCGGGCGCGCCCAGGTAGCCGGCCTCGCCGGAGCCCTTCTGTCCGAAGGTCGTGAGCGGGGAGGGGGTGCAGTGGTCGACGATGCGGATGTCGGGCACCTCCATGGCGCTGGGAATGAGATAGTCCATGAACGTGCCGCTCGCGAGCTGGCCGTCCTCGGTGTAGGCGAACTTCTCGTACAGGGCCGCGCCGATCCCGTGCGCGATGCCGCCGTAGGTCATGCCGTGCACGATGTCGGGGCTGATCATCACGCCACAGTCGTGCCCGCAGACGTACTTCCTGATCGAAGGCTTGCCCGTGTCAGGATCGATCTCGACGTAGACGACGTGGGCTTCGAAGGCGTAGCACGGGTACATCTGCACGCGTCCATCAGGCGTCGGCAGTCCGCCTCCGGTGGGAACTTCCCACACGAACTGGGCCTGCAGCCCGGGCTCGAGGCCGGGCGGCATCTTGTGGATTTTTCGATGCGCGATCTCCACGAGCTGGTCCCAGCTGAGCATCTTCGACGGAACCCCCTTCAGGCCGACGTTGCCGTCGCGGTACTCGAGGTCCTCCGGTGAGCACTCGAAGTTGTGCGCGGCGATTGCGACCATCGTCTTCCTGATCTTCCTTGCAGCCCCGGCCGCCGCGCCGCCCAGCATGATCGCCATGCGGCTGCCGACGGGACTGTTCGAGGGCAGGGCGTTGAGCGAATCGGCATGGATCACGCGGATGGTTGCCGGATCGCGTTGGAGAATCTCGCCTACGACGGTCGATACCAGCGTCTCGTGTCCCTGCCCCGAGCTCGATGTGCCCATGACGCCCGTGACCGAGCCGGAAAGATCGACCCGCACGAGGCAGGAATCCATCCATGTCGTGGTCTCGTTCTTCGGATTGAAGAGCAGCTCGAACGAGGCATTGCCGCCGCTTGGCTCCAGGCATGTGGAGACGCCGATGCCCGCGAGCCGGCCGGCGAGGCGCGCGTCGTCGCGCATGCGCACCAGCGCCGGATAGTCGCTTGCCTCGAGCGCCTTGTCGAGCACCGCGTGATAGTCCCCCGAGTCGTAGCTGGAGCCGCTGGGAATCAGGTAGGGGAACTGGTCCTTGCGGATGAGGTTCTTCCGGCGCAGCTCGATTCTGTCCATGCCCAGTTGCCGCGCGACGCGGTCGATGGCGCGCTCGATGGCGAAATTGGTGGGGGCCTGGCCGAAGCCCCGCACCGCTTCCTGCGGCGTCTTGTTGGTCATCACGGAGGTCGGTTCGTATTCGATCGCCGGGATCTGGTACGGACCGCAGATCGCACCGACCGGTTTTCCGAGCTGCAGCGGCGATCGTCCTGCGTATGCGCCGACATCGTCGACGGCGCGGATTTTCATGCCGCGGATCGTCCCGTCGCGGTCGAATGCCACCTGCATGTCGAAGTAGCGGTCCGGGCCGTGCATGTCGCCGCCGCGCATGTTTTCCAGGCGATCCTCGATGAGGCGCACGGGCACGCCGAGCTTTTTCGCAAGGTAGCCCACCAGCACCGTGTGCTTGATGCCGCGCTTCACGCCATAGCTGCCGCCGACATCGACATCGAAGTGCACGCGCACCGCGTTGCCGGCCAAGCGCAGCGCGCGGGCCGTCTGGTCCGGATACTTGGGCATCTGGATGGACGCCCACACGTCCAGCAACCCGGCGACCGGATCCCACTGCGCCGTGACGCCGAAAGTCTCGATCGGCACGGTCGAACTGCGCCCCCAGGTCGCCCGGAACGCAAGCTGGTGGTCAGACTTGGCGAAGGCCTCTTCGACGGCTCCCCAGACGAACTTGCGGTGGTAGAGGACGTTGGTGCCGTGCGCGGCGTGCACGAGATGCGCGCCTGCAGCCAGCGAGGCTTCCGGGTCGATGACGTGGGGAAGTGATTCGTACTCGACCTCCACCAGTTCCGCGGCGTCCTCGGCGAGGGCGCGCGTGTCGGCGACCACCGCCGCGACCCATTCGCCGGCATAGCGCACGACGCCTTTCGCCAGCGCGTAGCGGGTGACCTTGGGCGCATCGACGCCGATGTGGAGGGAATCGGTCTGGGCGCAGAACTCGTCACCCGTCAGGACATCAAGCACTCCGGGTACCGCGAGCGCCGCTTCGGTGTTGATCGAGACGATTCTGGCGCTGGGGTGAGGGGAGGCGACCAGCGCCACATTCTTCGTCCCCGGAAGCGCAATGTCCGCCACGTAGCGCCCGCGCCCGGTCACGAAGCGCGGATCTTCCTTGGTGCGGCGCTTGGTGCCGATGTAACGAAATCCGGGGGGGCTCGTTTCGGGGGCCATC
>Ga0315281_10014231_pt1 | contig 10739 bp, 9 predicted proteins | sample YL17G07_0_MG_FD_204540 | JGI IMG/M metagenome (GOLD analysis project Ga0315281, IMG submission 204540) | Sediment microbial communities from Yellowstone Lake, YNP, Wyoming, USA - YL17G07_0 | ecosystem: Environmental > Aquatic > Freshwater > Lake > Sediment | place: USA: Wyoming | collected... | reverse complement strand
TCGAGGCGGACATGCCCGAGGCCCATGCGGCGCTGGCAAAACTGATTGATGATGACATCGAACTCATCAGCCTGCCGGTGAAATATCCGCAGGGCGGCGAGCGGCAATTGATCAAGGTACTCACCGGCAAGGAGGTACCGAGCGGCGGACTGCCGATCCATATCGGCATCGTGATGCATAATGTCGGGACGGCGGCGGCGGCCTATCGCGCGGTCAGACGCGGCGAGCCGTTGATCTCGCGCTATGTCACGGTGAGCGGCGATCTGCCCGACCCGCGCAATCTTCAGGTATTGCTCGGGACACCGGTCCGGCACTGCGCGGACCAATGCGGTTACCGGGAACAAAGCGGCGAGGCCATCATCCTCGGCGGCCCCATGATGGGGATGCACGTCACCAACATGCACATGCCTGTCATCAAGACCACCAACTGCGTGCTCGTCACCGCCACCGTCAATCACAACCCGGAACAGCCGTGCATCCGCTGCGGTCAATGTGTGGAGGTCTGCCCGTCTCTGCTGATGCCGCAGGAACTCTACCGGCACGCACGCGCAAGGAACTACGCGCGGCTGCGTGAATATCATCTGTTTGACTGCATCGAGTGCGGCTGCTGCTCCTATGTCTGCCCCAGCAATATCCGTCTCGTGCATTATTACCGGAAGGCGAAACGGGAGATCATGCAGGAAGAAAAGACCGCGCGCGGCGCCGCCGATGCCAGAAGGCGGTTTGTGACGCGCACTGCACGGCTGGCGCAAGAGGCGGAGGAGCAGGATCAAAAAATAAATTCCTCATCACAGAAAGTGCCTAGCGATAAACAGGACTTTATCGAGGCCGCAGTAGCGCGGACACGGGCAAAACGTGAACAACTGAAAACCACACTGGATCGTCAGGACCAAGATGAATGAAGCGCCGCTAATCAGTTCTCCGCACCTGCATCAGGGCACGTCCGTCGGCGGCGTCATGCGCACAGTGATCCTGGCACTGGTCCCCGGGATATTGCTGTCCATCTGGGTCTACGGCTGGGGTGTCTTGATCCACTGCATGCTCGCCGTCCTCTTTGCGCTCGGTATTGAAGCAGCGATACTCAAGCTGCGCGAGCAACCCCTGCTGCTCTTTCTTTATGACGGCAGTGCGGTGGTTACCGGGCTGTTGTTTGCTTTGGCTGTTACACCCTATGCGCCGTGGTGGGTGGATATGGCCGGCATGGGTTTTGCCATCATCGTGGCCAAGCACCTGTACGGCGGGCTGGGATACAACCTGTTCAATCCGGCGATGGCGGGCTATGTGTTCGTCCTCCTCTGTTTCCCCGCCGTCATGACCATATGGCCGCATGCCGCGGGCACGGGCCAGTTACATGCCGGCCTGATGGATTCGTTGTCCATAATCTTCAACGGCCACCCGCTCACAGGTTCAGTGGACAGCCTGAGCGGCGCGACGCCGCTCAGCTACATGAAATCACAGTTAAACGGCATGGCCATGGTCCCCGAGATCACCCGTGCGCCGCTGTTCGGGACCTTTGCCGGCAAGGGCGCTGAATGGCTGGCACTCGCATGGGCGGCCGGCGGCGTATGGTTGCTCGTGCAGAGGATCATTAAATGGCAGATGCCGGTGGTGTTCATTGCGACACTCTTTGTCTTCAGCCTGCTGTGTTACTGGTTCGATTCCAGCCGCTACCCGTCACCTTTGTTTACCCTGTTTGCGGGCGGCGCCATGCTGGCGGCGTTCTTTATCATCACCGATCCGGTCACCGCCGCCGGCACACCGCGCGGGCGTATTATTTATGCCGCCGGCATCGGCATTATCACCTGCCTCATCAGGACCTGGGGTGGATACCCGGAAGGCGTGGCATTTGCCGTGCTGATCATGAATGCGGCGGCGCCTTTCATTGACAGTTGCACGCGGCCTCGGGTCTTCGGGGAAAATAGCTTCTAATATGACTCCAGAACCGCGTTTCCGAAAAATTCTCATCCCGCTGCTGGTAATTTTTTGCATCAGCGGCATATTGCTGGCCGCCGTTGATAAATTCACACATGATAAAATTGCGAAAAATAGACGGGATGCTGAGTTGCGTATCATCGATGCCGTGATGCCCCTCCCGCACGACAATGATCTCCATGAGGACTACATTGAGTTCAGAGATCCGGGTAATCCCGGCGCCAACACCGTGACTGTATTCAGAGCGCGCAAGAACGGGAAACCCGTCGGGGCGGTATTCATACCTGCTACAGCCACCGGCTACAGCGGCACCATCCTGCTGGTCATCGGCATAGCCTATGACGGCACCCTGCTCGGCGTGCGTGTCCTCAAACATCAGGAGACGCCGGGCCTTGGTGATCGCATCGAACCTCTGAAATCCGACTGGATAAACCAGTTTACTGGCCGTTCCCTTGCGGAAACGCCGGTTGCAGCATGGGCGGTACAGGCAGACGGCGGAAAATTTGATCAATTGAGCGGTGCAACAATTACCTCGCGCGGCGTAGTGAACGCCGTACGCAAGGCGCTGGAATACTATCAGGCAAACCGCGACCGGCTATACTTGGAACATAGGTGAAAAATCAGATGAGTACGGTAAAAACCCATGCCAGCCTGCCCACCGAGATTATCGATTATCTCGGCAGCCACCAGGATGTCTTTGTACAGCACCCGGAACTGCTTTCCGGACTCAACATCCCGCATGCCGCGGGCAGGAACGTAGCGTCCCTGATCGAATATCAGGTCATCCGCCTGCGCCAGGAACTGGACGCACTGCGTAACACCATTTCCTGCATGGAATATGACTCAGCCCATCACAAAAAACTGATCGGGAATATCCATGCCTTATCGCTGGAACTGCTCGCGGCACAGACACCTCATGATCTTTACAACATTTTACGGCGTGATTTGAAAACATATTATTCCGCAGACAGCGTCCTCCTGCTGATCTTCACCCGGGTCAAGGCCATGGACAATCATGCCGGTCTCAGGTTTTATAATTCCAGTTCCAGTCTCCGTTTCATGTTCTCGGAATTGTTCCATCGCCGACAACCCCTGTGCGGCAGCCTGCAGGAAGAACATCTGCAGGCGCTTTTTGGCGGCAACAGTGAAATAATCAAATCAACGGTATTGCTGCCCTTCGCATGTGACGGCTGGCAGGAGCTCTTGGTCCTCGGCTCTCTGACGGAAAACCGTTACAGCCACGGTCTGGAGCTTGATTTACTCAGGTTTATCAATGATATTATTCGCAGGGGAATATCTTCCTGGTTACCAGAGTAAGATAAAATAATTCTAATTCAGCAGGTTATTGTTAGTAACCGCTTCCCAGAACAAAGGCAATCCGGCCCCATGAATCCGGGGTTAGTGTTGCCGCATGAAAATATGATAAAGGAACGATCGTTCACGGCATGAAAAAACAATGCTGAAAAATACCAAAATTGCAGAGCTCAGGATTCTGATCGTCGACGACGATCCTCCAATCCTGAAACTGGTATCCAGGTTCCTGCAAAATCTCGGGGTCCGGTTTATCACCACGGCAGGCAACGGCAATGAAGGTCTCGTCATACTGGATTCGGGCGCCGCAGGGTATGACATCGTCCTCTGTGATCTGAACATGCCCGAGATGGATGGCATTCATTTCCTCCGGTGCCTGGCGGACCGGAATTTTCCTGGAGGACTGGCCTTTCTGAGCGGTGAAGATGAGCGCATGCTGGAAACGGCGTTTGAACTGGCAAAGGCATGCAAAATGAACTGTCTTGGCACCATTTCCAAGACCCAGCTGAATCAGGACAATCTTCTGGATATCCTGGAAAATTTCGGCCCTCTGGAAGCGCTGGATCCGACTACACGCCCGAAAGTGCTCAGCGTGGAAGAATTCCGCACCGGACTTGCCAACGGTGCGCTTGAACTTTATTACCAACCCAAGGTAATAGTCAGTAACGGCAACGTCTGCGGCGTGGAAGCCCTGGCGCGCTGGAAACACGAGCAGAGGGGAATACTGTCCCCGATATGCTTCATCGCCGTGGCTGAGGATATTGGCATGATCGATGCCCTGACCTACAAAGTATGCGCGCGAGCCATAAAACAGCTCGCCGACTGGCGCAAGCAGGGACTGGACCTGGATATGTCCATCAATGTGTCCATCAACACCTTCTCCACGCCTGACTTCCCTGCTTATCTTATTAATACAGCCCGGGACCATGCCATGGATCACACAAAAATCATACTGGAGATAACGGAAAGCGAAGCCATGACGGATGCCATGAAATGTCTTGAAATCCTGATGCATTTGCGTATGCAGAGGTTCGGACTGTCCGTCGATGATTTCGGCACCGGCCATTCATCCCTCGCCAAATTAAAACAAATCCCTTTTACCGAACTCAAGATCGATCGTACATTTGTCTATGATGCGGTAAATAAATCATCCAGCCGGGCCATACTTGAATCCTCAGTCGAACTGGCCCGTAAATTTAAAATGAAGATCGTGGCTGAAGGCGTGGAAACCAGTGAAGACTGGAACCTGATCAAGGAGTTGGGGTGTGACTATGCACAAGGGTATTACTGCGCAAGGCCCATGCCCGGCAAGGACCTGGCTGGATTCATGCAGAAGACCCCTCTCCCGGTTTAAATCAGGAGCAGACCCGGGGGGCACATGGCGATTGAAACCAGGGTCCACCTGCTGAAAAATCGCCGGACCAAAATTGTTGCTACCCTGGGTCCCGCCACGCAGGCCCCAGGGACCATAAGACAACTGATCGAGGCGGGCGTGAACGTGTTCCGTCTCAACATGTCACACGGCGATCACGAATTTCATAGGACCTGCTACGGCCATATCCGCAGGATCGCGGACGAACTCAAACAGCCTGTCGGCATACTCGTGGATCTGTGCGGGCCCAAGATCCGCACAGGCATGTTCCGGGATGGTCAGATCACATTGACAGACCACAGCAAGGTCATCGTCACCACCCGCGACGTGCCGGGTGAGCCGGGACTGATCCCCTCGCAGTACCGGTCGCTGGCGAATGACGTCAAATCCGGCAACCGCATACTGCTGAATGACGGCGCGCTGGAGCTTTCCGTCGATTCCGTTGCGGGGACGGAAATCACCTGCACCGTCATCCATGGCGGTGTGTTGAAAAATCACAAGGGCATCAACCTCCCGGGCGTTAACGTCTCCGCCCCGTCGCTGACGGAGAAGGACCGCAAGGATGCGGAATTTGCACTTGATCTCGGCGCTGATTTTCTGGCCCTGTCCTTCGTGCGCACCGCCGCGGACGTCAGGGAATTGAAAGACCTGGTCGGTAGAAAAAACAAATCCGTCTGTATCATTGCCAAGATTGAAAAGTCGGAGGCGCTGGACAATGCCTCCGAAATCATCGACGTCGCCGATGGCATCATGGTGGCACGCGGCGACCTCGGCGTTGAACTCAATCCCGAACAGGTGCCGGTGGCACAGAGCCAGTTGATCGATCTGGCCAAATCCAGATTCAAGCCCGTTATTGTCGCCACCCAGATGCTGGAATCCATGATCGAACATGCGCGCCCGACGCGCGCCGAGGTCACGGACATCTCCTATGCCGTCACGCTGGGAACTGATGCGGTCATGCTCTCCGCGGAAACCGCCACCGGCGCTTTCCCGCTCGATGCGGTCAGAATGATGGACCGTATCGCGCGGCAGACGGAGGCCCATCTGTGGAAGACGGGCGCCTATGGCAATATTTCCACCACAAAATCCGTCCCCCCGGTGAGCATCTGGGACGCCATATCAGACACCACCGCGCAACTTGCGAGAGACCTGATGGTGCGTGCCGTCCTGGTCCTGTCCCAGAGCGGCGTCTCCGCCGCGACCATGAGTTCCGCGCGCCCCGCCGCGCCGGTTGTCGCCATTACCGGACTACCGCACATCTGCCGGCGCATGACGCTGCTCTGGAGCGTGATCCCGGTGCTGCGGGAAGATGCAGGCAAAATGGACCCCAATGAACTCGCCCGGAAAGTGGCAAGAGACCTGCAACTCGCGAGTGAGGGAGAATATGTATTACTGGTGCGCGGATTTCACAGCAATCCGGAATTGAATATACCGTCGGTGACGGTACTAACAGTCTAAACAGACGTATCTCGTATCTAGTATCTCGCAGTTGCAGTTCCGAGATACGAGATACCAGATACTAGATACGTATTTTATAGATCGGCGCCGCCCGATCCGCGGCGGTCTGGTATTTCACCGAAAACTCTGTAAACGCCTTCAGGGCATCCTCAATATTCTTGTCCGCACGCACCTCGAAGGAATCAATGCCGCAGCGTTCCATGAAGAACAGTTGGTCGCGCAGCACGTCACCCACCGCCCGCAACTCACCCTGATAACCGTAGCGTTCACGCAAAAGCCGCGCATGTGAATAGCAACGTCCGTCCCTGAAGGTCGGAAACTCAAGGGCAATCAACTCGAAATGCGCAAGGTCCCTGGCAACCTCTTCAGTCTCATGATCACCATTGATACACACGGCGTATTTATTGCCCCGGGCAATCAACTTCTCCCGGTTGGCCTGCCACCAGGCGAACGGGACGATCACCTTGCCCGGCGGCAGTTCATCACCGGGATTGATGTCCGTGAGACGTCGCCAGTCGTCTGTAACGATCTGTCTGTGTTTAATAACCTGCAACGGCCTTCACCTCCGATTCTTCCGTGTCTGCATCGCGTATCCCCGCGTAGACGCGTTGCTTGAACGGCGCCATACCGATGCGCCGGTAGGTGTCGAGAAAACGTTCATCCTCCGTACGCTGCTCCAGATATACCTCCAGTAACTTCCCGATCGTGTCCGCGACCTTGTCTTTGGCGATGGAGGGCCCCAGCCGATCGCCGAGCGCGGCATCGTTTTCAGCCGAACCGCCAAGCGTTAATTGATAAAACTCTTCACCCTTCTTGCTGACGCCAAGTATGCCGATATGGCCCACGTGGTGATGGCCGCAGGCATTCATGCAGCCTGACATTTTGATCTTGAGTTCACCCACATCGTGCAGGTAATCCAGATCGTTGAATTTCTCATTGATCTGTTTTGCGATCGGGATCGAACCGGCGTTGGCGAGCGAGCAAAAATCGAGCCCCGGGCAGCAGATCATGTCGGTCAGCAGGCCGATATTGGGCGTAGCAAGTTCCATGGACTGCAAATCCCGCCACAATGGATAGAGATCGGCCTGCCGCACGTGGGGCAGCACCAGGTTCTGATCATGGGTGACGACCACCTCGCTGAAACTGTAGCGATCGGCAAGATCGGCAATAAAATCCATCTGCTTGTCCGTGGCGTCTCCGGGGGGACTGCCCGGCGACTTCAGTGAGATCATCACGGCACGGTAACCGGGGACCTTGTGATGCTTGACATTGCGCCCGACCCAAGTGGCAAACCCCTTTTCGGCCGCAAGCCTTGCGGAAAAACCGGTGTCCTTGTCGGCATTTTTCTCATATGCCGGCGCTGTGAAACAGGCCTTGACCCGATCGATCTCTTTCTGATCGAGCTCAAACCGGGGATCGTGCCTGATCTTGTCCCATTCCTCTTCCACCAACCGGGCAAATTTCTCCGGGCCCAGCGCAAAGACCAGGATCTTGATGCGCGCCTTGTGGATGTTGTCGCGACGCCCGTAACGATTGTAAACGCGCAGTATGGCCTCAAGATAAGACAACAAGTTTTTCTTTTCCAGAAATTCGCGGATGAATGCGCCGATATACGGTGTGCGTCCCTGGCCGCCGCCGACCAGTACCCTGAAACCGATCTCGCCCGCGGTATTTTTCACCAGATACAGACCGATATCATGCACCTGCACGGCCGCGCGATCATGGTAGGCGCCGGTCACCGCAATCTTGAATTTGCGCGGCAGATAGGAAAATTCCGGATGGAAGGTCGACCATTGCCGGATGATCTCGCAATAAGGTCGCGGGTCTTCCAGTTCATCCACGGCGATGCCGGCAAAGTGATCCGAGGTCACATTGCGCACGCAGTTGCCGCTGGTCTGGATCGCATGCATCTCGACACTGGCGAGATCGGCGAGGATGTCCGGGACCGTTTCCAGTTTCGGCCAGTTGTACTGGATGTTCTGCCGCGTGCTGAAATGACCGTAATTCTTGTCGTACTTGCGCGCGATATGCGCCAGCATGCGCATCTGTTTCGACGACAACAGGCCATACGGAATGGATACGCGCAGCATCGGCGCATAACGCTGCATATAGAGACCGTTCATTAGGCGCAGGGTGCGGAATTCATCCTCGGTCAGTTCACCCGCAAGGAAACGGCGTATCTGGTCGCGGAACTGTGCGACCCGTTCGTCCACTATCGCCTGGTCATATTTATCGTAACGATACATATCTCAATCTATAAGCTACCGGATTAAATGGCATGAAACTGTAAAATTATGTAGTGAGACTAACAATAACTGCTTATGCTTAAAAGTAATTGATTATAATATGTTTATGCAAATATGTTATTAATAGCTTATCTACCGGCATCACCGGACTGATAGCTATTCTAATCCTCTTCCACTGCAGGGCGATATTCCGCCGCCAGTTCCTGCTGTCTGCGTGGGGGTACTGGCTCGTAATGACTGAATTCAAGCGCATAAAATCCCGCGCCACCGGTCATCGACTTCAGATGTGACTGATAGCCGCTGACCTCGCTCAGGGGCACCTGTCCCTGGATAGTGGTCATGCCTCCGGTCAGAGAGGTCGTGCTGGTGATGCGCCCCCGTTTACCGGAAAAATCACCGGTAATATCACCCAGGTTCTGGTTGGGCGCAGTGATGCTGATATTCACAACCGGTTCCAGCACCACCGGGTGGGCCGCCTTGATGGCGGCAATGCAGGCCTTCTTGCCGGCGGAGACAAAGGCCACCTCTTTCGAATCCACCGTGTGATACTTGCCGTCGTAGACGGAAACGCGGAGATCCTGCACGGGGTAACCGGCTATCACGCCCTGTTCCAGCGCCTGCAGGATGCCCTTCTCGACCCCGGGGATGAACTGGCGCGGTATGGCCCCGCCAACCACGTCATCCACAAATTCATAGCCTTTACCGCGCGGCAGCGGCTCAATGCGCAGGAACACCTCGCCAAACTGTCCGGCGCCGCCGGTCTGCTTTTTATGCCGGTGGTGCCCTTCGGCCGGCGTCGTCACTGTCTCGCGATAGGCAATCCTGGGCGGTCGCGTGGTGACCTCGACATTATAGGTATTCTTCAATTTTTCCAGCATGATGCGCAGGTGTAATTCGCCGAGCCCCCTGATCACCGTTTCATTGAGGTTCGCATGATGCTCAATCCTGAAACTGGGGTCCTCCGCCACCAGCTTGTGCAGGGAGTCTGAAATCTTCTGTTCATCGCCGCGGCTCTTCACCTCGATGGCGAGTCCGTACATGGGCTCCGGGAAATGCACTGAACGCAGATGAAAATGATCTTCATCATGAGAGTCGTGTAACACCGCGTCAAAATGGATCTCCTCCACCTTGGACACCGCACAGATATCGCCCGGTATTCCGACAGGAACTTCGGTGTGTTGCTTCCCCTGCAGTTTCAACAGATGGGCCACTTTGAAAGGTTTGCGCGCATTGCCTATGAATAACTGGCTGTCCTTGCCGACCTTGCCCTGATGTATGCGGAATACTCCGAGCTTGCCCACATAAGGATCGATGCTGACCTTGAACACATGGGCCAGCGCATGTTGGCCCGGTTCCGGGTCCACCACGACGGGTTTGGCGTCGTTACCCTCGCCTTGCAGGAATAACGGTGGATTGCCTTCCCTGGGATTGGGCATCAACCGCGCAAAGATCTCGAGCAATTCTTCTATCCCTGCGCCGGTCGCCGCTGAAACAAAACAGACCGGAATCAGATGGCCTTCACGCAAGGCCGCCTCAAACGGATCATGCAACTGTTCCGGCCTGATGGCATCGCCCTGCTCCAGATACAGGTTCATCAGGTTTTCATCGAGTTCAATGACCTGGTCCACGATATTGGTATGCGTCTCCGCAACAGAGGAAAAATCGGTCTTTGTACCTGAAGGCTGAAAAAAACAGTCCACCACTTTTTTGCCATTCTCCGCCGGAAGATTGAGCGGCAGACATTCTCTGCCGAAGCACTCGCGGATATTTGACAGGAGACCGGCCAGATCCACATCAGGCAGATCGATCTTGTTGACGATAATGAGTCTGTCCAGTTTTCGTTCCGCCGCCGCCTGCATCATTTTGCGCGTCATCAGCTCGATGCCGGTCTGGGCATTGACGACCACTGCGCAGGTTTCCACAGCGGGCAAGATCGCCAGGGCCCGACCGGAAAAATCCGGATAACCCGGCGTATCGATAAGATTGATATGTCCTCCGTGGTAATCCATGCTGGCAATGGCACTGTCCAATGAATGCTGGCGCGCCTTTTCCTGCGGATCAAAATCACAGACGGTGGTTCCCCTGGCTACCGAGCCCATGTCCTTGATCGCGCCGGCCTTGTATAAAAGCATCTCGACCAATGTCGTCTTGCCGGCGCCGCTGTGGCCGGTCAGGGCAATATTACGGATATCTTCGGTGGTATAAGCCATGTTCTCCCCCGCATTGTTATTGTTATTATAAATGGCATGCGCCAATAACCACTATGATGATTATCTGGTTCAGATAATACCAAGGATAGTGAAGGCAGGGACGTTATAACAGATTTGCTTAACGTCAGGGCTGCGCTTGTCGATATGGCAGATCAAAACTGGAACTTACGTTAACTGTAGGGCAGGTCTGTGACCTGCCGTCAGATTATT
>Ga0315281_10014230_pt1 | contig 10739 bp, 12 predicted proteins | sample YL17G07_0_MG_FD_204540 | JGI IMG/M metagenome (GOLD analysis project Ga0315281, IMG submission 204540) | Sediment microbial communities from Yellowstone Lake, YNP, Wyoming, USA - YL17G07_0 | ecosystem: Environmental > Aquatic > Freshwater > Lake > Sediment | place: USA: Wyoming | collected... | reverse complement strand
TAATTTTTGACCATACTAACAATATCTATGTTGAGGCAACAGCATTATCTACGACATCAAACACTGATAACACTGGTTCTGCCTCCGCAGCTCGAAACATTTGTACACCGCGAGGGGTGTTGCCCGAGCGTCGCAATGCTTCTAGAACATCACGGTTTTGCCATATAGTAACAATCTGCCATAGAATCGGATCCTTCGAGTTCTGTAGTAGAAATGTTTGCGTGATACCAACATCCAATCGTTTGATACCTTGATTGTATGCCTCCTTCAAAAGAATTGTTTTTTCGGCTGCGACTTGTGCTTCTAGGATAGTTATAACCATTAGTATCCTCTCCTCATAATTTTGTGTGAACCAAGAAGGTGATTCTGCTAAATGCAATATTCCTTATACAAAACAAGCGCCCCAACGGACGGAGCTCCGCCTACGTGTGGCGCACTTCGGCGGATAAATAAGTCCCGATTCGACTCTTTCGAATCGAGGATCCCGTACAGCGGGACTGCGGAAGCACTACACTTCCAGTAGCCACTCCGCTCGTGCGGACTAAATGTTTGAGTTCTATTTTCACTTCCACGCGCGGTTGTTTACCGCTCCGCTAATTCCGTCAGCTTGCCCCTAAAGATTCATTCGGGGAGCGACAGGTTGGCCCGCTTGAAAAAACATATTTCTTCTTTTGAAATATCTATTTTGATGTGCCTTTCATAATCGGTTTTCCTGTTGAGATCAAGGAAATAGTGAACAGTATATGAATGAAAGCGAAAAGGAGCGCTTCCTTTCGTCCCCCAGTAAGCACTCCGACCAAATTTAGAATAGCGGCAAGACCAAACCCGACCATGTTCGCCACAACGATGGCATTGCGTGCTGGTGATATTTCTGTGTTTCTAGCCATAAGATTCATAACAGCGATTGCTATAAAAGCGCTGCCGGGGATGCGGAGAAACGCAAGCAGAGCTGGTGAGGCATCTAAAGGAACGGCATCAATGCCTATGACTTGTGGGGCAAAGATAAAACCGAGGCCGAGTAATGCCATATAAATCGAAGCAAGAACCAAAACGACACGAAGCTTCATCAGATTATCCTCCTCTGTACAGTATCGATCGAATTGCTATTTAGAACCTATCTCAAAAAACAATCGCAGAAAAAAACATGTAATCATTACCGCATATTTAAGCGGGAATCCAGCGCTCTGGACTCCCGACTAAAAAATTCGGGGTGACAACCGGTATTTGAGATGGCTTCTCGTTATTCAACTTCAACATTTCAACCCACCCCTCTTGAGTTTGGCAGGAGGTCAATCTCTTCTCCCGCGAAGGCGCGCTGGACTTGAAAAAAAACAGCCTTGCTTGAGGCTGCTTTTCATTCCCCGGCCGCTTGTGACTCGTAGCTCGCTTTGTTAGTTTTTGATCGGTGAAGAGATCGTTAGCTTGAACCCGTCTGGGTCACGCAACCGGAATATACGCGCCCCCCAAGGCATGTCTGCTGGCTCGGAATCCAAAGTACCACCCAGTTTCTTAATCCGATTTGCAAAATCGTCGATGCTCTGATCTATCGTAATCCGCAGAGAAAATCCCTCGCCCTTGATCCGATCCCAGCCCTTGGCTCCATCATCCTGATAGATTGAAAATTGCACCTCCCCGGCCTTGAGTACCGCCCCCCTCAGTGTACCTTCGCGTTCGATTTTTCGATCGATCGCAAATCCAATGATTTCGTGATACCAGGCCAGACTCTTTTGAAGATCCTTCACGGTTAGCGAGGCTGTGAAAGCGCGGCCGCGGAATAACTCTGGCTCGACACGCTTAGTAATGTTTTCAGCGATGGGTGAATTTGTGCTCATGCAGGTTCCTCTATCGGTTTAATAGTGGATTGATTTTTCTGGGGACGTTCGCTGATCGGTCGGCGATTTAACTTTGTTCTTTCACGGTCAGTGCCAGTGTTGTTGTGTTCTAATATCGCTATCGCTTCTTGCCGGTGCAACGGCGTATTGGTCAATCTAAGTGATTGGTGGTGAGACTTTGAAGTAGCGCTCTTCAAAAAAGCCGATCCGTCTGCAATCCAGGGAATTGCGGGAGCATGAGCTTGTGGGTTCGCTCTCACCTGGGAGAGATTCATTAACGCATCGCTCTCGCTGCGTGCACCAGTGGATTTCCAGCGGCGCTTACCCTCCTGCTTGATGAGGAGGTAGTAGATGCCAGTAAAACGCCTAAAAAGCGAAAAAGTGCTCACACACTGCTCCTGCTGCGTTAGCAGCTTGTTAGCAATCTGTGAGCACCTCTCGTTATTCCATCCTGTGCCGCCCAAACAATGGCGATATCAGTGGGCGCTACTGGGGTCGAACCAGTGACCTTACGCGTGTGAGGCGTACGCTCTGAACCAACTGAGCTAAGCGCCCGATGATACAAGCCCTAATTACCGCATCCGGGTTCTTTGAGTGAGTGCGATTGAATCATTTTTTCACTCACTGAGTAACCAAATTGGCAACCACCTACCTCAACTACTCAACGCCAAGCGAAACGAGGCTTCCGGTCTCTTCACACTTGGCGTCTCAACCTTTCGGTCGAAAAATTCATTTGTTTTTCGGAAGCTTGTCTCATTGAGTGCGCTCTAATATACAAAAAGATGGAGGGGGAAGAAACACAAAGCTTACCGCTTTGCAGATTCATCTTTTCGACTGCCCGAATACCGACCAACGGATATTTCTTATGAAATCCGAAATTCTGTTTGTCATTATCCCCATCGATAGACACCGGAAACGGGTACTTAACCATCAGGTTACCACCGGTGAGCATACTTCTGAGGGGTGGTTAAGCACTAGTTGCGTGGGGGAAAAAGACGGAAAAATCTCTCACTGCACCATTGCATCAAGTACCGACGGAAAAATTTCGTTCGCGTCCATTCCCCTGTTCTCTCTGTCCGTTCAGTACCCCCAATAAGTCTTCGCTTGCCTTTGACCATTTCGACAGGGTCCGGTAAGCTTCGTTCAATTGCGGGCCGGTGAAAACGCCGTCGGTAAGTTTCTCATAGAATACGTCGTTAAGACGCTCGCCTACGGAGAGAATCTCATCCTCAATGCTTTGCAGAACTCTGTTCATCGTGAATACCCTTTAGAGATATCTTTCCTTTCTTTATTTAGTGTCCCTATAGGTACATACCCCTATGCCCCATTCGGTACATACCCTATGTCCCTTTTGGTACACACCCTTGGTTCATCCAGCCAGCTTTCATAGTCTTTGTTCAGCTTCAATTCACGGCTTCTGCCAACTGAATGTTCTTTTTCAACGAACAATATATTCCGTTCAATGAGCTTATTGATTTCGAAACCCAGCTTCCTCTTGTTACGTCCCGTGTGCACTGCAAAGAAGGCAAGTCCCAACGTCCTGCTCTTCGTATGCCAGCCATAGGTTGCCCTAATCAGTGCAAACACGATAGCAGACTGGGTTCCGTTCAGTTTCGTCTTGACAATCGCTTCTAATAGCTCATTAGATAGCCTTGTGTAGCCTTTTTCAAGTTGCGGTGAAGCCATTGCAGTCCTACCACCTTCCTCCGTACGAAGATTTCGGTTTGTTTCCTTCTAACGGAATTACGTTGGCTTCCCTTGTTGAAGGGACAAGTCGAAGTTTATCGTTGAGAAATAGCGACGCCTTGCCGGTTTCGCCATTGCGGCCGTGCTCTACAAAGATTTCAATGAGTTTCCGCTCTTCTTCCTCTGGGTTCCAGAGCATTAGCATACAATCGCAATCGTTAATTGCTCGGCCCGTTCCGGCGATATCGGCGCGTGAAGGCTTCTTGATGCTCTTCCCCGCAACTACCTTTGTGAGTATGGCACTCACAAGAATAATCGGAACCTGATTTTCAACGGCAAAGCTTTTCAATTGAGCCAGCACTGAATTCAGTTCATCAACTGCGTTCCTGTTCTTTTCAGTCAATTGGATAAGCTGAAGATAATCCAGAATCAGCAGTTTGCATTTTCTATCGTTCACCAACTGTTGAAGAATGGAGAACAAGGATTTTGATGAAGCACCGCCCTGACGAAAAAACAGAGGCTTCCCCTTTGCCTCCGCTTTGAACGATTCAAGCGTCTGGAGTTTCTCTTGCGGGCTCGCCCAGCGAGATATGCCGGCGTAGCGCTTAGCAATTTCACGTCCACTCATCTCCATTGATACAATGCCCACCGGAATGCCCTTGATTGCGTTATAGAGGGCAATCTGATTGCTCAGTAGGGATTTCCCGACCTTTGCCTCCGCCGCGATAATGTAGAGGCATTCATCGTGAAGCCCGTGAATGAGCTTGTCAACCTCCAGTAGCCCGGTAGACAGCCAATTCACTTTCCCAGCGAGTTCGTCTTGGATTTCCTTTTCAGCTTCACCGATTGCGTCGGTCAAGGAGAGGTAATTTGTTTGGCGTAGGTTCTGAATTGAATGTGAAACTGAAAGCAAGTCTGTTATCCCATCGTTCAGGATTGCCCCAACATCGGTGCCGCTCTGAAGTCTGTCCGATAGCTTAAAGACCTTCTCCATAACTTTTCGGCGTTGCGCTTCACGTTTTACAAACTCACAAGCAGTATACGGAGATGCGAGTCGCTTGAGTGATTCATAGTCTGCGGCTACTTCTTTGCAGAGACTTTCAACCGCCTCAAGTTCCTTCTGTTTATCCTTTCCCGCAAAATAGATTGAATCCACATTGCTTCGCAGGTAGGATTGAACCGCCAATGCGTCCACCTCCTTTCGTTGGAGAGCCAGTGCGAGGCAAACGTCGAAAATCATCCGAAGGTGCTTGTCGCTGAAGTCATCCTCAGAGATGCCCGACGAATGTGCAATAAACAGGGTTGCCTTTCTTCCTTGCAGGCACGATGCAACCAAAAGTTTTTCAGCTTCAATGGAGGTAATCATTAGGCCACCTCTTTGAATAATATTTCTTGAGTGCTGACCTGTGCTTCAAATGCTCTAGCCTTCTCAATGCCAAAGTCAGCGATTCGCAGGAATATCTGTTTCTCGAACCCTTCCTTCTTGAAATGCAGGGGGAAGCCGTGCGCAAGCACAAACTTTCTGCTGGTTACAAGTACTTCCCTTCCCATCCTGACATCAATCCAATCGAAATGCCAGTCTCTGATGAGCGAATGGTTAAACCCAATGCTTTTTGATTCCCGGTAGACGTGCAGGCGTGGGTCGATGACTTTCCGGTAGGTTTTTCCATCTTCCGAGAGAGTCCCTATTGTCCGAGTGCCACCTGAGTAGTGCAACAAGACATTCCTGTTTGCGCCGAGCGCTACGGATGGTAGAATTGAATAGTTTGTAAGCATACATACCCCCAATAAATAAAAAAACCGAACTCGGAGCCTGTGCTCTCCGGGTTCGGTTGAATTATTTTTGCACAGGTTCATCACGGTTGTATCTCTCCGTGAATCTTTGTACAAAAATAAACAGTTATTGACTTGCGGTCAGGTAAGAAGCCCTACTCAACAGTAAGACCCCCTACAAATTCTCTCGTTTTCCTTTCACTTTTTTCTCCCAATATCTTTTTATGAATTGAATTCTGAAGCTTTCATCTTTAAATCCATACTTTGCAGCGATTTCTCCCGCGGCGGCTTTCACAATTAAACCTTTTGATGTAATAAGTTCACCGACTTCCTCAAAATGTTCTGTTGTAAACTTTTCAGTTCTATAAATCTTTCTTTCATATTTATGCTTCATCGAATCTACAGACTTAAGGAATTCGCCCGGAGTCATCCCTCGTTCCATTTCATTGATTACTTGTGGAGGAAATACTTTCTTAAGGAATTCCAGTTCATCTTCGACGTTTTGAAATCGCTTACGAATCGCGGCATACATTGGTTTGAGTTGCTCATCGAGCTGCTTCCAAAATCTTTTAGCCTTTCTATTCAACTTTGAAGAGAGCTTTTTTATCTCCGGGTCATCTTCAAACTTCTTTGCCCTTGAACGAAGTTTGCGCAACTTGCGGAGAGGAATTTCTTTGAATTTTTCCAAAGCTACTCCAAGCTCTTTAACAAGTTTTTCCTTTCCCCATTTCGGAAGAAGCATTTGCAATTTTCTCCTCAGACTTCTCGAAGATGAGCGTTTGGTCATTTGAGACTCCGGCCTAACGAAAATAGTCTAAAAAACCGTGTAGGAATATTGAGAATACTATCTCGCCTTTTCCGTCAGAAGATTTTGGGAAATGTGTTTATTGACTCTCGACTCATCATATTGAGGGTGTGTATCCTTCTACAGATTGCATTAGTTTATTTTTATGAAATCGCGCTTAATTTCATCTGCCGTGAATGCGGTTGTTAGAGGTTGGTTATCAATAATATAATAATCCCAATAATCACTCAAATAGAAAAGATTGTCTTTATTTTGCACGTATCTCTTAAGTCGTTCCCGCTGGGATTTTAGAATAACCAATTTCAACGAATCGATTATCCATCTCCCGTCTAACTGTATATCAAACCGTTTGTTGAATTGTTCTAATTCAAAGCTTGCTGGTAGGACCGATATTTTATGTCTTTTTCCTGTCTTGATACTTTCATACCAATCACCCTCTTTGGGTTCATTTGTGCAAGCAATAAATGAGACCAAGTATAGTGAGGCGATTAAGGGGAGTAACTTTGCATTGTTCATGTTCTTATCCTTTCGGTCAGCTTGGGCGACTGGTTTCTTTGAGTTCCTTTGGAACATCTTTCCTTCTCTTTTCCCTTTTCCAAAATCGTTTTTGTCGCCTCCATAAATTTGTGGCTTGCTTGAGTGAATCCTTGCTCAACCGATTGTACGCTAAGAATTTTGTCAGTTAGTGTTACAGATTGGCGTTGAACGGATTGTAGAGGGGTTTAACATTTAGGCCTTTATGGAACAACTTGCCATTCGTTTGGCAGAGTCCAGATTCCTACATTGTACTCTGATTTCCCCGAAGTAGTTTGGAATTGCCAACTTGCAACTGCAGAGCCTTCGGGACTGAATGCAACGGGACTCTGACTAGGTTCAATTGGAAGATTTCCTCCGAACGCCGATGTTATGCGCATCCCATCAGCAAACTTGTAAATCGAAAAGCCACCAAGTCCACCAGCTGCAATCATTGTTCCGTCAGGACTGACAGACAATGATTTACCTCCGCCAAACGAGCGTAAGAAAGTTCCGTCACTTACACGCCAAATCTTACCGCCCCCCCCTCCCGTGCTTGCCAACTCTTGTCCGTCGAGAGAAAATGCAACTGCGCTAACTAGATTTGTGTGACCAGACATTGTATTCAACAATGTTCCATCGCTAGTGCGCCAGGTTTTTACCTTATAGTCGTTATCCCCGCTTGCAAGAGTAAGTCCGTCAGGGCTGAATGCAATGGAATAAACTGGTTGGGTCTGCCCGCTCAAAGTTAGCAATTTTGTGCCATCGCTAACTCGCCAAATAGTAATCGTGTAGTTGACGTCTCCTTTGGCTATAATTTGCCCATCAGGACTAAAAGCGACGCAAAGGTTGCTTATTGAGGGTTCGCTCAATTGTCGAATGAGAATTCCATCGCTGACTCGCCATAGCTTGTTACCGCTTGCAAGTATTTGACCATCGGGACTATAATCGAGTGCAAGATATCCGCTGCCATCACTAATTGTTCTCATTAGTACTCCATCGCTGACCCTCCAGATTTTGATGGTATAGTCACTACTTCCACTCGCAAGAAATTTTCCATCTGGGCTGTAAGCCAATGAATATATGATATTAGAATGGCCTTTGAGCGTGTAGAGGGTCTTTGCCACCATTCGGTAAGCAGTTTTTACCAATGATGATACTGAACTTTGGTTCGTCGCAGTTAGTGCCCGAACGCGAAAGGAATAAGTTTGATTGCTATCGAGTGTGTTATCGTTCCAACTCGTTGTGTTCGCTGCAACCATCGCTGATTGTGAAAATAAATTGTCGCTACCCGCCCGCTCAATCACGAAATTAACTTCAAAGCTGCTGTTATCATTCCACTGCAACCTTATCTCTCTCGAAGAGATTGAAGTAATCCTAAGATTACTCGGGGCGGGGAACACGAGTTTTGCCGAAGCAATGTTTGAGTATTTGCTCATATTGTGAGTACTCAATGCCCGGATTCGGTAGTAGTATGTGCTTCCCACAGAAAAAGTGTCTGCGATTGTAGCGGTGGCGACATTGCGGGATACAAGCTGTGTGAGTGAGAAGCTTCCACCATCCGTGCTTTTCTCAACTTCAAAACCTGCTTCATAAGTACTCTTATCAACCCACGATAGAGATACAGACACATCGGTAATTGATGTGATTAGCAGATTTGTCGGTTCAGGAAAAATCACTCTTGCAATCGCAGTGTTTGTGTACTTGCTTCTCTGCGTATCGGCAACGGCTCGAACGCGGAAAGAAATGCTGTCGCCTACAACATAAATGCCTTGTATATCTGCAGAGGTAGAATTTGCGCTCAGCGTTTTTGAAACTACGAAAGACCCGTCGTTTAACTTCTGCTCAACCTCATAACCAGTCTCTTTCTTTGAAATATCGTTCCACGTTAACCGAATTAGTGTGTCTGATACTAAAATTGCCGAAAGATTAGTTGGAGTGAACTTGAAGACGGCAACTGTCAGAACCGGCGAGGTTGTTACAATCCCTTCAGCATCATAGGCCTTCGCGTAAATCGTGTGAACACTACTATCGGCGAACGACCTCACATCCCAGATATATTTGTACGGAGAAGTTGTGAATGTACCGCCACTTGGGATTTTGCTGTCAACATATAGCTCAACGAGCGAGATTTTTGCTTGACTGACAACATCTACTTCGACAAGAACGCTGTCCTGCAGAATGGTGGTTGAAGTTGGCGAAGTAATTCGCACCTGTGGCTCGAAAGGAACAGGCTCGGTAGGTTCGTCCTTTTTGCAACCGAAGATTGTGGCAGTGAGAAGAATCCCCAGAGCCGTATTTAGCAGCGTTGAAATAACGAGTTCACTTTTTGTGGGCTTAAATATGAGGAAGGAAGATTGCAACTTTTTGCGTCGAGATGAGAAATGAAACCTTGGAGATTTGGCAGAGAAAATGTAGCGACGGTTGCTTAGAATAGCAACTTGAACCTCTAGAAGATTCCGGAGGCACTAACTACGCACTGTGACAAATCCTTTTGGAGTTGCACCCACCCCTGCCCTGTCGGGGCAACTCTTGGTTTCTCAACTTTGCGATATCGGACGCTCTCAATTCAATGAGACGGTAATCTTGTTCACCTCAGAATGCAGGTGTTCAGGCTGTAGGTGGCTGTACACTTGCGTCGTTTTCACGTCCGAATGCCCAAGCAAGTCTTTTATCACGTAGAGCGAAGTACCATCCTGAGCCAACCAAGATGCGAACGAATGCCGAAGGCTGTGAAAATGTATGTTCTGGTTGCCAAGCTTTGCTGTGCGCACGTATCGCTTGAATAAGTGCGTTATCCAGTCGGCGTGAAGCTTCCGACCGTTCAATGTAAAAACGAACTCGGATGCATCTTTTGATTGTTTCCTCTGCAAGAGGAAGAAAGAATTCTCATTGAGGGGTATTATCCTTCGCCTTCCAGACTTCGTGCGAAACGTCGGAGAACTTTCGATAACGATAAGCTTCTTCTGAAGGTCAACATTTTCCCACCGGAGATTGACAAGTTCGCCGCGTCTCAGGCCAGTGCTAACGGCAAAGAGAATCACTTCCTTCAACCAGCCCTCTTTAATAGTATTGAGAAGCCGTTGAAAATCCAACTTGGTCAGGAAGGTAGGTTGAGCTTCCGGTATGCGGAGAAGTTGAACATCGAATGGAGTCCTATCAAGAAGCTTCCATCGAACCGCCGTGTTGAAGAAGGCCCTTAACGTCCTCAGCTCGATATTGACCGTTACAGGCTTAACCGTTTTTTGCCGTTCGGTTTTGAAGGAATCGAGGTGCTGCGGGGTATATGCTGTAAGGGGTAGGTCACCCCCAATCAAGGCAAAGTTTCGGACTGTTGCCTTGTAGATAGCTACAGTCCGTTTTGAAAAGGTTCCTTGCGCATACGAAAGGAACTCAACAAGGAACTCAGATAGGCCCTTGCGCTTGTTCTTCCGCCTTTGCTCGTATTCATCTCGCTTGAAGCCTTGGAGGAACTTGACTGCATCGACCTTGTAGGTGCAACGAGTTGAGACTTTTTGTTTCTTGCCTCGCTCGTTGACAAACCATAGGTAATAAATACCGTTGTGGTGTTTGGAGAGGAACATCGGAAGCCTCGCTTTCTAAGGCAGGAGGCAACCAAAAAGGCAACCAGTAAGAAAGGAAATGCAGGAATCGGAGCAATTCACGCGATTCGAACCAGTGACCTTACGCGTGTGAGGCGTACGCTCTGAACCAACTGAGCTAAGCGCCCGTCGAAACAAACTTACAAAACGATTCAAGTGAAAACAAGGTGTAGCTATTCGGCCTCTACACTACTCTCTTCGAAGTGGTCTTTGATTTTTGCCGCGAGCTTTTCTCCGACCGCTTCTGAAAGTTGCTCCTCGGTGGCAAACTTGACGCCTTGCACAGAGCCAAACACTTCCAGCAATTCGGCAGCACGTTTCTTCCCAATGCCTTTCACCAAATCCAACTCCGTTTGCAGCGTACGCTTTGTCCGCAGTTGGCGGTGGAACGTGACTGCAAAGCGGTGTGCTTCGTCTCGTATTTGTTGCAACAAACGCAACCCTGAAGATGTACGAGGCACGTTGACAGGCTCCGATTGATTGGGCACAAACACCTCCTCCAACCGTTTCGCCAATCCGATGATGGGA
>Ga0315281_10014229_pt1 | contig 10739 bp, 10 predicted proteins | sample YL17G07_0_MG_FD_204540 | JGI IMG/M metagenome (GOLD analysis project Ga0315281, IMG submission 204540) | Sediment microbial communities from Yellowstone Lake, YNP, Wyoming, USA - YL17G07_0 | ecosystem: Environmental > Aquatic > Freshwater > Lake > Sediment | place: USA: Wyoming | collected... | reverse complement strand
TACGTCCTAAATTCTGGTATTGCCCTTTTTGCGGCTATATGTTCGTGGATACGGGAAAAGGTAGCGTAGGTGAAGTATGCTGCCCTATGTGCGGCGAGGAAGCTATGCCCTGCTGGGAATGCATCCGTAGCGGCGAGTTTGACACGACTCTGTGCCAAAAGTGTGAAAATAAATCAGAGTGCCGGACCAGGTTCGCTGAGAAAAAGCTGCCTTTCACTCTTTAGCCTGGTCTGCCTAATCTGGCCCCCATCTTGCCATCTCGTCATAGTCTAGGCCCATTTTCGTAAGCCACTTCTTGTAATAGTCTCTAACTTCGTCCCAGGGGAAATCATCGTAGGGGCCAGAGATTGGCCTGCTTAACTCCAACTCCAGACCAAATGACCATCTTTTATATTATGTTTGAGGAGACCATCCTCAATCCACTTAGTGATTTTATCTTTAATCTCCTGATGAGAGTAAGGCACTGTCTCCGCAAGCTTGCGTACCAGACCCGCTACCGGATCGTCTTCCGGCTTCATCATACCCAGGCTTTCGATTACATCACCCTGAAGAATAGCCCATTCTAACGGGCTGCGCCTCTTCTCCCTCTCTATCTGTGACTGGTCCGACTTGATTCCTGACTTGAGGATGTCGGAGGAGCCAGGGAAGTTCAGTGTGACCGAGGTTGTGCCAACAATATCCGGCTGATACTTTTCAATTTTGTCTCTTATCTTCTCCTTGGAGCACCTGGACACGAGGAGGTCGAAGATTTCGACTGCATGCCCGTTGTGTTCTAACACTGCAGCGACGTAAAGCAGACCCATGGGCATGACGGGGACCTCTGAGTAGGAATAGGGAGGGTTTATCAGCAGCGTTTTCATACTCATTGCCGGTAGCGAGAGCCTAGGACATCTTAAATATCAACTGGTTTGGCTACGTTAAAACCGCTCTCCCGGGCTGTCAGGCCTAAACTTTGGGGAATCGGGGTCAAAGATTATGTAATGTAGGTTAAAAAGTGCTATAATAAATTGCAGGGGATTGCCCCCAGCCAACCCCGCTCGCTGGGTGGGTCCTCTTTCCTTCCTACCCTGAAGCGAGCGGGGGCTAGTCACTATCCAAGTTGCCCCAGATTCTATCAGGTCCGGAAAATAATAGCAATATCAACAAGCCAGCAACTTTCCACAAGTGCGGAAATACCCGAAATCTTAACTTCGCCGATTCATTCCCGATCACTGGCGCATCTTCGGGGCCCGGAGCGCTATCCGCAGCATACTGCGTATCAGGTCTATACGCGCCAGGCTGAGAACACTGTAGTCGAGTCCAGCAAGCTCAGCGTACTCTCTCCACAAGCCCAGCAACTTTCTGGTGTTCAGGGCACCTTTGTCCCGCCACTCCTGAACAAGCTCAGCCGTTACTCTGAACCATCCGTACCTTTTCATAATGGCAGCTTCGTATCCTTTGGGGTCATCCCAGTGGCCGACCAGAAGCTTCGCCGAGACCATAGCCGGGATTATTCCTGCACCGCTGAGAGGGTCAACCAGTCCTCCCGCCTCCCCCACTGCCCATACATTGCCCCGAACTAGCGGAAGGATGGGGCCTGTCCCCCTGATAAATCCTTTACATCCGCATATTGTCCGGGCGCCTTCAGCCAGGCTCTCTACGACCTTTTTCATGGTCTCGGAATTGTAGGTGTTAGACCCTATCCCTACATGAGCACTGCTGCCCTCCAGAGGGATTACCCAGGAATATCCGACATGGTGAGGGTACTCTGCCAGCGCAGGCGGACGAGGGAACTCCACTTTCTTCTGAATACACGGGTAGATTACGTCGTGCTCATATTCCCCTATGTAGGCCCTTGCTGTGCCTGTGGCATCTATTATCCTCGCCACAGCCATATCGCCGGGGCTTGAATTCACAGCAGCGCCTTCAAGCAGGTCTCTTATAAAGGCCGGTTTGTCGATGGAGAAGATATGCCCTTTGATAGTGAACTTTATGCCATTCGCATACCCTGTGTCCGGACTGGCAAGGATATACTTTTCAGGATCAAGCCCCACTTCCCGGCAGAGGGTGAAGAATTGCCTAGTCGTGGCAAACCCGCAGGACGGGATGCCACAGTGAGTTGCTGAACCCGGGTCAACAACTTCGATATCCTTAAGGCTCAAGCCCCTCTTTATCAGCAGCCGACATAGGTAGCTGCCAGAGATGCCAGCACCAGCGATCATGATTCTCGACATGTTCTCGCTTCAGGCCAACAGAAGCCGCCTCATCTCGACTTGTGGCTTATCTCCAGTCCACCGTTTTGTGTCAGCATCCTCACTTCTTTGGCAGGACTCCCGGGCCGGAGGGCGGTGACCCTCCGGCCTCAGGCTGTTGTTTTTGTTGACCGGCAGCAAGAAGAGAGGTGAAGGCAGCACATCCGGCTATTCCCGCCCCGGAGATAAAGGCCCAGTGCAGACCCCGTAGAAATTCTTGTATCTCTGCGGGGCTAAATAAACCAGGGTGAGTCGAGGCTGTAATGGGAGCCAAATTGTACAGCACAGCTCCTGCAATAGCTATCCCGAGGACCATGCCCACATTGCGCATAGCGGCTATTATCCCTGAGGCGATTCCCAGGTGCCATGGCGGGACGCTCCCCATGATTTCGCTGTTGTTAGGGCTCTGGAACATACCCAACCCCAGGCCAATGATAACCAGTCGCCATACGACATCCCACACATTGTCGGAGGCATTCAAGCCGCTCATGAGAAAAAGGCCGAGGGCAGCGATACACATGCCCAAGACCGCGAAAACCCTTGTGCCGAAGCGGTCTGACATTGCTCCGCTCACAGGCGCCGCGAACATCATAGCTAGGGGTGAAGCAATCAATGTCAATCCCACTTTGAGTATGCTGAAATGCAGCACAAATGTCAGATAGAAAGGCGTCAGGAACACGATGGCGTATAAAGCCACGAAGCTGAGAAGGGTGCTAAGACTGGCAAAGCTGAATCGGCGATTCTTAAAGAGCGCCAGATTCAGCATGGGCTGTGCAGAGGTTCGCTCTATCCAGAAGAACAATGCGCCAAACACAACCGTGATTCCCACAAGGGCAAGGGATCTAGGCGATGCCCATCCCCAGGTTTCTCCCTGGTTAGCGTAGAGGAGCAGGCTGCTCAAAAAGATTAGGGCTGTTAAAGCCCCGGCCACATCCAGCCTCTGTCCGGGTTTTGGGGCGCTTCTGGGTATGACACGGGAACCCCAGATTAGAGCGGCGATTCCGATGGGTACGTTTATGAAGAAGACATAGTGCCAACTGAGGTATTGCGTAATTAAACCGCCAAAAGTTGGCCCAAGGCCCAGGCCCGCTGCGATGCTAATGGCATATATACCCATAGCCCTGCCACGCTCGAAGGGTGGGAAAGCCGCAGTGATGATGGCGTAGCCTACGGCCATCAGCAAACCGGCTGCGAGACCCTGGATACCTCTAAATGCGATAAGCATCCAGATGCTCTGCGAAGAACCGCAGAGAATTGAGGCAACTACGAAGAAAGCCAAGCCGGCAAGAAAAATCTTTTTATATCCGACCATGTCTCCCAGCCGACCGTATAGCAGGATAAGGCAACTGATGGTCAACAGGTAGACAGTGGGCACCCATTGGGCTATCGAGATGTCAGTTTTGAAGTATCCGGTAATACTGGGGAGGACAGTGTTGACGATACTGGCATCGACGGGCCCCATAAAGGCGCCCAGCATCACTGCCGCCAGTATAAGCCATTTAGCCTCAATGCCTTTTTTTGCTACGGATGTACCACTTTCAGACATATCTAGCTCCAGTATTGAGAGCGTTTACAAACGCCTTTTCCACCCCCTAAGAACTCCACAGGGCGTTCAGTTGAACGCCCCTACAGCCGCTCTCTGCACCCCCGCTTGTTAAACGACCTCATATAATTCACTTTATAACTATAATAGCAGAGAGACACTTTATATGATAGAGGCCACGCTATGCCTCTGCCGGGTTATAGCGAGATAAGATGTGATAGCACAGGCATAATCCACCGCAATGTCTTTGGGTCAGGTGAGGAATATTAAAATAGCGACGAGAGATACTGGAGCACAAAGAACTGCAGAAAACCCTCAAAGACAGCAAATCTACTCACTCGCACTGGCTTCTTGACGACCAAAAACTACTGCATTGAGCCTACATGTGCACGAATAAATTCCAGAGCAGCATGGCTAGCGTTTTCTCCAGCGGGACGCGTCTCCCCATTCCTTAGCTTTCCAGGGAAGAGTCCCGGGGGTAACCATAGGTAGAACCTCTTTGAACAGTTGCAGACGTTCCTCATCGCTGAGCGGCCGATACGATTCGGCCACTGCGAGATTCTTTTCCAGTTGCTCCATGCTTTCCATGCCCACAATCGCTGTGCTTATGGGCAGGCCAAATGTATATCGCAACGCCTTATCGTACATAGGAGCTAAAGCTCCCAATCCCATCACCTTCATGCCAATGACAGCCACACCCCTGGAATTGGCAACCGGCAGGAACTCTTCTGCAAAGCTGAAGATGAAATGGTCCAACACAGATACAGCGCAAAGCACGCTGTCGAATGGGAACCGCTCCAGAGCCTCTATTTGAACCTTGGGGTTGGTATGGCCGCTGATGCTGATGTATCGCACCAGCCCCTCCTCTCGAGCCTTGACCGCCGCCTCCAGAGCTCCTCCTGGAGCTGTTATCTTGTCGAGTTCTTCTATAGACCAGACATTATGCATGCGCCACTCATCTACATGGTCGGTCTGGAGCCTTCGTAAGCTATCCTCAAGCTGGCTGCGCGCCTCTTCACGCTCTCGTGACCACACCTTAGTTGCAATCCACATCTCTTTCCTGCGTTTGCGGGCTACCTTGCCCAGTCTTTCCTCAGACTGGCCCAACGAATATATCCAGGCAGTGTCAAAATATCTTATCCCCCTATCCAGGGCATGATTGACTATTCTCAATGCCTCCTTCTCCGAGCAGCCGTGCTCATCAACTATGCGCTGCGAGCCAAAGCTCAGTATGGGAAATTTTTCGCCGGTCTTTCCAAAAGGTCTTTCCTCCATGGCTGACTCCTCGTCCACCGAATATTCGACCGCTTGAGCCACCAACGATTATCTGCTGATTACGATATGAATTCTTCTTGTGTCGCTAACGCCCTTGAGTGCAGAGACCATACCCGCAATGGTGCTTCGGATTATTTTATTGACGAAGGTATTGGTCGGCACTACCGAGCCATTAAGATTAATAATTACAGTATCTTCTTCGATTGAAAAATCCAGATTTTTAATGCGGCACGTGCCTTTGAGAGCTGAAAGTATTCCGCTGGTAACACGATCAACGAACCCCTGCACAAAGAAGTCTATCTCGATCGGTGCATCATTGATATAGAGATTTACCTGCTTTGACGCCATCCCCACGCTCCTTTCTCAGTAGACAAGTTCACCTTAACAATTCGGTTGAACCCGCAAACTGCATCTTACACTACATACAATAGCCCGCATATGCTTACACATTGAAAGCAAAACAGAGCAGGCCAATATGGTTCTCCGGGAGACCTGGCAAGGGCGATAGTGAATGACACGTTCTTAGACTTCGACCAACACCTTATCGCCCTCGACCTTCACCGGGAATGTCTTAATGGCCCTGGGACGCCGAATTAATTTCGTCGCTGCTACCACTATCCCCGGCCAGTTAGTCCAACGAATTACGCTGCCATCCTTGAGCTCGAACTGAGAAGCATGTACAGGGCAGGTGACCACGGTGCCCTCCAGTTTCCCCTGCGCCAGGTTCCCACCCATGTGCGGGCATTTGTTCTCGGCGGCATAGAACTTGCCTCCGACCTTGGCCAGCAGGACATCTCGTCCGCCAGCCTTCACAGATTTCATTTGCCCGTCTTGTAGACCGCCTGCCTTCAGGACTTCAACATATCCAGCCATGATCCCCTCCTTCTCTTTTCCGGCATTCAACAACACCGCGGTTGGTTAAACGACCTTCTCTTCTCTGCATACCTTGTAATTGTCATCGCCCGCCATCAGCTCACCTTTGCACATTTCGTACCTTCGTCTACCCTTTTCCCATAGCTCTTTCTCCTTTTCAGAGGAGACTATCAAAGGCGGAACCTTTGTGGGTTTACCCTGCTCATTCAAGGCAACCATTATGAAATATGCAGTCAATGCATGCGTTGTTTTTTCGGCGATGATATCTTCGGCTATTACCTCGACTTCTACTTCCATTGAGGAATGACCCACAAACGTCAGGAACGCATTCACAGTAATGAAGTCCCCCACCTTAATCGGATGGTAGAAGTTTATCCCATCCACCCGGGCCGTCACTACGGCAGTGTGAGCATGGCGCAATGCTGCCACCCCTGCAGCGGTATCCATGAGCTTCATGATCTCTCCCCCGTGAGCATTGCCAAGCTGGTTAGCCTGATGGGGCAAGATTAACTCTGCCATTGTCACCGCAGAATGCTGAACAGTCCTGCCCTCTGTATTCGACTTGCCGCCATCTCCATTAATGCCCCTTTCCGAATTAGACAACGTTTTCTCCCTTCCTTCCGCCCAATAAGGAAGCGCGCTCACGCGATAGATGTATTGGCCCCCTCAGTTGACCCGCCTTCCATACATTCACAGTCCCTTGATGAACCCGATGATCTCGTTAATATCCGGTAGTTGGCTTATCTCGTAGACTTTGAAGAATACGATTTTGCCTTTTTCGTCGAGGATTATGTTGGCTCTTTCGGAGAACCCGTTTTTCTCTCTGAAAATACCGTAGGCATTCGCCACTTCGCCGTGAGGCCAGAAGTCTGCTGCCAGAGGCACCGTCTTGATTCCGAGGGAATCAGCCCACGCTTTCTTACATGGAACGGAATCTATGCTGAGCCCGATAGGAGCCGTATTCAAAGAGGCAAAAACATCTTTATTTGCCTCCAGCGACTGCATCTGCTTGGCGCACACCTCTGTCCAGGCCAGGGGATGGAAGGACAAAAGGACTCTCTTCCCCCGTAATTCCGACAGCTTCACCTCCTTGCTATTATGGTCTTTGAGCGTGAAATCCGGCCCGATATCTCCTATTTTCGGCGGACTCTGTTTCTGTGGCATCGTACAATCCTCCCTTAGTTCAATTGTGGCAACGTTAGTGACCACTGTGGCCGCGGTTATCTGCTAAGCAATTCAATAAAAACATCGAAGGCTGCTCAACTTAAAACGTTTCGATTCATCAGGTTATTATGATAGCCAACAGGGGATAAAGAAGTCATAAAATAGGGATGTAAAATATTAAGAAGTCATTACATTTATGGGGTGCCATTGCAGGCTGCTTTACTAGGTATCATAAGTTGCTGGAATCAGAGGCAATCACAGGGCCCTTTGGCTGGCTAAAGGAGCTAACTTGCGGAATCAGGCAGGTCGGGAGCTTCTGAAACGCTGTCCCAGCGCAGCCTGTGAGCGGTAGGCATCCACCTGGCGCTGCAGCTCGGTGTTGCTCCACCCCAGGAGACGCGCCATCTCCCCCGCTACTAAGTCCAGTGCGTCTAACCCCTGGCGAGGCCCCAGGCCTATAGCACTGCGTCGGAGTAAAAAATCCTCTATAGTGAGTGCACCCTCTTGTTCTACAGCGTGTTGTACCTGGGCCAGAATATCCTGACTATGGGCACAGAGGCGCTGTACGCCCTTCGGGTTATTGTTTAATAAGCCTAAGACCTGAGAAAAGCGCGAGCCGTAGAGGGAAGCCAGGTGCGAGACTGTCTCCGAAGTAATCCCTCGTTCGCTCGCTGCCTGCTCGAGCGATTGCTGCTGTACAATCGGTGCTCCGGGCAGCGGGACTTCTGCCGTGGTGCATGGGGCTTTCACGGCAAGCTTGCGACACACCATGTCCGTTGCCTGCTCTGCCACAGCCCGGTAGGCAGTTATCTTCCCGCCTAACACGGATACGAATCCGCCTATACCGTCTTCTCGTTCGTGGTCAACGAGCTTATGGCTTCTGGAAACATCCTCCGGCCTCCTGCTCTTTGAGTAGGCTAAGGCTCGCAAACCCGCCATTGTGTAAAAAATATCATCTGAGCCCACATTGGGGAAAATGCTCTGTACCTCTTTCAGCAGGTAAGTTACATCATTAGCTTCGGCCTTTACTGCATCCAGGTCGCCGGTGTAGTCGGTGTCTGTGGTCCCGATTAGTGAGTAATTCTGCCAGGGAATTACGAAGAATAGACGGGCATCGCTGAGCGCAAATAGCACAATGGCATTACGGCAGAATTTAGGTGTGAGGAGATGTATGCCTTTGGTTCTGCGCACCATAGCCCTGGAGCCTTTGCCCAGCATATCGTGCACCGAGTCTACCCAGTGCCCGGCAGCGTTTACCACAATGCGGGCCCGTATTTGACGGGTTTCTCCGGATATCTGATCCTGGGCCATGACTCCGGAGACCCTGCTGCCGTCTCTCAAGAATCCCATGACCTTCGCGTGATTCAAGATAGCTGCTCCATGCTCTGCGGCGGATAGCACATTCTCCAGGCAAAGCCGCTCCGCAAAAGGCACCTGGCAGTCGTGGTAAAGGTACGAGCCTGACAAGCCTTTTGGCTCCAACCCGGGTTCCAAATCCAGTGTTTCACGGCGCGTGAGGCGCTGGTGTGAGGGGAGGCTCTTACGCCAGTAGAGAAGGTCGTAGAGCATCAGGCCGAACGGCAGTGCCAGCCGCTGGAAGGGCCTCCCGCTGGTTATGGGAATTATGAACGATAAGGGATGCACAAGATGAGGGGCGATCCTGAGAAGAATGTCCCGTTCACGCAGGTCCTGGCGCACCAGCCCTAACTCGAGTCGCTTCAGATAGCGCAGGCCTCCGTGAATCAGGCGAGAGGAACGAGAGGTTGTACCGCAGGCAAAATCTACCTTCTCGAGAATTAAAGTCCTTAAACCTCGAAGGGCCGCATCCCGCGCTATACCTGCCCCGATGATGCCGCCACCCACGACGATGAGATCGTAAGTCTCTTTCGCCGCAGCATCAAAGTCTCGTTTAATCATTTTACTTCTTGCTTCAGCCACCCCTTAGACCTTTTCACAGCCCTGCGCCAGCCCCGGTAAAGGGCGCGGTAACTCTCCCGCTCAGCGCCGGGCATGAATAGCCGCTCTTCCTGCCGGAGCGATGCAATCTCGGCACGGTCTTTCCAGAAGCCGACTGTCAGCCCGGCAAGGTATGCTGCCCCCAGCCCTGTAGTCTCCACCCATCGAGGGCGCGACAGTTTCACACCGAGCATATCGGCCTGGAACTGGGCCAGGAAATTATTGGCAGCAGCGCCTCCGTCTACCCGGATCTCTTTCAGGCGCAATCTTGAATCGGCTGTCATGGCTTTCACTACATCGCACACCTGATAGGCTATCGACTCCAGCGCAGCTCTAACCAGATGAGATTTGCTTGTGCCGCGGGTCAAACCTGATATCGTGCCCCTCGCGTACATATCCCAATGAGGAGCCCCCAGCCCCACGAACGCAGGCACGAAGTAGACCCCTCCTGTGTCATTCACTCCCGTTGCCAGTTGCTCCGATTCTGCCGCATTTGAAATTAGTCCCAGCTCATCGCGCAGCCACTGTACGACAGCCCCCGCAATAAAGACGCTGCCTTCCAGTGCATACTCCACACCATCTGCCGTACCCCAGGCTACGGTGGTTATTAAGCCGTGCTTGGAATGTGTCGGGTTCTTGCCGGTGTTCATCAAAACAAACGCGCCGGTGCCCAGTGTAATCTTGACCATACCGGGCTCAAAGCATGACTGGCCGAAAAGTGCAGCCTGCTGGTCACCAGCGACACCGGCGATCGGAATGCCGCTTGCGGTATAGCCAAAAACATAGCTGGAAGGTCGGACCTCCGGCAGCATAGCTCTGGGAATTCTGAACACTTCCAGCAGCTCTGTGTCCCAGTCTAAAGAATGCAGGTTGTAAAGCATAGTGCGCGAAGCATTTGAAACGTCGGTAGCATGAACTGCGCCGCCGGTAAGCTTCCAGATCAGCCAGGCATCGACATTGGCAAACAGAACTTTGCCCCGTTCGGCCAGGGGACGGATGCCCCGTATATTGTCCAGCATCCACTCCAGCTTTGTCCCGGAGAAATATGCATCCACCATCAGGCCCGTCTTACTGCGGATAATATCTGCTCGCCCCTGACCCCTGAATTCCTCGCATCTGGCTGCTGTACGGCGGCACTGCCACACGATGGCTGGCCCTATCGCCTCTCCCGTCTCTTTATCGATCAAAATAGTCGTCTCCCGCTGGTTTGCGATCCCGATGGCTGCAATTTGCTTTTCATTTACTCTGGCTTGGCCCTTTGCTTCTTCCATAGCTTGCAGGGTTTTCCGCCAGATGTCCGCAGGGTCTTGCTCGACCCAGCCTGGCTGCGGGTAATGCTGGTCAATTCTGGCGTAGCCACGTCCACACACATTGCCTTGCCGGTCAACCACAAGCGCTGTGGTGCCTGTAGTACCCTGGTCAATAGACAAAATATATTGTCTCATAAAGGATTTGCCTTACGTGACGCTCTACACCCGTCTAGATGTGAGCAGCTAACCAGGCTTCCAGGTCAGCCATGACCTGAAGGTGACCCGGCTCATTGAAAACCTCGTGGTAGAATCCTTCATATTGCTTGATTGTTTTATCGCGTGAGCCGACCAGGTCATAAAGCATTCGGCTCCCTTCCGGGTTACAAAGCCGGTCCTCGGTTCCGTACATGATTATGATGGGAAGGGTGATCTGCGGTATCAGCGCCG
>Ga0315281_10014228_pt1 | contig 10739 bp, 9 predicted proteins | sample YL17G07_0_MG_FD_204540 | JGI IMG/M metagenome (GOLD analysis project Ga0315281, IMG submission 204540) | Sediment microbial communities from Yellowstone Lake, YNP, Wyoming, USA - YL17G07_0 | ecosystem: Environmental > Aquatic > Freshwater > Lake > Sediment | place: USA: Wyoming | collected... | reverse complement strand
ACGGCGGCGCGCGGGCGCTGATCTATCCGATTCAGGCGAGCGAGCCGTTCGGGCTCGTGCTGGCCGAGGCCATGGCCTGCGGCACGCCGGTGGCCGCACTCGATCTGGGCGCGGTGCGGGAAGTCGTCGACGAGGGCGTGACGGGAATGATCTTCGAGGACCTCGAGCACATGGCCAACGACCTGCCGCGCGTGTTCGATCTCGATCGCCGCCGCGTGCGCGAGCGCGCGGTCGCCCGATTCGGCGCGCAACGCATGGTGGACGAGTACGTCGCCGTCTACACCAGGATCGTGGAGGCGCATCGTGCCCGACGCTAGCGCCGCGCGGCCCCTCGCCGGCCGCACCGTGCTCGGCATCTTCGCCCACCCGGACGACGAGTCGCTGGCGTGCGGCGGGACGCTGGCGCGGCTCTCCGACGCCGGCGCATGCGTCGTTATCGTCTGTGCGTCGAGCGGCCAGGCGGGATCGATCAGCGATCCGGCGCTCGTGCCAGACGGCAATCTCGGCATGGTTCGGGTGCGCGAACTGCGTGAAGCCGCCGCCGTGCTCGGTGCCGCCGAGGTGATCGTGCTCGACCATCGCGACGGCGACCTGCGCTGGGACCGTGTGCCGGAACTCCACGACGAGATCGTCGCGCTGGTCCGGCGCTTCCGACCAGACGCCGTGATCACCTTCGCCGAAGACGGGCTCTACTGGCATGTCGATCACATCGGTGTGCACGAGCGGACGTACACGGCGATCCTCGCGCTCGGCGCCGACGCGCCCCCGCTCTACTACGTGACGATGCCGCGCGGCGCGATGCGCGAGGTGGTCGAGGCCGCGCACGCGAAGGGTGGCGCGCCGCCCGATTCCAGTTTCTGGGGCATCGAGCCGGACGCCTTCGGGGCCGGCGCCAACCCGCCCAGCTTCGTCATCGACGTGCGCGACTGGGTCGCGCGCAAGATGGCCGCGCTGCGCTGCCACCGGACGCAGATGGGCTCCAATAACCCACTGGCGTGGATCGACGAACACGAGGCGCGACGCTGGCTCGGCATCGAACAGTTCCGCCGCGCGCCGCTCGACGCGACCGGCGACGCGATCCTCGAAGGTCTCGGCGAAATCACACATGCTGATTGACACGCTCGACGTCCTGCGCTGCCCCTACTGCGGGGGACGGCTGTCACTGGTCGACTCGCTCTATCATCGCGGCACCTCCGAGGAGATCCACGACGGCATCCTCGGCTGCCATTGCTGCATCTTTCCGGTCGTCGACGGCATTCCCGTGCTGCACCTGCTGCCCTCGTCGACGATCGCGCGCGATCAGATCCAAGCCGGACGGCCGGACATGGCTCGCCGCGCCATGTTCGGACTCGACGATGACAGTCAGGCTGAAGCGTTCGACGCGGTGGCGTCCTCGGACACGGCGACGTATCGCGACACCGTCGAGGCGCTCGGACCGAACTTCGAGGGCGGCTATTTCCTCTATCGCTTCTCCGACCCCACCTACATCGTCGCGCAGGCGGTCGCCCGCGCCGTGGGCACGACGGTGCTCGGCGGCCGGCGCCGCGCGGTCGACATCTGCGGCGGGTCCGGTCACGTGACGCGCACGCTGCTCGACCTGTCGAGCGCACCGCCAGTGCTGGCCGACCTGTATTTCGCGAAGGTGTGGCTGGCGCGCCGGTTCACCGCACCGGGATGCGAGCCGGTGTGCTGCGACGGCAACGCGCCGATGCCCTTTGCGCGCGGCGCGTTCGCGTTTGCGATGTGCACCGACGCGTTCATGTACATCTGGACGAAGCGGCAATTCGTCGGCGAGATGGAGCGGCTCGTCGACAACCAGCGCACGCCGGGCGCCGATCCGGGTGCCGTGCTGATCGGCCATACGCACAACGAGCGCACGTGGAGCCAGTCGCACGGGCAACCCCTGTCCCCTGAGGGGTACGCCGACCTGTTCGAGATGATCGAGCCGCGCCTCTTCGGCGAAGCCGGCCTCTTCGCCGACGTCGTCGCGGGCGGGCCCCTGGACCTCACCCGGCGCGACGACCAGGAGACGCTCGACACGAACCCCGCGCTGACCATCGTCGCCAGCCGCCACCCTGGCATGTGGACGCGGCACCGGCTGGCGCAGCCGAGCGCGGCCTCAGGGGAGCTGCGGATCAACCCGCTCTACACGGTGGAACCGGACGGCGACGGTGTGCGCCTGCGACTTGGATTCCCGTCCGAGGAATACGAGCAGGAGTACGGCGCGTGCCGCCAGTATCTGCCGGAGGTGCTCACACTCGACCGGTCGACGGTCGCCATGCTGGCCACGGGCCGGGTGTCAGGGGACCTGATCGAGCTCTTTCGACGAAAAGTGATCGTGGATCTGCCAACGCGTTACTATTAGCCCCGATGCGATCCACCCCAGCGTCCCGGCGAGCCGCGCGGCATCTGGCACGCGCGCATTTCACCAATCCAGCCAAACGCCGCGGGCTGCTGGTCGCCTTCGAGGGGCCGGACGGTTCGGGAAAGACCACGCAGCGGAAGCTGTTCAAGACCTGGCTGCAATCCGAAGGCTACGACGTGGTCACGACGAAGTGGAACTCGTCGGCGCTGATCAAGCCGATCATCAAGAGCCGCAAAGCGATCCGGGCGCTCAGCCCGGAGGAATTCTCGCTGCTGCACGGCGCCGATTTCCGCCATCGGGTCGAGCAGGTGATCCTGCCGGCGCTCTGGGACGGCAAACTCGTCATCGCCGATCGCTTCCTGTTCACCGGCCTGGCGCGCGACGTCGCGCGCGGGCTCGATCTCGACTGGGTCCTCAAGTTGTACCAGCCGCTGCTCTGGCCGGACCTCGTGTTCTATTTCGCCGTGTCTCCGGTCACGTCGGGCAAGCGGGTCACGGCGATGCGCATGCCGAACTTCTACGAGGCCGGGCAGGACGTCACGCGAGTGGACGATCCGGTCGAGAGCTACCAGCGGTTCATCGCGCGCGTGATCCGCGAGTACGAATCGCTGGCGCTCATCTTCAACATGATCACGGTGGACGCGGAGCAGTCGATCGGCGACCAGCACCGGCAAATCCGCCAGCTGTTCATCGAGGGGCAGCAACGGAAGTGGTCGGACTGGAACGTCGAGGCGGTCACCGAATGGCTCGCGCTCACGGGCAACGGAGCGGACCGGTGACGTTGAAGAACAAGACATTGAAGAAGAAGACCACGAAGAAGAAGACCACGAAGAACAAAGCGATCGGCACGAGACCGGTGCTGATCGCCGTCGACGGCGTCAACGCCGGCGCGGTGCTGGCGGAGGCGCGCGCGGCGCTCCGATCGCCGTCGAACGGCGGCATCAGCCAGTGGGACGCATCGGGCCTGTTTCAGGAACTGGCGGTGGGAGAAGCCGAAGCGGGCATGCCGTCGGCGCGCACGCTGCTCTTGCTCTATGCAGCCGATCTGGCGTTCCGCCTGCGCTGGGAGATCCGACCGACGCTGGCGGAGGGCCGCACCGTCGTCGCGGCGCCGTACGTCGACACCGCGATGGCGTTCGGGCGCGCGGCCGGGCTCAAGGCCGGATGGCTGGAGAACCTCTTCAGCTTCGCGCCTCGCGCCGCGGAACGCCGGTTCGTGCATCCGCGCGCCGCGCGCGCGCCGGCGGTCAGGGACGGATTCGTTGCGTTCAGCTGCGACCGGATCGCCGCCGGCCGCGAGGGCCGAACGCGCCGGCAGGTCATCGACGAGACCGCCGCACACCTGCGCCGGCTCGAGCGCTAGCGTAAAGCGCTGCCTCCTCTCGACCGTTCACAGCACGAACTGGAGGCGAATCACCCGGCTCCAGAATGCGGCGCCGTTCGCGACGGGATTACGTTGAGGATCGTCGACTTGTTCACGGATGCCGTTGACCTGGATCTTCGCGAATCGGTTGAGCGTCCAGTTCAACCCGATGGTCAGGGCGCGATCCCCGCTCGGGAAAATGGTCTCCGCGCGAGGGTTGCGGAACGGGGTGTCCAGGCCCACGGGCGTGCTGTCGAACCACATCCGCTCGTATCGAGCGGCGACCTCGATGGCGCCAATCCCTCCCTGGACGAACGGCTGCGCCGCCTTCAGCGGGCGCTTCTTGTCTTCGCCGGTCAGGACCCAGGTCCCCGACACATACCAGGCCCGCGCTCGGGCGTCCGGCAGATTCTCGTAGCCAAGGCCCTGGCCGATCCGATCGTCGCTGACCACGGTGAACTCCGACCGCGCAGACAGCGGGCCGGCCGTCCAGTCCGCGTCAGCTTCCCAGCGCCGGCGGCGACCTTTCACGTATACCGGATCATAAAAGGTGTCCTGCGTCATCACGGTCCGGCCGCGCAGGCCGTTGGGCCGGAACGAGTCGTCCGACAACTCGCTGATCGTGAACGCCGATCCGAATTCGATCCCTCCGATGGACGATGAGGAGAGGCGGCGGAACGGCGTCCCCGTCACGCGCGCGGCGAGCGTCCGACCGCCGCCCTCGATCTTTTTCGATCGCGCGTTGTCTCCGTCGTGCTGGAACGCGCCGACCCAGTAGTTCAGGCCGCGCTTGAAGAAGCGGCCGTGCACCATGCCGCCGATGTCGCGCGCCGGCGCCAGATAACTCGCGCCGAGCGACCGGTACACGAAGTCGTTGTGCGTCACGCCCGTGAGCTCGTCGAGCCCGAACGGGATCTTGAACTTGCCGATCTGGATCTGCGCGTTCTTGATGAACGTCAGGTTGACGTTGACGTCCTTCCATTGCGAGCTCGGCGTGATCCCGAGCAGGATGTCCTTCTCGGTCAGCTCTTTCTCGGTGAACTCGCGCTCGATCTCGAACTCGATTTTCTTGAACAGGGTGCCCTGCACGCCGAAGCGGTTGCGATGCAGCTCCCAGGTGTTCAGGCCACTCACCACGCCATAGGACGAATGACCGTCCTCCTGCAGCTTCGCCTCGAGATCGAGGCGGAGCACGTTGCCAAAGCGCACCGACGGATGCTGCTTCCACGACACGCGCACGCCCTTCCCGGCGGCGGGGACGGCGTCGGCATCCACGGGCTCGTCTGGCGACGGATCGGTTTCCTTCGCCACCTTCTTCTTCTTCGGCTTCTTCTCCGGCTTGGCGGGCTTGTCCTTCTTCTCGTTCTGGTCTTTCTTGGGTTTCTTCGCCGCCGGCTCTTGATGATCCGACGACAGGCTCGCGGCCTGAGCGAACGACGCAACCGGCGCCGGCACGTGGCGCGGCGTCGAGACGCCGAGGAGCGCACTGAGAGACAACGCGATCAGCATAAGACCTCATCGGCGGCGCCGGCGGCCGCGGCGCGGCTCTCGGCTGCAGCCTCGCGGATATTCTTGAACAACTCCACCGCCTCGGCAACCGCCGACGCCGCGGTGACCACGATCGCGACCTCGCGCCGGAAATCGAGGCTCAGCGCCGCCAGCGCCAGGCTGCCGACCACGACCGTCTCGTCGTCGATGAGCATGATCTTGCCGTGCGACCGCAGCTCGCCGAGCTGCTTCGCGGAGAAGATCTCGATCATCATCCCGGCCGCACGCTTCGCGTTCAGCAGCGACACGAGGTCGGGATCCGACAGCTTCGCGTCGATCAGCCGGATGCTGGTGCGCGCCTCGTTGATCAGGGCGGTGAACTGCCGGCGCGCGCGCTCCGGGCCGACGATCAGCCGCTGGCTGAGGTTGTCGGGCATCTCCAGCCGGCCGCAGTCCGCGATCCACAGCCGCCGGAGATCGGACACGACCGCCGGATCGTGGGTGACGACGAGCGCGTCGCAGGTGTTCCGAAAACACTTCTTCGTGAAATTCAGCGACGCGACGATGGCCGGCCCCTCGTCGGCGACGAGGTACTTGGGATGGTATTTCACGACGGGATCGGTGTAGGAATACAGCGACGCGCCGGTCTGCTCGAGCGCGCGCCACAGCTTCGCTATCTTCTTCCGTCCGCCCTTTGCGCGGGACGTGACGAGCACCTCCACGGTGACGCCGCGCGCGGTCGCCGCCGTCAACTCCTCGAACACCGCTGCGTCGTTGCAGCGGAAGAGCGACAGCGTGATACGGTTGCGCGCGTGGCGGATGACGTCGAGCAACGCGGTCCGGCGTGCATCGGCCGTCACAACCAGCCGATCGGACGGAACCCGGCGGTCGCCGGTCATGCGCGTTCCTGTGTCGCGTGCCTCGCGGGCATTTCGACGGGCGGGACGCGCGATTGCTGCGTGCCCGGCCGGCCGGGCCGCGGCCGGATCTGGCCGTCGAGGGACTCGGCGGCGCCCCCCGCCACGAACCGCTCCATGGGAGACATCACAAGAGGACCGCCCGAGGTTTGTCTCGACATATTGGTGAGAGTCGGCAATATACACCAAGGCGCATTGAGGAACGCTAAAAGACACACCTGCACGGTTTGGCATCCCGGGGTGGCCACAATGTGGAACAATGAGGGGGCGGACCTCTCATGACGACCCCGAAGTGGATGCGGCTGCTCGTCGTTCCGGTACTGTTGGTCGTGGCCTGCAGCGGATCGGATACGAACACCGTCGGGCCGACGCCGACGCCGACTCCCACACCGTCCACACCGCCCACACCGCCTCCCACCCCGTCCTATACCATGTTCCTCGTCGGTTCCGGAGACATCGCCGACTGCACCAGCTTCAGCAACGACGGCGGGCTCCACGCTGAGGCAACGGCGAAACTGCTCGACGGCATGCCCGAGGCGACGGTCTTCACAGCGGGCGACAACGCGTACTTCAACGCAACGGCCGAGGAGTTCAACAACTGTTACGGGCCGCGCTGGGGACGACACAAGAACCGCACGTATCCGAGTCCCGGCAATCACGAGTACCAGATCAGCCCCACGCCGTACTTCGACTACTTCGGCGGGCGCGCCGGCCCGCGCGGCGCGGGTTTCTACAGCTACACACTCGGCAACTGGCACATCGTGTCGCTCAACAGCAACGTCGGGGTCGGTCCCGGCTCAGAGCAGTTGCAGTGGCTCAACGGCGATCTGGAAGCGAACAGCCGGACTGACACGGCACGGTGCACGCTCGCCTACTGGCATCACCCGCTGTTCACGTCGGGCCCGAGCGCGGGCAGCAGCGGAGCGCTCAGGGATATCTGGCAAGCGCTCTACAAGTGGGGCGTCGACGTGGTGGTCAACGGCCACGATCACATGTACGAACGCTTCAACGCGCAGGACCCGAACGGCCTGCCCGGACCTGCCGGCATCCGCGAGTACATCGTCGGCACCGGCGGCGTGAAGCTGTACGAGTTCGGGGCCACGGCGCCGAACAGCGCGTCCAGGATCCGGACCTGGGGCGTGATACGGTTCACCCTCCGCGACGTGGGGTACGACTCCGTCTTCGTCGAGGCCGGCACGTTGGCGCAGCTCGACTCGAGCGTCGGCAACCTCTGCCACTGACAGGTGCGCTTCGCGCTCGTTTTCGCGAGCTTCTAGTTCACGAAGGTTCTTTGGCCCGAAAAGATTCGTGTGCGCTAGCTAGTCGCTGCGCTTCGTGGATCGCGCGATCGCCAGCGAGAGGATCGCCACGCCCCACGCCGTCATCGCCAGCGCCTGCGGCCACAGCGTCTCCAGCCCGACGCCCTTCAGGAAGATCGCCCGCAGAATCACCAGGAAGTAGCGCAGCGGGATCAGGTACGTCACCCACTGGATGACGACCGGCATGTTCTCGATCGGGAAGATGAAGCCCGACAGGTAAATCATCGGCGTCAGCAGAAAGAACACCGCCGTCATCATGGCCTGCTGCTGAGTCGACGAGACCGTCGAGACGAACAGGCCGAGGCCGAGCGTCGACAGCAGGTAGATCGCCGACAGACCGAACAGCAGCCAGACGCTGCCACGCAGCGGCACCTGAAACCAGAGCACGGCGGTGCCGAGCACGAGGCACACGTCGATCATTCCGACGAGCGCGTACGGCAGGAGTTTTCCCACGATCAGCTCCCACCGGCGGAGCGGCGTCACGTTCAGCTGCTCGAGCGTGCCGAGCTCTTTCTCGCGCACGATCCCCATCGCCGAGAGGTTCGTCGTGATCACGAGGAGGAGCAACGCGAGGACGCCCGGGAGCATGAAATCGCGGCTCTCGAGCCGCGGGTTGAACCACACGCGCACCCGAGGCTCGATCCCGCCGCGCATCGTGACGCCAGGCGGCAGGCGACGGACCGTCTGTTCCTGCGAGTACGCCGCGATCAGATTCGCCGCGTATCCCATCGCGACGTTCGTCGAGTTGGCGTCGGTGCCGTCCGCCACGACCTGCACAGACTGAGGGTCTCCGCGCCCGAGCCTCTCGCCGTACCCCGCGGATATGCCGAGCGCCATCCACGCCTGCCCGCGCTCCAGGTAGGGGTCGATGTCACGCGTGCTCGTGACCACGCCGATGACCGTGAAATTCGGCGAGGCCTCGAAGCGCGCGATCAGGTCGCGGCTCGCGTTGGACCGGTCGGCGTCGGCGACGACGACCGGCACGTCGCGGATGTCGGTGGTCGCCGCATAGCCCAGCATGAAGAGCTGAACAATCGGCGCCACGATCACGAGGCCGAACAGCCGCGGATCGGCCTTCAACTCGAGCAACTCTTTCCAGATCAGAAAGCCTACGCGGCGCATGTCACGTCCACTGCCGGTGAAGCCGGACGGACGCCAGCGCCAGGACGACGACCGCGAACGCGCCCAGCGCGGCGAGGTCCACGGCGAACGCGGCGATCCCGGCGCCTTTCAACACGACACCGCGCAGCGCGATCAGGAAATATCTGGCCGGCACGACGTACGTCACGAGCTGCAGGAACCGCGGCATGCTCGCAATGGGGAAAATAAAGCCGGACAGCATGAGCGTCGGGAGAAACGACACGAGGAGCGCCGCCTGAAACGCGACCTGCTGCGTGTCCGCCACGCTCGAAATCAGGAGGCCGACGCCGAGCGCGCCGATCAGAAACAACGACAACGACAGCAGGAGCAGCAGCCACGATCCGCGCATCGGCATGCCGAACAGCGCCATCGACACGGCGATGATGACCACCGCCGACAACAGCGAGACGACGAAATACGGCACGGTCTTGCCGGCAACGAAGGACACGGTGTCGAGCGGCGCCATACGCAGCTGCTCCATCGTGCCCCGCTCTTTTTCGCGGACGATGGACAGCGCCGTGGAGACAACGGCGGTAAGCATGGCGATGTACGCGATCAGGCCCGGCACCAGAAACAGCGTGCTGCGCAGCGATGGGTTGTACCAGACGCGGGGCTCGACCGACACCAGCGGCGCTGCCGGAGCGCCCGCGGGCTGATACCGGGCCGACTCGCTCCGGATAATCGTCACCGCATAGCCCATCACCGTCGTCGCGGTGTTGGCGTTGTCGCCGTTGAGCAGGACCTGCACGGCTACCGGACGACCCGTCTGAACGGCGCGTCCCAGGCCCGGCGGGATGACGATCACCGCGCGCACGTCGTTCGTGTCCATCAGCCGATTCACGGTTGGCGGGTCTGTTGGCGGATCCAAAAGGACCGGCCCCGGCCGGGGCTTTTCAGTCGCGGCATCGCCGATCGTCGCGACGAGATCGAAGTACCCGGAGTTGACAAACGCCGCAATCAGCGCGCGGCTCTCGGCGGAGCGATCGCGGTCGTCCACCGCGAGCCGCACGTGGCGAATGTCGAAGTTCAGCGCGTATCCGTACAAGAGCAGGAAGAACGCCGGGACGAACAGCAGCGTCATCAGCGTGCGCGTATCGCGCCAGATCTGGCGGAACTCCTTCCGCGCGACGGCGATCGTCTTGCGCATGGCTAATGGCCCATCCGCGCCGAACCAGTACCAACGTGGCCCGCCCACGCTGAACCAGTACCAACGTGGCGCAGGGCTTCAGCCCTGCGAGACGCGTTTCGCAGCGCTGAAGCGCTGCGCCACAACATGTCGGCGGTCCTCAATCTCTGGATGCCGGCCACTAGCTCGCCTGCTCCACGACCTCGAGAAACACGTCCTCGAGCGACGGCTGCACCGGATCGATGGACGTCACGCCGAGGCCCGCTGTCTCCAGCCGGTCCTTCAGGATCGACCTCGCCCGCGCCGAATCACCTGTGAGCACGGCGTGGACCGATGTTCCGAAGACGCTGGTCTTCTCGACCTCCGGCATCGCATCGAGCAGCCGCATCGTGTCCACCGGGTTGGCCGCCCGTACTTCGACGATGGCGCGATCGGCGAACACGCGCTTGAGCTCCTCGGTCGTGCCGATCGCCGCCAGGCGGCCGGCGTGGATGATCGCCAGGCGGGTGCAGTGCTCGGCTTCGTCCAGGTAGTGCGTCGTGACGAGCACCGTGACGCCGGACGCCGACAGGCTGTCGATCAGGCTCCAGAACTCGCGGCGGGAAAGCGGGTCGACGCCGCCCGTCGGCTCGTCGAGAAACACAATCGACGGCTCGTGGAGAATCGCGCAACCAAGGGCGAGGCGCTGGCGCCAGCCGCCTGCGAGGTCAACCGCGCGCATCCGCTCGCGGCCGTGGAGGCCGGCGATGTCGAGCACGAAGCGGCGCCGCGTGGCGAGGCGAGCGCGATCGAGGCCGTAGATCCCGCCGAAGAAGGTGATGTTCTGGTCGACGGTCAGGTTTTCGTAGAGCGAGAAGCGCTGCGACATGTAGCCGATACGCCGCTTGACGCCTTCCGGATCGCGGCTGACGTCGACGCCGCCGACCGTCGCGGTACCGCTCGTCGGCTTCAGCAGCCCGCAGAGCATGCGGATCGTCGTCGACTTGCCGGCGCCGTTGGCGCCGAGAAAACCGAAGACTTC
>Ga0315281_10014227_pt1 | contig 10740 bp, 19 predicted proteins | sample YL17G07_0_MG_FD_204540 | JGI IMG/M metagenome (GOLD analysis project Ga0315281, IMG submission 204540) | Sediment microbial communities from Yellowstone Lake, YNP, Wyoming, USA - YL17G07_0 | ecosystem: Environmental > Aquatic > Freshwater > Lake > Sediment | place: USA: Wyoming | collected... | reverse complement strand
TATTCGCTCCCATTCATCCACGCTGCGCCGAGATTGACCAGCAGGTGAATTTCAGGACGTGGGAGATCCTGTACGGTCTGGTCCAGAAGGGTGCCATCGATCTGACAGTGCGCTATGTGAATGACCTGGTTGCAAGCGGACTTGAACAGGTCAATGATGGGCGTGTGAAATATGTGCGCGGCGGGCTGGATCTGACCTATGGCGAGATTGATAATGCCGACGTGGTGGTAGGGCACCAGACCTATGCATGGCTGGCCGTGGCGCGTGGCGTGCCCACAGTGATGATGGACGAAGAGATGCCGACGCATACATCGCCCAGGAAGGGACCGTCGTCATTTGCTCGGAATTGGAAAAAATATAGGGACTTGATCATGTACCCGCTGGACATCCTGCATACGGATGATCCTATGGCGCTTATGGAACGTGCCGCCGGCTCGGATAGTAGTATAATGGATTGGAAAAAGCGAATGATTGGCGAGGCGTTTGACCCTGTCAAGTTTATAGAAGTAATCAAAGGATACATCAATGCCTAACACAACCGGCCTTTTTTGTGCTTACTGTGGCGGGAAAGTAAACAATAATGATGAGCGCTGCCCTCAATGCACTGCTCCAGTGAAAAGAAGCAGAATAGATAAAGCTGATCCGTATTTTTGCAATGGTTACATTATTTATGCCATTCATGATTGGCATAGAGATTCCTATGATTTTATCTTTTATAAAGGCGCTATCTTGGAGGGTAGAATAAGCGTAGATGCAAGAATCCTTGATGCCATTCCGCCACAATTTGATTGGACGCCGACTATCATGGAATATTTTTATAAGACTCAACCTGAAGTCTGTCCTCATTGCGGCTCATTGATAAGGGATGGTCGAATAGAAGCCGGCATGAAAACAAGAATACTTCATGAGGCGATTGATGAGCAATATAGCTGATCCCCCTCCTCCTCCCCTACCCTCCCCCATTGAGCTTGCCATCGCACAAGCCCAGGATGTCTCTGTCAGAGTCCAAGATTTGATGCGCCGGCTTGACCGCCTGCCGGCTGGGACCTATGAGTTGACCATTACCAAGCAGGACGTACGCGCCCAGCCGTGGATCGGCTCTATTCTCAGAGTTGAAAAGATCGAGACCTTCTCGATCTCCAAGTATCAAGCGGAGTGAAAGGAATAAAATGTATAAACCTAATATGACCTTGGCGGATTGGATTGAATATCTTGAACGCCTTGTTGAGGGATTAAAAAAACACCCAGAAGATTTACGTGTTTATTTTGATTTAGATAAGACAAGGGATTTATTGAAACTTTTAGAAAAGTTAAACAAGAACAGGAAATGAATGTGTTTGAAAACACAAATTTCTAAAATAGTGCTATAATGCCCTTGACAACTGAATAACTGCGCTAGTCTTTGATGGCTGGAATTCCCTTAACTGGGAGTTCCAGCCTTTTTTGTTTAACTTTTTTGGAGGTGTTCATGCCCTGGAAACTTAGCGAAGATGGCTTGTGTGTTCACAAGGAAAATGATGACAAGTCTCTGGGTGAAGTGGTGAAATGCCATGAGACCCACGAGCAAGCCGTCGCGCACATGAAGGCATTGTATGCAAATGTGAAAGAGGAAATGTCTCAAACCGACTTTACCTTTACCGAACTTGCAGCCTCCGACCTGAAGGCCATCGACGGCCTGGCGGCCGGCAAGTTCACAGCCATGAGCGGGGATGAAGTCGAATTCAAAGCCGAAGATTTACAAGCCTATGTGGATAATACAAACGCCATCATTGAATCCACCAAGACCGAAGGCGGCGAGATCGTCGGCCTGCCGATTGATAAGAATGCACACGACCACGTCGGTGGAGCCGGCTGGATCGTAGGGTTAGAACTGGATAAGGTAAGGAACGTGGTGCGCTTCCTGGTCAACTGGACTGAGGAAGGCATTGCTTTAATCAAAGCCAACACGCGTCGTTTCTTTTCCCCCAGCACGGATCCGCAGAATAAAACGATATTGGGCGGGAGCCTGACCAATTGGCCGGCTACCCGTAACAATAAGGGGCAGATCCTATTGCGCCCCGTTGAATTGTCACAACAAATCAAGGAGATAGATATGAGCAAAACGATTGAAGATTTGGTCGCTGAAATGGAAACCATCAAGACTCAGTTGGCGGAAATGACCAAGCCCGCGGAAAAAACTGATGAAGGTTCCGAAGGCGTCACGCCTGAAATGGCGGAATTTATCGCCGGCACCGATGGTGCTGAGGAACTTGGCCGTCAGGCCCAGGAGATGGCAATGCGCGTCGTGCGTGATGAGAAGCGCAAGCAGCACGTCAAGGAATTCGCCGCCCGCGTGGTAGGTGGAACGCCTGACAAGCCGTTCGGGATCCCCGTGCGCTCGAGTGCCATCGTCGCCGCCCTGCTCTCCATGCCTGACAAGCAGCGCGAGTTCATGGAAGGCTTGATCCTGAAGCTGTATGAGGGCGCGATTGACTTTGCCGAGCACGGCATCAATGGTTCCGAGTTTGTCATGGGCAAGACCGTCCCCGCCGAGTTCACCGACTCGATCAAGCTGTGGGTGAAATCCGGCAAGAGTGCCGCTTCCTGGTTCTCGGAGGTCATGCCCGAGCTGGGTGATGCGAAGGATTACAACCTCAAGGAATTCGCAGTCCAGAAGGAGGAGTAAATGGCCGGTGATCTTGTAAGGGATGCTGACCTGCGCTTCAAAGGGCAGGCATATACCGAAACATTTACGCTGGACACTTCCGCCGCCCAAGTGGTCTACCGCGGCGCGCCGCTGATGATCATCGCCACAGGCGACACCATGCATGCCATCTTTTACCAGGATAGCATCAACGTGGCCGCCGCGGATGTGTGCCTGGGCATTGCCGCCGAGCATAAGGAAGTTACCACGGCCATGGATGAAGATAAGGCTGAGATTGAAGTCTATGTCTGGCCGACAATCATCGGACTTGTCAATATCGCCGTGCCGCTCACGAACGCCGACATCGGCAAGGAAATATACATGTCCGGCTCAGGGGCGCTTAACGAGACCGTGGGCGATAACGCCTGGCTGGGCAAACTCTTCAAGGTTGAAGATGGTTATTGCTATATCCAGTTACGCAACCCGGTAATCTGTTCAGGCGCTGGAGGCTAAGATGGCTGATTTAACAACTGATGCCGACATCCGATTGAAGGGTGAGGCAAAAACCGAAAAATTTTACATGGACACCTCTGCCGCGCAGACGATCTACAAGGGCCAGCCGGTGATGATCGACCAGACGACCGATCCCCTGTATATGGTCGGTTATGTGGACGGAATTGATGTGGCCCCGACCGATGTATTCATGGGCATTGCCGCCGAGAAAAAATCCGTGCTGCTGGCGGGAGCCGAGACAACCGAGATCGAACTTTATGTCGGGCCTTCGATTGTGGGCTTCAAATCCACAGTCTTTACCCTGAACAGCAAACTCGGTACGACGGTTTATATGTCCGATTCGAGCACGCTCTCAATCACCGCCGCGGATAATGTCCAGATCGGTACGCTCTTCAAAATTGATGATGGCTATTGCTACATCAAGTTGAGCGCCCCGCAAGTATGCGCTGGTTCAGGTGCATAAGGAGTCGACATGGCTAATATATCTCAAGATACCCCCCTGCGATTCAAGGGCGAAGTCAAAACTGAGAATTTTATCCTCAGTACCTTGACCGCCCAGATCGTGTATAGAGGTGCCGGCCTGGTTATCAACCAGGATGTTGACGCCGAATATGCACATACCGCCGCCTCTGTTGTGCTCGTGACTGGTGATGTTTTCCTGGGCATTGCCGCCCATGGCAAAAGTGTACAAGCCGGCGATATCTGCCGGCCTGAATACTCCGGCATTGAAGTGATCGTCGAGCCCTCCATCGTTGGCTTCAAGGTAAGCAACTATGGCGCATTCACGAACACGAACGCCGGCACAGTGATCTGCATGAGCGATACTGGCACGCTGTCTGCTACCCCAGGAGCGTACCCGCGCATCGGAAAAATATTTCTCGTCGAAAATGGATATGTTTATGTCCAGCTCGAAACCCCCTGGGTAATGACCGTCTAATACAAGGAGATAAAAAATGATAAGTGGAAATGTTCCTTCACACCTGATTGCGACCGCCAAGACCGGCTTCTTAACCGCCGTATCCAAACCCGTGCCTGCCTGGTCCCCGATTGCAACCATGATCGACCTCACTCAGAAAAACCAAACGCTGGTGGATCTGGGCGCGGCCCCCATGCCGTTGCAAAACCGCGGCAAGTTCAATGCCCAAGACTTCATCGAAAAGACCATGGCAGTCGCTCCGCTCTCGTGGGAGCTGGCTGTCTGGATCTCCGGCAATGCCGTCAAGGATGACCAGACCGGCAGCCTGCTCACGAAAGTGCGCGCGGCTGGCGGGAACTACGAGCGCCACATTGCCCAGCAATGCTTCAAGGCGCTGAATGATGGTGATGCAACCACTAACTATGGTGCCGGTTACGATGCCCTTTCGTTCTTCAATAACAGCCATGTGGACGCCGGCGCAGCCTATCAAACCGTCCAGGATAACCTGGACACTGCCAGCGATCTGAGCATGGATAACTTTGAAGCCATGCGTATCATTGCGATGTCATGTCGCGATGATCAGGGCGAGTTCACAAACTACAACTATGATCTTTTGGTTGTGGATCCCTCCAACGAACGCGAAGCGGCCAACATCTGCAATAACCCGCAGGATATGGGCACCGCTAACCGCGCAATCAATCCCTATTCCGGCAAGGTAAATTACGTTGTGACCCCGCAGTTCACAGCCGGCGCATGGGTGATTGCGGCAAGCAATGAGACCACCAAGCCGATCCTGATTGTCATGCGCGAAGCCCCCCATCTCGAAGATGCGTGGAAAGACCCGGAAGCCCCCGATGGTGGACGGTTCTACTTCAATTTCACCGGTCGGTACAACTTCTATTATGGTGATTGGCGTCTTGCCCACATGGGACATACATGATAGATGTTGTCCGAATTGTCCGATTGAACATTAACAACTGAAATCGAAGCCTGCTTATTCAAATTGATAGTTTGTGCCCATTGAGTTTGTGATCTGCTTTTTTATGGCAGATACGGCATAAGGCGATTAGATTTGACGGAGAGTTATCTTTAGAGATTCGATAAGGAATGATGTGATGAACATCCAGGGCGCGTCTGTTTTGTTTTGGTGTTTTATTACAATGTTGACAAACCTTATCGCGTACGCGAATCTCTTTAGCCCTCTTCACCCAAAAGGTGAGATCAATTATATAATTTTTTTTACAGTTCTCGCCCAGATAACTATAAACGTTTTCGCCTTGATACCATTCAGTTTTACAGGCATGAGAACAAAAACGGCGGCGCAATTTCTTTACTGGCTTGCCGCAAACTTCACAATTTGGCAATGGTTTACGTCGAGAGGCATGAGCACAATTAGTTGAACAATGTATGGCGTTTTTTGCCCACACCTTAGACTTGAATAGTTTGCCACAAACAGGACATATCTTTGTCGGCGGTTTTGTTTCCGCCTTAGCGTAGCACAAATGAGAACAATACTTAGATTGATTGTTCCAATCTGCCAAAGAGGTAGTACCGGATTTAAAAAATGTCTTACCACAATATAAGCAGGTTTTTGAAAGTAGGCTCATTGTATCTCCCATCGGTTTTATAAAGTATACCACAAATGGGCGATACCTAAAAGGACCAATTAATGACAAATATGACCGACCTTGCAATTGACTCCCTGACAATGGGGGTGGTTAACACTGCCCCCACCACGGAGAGTTGGGATACTGCCAGCCCAGCCATTTCAATCAATGATGGCGTTGTGCTGCTGACGCGTGTCGGCGTGTGCGCGTGTACCCTGGCTAACCCCGTTGCCACAACCGACGATTTCAAGCGCCTGGTTATTTTAGCAACCACGGCGCAGATCCATACGGTCGCAATAACCGGCGGGTTCGGGAATGCCGGCGCGTCCAAAGTCAAAGCCTCATTCAGCGGTGTTGTAGGGGATTCGCTGGAGCTGATGGCGTATGGCGGCTACTGGTATGTGACTGGTTTCCACCAGGTCACGTTTGGAGTTGCATAATGACGAACCTAAATGCACTTTCAGTTGACTCCCTTGTGGTAGGTACGCACACTCTGCCAATTCCAGAAGTCCAGACCTTGACCGATCATGGCGCAATCACGATCAAGCACGGCATAGTCCGGCTGAATAAAGGCGGCGCACTCAATGCCACACTCGCCAAGCCGATCGCCGGCACGGATGATTTTAAGATGCTGGTGATCGTGGCAATTCAAGCCCAGGCTAATACGGTGACCGCCCCCCAAGGGTTCGGGAACCCGCTCACCTCCTGCGTTATCGAAGGTGAGGACGTGGCAACTTTTGGCGGTGCGATTGGCGACGCCCTGACCGTTGTAGCCTACAACGGCGCGTGGTACGTTAAGAACAAACACGCCATAACGATATTGTAGGAGCGCAACCATGACAACGAATCTGACTGACCTCACAGTAACAAGTCTGACCATCAATGGTTATGCCATTGTCGCTCCTGCCGTAAAAGCCCTGACCGGCAACGGAACAATAACCAGCGCGGATGCCGGCGTAGTGACATTGAATAAGACCACCGGCGCAATCACCGTTACCCTGACCGCCCCGACTGCAGTCACCGACGATGGCAAGTGTCTGATGTTTGTCTCTCTTAACAATGTCTCGCATGTCATCAATATGGCCGGCGGCTTTGGTAATGGCGGCAACGGTGAAGATGTGTGTACATTCTCCGCGGTGGTAGGTAATGCCTTGCATCTTATCGCCTGGGGAGGGTATTGGTACATTGTTGGCAACCACCAAGGCACGATTGCATAAGGAGCCGACCATGGAAGCAAAAGTAAAAGATAATGCCCGCTTCAAAAAGTATAATCTTTTTGATAGCAACGAATTTTTCAAAGGTGAGTGGAGACCCGTGCCTGCCGGTTTTGAGCAGCAGGCACGGGAAGAGAAACTCCTGGATATCCGCGAGGATGTCTCGGAACTTCCCAAGGCCGTGATCGTCGAGAAGTTGCCGCCTGTCATTCTGCCGGCTGAAGATTATGACTACATGGCCGAGAATTTCAAGGGTGAAGAGAAATCCCACAAACGCGGCAGGAAGCGCAAAGATGAGTCAGGTGAATTCGCGAGTACCGAAGTGGAGGACTGATGATCAGAAAATTCGGTCCTCTAAATACGGGCGTGACGAGTTGTGTTGATACATCTGCCGACGCCGACAGCAATAAACCCATTATCGGAAATGTAGTTGCTGTTTATCTAAAATTAGACAATGCCTGTGCGAGCAACCCGACCATTACCATTACCACAAAGAACGAGCCGATCACGACCATCCTTAGTGTAGCCACTGAGACAAGCGGCTGGTATTACCCGCGCGCGCCCATCCATGTCCCAGGCACCGGCGCGGTAATTGCCAATCTAAAAACCGATGGTATCCCGGTCCATGATTTTATCAATGTGGAAATCAGCAATGCGGCAGATGGCGATAGTGTTGATGTCTGGTTGTACCTGGAAGATTGACCCATGTATGGAAGCCTTGCTGGGATTGCCTCACTGAGCAAACAATGGACAGACAATGGCGTTTTTACGAATGAAGGTTGCCTGGATTGTCTCGAAGAGCTTGTCACCAATCCATCCCTGACCGAAGTCCTGCATTGGGAAGATCAACTCAGTGCGATGATGGACGTGGCTCTGGCCGGCGAAGGTTTCACTGTTCCCATAACCGCCTCCAATCCCAAAAAGTCAATTGACATGATCATCGATCAATTGAGTGCCGACCTGGTACAGGCCGCAAATCAATCAGGCCGTTTCTATACTGCTCGAGCGCAGGAAGCCGGCGCGGTGCCCATGATGGTGATCCGCAAGGAGATCCTGGGATGGGCGAATACGAACGCCGCCGGCCTGGAAGCAGCCGGCGCAACACGCGGCGATACTCCCGGCGATAGCATAGGCACAAAGACCAACACGCCCATCTTTTCGCGTAATGCCTTCGGCAATGCCTTTGAAAATTGGAGTCCCACCGAAGATGATTAGCATCACCGCAACTGTCAATAAAGCCTGGCAGATCCTGAACCGCTTTGCCGCAAAGTTCCCCAATGGGACCATGCGGGTATTGGAAGCCACAACAAAGCGCGTCCAGAAGCGCATGAATGTGGAAGGCGATGAGATTACCTATCCCGTCCAGTGGGATAGCGCCAAACAGCGGCGCGCTTTCTTCGCCACAAACGGATTTGGAAAAGGCATTCCCTACCAGCGGACTTTCGGCTCTGCTTCCGCCTGGCAGGTCCAGACCTTTGCGGGCGGCGTGAGTTTATCCGCCCCCCACCCCGCCGGCGCAGTCAGTGGTATGCCGAACAGGAATTTCTGGCAATCCCGCATTCATCACGGCCGCTGGCCCTGGCTCAAGACTGAGTTATACGCCGAGCTTGCCAGACTGCCGGCTGACATCATGGAAGCCCTGAAGGTCTCATGGAATGAGGCGAAGCAGTGACCGATTACTATGGCGCCTGCAAGACCGCATTTATGACCAAGGCCAGGACGATCACGCCTTACATCAAGCAGGCATGGCAGGTGACAGATGACGACACGGATGCCAATCGCGGCGCAGAATGTTTTATGATCTTCCGCCCAGGTTCCGCTCCGATGGAGCAGTACCTTACAAAGAAAATTATCAAGGTTGACTGGAACTTGATTTTCGATGTCCAGATTAGATACAAAACATATAAGACCAGTTGGAAATTATTTGAGGATTTTCGCATGGCGATCCTCAACAAATTTGTTTTTACGGATGACCCATTCCTTGACGTGCCTTTTGTTGAGGATGTCAGGATTTTAGCAAACGATGCGCCGGGCCAGAAACCGCCGGACGTGCCGACGCCGACCTGGATCGGTCAGACCTTGACGGCAATTGTTACGCAAAGAATTGTGAGAATATAAGGATTATTTTTGATGAATAGCAATGTGGCAATTTACGCAAACTGGAATCACTTCCAATGGCTTGGAATAGTCTGGATGGTGGTAGTGTTCTGCTTGCCTATTGCCGCATTGAGAGCAGAGAAAAGTTTTAGCCGGCTGCAATATTCCATGATGAATTCTGCTTTGTATAAGAGCCTGCGCCCTTCTCTTTTCTGGATAATTTTCTTTGTAGGTCTTTTGCCCTTTTATGGCAGTAGCTTTTCCCTGTTCTGTTTGAAAATATTTGCGATTACTTTCGCGTACTTTATCTTTGTTTTCTATTCTCCAAAGAGCGTCCGTTTTGCGATGTCTCTCCCGGTTATTTTGATACCACTGAGTAGCATCTTTTCTTTGACAGATTTTACAAATCGCATGATGACCGTCTTTCTTGCCTCCATCTTTATTGAATTCATCAATGGGTTTGAAAGTCTTGCAATGCGAACAATATTTATCCATTTCAACTCCATAAATAAATCGCCATCGCCTTGTATTTGCCGTTCTGTCGAAGGAACTAAGCATTTACACAAAGCAATGGCGATCTATCGGCAAATAAAAAATGCCTTCAATTCCTTCGACAATAGAATTATAACACATAAGGAGATATTTCAATGGCAAATTTAGATTCATATACCTCAATCGACATCTACCGCGTAATTGCTTTCCCATTAAACAATGACGGAAGTTTCGATCTGACAGAGGAAGTCTGCGGCGGGGGCGTGTTCAACCTTTACGAAGGAATTGAATTTGAAGCGCCGACCAGTTTTGAATTGAACTTCGGTGCCCCTAGACAGATTCCAGTCGTGGCACAGGGTCAAGTACAAACCACGTTTTTACTTCCCTCTATTGACCCCAAGAGTGCCGTGATCCGCACAGCCTACGACAAGCTAACACTCCACGCCCTGCTTGCGAATACATCCGTGGATACCGTCGGCGCGTCGAAGTGGCTGGGCATGGATACCGATAAAGCCGGCCAGGAAAAGATGGTTGGCTTGCACCTTTCGCAACTCCAGACCCATGATCAATCAGGTAACAGCGTATGGCGCAATAACGTGATCAACCGCGCCCGCATTTCCCCGAACTGGCCCGGTTACACCGACACGGCCATGATCAAGGAATACAGCCTATCCCTTTCACGTTCTCAAAAACGTCTTTGGGGCGAGACCTACATCGCAGGCACGCACGGACATACTGAGGCAGTTGGAGATAACGGCCTGAGTGAATATAAGTTCTGTATTGGCGTTTGGATGGGCAACGGCTTTGACACGGATTTCTTCCTGCCGGTTGACAAGCCCTCACGAAGCGCGGGTTCTTGCAAGGTCTGGAATTTCACAGCCGGGGCAGCCGAACCCGGTGCATGGAATGGCGCCAGGACAATTTTCGTGCCGACCACTCCCCCCTCCGATGGCGAAGTGCTGGTCCCGGCCTACGAGTTTATCTAGCCAATGTATTCATAATTCTCGATGAATCTCGATGTGGCAATCAATGCAAACAGGTATTATCTCCAACGGTTTAGAATAATCCGGATGGTGGTAATGTTCTGCTTGCTTGATTCCACATCGAGAACAAGTAAGGGAATTAACTGGGGGAAGTTTTCCAGATTGAATAGCATTGTTCACGATATGACCCGCCTTAATCTTTTCGGGATATTTCTCGGAATAGTTTTTCATGTGTTTTCTATTAATAATTTTTCCCTTTGGAGAATGTTTATATTTGCGTTCGTATTCAACTCTC
>Ga0315281_10014226_pt1 | contig 10740 bp, 5 predicted proteins | sample YL17G07_0_MG_FD_204540 | JGI IMG/M metagenome (GOLD analysis project Ga0315281, IMG submission 204540) | Sediment microbial communities from Yellowstone Lake, YNP, Wyoming, USA - YL17G07_0 | ecosystem: Environmental > Aquatic > Freshwater > Lake > Sediment | place: USA: Wyoming | collected... | reverse complement strand
GGCCTTCGGCCAGCATGCAGGTGTTGGTGCGGATGATGGAGGCCTGGCTGGAGGCGGCATCCAGCACCGCGGCGGGCAGCGTGGTCTCCGACCAGGCGCGCTGGAAGGCGCGCGTTTCGCGCTCCAAACGGGGCAGCTCGCGGCGCGCGTGCTCGGCCACCGCCCAAGCGTCGGCAAAGCGCTCGGAGTAGTGGTTGCGGAAGCGCTTCCCGCGGTACTCGGGCTCGCGGTTCCAGTAGTTCTCGCGCACCGGGAAGTGCCAGGCGAGCAGGAAGGTGACCGAGCGGGTTTCGCCCGGCTGCAGGCGCAGGCGCGGGACCAGCGTGGCGATATCGGTGGCGCCGTCGGGCGAGGGCCGCGCCGCCAATGGATTCGCAAACCGCCCGGTCCGCGAGAACTCGTCCCACCACTGGTGGTAGTCGTCCCACCAGTACTGCCCTTCGGCCCAGCGCGGCAGGTGGTCGGCCTCGGCCGTGTCGGCGGCCAGCGCCATGGTGCCGAACCACGGCGAATCAGCCGGGTGCTTGCCGCTCGAAAACTTCAGCGCGGAATAGCCGTCGCCGCGCGCGAATTCGCAGATGTTCTGCCCAAAGCCCGGGAAGTTCTTTCCGCCGAGCTTGGCAACCCCGTCGTAGCCGATGGGGTTGAGCAGCGAGAAAGCGATGGCCGCATCCACGGGCTGGCGGGCAACCGAATGGAGCTGATAGCGCAGCACGGCGCAGGGCAGCGCCGAGTCGTCCACTTCCAGCGGCACGAAGGGGGTGAACGCTTCCAGTTGGACCCGGACCGGCAGCTTGCTTTCGGCGAACTCGATGCGCGCCAGCGGATAGCAGCCGAAGAAGCGGGCGGACTCCAGGTGGGGCAAGCCCTCGCCCCCGATGCGGCTATAGCCGCGCGCCCCGGTGAACGGCGGCGGCGGCGGCGACTCCAGCACCCGGGCGTGCGCCTCCCCGCCCGCCGCTCGGCACCACAGGGCCACGAAGGAGAACGGCAGCTTCCCGCCCTTGTTCGGCCGGTTGAAGATTTCCCAGTCGCGCAACTGGCCGCGCCCGCCCAGCGACACCGTGCCCGTGCCGATGCCGCCCAGCGGGAAGGCGATTTCGTTCAGGTAACGGCCTTCGAAGACGCGCGTCGCGCCCCCGGCAAACAGTTCCTCGCGGCTGAAGGGAATCTTGTTGCCGGCCGGCGAACTAAAGCTGACCGAGGGTTTGACGGGTTCGGCGGGCATCGCCGGCCCGATCGCCACCAGGCCACTGCCCGCCGCTGCCGCCGCCGATTCAAGGAACCGCCGGCGATTGACGTTTTCAGAGTCGTTGTCCGCTGCCATTTGTGCCTCCTGCCTGCATACGCATTATACGGCCAGAAGCAGCCGGGGGGGCACAGTCATGCGCATTCACTCGGCCCCTTCAGCCAACCTCAGAGCCCGGTCTATGCCCTCTTATGGCTTTCGCACGACTCGGCGTCTGCCAGTCATGGCCAGGAGTGCCGTGCCTCGGCTCCAGCCAATAGCGGGCTAAGTACGGCCTTTTGTTTTGCACGGTCCAACCTGTACCACTTTGGTAACCGGACGCCACTGTCGGCATCTCGAAAACCGCTTGCATTTTTTCGCACATCTGCCACAATGTTGGCGGCTTCCCCCGTGGCACTTTTGTTTGCGCCGAACGAGCCAGGACTAAACCGTGGACAATACGCAGGATGGGTGCGCTGGCGCTGATCCTCCTCCTTCGCCCTGCCGTGGCTGCAGACGTCTGCTCGGCACGTCACCGCCAACGGTGAAACTGCGCGAGAAAATCGCCAAGGCAAGTGCCGCGACGTGTCCGGTGCTGATCGTCGGTGAAACGGGCACTGGCAAAGAGTTGGTTGCCCGTGCAATCCACGATTGCAGCGCACGCCGTGAAAGACCCTTTGTCCCAGTTGACTGCGCGGCACTGGTGCCTTCCCTAATGGAGAGCGAGTTGTTCGGCCATGTGAGAGGCGCTTTCAGCGGGGCGGAACACACCAAGCAGGGCTTGCTTGAGGCAGCCGATGGTGGGACGGTGTTTTTTGACGAAATTGGGGAGCTCGCGCTTGGGTACCAGGCAAAACTGCTCCGCACACTTCAGGAACGCGAGGTACGGCCCGTCGGCAGCACGCGCCGCATTCGTCTCTGCGCGCGCATCATAGCGGCAACCAATCGCGATTTGGAAGAAGGAGTTCGTCTTGGCAATTTTCGTAGGGACCTCTATTACCGGCTGAACGTGTTCAGGATCTGCGTACCCACCCTGCTTGAGCGGCGGGCTGATATCCCGCAACTTGTCGCTCATTTTCTGGAAAAAACCGGAGAGAATCCAACTCCCCCATTTTCGGACGATGCTATGGCTTGCCTGGTTGCCTACGGCTGGCCGGGCAATGTGAGGGAACTGGAGAACGTAGTTCAAAGCACTGCGGCGCAGGCGTCGGGTCCTGTTCTAGAAACCGGAGACCTTCCTGTGCAGATAGCGAGATCGCGGGAACCGATACCCTTCGAGCAAGCCGTTGAGGGATTGCGTGAGTGTCTCACGCTTCGAGAATTAGAGCGTCGGGCAGTTGGGCGTGCTATCGAGAAAACAGGGGGGAACGTACTGGAAGCCGCGAAACGGCTCGGTATCGGCAAAACCACGCTGTACCGCAAGCTAAAGGAAATCAGGGTGCTGTCCTATTAGCGTGTTGCCGGCAGAGCAGCGTAGGTCTTTGGCTCGCTACGGCTCACAGTGAGTGTTGCAGGCCGGGCAGACGAATGCGATGCCCAGGAATCTTTCAAGGTTCACCGAGTCGAGAAGCACGACACCGCAGCCGGGACAGGTGACTGTCACGTCTCCCCGCTCGACGCCCGGTTGCCCGCCTACGAACAGAGGCAGCTCCCACGACATGAGGGTCCGCTTCGGAGGCTCGACCTCCCGGTCAACTCGTCTTGCAGCATACGTTGGCATGGCGGGTCAATGAATTGTAAAGCAATAGGGAAGCCTTGTGCGAGCCAAACCGTGCCCTGGCAGCGGTCGTAACACCCGATCCGGCGGCGTGCTGATTTTCGAAAATCGTGCGAATTCCTGAGCATCCTACACCCGTGCCCTGATCCGCGGTGCCCTTCTGGAGCTGGGCTGGCGGCGCGCCGCCGTTACAGCGACGCCGTCGTTGGTTTCTTCACGGTTTGCGGGTGGTCGCCGCGGCGACCATGAGGGACTGCTCTGAAGAAGCGTTGGTTCGGCGGGGGCCGCAGCGGCTGTGCCGCGACCGTGAGAAGCCCTGAAGAAATCAATTTACGCGCCCTCCAGAGAAACGGTACGGTGGAGCGGTTCCCCTGACGCTGGTTTACAAGGCACGCTCCGGGTCCCTGCGGATCGGGCGGCCCCACCGGGGGCCTCCCGGCAGGTCACTTTCTGGGCGCGGCCGGAGCCGCCGGTTTGGAAGCAGCGGGCTTGGGAGCAGCGGGGCTGGAAATTCCTCCTTCGGGGGCAAGCGTCAGAGTTACTTCCTCGGTCACCGCGTGGCGGGCGAGGCGCTTCCCGATGTAGCCGCCCAGGAAGCCGAGGCCCACGCCGCCCACGATCGGGCCGATCCGCCCGGGGGCCTTGTCGGAGCGGATGCTCATCGCCGCGTGTTTGCCGATGGTGGAGCCGGCAAACCCGAGACTCATGCCACCCGCCAGGCTGGCGAGGAACTCGCTCTTGTTGCTGCGGCGCTGGCGACGGAACTGTACAAGCTGGATCTTCGAGGTCGGCACATCGGTCCGCTTGCCGTCCTGCCCGAGCACGACGATCTTGTCCTCGTCGCCGCCCACCACCTTCCCCCGCAGCGTGCTGTAGTCGGACAGCGTCACTCTGGTCATCTTGTTCAACGTGTACGGCGCAACCAGGTAGGATTCCGCCTCTTCCTGCTTCTGGGCCAGAGCGAGCGGAGCAATGACGGCGGCCGCCAGGACGCTGATGAGGATCCTCTTCATAGCTTGACTCTCCTTTGAGCTAACCGCAACGCGCTCAGGGTCTGATGGGGCTCACGGCACTCGGGCTGATGGACGGAACCGTGATCGCGGCGGTGGCAGCCGCTGGGACGGCGGCCGTCGAAACCACCGCCACCCGCGATGCGGCCACCGTGGCTGCGGCGGCCGTGGAAGTGGCCGCGGTGCTGGCCTGCGTGGCCGCCACCGCGGTTTGGATCTGGGCGGCGGTCGCCGACACCGGGGCGGAGATCGAGCCCACCGCGGCGGTGGTCGCCTGCCCGGCAGTGACGGTCGTGCTGGCCGTGGTGGTGGCCTGGGTGGCACCCGCGGTTCCCGCCTGCCCGGTGCCGGCGGTGCCCGCCTGTCCGCTGGCGCCCGAACCAGCCTGCGTACCGCCGCTGGCGACCCCGGTCACGGCTCCGACGAGCAGCGGCGTCACTTTCACCACTCCCTTGAAGACCACCACCCGGGTGGTCTTCGCATTCGCTTCCACGTAGAAATCGGTTCCCAGCACGCCACAGACGGCGGTGGCGGTGCGAATCTCGAAGCGGGAGTTGGGCCGGGAGAGCTTCACCACCTGGGCCCGCAACCTGCCGTACCGCATTTCCAGATCGCTCTGCTGCGTCTGCGCGTCATGGCGGATGACCTTCAACTGGCTGTCGGAACCGATGTTGAGGATCGAACCGTCGTCGAGCACCAGCCGGACGCGCCCGCGCGGTTCGGTCCGCAGCAGGTCCTCCCATTGGATCTCATCGCCGGCCTTGCCCTCGGTCTGCTGCTGCCGCGCGCGGACGATGTACTCCTTGGGAACCGCCGCGGTAATCTGCCCGGCTCGGGCCGTCTGCTGGCCGGAGTCGGCCGGCCTGGCGACGGGCGCCGCGGCAGGCCGCTGCGGCGGCTTCAATACTTCGACTTCGGGCAAGATCTTGCCAACTTTCCCTTCCGGCACCTCGGTGTGCGTCGCGTATCCCTCGTCGAAGATGGAGACGGCGCCGGCGCGGGCGTGAACGTAGGTCGCGTCAAGCAGGCGCGTCACCTGGTAGCACTTCATGGCCCCGGGCTCGGCCCGAATGGAAACGGCTTCGTCGGACAGGCGCACCTCGCGCAGGCGCTCGTGTACGGAAGTCACCCGCACACGGCCGCGCTGCAGTTGCGCCGAAACCCCGGCGGAACCGGCCCGCAGCGTAATGCCGCTGTTTTCGGCCAGCAGGATGCCATCGCGCACCGAGATCATGATCAGCACGCTGCCGCGCTTCCCGGTCTCGAGGCGGTCGCCGTCGCCCAACCCCATCCCGGGCCCGGTGATCGGTTGCCCGTTGAGCAACACCGGGCCGGTCACCTGGGCGGTGCCCAGCAGTGAATTGCCGCCGGGCGGGCCGGCAGGGGCGGAAAGCAGGCACGCGGCCAGCACCGTCAGGATTGTGACAACATGCAAATGAGGGCGTTTCATCGCGTGATCCTTGTCGACTGGAGGGAACCAGACGCCAACGCGCGGGAAGCACTTCCCTCCGCTCGCCAGCCTGATCGGCCGGTTCGTGCCGACGGGTCTATCCATCCGCAGGTAAGCCGCTTGTTATTCAGTATGCACCAAAGAATCCAAGCCGTTGGCCCCGAGCCGTTCCCAGAGCGTGGCCGCCGGAACTACATTCTATCGGCAGGCGATGCCAGTTGCTGCAGCGTTTCTAGCCCAACTTTCGCAGTTCGGGTCGATTTCCAGCAAAATTCGAGGCTGATCGCGCCGTAACTGCTTCTCTATCAATCCCTGCTGCTACAATTGCGCTTGTAGTGAAGACCTACCCTCTTTTCTGGGCCGAGAAATTCTGCGATTCTGCCCGCGCATGTATTTGCGCAGCACGCCGCGCGTGAAGGACGGCAAGACGCATCGCTACTTCAGCATCGTTGAAAGTCGGCGTCGGCGATCAGGCAACGTGGCGCAGCGGCAGGTTCTCTACCTGGGCGAGATCAACGACAGCCAGCAGGCGGTCTGGCGGAAGACGCTGGAAGTGTTCGACGAGGCGGGCCGGTGCTTCACAACCATGAGCCTGTTCCCGGACGACCGGGAGGTGCCGGTCGAGGCCCTCGACAGCGTGCAGGTGAAGCTGAGCCAGATGCAACTGCGGCGCCCGCGGGCATTCGGCGATTGTTGGCTGGGATGCGAGTTGTGGCGCCAACTGGAGCTTGATCGCTTCTGGGAGCAGAAGCTGCCGCCGGGCCGCGAGGCGGTCGGCTGGGCGAAGGTGCTGCAGTTGCTGGTGGTGAACCAGTTGATCGAGCCGGGCAGCGAGTATCGCCTGCACCGCCATTGGTTTGATCGCAGCGCCATGGGTGAGCTGTTGGGCATGGACTTCGCCGTGGCCGAAAAAGATCGGCTCTATCGCTGCCTGGACCGGCTGCTGGCGCACAAGCGGGATCTGTTCGTGCATTTGCAACAGCGCTGGCAGAATCTGTTTGCGGCGCGGTTCGACGTGCTGTTGTATGACCTGACCAGCACCTATTTCGAAGGACAGGCGGAGGAGATTCCCAAAGCCCGGCACGGCTACAGCCGCGACAAACGGCCCGACTGCCGGCAGTTGGTGATTGCCCTGGTGGTCACGCCTGACGGTTTCCCGCCGGCCTATGAGGTGATGGAAGGCAATACGTCGGACCGCACGACGCTGCGCGGGTTTCTGGCCCAGATCGAATCGATCTACGGACGCGCCCAGCGGGTGTGGGTGATGGACTGCGGCATTCCGACCGAGGAAGTGTTGACCGAGATGCGCGATCCGGCTCGTCAGTTGTTTTACTTGGTCGGCACGCCGCGCGGCAAGATCCGGAAGTGGGAGAAGAAGTGGCTGGCGTTGTCCTGGCAGAAGGTGCGCGACTCGGTCGAGGTGAAGCTATTGGTAGAGGACGGCGAGCTCTACGTGTTGGCCAAGAGCGAGGGGCGACGGGCCAAGGAGATGGCCATTCGGCGGAAGAAGCTGGCACGGCTGCTATGGAAGCTGTGGGCCATGCGGCACAGTTGCCCAGCGCGCGACGAGTTGTTGATGCGCATCGGAGCGGCCAAGAGCGAAGCAGGCCGCGCCTTCGGCTTTGTTGAGTTGCGGCTGCCGACCGAGCAGGAAGCGGTCACTCGCGAGACGTTCCGCTTCGGCGTGAATCGAGCGAAACTGCGGGCCGCCGAGTTGCGCGATGGCCATTATCTGTTGCGCTCGAATCTGGTGGCCGAAGACCCGGCGGTGCTGTGGACCCGCTACGTGCAACTGACCGAGATTGAGGCGGCCTTCAAGGCCATGAAGAGCGACCTGCAGATTCGGCCCATCCGTCATCAACTCGAACACCGGGCCGAAGCTCACATCCTGGTTGCCTTCTTGGCCTATTGTCTGCAGGTCACGCTGAAGAACCGTCTTCAAGCTCACGCACCGGGGCTGACACCGAAAGCCGTGCTGGAAAAACTGGCGGGCATTCAGATGCTCGATGTCTGGCTGCTGACCACCGATGGTCGTTGCTTGGTCCTGCCCCGCCATACCCAGCCCCAGCCGGACCAAGCGCTGCTGCTACACCGACTGCGGCTGACGTTGCCGCCGCAACCGCCTCCCCGAATCCGCGCGAGGGCATCGGAATCGCCGCTGGAGGCGCTCAAAATGTAGTGAAGACCTTGGCTATGCCTCCACTCAAAAGAAAGCACTTAGCTGTCGCCTATGCCCCCAACTGCGAAAGTTGGGCTAAGGCCCTGGATGGAGATAGCTGTCTTGTTCATCCGACCCCGGAGGATCGTTCTTCACCATGCTACTGGCCGGTACGACCACGGTCAATTTCCAAAGAGCCCAAACCGACACGGCTTACCGCACCGGCAGCAGAATCTCGTTGCTGGTGATTTCGCCGACGGTGACCGACAGCGCAACGTTGTCGCCCGTGGGCGTGCGATTGGCGACCGTGGCGTTGATCTGAAACAGGCCGGCGAAGCCCGGCGCCAGGCCGGCGAAGGCCACATTGGCGGCCACGCCGCCGATGGTGACGGTGGGCTTCTGGCTGGCGACGGAAGGCGGCGAGGAGCCGGCCGGCGCTCCGGAATTGACAACCGGGCGCACGGCGCCGATTCCGGTTCCGAAAATGAGCAGCGTCTCGCCGATCCGCGCCGGCGCCGTTGCCGACAGCGGCTTGCCGTCGGCGTGCACCACCGCGCCGGGGAACACACCCGGGGCCGCCGACGCCAGCGAGAGGGGCATGGCCGCGCCCGCCAGGCCATCGGTGGACATCACCGTCGCCGTGGCCGTTCGCCCGGTCAATTCCGCCGGGACCTGGAGGTTGATCTGCGTGGGCGAAACATACAGCAGCGGCGCTCGAATGCCGTTGCAGAGCACGATCGTGCCGCCCAGCTCGGTGGGCAGCGGGAAACTGCCGGCCCAAACGGTCGTCTTGGCCAGGTTCGTCCCGAACAGCGACACCAGAGAACCGGGCGCCACCGAGCCCGGCCGGAAACCGGCGCTGTTCGCGATTCCGCCCAGGTTCAGGATCGGGAAGCGGGAGGCGTCCGGCGGGCGATACCGCACCCAGATGGGCGACGACCAGGCCAGTTGCCCGTCGTCCTGCTGCACCCGCACGTAGTAGTACTGGTCGCCCGGCCGCAGGCTGGTGTCGGAGTACTGCAGATCGACCGACTGCTGTCCGGGCGCCGCCGAGTACACGAAGGTGTTGTTGCGGATGATTTCCAGCCTGGTGATGGCGCGCGACCCGATGGCCTTGATGACCATCTTCGGCGCAGCCGTGGTGCTGAATTCCTCGCCCATGAAGTGCTCGCCCGCGGCGTCGGTCATGCGCACGTCCAGCACGATGTTGTCGGTGGCCGCGTAGGCGCGGCGGTTCTGGATGGCGCCGAACATGGCCGCGCGGCTGAACTCGGGCACGTAGAGGCAGGCATACGACATGTGCGTCGAGACGTGATCGGAGCTGGCCTGCACGCCCAGCCGGTCGCCGCGCGCCCAGGCGTTCCAGACGTAGCCTTGGGGACGAAAGCCGCCGGGCTGCTGGCTGGTGTTGGTGGGGCTGGGAGCCCGCGGCGCTCCTTCGTGTTCCGAATTGGTGCGGTCACCCTGGTACAGCTCGACCAGCGGCTCCAGCTTCACGTCGTTGTCGCGCCAGTCGGTTCCCATGTCGGTGGCGGAGGTGTGCGACATGGCGATGCCGCCGTTGGCCGTCAGGTACTGGTAGAGAGGAATGGCGCCGTGCGCTTGATTGGCTTCGCCGGAAGCGATGGGCAGCGTCCGCACCCCGCGCTTCGGGAAGATAACGTTGCGGTGGCCGTTGGGATAGCCGACGCTGCGCTCGTAGGCGAACAGCGGCACGAACCGGTCCGTGGCCAGGAACAGGTCGGCCGACTTTTGCGTGCGCCACCACGGGTATTCCTGGTCGCTGCCGGAGTTGTGGTCGGTGACCGCCAGGTAATCCAGGGAGGCGGAATCGAGCGCGTAGCGGTAGGCGTCGGTGAGCGAGCCGTCGCCTCCGCCATCCCCGGAAATGTCGGTGTGGCGGTGCATGTCGCCGCGCAGGATGCGGTAGCTCACACCGCTGATGGTGGTGCGGTAGGAGCGCACCCGCGCGACCGCAGCAGTCTCATCCTGATGGAAGGGCGCCGGCGGCTCAGTGGCGGCGGGCGTAACGGCCTGCAACTGCGCCGGCGCGGCCGCCGCCGGCGCCCGGAAGCGCGCGAAAAACACCTGGTTGGTCCCCGGCGCCATGGTGCCCCACGGCCGCTGGTCGGCGTTCCATGCGGCCAGCACATTTCCGTCGGCGTCCGCCGTCACGGCCATGGGCAGGTCGTTACGCCCCGTGCTGTCGGGCATCAGGAGCGGCGTCTTCCACGAACTGCCGTCGAACCAGGTGGCGTACACGTTCCACCCGGTGCGGTTGTTCCCGTTGGCCAGGGTTTTCGAGAAGCGCCGGTGGAACAGCATCCAGAGGTTGCCCTGGGCGTCGGCCTGCACGCGGGCCGTGTGCCAGTAAGTGCGCTGGCCGGCCGGAACGGTGGCGTAGAAATCGGCGGCCGGGGCCTTCCACTGGCCGTTTTCCAGGCATGCCAGGCGCATGGTGCGCGAAACGTAAAGGCGGGTGTTGCCGGTCGGCCCCCAGAAACCGGTGTCTTTGCCCCAATAGGCCCCCGACTCGTCCCAGGCCGCCCACAGGCGCCCGGCGCGGTCCACGGCCAGGGAAACATTGGCCTCGAAGTTGGCAGTCGCGGCCACCTGCATCAGGGGGCCCGGGCCGGAATCCGTGTAGCTGCGCGCTACTACGTCGAAATTGCCCGAGGCATAACTGTCCCAACCGACGTACACCTTCCCGGCCTGATCGGCGGCAATCGCCGGGAACCAGTTGTCACCGCTGGCCGACACCACCATCTCATCGAACCAGCTCGCACCGGCGAACTTCTTCAGCAGGATCTTCCATTCGCCGGCTCGAAACCCCTGCCAGGCAAGCCACAGGTTGCCCGAGGGATCGGCGATGAGCTGGTGAAAAATGTTCGGCCCGCCGGCCTGCGTCAGCTTTTCCGGCTGCGACCAGACGCCGTTGTAAGAAGCGGCGTAGAGGTCCCAGTTGCCGCTCTTGTTGGCCGACCACACCAGCCAGAGGCGGCCGGCGGCATCCTGGGCCAGGGCGGCTCCGAACAAGTCGCCGGCCGCGAAGGAAGGCGCCTGCACGTCGCTCCATTGGCCCTGCCGCCACGACCGCAGCATTACCTGCTCGGCCAGGTTGCTGTAAGCGGTCCAGGCCAGCCAGACCGTGCCGTCGCGCGCCACGGTCACCGCCGG
>Ga0315281_10014225_pt1 | contig 10740 bp, 11 predicted proteins | sample YL17G07_0_MG_FD_204540 | JGI IMG/M metagenome (GOLD analysis project Ga0315281, IMG submission 204540) | Sediment microbial communities from Yellowstone Lake, YNP, Wyoming, USA - YL17G07_0 | ecosystem: Environmental > Aquatic > Freshwater > Lake > Sediment | place: USA: Wyoming | collected... | reverse complement strand
CCTCGCCGGAGACCTGCGCCTCGCCGTTTCAATCCACGCCCGCGCGCGGGCGGGCGACTCCGCTAACCTAACTTGTTGTTGCTGCTGTACCTACAACGCCCATTCCGCGAACCCCTTTCACCGCGCGTTCTCGATGTAACTGTTCGGCGTCGCTCGCAATACCCAATCGATTGTCAAACAACGCCTTGCGTCGCATCGCGAACGTCACGCGTAGCGCACGTCCACTGGAGGTTCGCGCGAGCAAGAATCATGCGAACAGCGGGCCGTCCAGGTCGATCGCCGGTTTCGCGCCGTGATGTTCGACGCGCCGCTGCCAGTTGGCACCGAGTTGGTAGAAGCGGAGGCTATCCTCCCCCGGCTTGTACAGATCGAGGAGCTTGCCCTTGAGTTCCGCCCACTGTGCGGGATCGATCTGACACTCGAACACGGAGTTCTGCACTCGCTGCCCAACGTCGAGACAAGCCCGTGAAACGCGGCGCAGACGCTTCCGCCCGTCGGCCGTGCTCGTGGCCACGTCATACGTCACCAGCACAAGCATCGCACACCTCCCGAGCCGGATGTCCCGCTACTTCCAGATAAACGGTGGGTACGCGTCGATATCACCGCGGAGGTGGCGGGCCAGGAGCCGTGCCTGCAAATGGACGAGAAGCCCCACGGTGACCTCCTCGCCCAGATACGGATGCGTGATGGTGTCCTGCTTCCGGGCCTGATACGCGGTCAACACCACCTTGCGCGTTGCGTCGTTCATTTCCACCCCACCTGACTCCGATTTTGTAAATCCATCGCTCTTGACCTGTTGCCGATTGATGAGCGAGAGCACGAGGCGGTCCACAAGAAACGGACGAAACTCCTCCATCAGGTCGAGCGCCAAGCTCGGGCGCCCGGGGCGGTCACGATGAAGGAACCCGACGGCCGCGTCGAGCCCCGCAGCTTCGCACGCCGACCGTGCGTCATGCGAGAGTATGCTATACAAGAACGACAGTAACGCGTTCACCGGGTCCAGCGGCGGTCGGCGGGTCCGCCCGGCCAACGCGAACGAATCCCGCTGCGACGTGATCAGGTGATTGAACACGCCGAAGTAAACGCTGGCGCCCTCCCCTTCAATCCCTCGCGCAAGGTCCGATGATTCGGCGTGCTGCGCTTGGTTCACACACCTCGCGAGGCGATTCGCCGCGCGCTGCAGCTCATCACGCCCCACCGCCTCCGCATGGTCCCTTGCGCCGCGCAACAGCACCGTGCGCGCATTCGCGACCTTCGCCGCAACGATGTTTCGGGCAACGGCGAGCGTGGCGGTCTCGTCGTCGGCGCGCCGATACTGCTCACGCCGAAGCAGGACGTTGCCGGGTGTGAAGCCCTGAACGCTCGCCAGAAACCGCCCGTGCATCGACATGAACGAGATCGCGACGCCGACCTCGGCGCACGCGCCCATCAGCGCGGGACTGCATGACACGTGCCCAAAGCAGACGATGCCGCCGATGTTGTGCAGGGGAATGCGAAGCCGTGTTTCGCCTTCGACACGAACAACAGCTGACTCGCCTTCCTTCGCGACATATGCGCCGTCGGTGGTCACGAAGAGCGTATTGAGGTGCTGTTTCATCGCCCGGCTTCCCCGGTGTCAGTCGCCGCCAGGCTCTCAGCCAGAGCGCGTTCCACGTACTCGGTAGCGTCTCTGCCAGGGCCAACGACGTCGGGGAGGCACAGCTCGAGGAGCGAACAGTGGTCACACTTGGGCTCCCGCACAGTGCGCGGCGTGCGTCCACTCCGGATCAGCTTATGAAGGCGCGTGCCGGCCTCCTCCGTGAGCGCGCGCAGCACGTCGTCAAACGCCACCTCTGTCCGCCGACGCGTTTCACCGTAGTAGAGCGCGCCAGCGGGCACCGAGATGCCGAGCACTTCCTCGAGGCAGAGGGCCTGCGCGCAGAGCTGAACCTCGTCAGCGCGGTGTGACTTTGGGCGCCCGCGCTTGTACTCAACGGGAAATGCTCGCCGATCGGCTGCCGAGCCACCGCCGACGGCGAACTCAACTACATCCGCCTGACCTGTGAGCCCCAATCTGAGCGACCGAAGCCGAAGTCCGCGCGCGATGCGCACGCCGTCACGTGTTTCGTCAGGTCCGCCGTGTGCCTTGCGATGAAGGTTCTGGCCCTCGGCGGTGAAGCGGTTCTCCGACCACAGACCTTCGATGTGAATGAGCGCGCACTGCCGCTCGCAGAAGAGCATGTGCTGCAGCGCGGAGATCGGGAGGAGGGCGTCTTCGTCGTACATGGAAGAACTTGCCTCGTTCAGTCAGATGGCTGGTCCATTTGCAGGAGCGCATCGACACGAGAGCCGAAGGCGGGAAGTTCCAGCTCGACGACCCGCCAAACGATCTCGAGATTCACGCCGAAATACTCATGAATGAGCTTGTCCCGCATGCCACTGATGGCCCTCCACGCCACGTCGGGCGCGAGCGAGCGAATGTCGACCGACACACGCTTTGTCGCTTCGCCGATCACCTCAAGGTTCCGCACGACCGCGTCCTGCGTGCGCGGGTCGGCCATGAAGGCCTCCCGGCCGGCAGCCGTGTACTCCGCGATGCGTGCCAAGGCATCGCGTATGTGTGCGAGGTAGACGCGATCATTCTTCACAGCGCGACCGCCTCTGCGCCAATTCTTGCGCGAAGGTACGGACTGAGGCCACCGTCGGTCAAAACGTCCACGCGCTGGCCGAGCAGTTCCTGCACGGCTTGCCAGAACGCGACGACGTCGAGGTAGGTCCGATTGGATTCGACATCGACAAGGAGGTCGATGTCGCTATTCGGCCCCGCCTCTCCTCGCGCCACAGAACCAAATACGCGGACGTTGAAGAGCCCGTGCCGCACCGCGAGGTCGAGGATTCGCGCCCGGTCGGCTGCGTCCAACTGCAGCGTGCGGGTTGCTACACCCATTCCTCCACCTCCACGCCAGGCGGCATGCCGACCGTATCCACCGAGATCACGTAGTCGTCCCGCGAGCGCGGCGGCCGCGCCGGGTCCTTGATCTCCACCTTGACCCGACCGAAGAGCTGGTCCGCGCGCGCGTTGCCGAGTTTGCTGTCGTGCCTGAACGCAACACATCGCACCGGCGCCATCAACCCGCGTGCAGCCGAGCGGTCGTTCTCGAACATCATGTTGAGTGCTTGCTTGAATAGCGCAAGGTCGTTCTCATCAAATCCTGTCTGAGCCGCGAGGGTGGCGTTGATGTAACCGTACCCGCGATACAGGCCGTATGGAATGGTGAACTTCCGACCCATTTCGCGATCCTTTGTCTCCGCGTCTTTTCTGTTTGTCACAGCGACTCTGGTGATGGCATGTTCGGCTGATACGACCGGATGAACGCTGCGCGCTACGGTCAGCTGGATCGGACCACGAACCTGCCCGCAGTTCACTTCTGTCGTCATCACCGCACCGAACGTCCGGATGTCGTAGAAGTTCCTGCACATCCAAGCGGTCAACTCACGCGCCTTTGCCTCGTCCTTTGGGAGTTTCTTTGGCACCGATTCCATCTCCAGCGCCTCGTACGCACGCTCGTGCTGTGCGTTCAGCACTGAACGTTCCTTGACGTATATCTCGAATGGCGGCTGTTCTCCATGAACGACACCAACAAAGTTCCGCACTTTCCGTTTGAGACATACGTCCGTGACGAGCCCCTGCGCCGTTTCGGCATCAACGCGCGGAAGATTCCCGGCGTCGGGGTCGCCATTCGGATTCCCATCCGTCACGTCAAAGAGGTAAACAAAATCGTACCGCTGCTGAATAGGCGTCGTCATGCTGCCGCATTCTCCTTGTCTTTCCTGCTTGTGTAGAGGTCCTGACGCTGATGGAAGTAGCCGATGGCGAACAGGCCTTGATCCTGCAATCCGAAATGCGGTGCAAACGCCACGAGTTTGGCCATAATCTCGCCGAGTTGCTTTTCGCGAGTCACCTTCAGCCCTGGATTGAGTTTTGCGAGATGGTGCTGACTGAGTCGCAGCAGTCGCGGAAAGGCCACCGCCGGTGTCGCGCTTGCGGCAGAATAATACCGGTCCTTGATCGTCGCGTTCAGAGTGCCATCGACGCTGTCCTCCTGGATCTTCTCGAGAAGGGCGAACAGCCGGCCCGTGGCATATCCCGGTTCAGCACGAGTGACGTCCAAAGCCACTGAAACCTCCAGTCCGTTTCCACGGAGACGATTGTTCCGAACGATACATCCTTTTATCGCGGCGACACGCACATGATCCACGACACCATCTGCCTTGAAGCGGTTGAGCAGGGCCGCCAGAAGCGCTTCGGGATAGGCGGCTCCCGTCAGAACTGCTCGCGCGAACGCACCGGCCAACATCGGAGATACGCTGTCGTCATCGTAGCCCTTGATCCTCCGGCTACCATCGACCTCCGCGCGTCCGGTTGACCGGACTATTCGCCGGACCGAAAGCCGCCCCTCGGCATCGCGTGCTCCTACCAGTTCAACGTCAGCAAGATGCTGGCGCAGGTGCGCTGTCATCTCGGCAACAGTTGTATCGTACCAGAAGCGAACCGCGATCCGCGCCGCATTCGGAGCAAGGCCGAGGACGTAGAACCGCGTTCTCGATTCCGGGTCAACTGCGGCCGTGCCAGCGACGCCGTCACGCAGCTGACTCAGAAACAGACGCACCGAATCGGCACGCTGCCGATCTTCCGGTCTGTCGAGCACGGCGGGGCGCGGTCCGTCGCCGAACAGGTCGCTGACGAAACCCTCCAACGGGTGAGGGCGCTCGGCCCAGAAAACCACCGTCGCGTCGCCGAGAAAGACCCGGCGATCCTCACGGCGAAGGAGGTAGTTGAGGGCATTTGCGTACTTGAACGTGGCATTGACACTCACCGGCGCGTTGTGGCTCTGCTCCTTGCCGTAGGACGTATACGCGTCGTCGTTGAACGACACCAGGAGGGCACCGGCCGTCTGGGCGTCCCGGACTCCCTTGATCTTGGGTTCGTGCAACCGTGAAATCGACGCGGTTTCGCCGGTGACGAGACAGTGACCAGCGAGCTCCGCAGTGGCGCCAGCGCTGGGAGCCGTCGCGCAATACACCAGTACAGACGGGCGGTCGTGCACGTATTGCTGCTCTCCGGCAATGCGGAAGACTCCGAAGCTGCCGGTGATGCCTCTCAAGGCGTCGGCGTGACCGGTGGCCAGGTCGGGTGACCAATCGCGAAGGAACCGGCAAACTGCCGAGAAGGCACTGTCGCCCACACTGGCTTCGGCGGCGAGGTGCTTTTCGCGAAATGCGGAGAACGAACGGCTGGTACGTTCCGGATCGGCATCGTCCGCCTTGAATCCCAGCATGTACGCAGCGTTGTCCCAGAGAAATCCCGGGTTAATGCCCGACCCAGATGGCTTCGCCTGTCCCGGTACCGTTCGCTGTTGCGGAAGCGGTCGTTTCACTCCAGCGTCCATCAGGGACTGAAACTGCTGCAACGTACCGTCACGCTCGAGCACCACGCAAAAACTCAGTTTCTGAAGCGAATACCCCGCGGTCGGCAGCGTCGCTGCGGCCTCCGGGTCCAACGCAAGTCGGTCGTAGAACTCGACGAGTCGCTGCAGGATCACAAGCCGGCCTCCAAACGCGCGAGCGGTGGCACGCTGACGACACCGTCAACCATCGTGGCACGAAAGAAACGTGGCTCGCGGCCGTGTGCGAAATCGATATCGTGCAGCATCCAGCCGAGATCGCGCTGCCCGACGAGCGTCGCATCGACTTGAGGCGTCGCCGCCCCTTCTTCGAGAAGCACGAAGTCGGCGGCGAATTCCCGGCACCCAAGATAAGGCCGAGTGAAGCACTGCCCTCCCCGCGCGCGCCGATTGAACGCGTCGAGGTGTTTGGCTGGGTTCTCCTCGCCCCCAACGATGTCGAAATGTGCGTCGATCACATAGGCCACGTCGCGCAACAGCAATGCGGCGCGTTGCTGGCGCTCGTCCTCGACGATCAGTCCTAGATTCCCACTGCCAGCGTGCATCGCCGCTGTCGCTGTGACTGCCGAAATCTTCTTGCCCACTTCGTTCCGCCGCAGTGAAGTGAATCGAATCGGATTCAGCACGTGCAGCCGGTCGATCACCCACCGGATCTCGGGCTTCCAATAGACCGCTTCGACGATCCCTCGCGCGGCCGATGGCGTCATGACGTCATAGCTCACGCGCTCGACCTTCATCTCCGGTCGCGTGAAACAGGCAAAGTCTCCCCAGCAATGCAATCGAACGCCGAACGCCATCCTGACCTCCCTACTGCACAAGCACGGCGGGATCGATACCGGCTACGTCTGGATTCAATCCGGTATCGTCGGTGTAGGCCGCGTCGTTGACCAGCAAGAACATACCGGATTCGTGGGCGATCAGCACTCCGGCATCGAGCAGCTGGGTCAGCAGGCGCTCCCAGACACTGACGAGATACCGCTGCGACGTACGGAGCAGGTCGAGGTTCATTGGCTCGCCCCGGAGCATTCGATCGCGGACGCTGCGCCCGACGTCATCGTACGGCACGAGGATTGGCGTCTGGTCGTCGCGTATCAGCTGATAGCGCTCAGCCGCCGCGCGAAACCGGAAATCCAGGCCGTCCGGCCGGGAGAGATCAGCGTCAAACTGCGGGAGCACAGCATGCTTGTCCCACTTGTGAGACTGCGACCAATAGAACAAGCGAAAGTACGCGTTGATCGCGTCCGGGGTAAGTGGATCGGGGTACAGCTTCGCCAGCTCGTGTGCCGTCTGTGCGGCGTCGCGAAGCAGGCCGGGCGGCGGGCGTGACGCCGTGTCGAACAGGTAGACGCTGCCCATAGCCAGCGCACCCTCGCGATTGCACCGCCCGGCGGCCTGAGCCGCACCGTCAAAACCTGTCGGTGCGCGAAATACCACTGGAAAGTCGATATCGACGCCGGCCTCGACCAACTGCGTGCTCACGAGTCGGCACGGCATACCGTTCTTCAGTCGTTCTCGCACCACCCTGAGCATACTGGTCCGATGCTCCGCGCACATGTAGGTGCTGAGATGGTAGGTGGCATCACCGCCCGTTCGCTCGGAGATCTTGCGGAAAAGCCCTGCCGCATGCGCGCGCGAGTTCACGATACAGAGTGCTGTGCGCTCACCGGCAAGACGGTCGGCCAACTCATCGTCGGCCAGTAGTCCGACGCGCCTCACCGTCACACGCTTGAGGGCGGCGAAGAGCGATGCCGGATCGCGCACGATGTGCCGCACTCCCTCAATGCCGAGATCGAACCCGTCCCGCCGTTCGAGCGCCGGCTGCGTTGCCGTGCACAATACTACGGTGCAGCCGTAGTGCACGACGAGCTCTCGAAGCGCGGCAAGCGTTGGCGCGAGCAACTCCACCGGAAGCATCTGCGCCTCGTCCAGGATGATCACACTCCGCGCCAGCCGGTGCAGTTTACGGCAGGGCGTCGTGGCAGCCGCGAAGAGACTCTCGAACAGCTGCACATTGGTCGTCACGATGAGTGGCGCATCCCAGTTTTCCGCGGCCATTTCGTTCGCCCGCGTGTTCTGCCGGGGATTGAGTCCGCTGTGATGCTCCACGAGAGCCCGACCGGCCAGCAAGGCGATCGCTTCGCGGTACACATCGGCCGTCTGTTCGATGATACTCGTGAACGGGATTGCGACCACGACTCGGCGAAGGTCGTGCGTATGTGCATGATTGAGCGCGAAGGCAAGCGACGAATAGGTCTTGCCGCCACCGGTAGGTACGTTCAGCGAGAAGAACCCAGGGGCCTCGGGCGCGGCTGCCAAACAGTCCCCGAGGACTCGTTGCCGCATCTCGTTGACGGTAGTCCGCGGCGCAGCAGCGGACTTGGCGTGCAGAAAACCACCGAGTACCGACGCGAGCTCGCCAATCGTTGGACGAGCAACGCGGCGCTCGGCCCCCTTGGCTGGATCACAGAACGCCTCGGTTGCAGTTCTGTCGGCATCAATGAGACAGGAAAACAGCATGCGCGCAAAAAACGCGACTTGAAACGCCGCATTCGCACCGGTGGGCCCGAACGGCAGGCCAAGCTCGGGCGCGCTCCACACTGTCAAGGGAAGCTCTACTGCGGGCACGCGCGGTGGTCCGGCTCGCAGTCGCCATTGCAGTGAGCTTCTCTCTGTGGACGCATCGCTGCTTCTTGCGTCCGGCAGCCCGCCATGATGACCGGCGATACAGAAGGCCATCACGCGCCCTCTATGGCCACCGATGGTCTTTGCCGCGTATTGCGCGCCGAAGGTGGAGTGATCGACTCGTCCACCGGCTACGCTTGGCTCCGATGCATCAGGGTCCGCATTGCGCAGTAGGTATTCCTGAAACGCATTGGAGTACTTCCCGAGGTCGTGCCAGTATCCGAGTGCTTCGCCCCATGCGCGCGCGCCAAACGCGTTGGCAAATTCGCCCGCCAGACCGCCAACTTCGGCGAGGTGACGACCGAGCAGCTCCCACTTTGCCGGCGGTTCACCGGCGAGCGTGTGCGCGTAGGCGGCGCAGTTCGTCTCGATCACGTCGTTGGCGAAATGGCTCTGCATCGGCTGGCGACTCGTAGCTGGCACCTTTGACTACGGCTGACGGTACCAGAAAGTACGTCGGTCCCATGGTTCTTTACTACGCCGGTGGCCGGATTCAGACCACTGCTGAACTCGACGCGTTGGTGCGCCCCAAGCCTTGCCCGCAGGCGATTACCTCGTTGAAGGGCGCGCTCGATCCTCCATGCGTGCCGCGTCGCTCGCCTACCGCGGCGTCCAGCTCGGCGTATCGCGGAACAACCCGCCGTCAACGATGATCGCTCGCGCAAGGAACAGCCCGAACAGCAGCGACAGCGTTCCGGCCGCCAGCCGGATCCCGCGCTGGAACCGGCCGACTCGGTTCGCGGCGTAGACGGCCGGCGCGGCAATCAGCCAGGTGACCACCGTCATCCCGACGATCGTACCGAGGCCGAACACGCCGAGGTAGGCGAGCGCCCACACGGTCTCCGGGATGGCCGCGAGCACCAGCAGTGCGACGGCCGCCGAGCCGGCGAGGCCGTGCACGACGCCCACCCCAAGCGGACGCCAACCGCCCGCCGCCATGAGGCGACCTCCAACCGTCGGCGCTGAGTCGGTCGCGTCGTCGCCCGGGACGGTTTGCCTGCGCAGGTTCGCGAACCCGAGCAGGATCAGCACCACCGCCACCGCGAATTCGAGGCCAAGCCCAAGGCGCGCCGGGATGGCAATACGAAACACGACGATCGCTCCGCCGATCACCATGACCGTCAGCGAATGGCCGATCCCCCAGAGCGCGCCGATGCGTGCGGCCCGCGCGAAGCTCCGTTCTCGCGTCACGATGGCCGTTACGGCCACCACGTGATCGGCATCGGTCGCGTGGCGGAGGCCGAGCAGGAAGCCGAGGACGGCGGCGGAGACGGCGTTGAGCATGGGCCGGTGGCCTTCGTCGCTACCGGCGTGCTGACGAAACGGCCGCGGAGCAGGCCACGTCGTGTGCCGGTACGGTCGCGGCGGTCAGGCGCCAACTCCGCGGTCCGGTTTGCTCCGCGAGTCCGTCGCTCACCCGACAGTCACCGGTTGCGCCGCGCACCACGCCGAAGAAGTCGCGCAGCGCCGAGCTCGCGTAGCGCATCGCGTGTCGCGGCTCGACCAGTTTGCGCAGCGCTCCATCGGCGCGGCGGCCGTCGGTGACGTCGATGAATTCGATGTCGGCTGCCGCCAGCAGGCGTTGGCCACCGACCTGGCCGGCGCGCGAGTTGCGGTTGAACAGCCGTGAGAGCATGAGCATCCGATCCGCGCGCGAGGCGTAGATCATCCGCCGTGCCGCCAGCGGCACGAGCGGCGCGTCGAGGGAGTCGCGGAAGTGGGCCGCGGAGATGTCGGGCGCAAAGAGCGCGAGCGCGCCAAGTGGCGTCCGGCTCAGGCTGTCGCGCAGCCAGGACGGAGCCGCCAGGGCTTCCGTCGCGAGCCGTGCGCCGAGACTGTGACCCGCGACGGTCACGCGCCCCGCGGGCACGGCGTCCAACAGGTCGCCAAGTGCGGCCCGGAACGCGGCGGCGCTCGCGGCGGCGCTGGCCAGGTCGTCACGGTAGGCGCGAGTGAGAATGGCCGACGGACGCGGCCAGGTGGCCAGCGCGTGGTGTGCCGGCCACGCAAACACGATGAGCGCACCACCGAATCGCCCGCGATGGGCGATCTCGGATCCCTGCGCGATGGCGCGGCGGAACGACACGGCGAATCCATGCACGTACACCACCGGGCCGTCGTTCCGGGCCGTCGCGCGCGCGTCAATCGCCTTCACGTGGGCGATGAACTCGTCGCGCGTGAGCGACACGGGATCCGCCTGCCGCGAACTGAACCCGGCCGTCCAGCGCGCTTCGTCAGGAACTGCCACCCGCTCGCGGAAACGGGTGACGACGAAACCGTACTCGAACGAATCGCTCCGCCTGCCCCCGAGGCCGTTGCCTGAACGGGAACGGTTCGTGATGTAGTACGTGGTGTCGAACGACACGACGTAAGCCGTGTCGCGCGTAGCCGGCGCCGGCTGGGATGGTGAGGCCGCCGCCGCGAGCAGCGTGGCCGCGCCAATCAGGAACGCGGGCGCCACTACGACACCTTCCGCGTCTTGCGCTTCAGGAAGTCCATCAGGATGAACTGCCCGAGCGTCATCGTGTTGGTGAAGTAGGCGCGACCTCGCGTGATGGACGACACCATCTTCACGAACTCGACGAGCGCGCGGTCGCGCGCGAGCATGAAGGTG
>Ga0315281_10014224_pt1 | contig 10740 bp, 10 predicted proteins | sample YL17G07_0_MG_FD_204540 | JGI IMG/M metagenome (GOLD analysis project Ga0315281, IMG submission 204540) | Sediment microbial communities from Yellowstone Lake, YNP, Wyoming, USA - YL17G07_0 | ecosystem: Environmental > Aquatic > Freshwater > Lake > Sediment | place: USA: Wyoming | collected... | reverse complement strand
AGGGAAATACGGGGGAAAATTTTCATGCTCTACCTCTGTTGGTTTTATGGATTTTTGTTCAAACATTCTTGCAGGGTCGCGAGCGGGTACCAAGGCGAACGTTCCCCGGAATCCAGGGGACGTGCCATGCTCACTTGACGCCGAACAGGCCCCGGCTCAACAGCGCCGGATAAATCACCTCGCCCGCGCCCTTGAGCAGGAAACCGACGCCCTTGATCAGCCCGCCGATGGCGGCCTTGGCATACTCCGGTTTCCTGGCTTCGTGTGCCGTTGCGGGCGCACTTTCCGCACTGGCCGCTGTGACTGACTCCGCGGGCTGGATGTGCGCCGCAGCCGCTGCTTCATCTACGGGCGTGCTGGCCGCGGTCTCAGCCGTGTCGAGCAGCGGTTGCGGCGGCGCCCCGGCTGCGCCGGTTTTGTCCCGGACGATGGCCTTCGGCATTGCTCTGTCGGAGGCTCCCTTCACCACGGCCTGAACAGCGCCGCTGTTGGCCAGGGGAAGAACCGCCGCCTGCCCGGCGACGCCTTTCACCAGATCGCCGGCCACGTCCTTCAGCCCGATCTGCGCGCGCGCCTCGTCCTGTTGCCGGACCAGGCTGTTCACATTCCCGGTATAGGCGCCGACCTTGTCGAGACTCTTCTTGGCCTGCGCCCAAGCGGCTTCGCGCTGCTCGGGCGGGAGCTTTTCGATCTCGGCGACGATCTCTTCCAGAGCCGCTTCGCGGTCGAACGTTACCGCCTCATGGGTCTCCTGCATGCCCATGCCGTTCTTGGCGGCCTGGACCGCGGTCGGCAACGCGTTCAGCGCACCGCCGACCAGCGTGCCGACACCCACGTCGAAGGCCATGGCCGGACTGGCGAACGCCAACGCTGCCGCGATGGCGAGTGTTTTTCTCATATTCTGCTCCCCCTTTGTCGTTGAGCTTGTCTTGCCGGGTTATACCCCCCGGTGCGTGCCTTGGTGCTTCTACTCCCCTATGAGATACGAATGTTCGGGTTTTGCCACCCAGTCGAAGGATTGCTAATACGCTGCGGGATACTTTCCGGGGTTTGCGAGTACCCGAAAACGGCACTCGAGATTGAAAAGACCGCAAATCCTATGGGCTTTCGATTCATCCGACTCGGTGCCAGCATCTATCAGCACTCTAGACACCCTTCCGGTAGACACTCTTTCGGTCGGGCGCCTTGGTGTTCCCGCCAAGTACCTGAAAGCAACGCGGTCATTCGGCTCGCCCAGTTCGTGAGCAACATCGACGGTATCACCCTCCACGGCAATGAACTGCGTGGGCACCAGGGCGACTTGTCGAAGTCCACCCTTGAACTCAACGATGGCGCACCGACTGTTGTTATACAGCCTGACTATCTTTCCCCCGTTTTCCAGGGCGTGCGTCCTGATTTCGTGGGAGCGGTCCTGTGTCGTAGCCATGTCGCCTTCCGTGCAATAGGGCGCACTCTGCGCGCTCTCAGTATTGGGTGCACGAAAGCGCCATACATGATCTTCAGTTACGCTGATACCATTGGCCGCCTGCGAGCTGCCAGTGTTGGCTGACTTTGGCTGCAAGCGCTGCTGCATCGCTGGGATCACCCTGGTCCGGATACCTTCATCATCCGAATACTGGGCCGCCATTAGCGCGTTGACGCGGTTTCGATTGCTCTTTTCCAATGAAGCGCCACGTTCGATCAGCAGGAGGGCGATCTCTACGCGCCCTCGCCTGATCGCTTCCATTAGCATCGTGTTGGTGCCAGGTGACAGAGCATCAATATCCGCACCTGCGGCAATCGCCGCCCTTGTCTGATCCAGGCTGTAATTGAGGATCGCACGGAATAGATCATCATTCGGTGAAGCATGGGCGAGCAGCGCTACGGCGCAGCCGACCGCCAGCAGTATTGCTCGCAAAATGCCCTTTGTATTCTTCATGCCGCTCCCCCAGACTGTTCAAGTATTTGTATTCCGATGGCGCTTCCAGGCCAACACTCATTTCTGTCAAAGTTTAATCCCTGCTCTGCTGATTGTCACTTATCGTTTACCGATATCCGCCCATAGAGGGTAGATTGATATTCGGCCGCAATGGATGCTTTGCCCTATGGAAAAAGCATCCAAAGCAACATCGGCGCGCGAGGTCTTTGCGCGGAACCTGCGCAAGGTAAGACGGCTGCGGGAAATCTCCCAGGAAGCGCTGGCGCTACAGGCCGGTCTCAGCCGCACCTATGTGAGCGAGGTCGAGCGCGGGGAGCGCAACGTGTCGATCGACAACATGGGCCTGTTGGCGGAGACGCTGCAGATCCCACTGCGCGACCTGGTCGACCCGGACATGTTCAAGGGGCTGGAGCAGGGCTAGACCCGGCCTCGGCCTGCCCTGGAGAATGCCCCCTGTCCTCTTCGGGACGCGCCGGGGCGGCATGTGTTCCCGCATTCCTTATCCATTAAGAGCAAAGGCGGCGCTTTTCACTGCCGCCGTCCTATACGCACGCTGCAATTCCCTCCAGTCCCCCAAGCCCATCGCGGCGCAGCGGGTAGCCCCACTTCATTTCTTTCCAGGTAGCCATTGAGCTCAGTCCCAGACTCCGGCCTTACGAGCGGCTTCGGCTGCCTGTCCGTGTAGGACAGCCGTGGCTGTTCTGGCGAGGGAATCTGGGGTGCCGGGTATTTGCTTTGCATCGTTTTCAAAGTTGGTAGGCTATTTCCATCGTCCCGGGAACGCGCTAGCCGAGCCCGGCTTTCATGGAACCATCCTCGATAAGGAGACCGATCTTGTTCAACTTGACCAGCTATCTAAAAAACCTGTTTGCAGGCCCAACCCGCCAAGGCTATGTGCTGTACCTGGCAGAAAAGCCCTCTCAGGCCCGACGCATCGCGGAGGCCATCTGCGCCCACGATACCGTCGCCGGCGGCTACATGGGGGACGGCGTTGCCGTGACTTGGTGTTACGGCCACATGTTCGTGGCCTGCCCGCCCGAACACTATCTGGGTGGCAAGAAGCAATGGTCGCTGGACGACCTGCCCATCGTCCCGGAGGAATGGCAGTTCAAGGTGAAGGAGAAGTCCGAGGCGCAGTTGGCCAACATCGGTCACCTGCTCGCCGGGGCGCGCGCAGTGGTGATTGCCACGGACCCGGATGCGGAGGGCGAGGTGATCGGCAGGCAGGTGCTTGGGTACTTTGGCTGGGACGGACCCGTGGCACGGCTGTGGCTGTCCGCCCTGGAGCCGGAGCGGCTGCGCGAGGCGATCGCCCATCCGCTACCGTTGGCGGAGACGGAGTCCTACTACCGGGTCGGCATCGCACGCCAGCGCCTGGACTGGTTGTTCGGCATGAACCTGACGCGCGCGTTCACGCTGACGCTGGGGTGCGGAACTGCTGTGGTGGGGCGGGTGCTGACGCCGATGCTGGCCATGATCGTGGAACGGGATCGGGAGATCGCGTCGTTCCAGCCGGCGGCGTATTTCGAGGTGGACGCCGTGATCAGGACCGGGGACGACTCAACCTTCCCGGCGACGTGGATGGCGTGTGGACCCGATGGGTCAGCCGACTATGAGGCGGCATTTGCGGCACTGACCGCTCTGGACAGCGAACCCTTGGCGGTGGAGTTGATTTCCACCTACAACATCAGCGTGCCTCCCCCGGATCCTTATTCCTTGGCTTCCCTGCAGTCGGATGCTTCTGCGACATTCGGCATGACCGCCGCGCAGGTCGACGCCGCGGCGCAGTCACTCTACGAGGCCGGGATGATCAGCTACCCGCGGACCGACAGCACGGCGCTGCCCGGCCACGCTGGGGCACACGCGCCGCACCACCATGGAGCCCATGCCTTTGCGGCGCATCACGCCATCATTCCGGTCCCGGGGGGCGCCGGGGCAGACCTAACGCCCGCGCAGGCCAGCGTATACGGCTTGATCGCGGCACGTCACGAAGCGCAATCCCTGCCGGCCTATTCGGCCGATGCCGTGACGTACGGAGTCATGGCGGGCGATGTGATGTTCCTCGCGCGGGCGCGGGACATCGTGGAGCCGGGATGGACCACCGCCTACGAGGGCGCTCAATTCATCGAGGAGGAGAGGTTCCAGCAACGGTCACTGCCGGAGCTCAGTCACGACACGGCACTCAAACTCAAGTCCGCCAACATCACGCGGAAATTCACCGAGCCGCCGCCCCATTACAGCGATGGGGAACTGATTTCGGTGGTGACGAGGTTTGGCCTGGGCACGCCGGCCACGCGGGCATCCATCATCGAGAAGCTGGTTCGCGTCGGTCTAGCGAAGAGGGGCGATGGGGGCCGGTTGCAGGCGACGCCCAAGGGACGGAATTTAAGCGATGCGCTGCCGGCAGGTGTGAAGGACGTGAAGTTCACGGCGAGGATGCAGGAGGGGCTGGGTTCGGTACAGGAAGGCGAGTCGACGGTGGAAGCGTTTGTGGGCGAGCAATTGGATAGGATAGCCCATCTGCTTGAGGAGGCCATTGGCAGGCAACTGGAGATAAGTCACGGAAAAAACCGTTAAGGCGCCCTTTTTGGGTGCCTCTCCAGGGGTTCCGGATACAGCAACGTGGTTCAATGACAACAGTCATTGAGACACCGCAAACCATCCGAGAACTGTACAGAAAATGCAAATATTCGTGCCGCTGGAGACTGAAACACTCGTGCCAGAGGAAGTTGCGAGCATCACTGGTCGAGCACGCCGCGATCAGCAGATCGCGTGGCTTACCCTCAATCGGTGGCAATTTTGCACAAACGCGGCTGGCAATCCAATCGTGGGCCGCTTCTATACGCGACTGAAGCTAGCTGGCGTCGAACTGTCGAGCGTCGCCCAAATTTCCGGAATGCCGGATTTCTCCAAAGTACGATAAGGTGCGAGAGCAAATTATGTCCAGACCACGCGTCAAGACCAGGAACCTGCCGCCAAAAATGGTTTCACGCAGCTATACGAACAAGCATAAGAGCATCTGGATCGGTTATTACTATGAAACGCCACGCGATAGGAATGGCCGACGCAAACTGATTCCACTCGGCTCCGACCTCACGCTCGCGCGCATCAAATGGGCCGAGCTCGAGAATGCGCCGCGACCGACAAGCCAGTCGACCGTTAGGGGTGTGCACGAACGCTATTTTATATGGGCGCACGACCGTTCTGTGTCTGGCCTATCCACTCGGACCCTGGCTGATCGCCACCGGTATTGGAATGCCCTAGAACCGGTCTTTGGTGACGTTCCGGTTGACACTGTGAAGCCCGAGCACATGCTCCTTTATTTCGATGCCCGGTCGTCCAAGGTGAGCGCAAAAAAGGAAATCAAGTTTCTGTCGGTACTCTTCAACTGGGCCCGTGCGCGGGGGTACATGATTGCACCAAACCCGGTAGCAGGAACAACGCGACAGATGAAAGTAAAGGAAACCCGCAGCATATATGTAACCGACGATATGCTTGCGCTAGTGTACAAACATGCCGACCCGATCATCCGAGACGCGCTCGACCTCGCTTACTTAATTGGCCAACGGCCCACGGACGTGCGCAGACTGCGTTGGGACCAAATACAAGATGGTGATCTGTGCGTTGAGCAAGGCAAGACCAGTGCCAAGGTTCGCATCAAAATTGTCGGCGAACTGGCTGAACTGCTTGATCGCATTCGCGACCGCGTTGTGCTTGGCGCAACAATCATTTCCGACCCCAACGGCCAACCGCTCAAAGAGTTTGGATATTTTCGCAGCCATTTTGACAAGGCTCGTACGGCGGCAGAAAAAGAAGCCAAGGAAAAGGGCGTCCCATTCTTGCGCTTTCAATTTCGTGATCTGCGTGCCAAAGCGGCATCCGATCTGGATAGCATGACACAGGCCCGCAAGCTGCTCGGCCACACGACAGAGAACATGACGCGAAACTATGTGCGTGCGCGAATCGGTGAAACAGTCATGCCGGTTTTAGGCAAAAGCTTTTGCCTAAAATCTCCATCACCGGAGCAAGCACCCGACGATAACCCATTGAATAATTTGGAGGCGGGGGTCGGAATCGAACCGGCGTACACGGCTTTGCAGGCCGCTGCATGACCACTCTGCCACCCCGCCACGCGACGCTTGGCGCTGCTTGAAACTTGACCGGCCCACCGCAACTGGCGGGACCAAAATTAGAAAGGGAAAACGTTTTGTTTGAGCGGCGGGCTGATTTCAGCCTTTGCAAAAACTCCGTTTTCCCTGGATTCTGGAGCGGGAAACGAGGCTCGAACTCGCGACCCCAACCTTGGCAAGGTTGTGCTCTACCACTGAGCTATTCCCGCTTTGAACGAAGTCGCTATTTTAATAACTTTCAGCGCCTTGTCAAGAAAAACACACGTCCTAGACGCGCTTGAGCACCTGCGGCAGCGCCATCTTGAGGTAGTAAGCCATTGACCACAAGGTCAATACTGCCGCGACGTAAATGAGCCATGTGCCCACGGCTTGGGCGTCGAATTCCGGCGAAACCTTCTCATGGTAGAGCAGCAGCAGGATCGCGACCATCTGCGCGGCGGTCTTGACCTTGCCGAGGAACGACACCGCCACGCTCCGGCCGGCGCCGATGGTGGCCATCCATTCGCGCAGGGCGGAGATGGCGATTTCGCGGCCTATGATGACCAGCGCGATTACTGCACCCACGCGGCCCAGCTCCACCAGCACGATGAGCGCCGCCGCCACCATCAGCTTGTCGGCCACCGGATCAAGAAAGGCGCCGAAGGCCGAGGTCTGGTTGAGGACGCGGGCGAGGTAGCCGTCCAGCCAGTCGGTGGCGGCGGCCACGCCGAAGATCAGCGTGGCGGCGAGATTCACTTCATGCGGCGTGAGCCAGCGCGGCGGAAAATAGAACACCGCCACGATCAGGGGAATCATGAGGATTCTGAACCAGGTGAGCAGGTTGGGGATGTTCAACGGCATGGCGGTTAATGTAAGCGCTGATAAATTTTTTCGGCAAGTGCGCGGCTGATGCCTTCCACCTGGGCCAGATCGTCCACGCCCGCGGACATGACGCCGCGCAGCCCGCCGAAGCTGGCCAGCAGCCTCTGCCTGCGCTTGGCCCCGACGCCCTCGATATCCTCCAGCGACGAACTGGTGCGTGCCTTGCCGCGCCTGGCGCGGTGGCCCTGGATGGCGAAACGGTGCGCCTCGTCGCGGATTTGCTGGATCAGGTGCAGGCCCGGGTGATCCTTGGGCAATTGTAGCGGTTTTGCGTCCCCGGGAAAAATCAATTGTTCGAGGCCCGGCTTGCGTGCTTCGCCCTTGGCGACCCCGATCACGGCGACGTCGCCGAGGCCGGTTTCGGCGAGGGCCTCGACGGCGATGCCGAGCTGGCCACGGCCGCCGTCGATGAGGATCAGATCGGGCACGCGCCCTTCGCCTGCGGCGATGCGGCGGTAGCGCCGCGTCAGCGCTTCGCGCATGGCGGCGTAGTCGTCCCCCGGCGTGATGCCGGCGATGTTGAAGCGCCGGTACTCGCCGTTTTGCATGGCGCCGCGATCGTACACCACGCACGAAGCCACGGTCGCCTCGCCCATGGTGTGGCTGATGTCGAAGCATTCGATGCGCTGCACCGCGCCGGGCAGCTGCAGCGCCTCCTGCAGCGCCAGCAGGCGCCCCTCCTGGGTGGCCTGCTGGTGCAGGCGCTGCTCCAGCGCGTGGCCGGCGTTGCGCAGGGCCATGTCGAGCCAGACGCGGCGCTCGCCCAGGGTCTGCATGTTGATTTGCACCTTGCGCCCGGCCTGCTCGCCGAGCAGCGCTTGCAACGGCGCCGCGTCGATCTTTTCGCTGACGATGATCAAGGGTGGCACGGTGCGCCCGACGTAGTGCTGCGCCAGAAACGCCTCCAGCGCCGCGGCTGCGTCCCAGTCCTCTGCATTCTGCGGAAAGAAGCTCTTGTCGCCCAGATGCCTGCCGCCGCGGATCATCACCAGGTTGACGCAGAGCAAGCCGTCGCGCGCCACGCAGCCGATCACGTCGGCGTCCAGGTCGCTGCCGCTGGAGACATACTGCTTTTCGCGGACCTTGTTCAGGCTCTGCATCTGGTCGCGGTACAGTGCGGCTTCCTCGTACTGCATCGCGGCGGCGGCCCGCTGCATTTTTTCGTTGAGTGCGTTCAGCACCTCGTTTTCCTTGCCCTCCAGGAACAGCACTGCGTTGCGCACGTCGTTGGCATAGCCTGCGGCATCGATGAGGCCGACGCAGGGTGCGGTGCAGCGCTTGATCTGGTGCAGCAGACAGGGCCGCGAACGGTTGCTGAAAACGCTGTCCTCGCAGGTACGCAGGCGGAACACCTTCTGAAGGATCTGGATGCTCTCGCGCACCGCGCCGGCGTCGGGGAACGGCCCGAAATACTGGTGCTTCTTGTCGAGCGCGCCGCGATACATGCCGAGCCGGGGGAAATCGTGTCCGGAAAGCATCACGTAGGGATAGGACTTGTCGTCCCGGAAGAGGATGTTGTAGCGCGGGGCCAGCGCCTTGATGAGGTTGTTTTCCAGCAGCAGCGCTTCGGACTCGGAGCGCGTCACGGTGGTGTCGATGCCGGCGATCTGCCCCACCATCAAGCGGATGCGCGGCGACAGGTCGGTCTTCTGGAAGTACGACGACACACGTTTTTTCAGGTCGCGCGCCTTGCCCACGTAGAGCACCTCGCCCGCCTCGTTGAGCATGCGGTAGACGCCGGGCAGCGGCGGCAGGTTGGCGAGCAGGGGCTTGGCGTCGAACATCAGTCGCGGCGATTAGTCCCCGGTGTCCAGCAGCTCCCCGCCTATCGCCCAGTTCTCGTCGGGGAGCTCATCGAACGCGATGTAAGTGTAGGACTTGGGCTTCTTGGCGATGCGCTCCAGCGTATCGGTGATTTCCTCTGCGATCTTCTGCTTCTGCTCGCGGGTCAAGGTTCCGGCGATGCGGATGTTCACGTAGGGCATGGCACGCTCCTCTGCAATTGGCTGGAAATCGCCTCGAACACGGCCTCGAACATCTCCGGGGTAAGGCGGCGGGTCTGCGTATTGTAACGGCTGCAGTGGTAACTATCATGCAGGGTCAGGCCATCGGGCAGCGCGTGGCTCGCCCCATGGGCGAAGGGATAGTCGCGGGGCTTCAGCTTGCATGCCAGCAGCACGGCCTGATGGGCGATGGTGCCCAGCGCCAGGATCGCGGCAGAGCGATCCAGCAGGGCGATCTCCTGCGCCAGGAATGGGTTGCACTGCCTGATCTCGCTGGTCTCCGGCTTGTTCTGCGGGGGCAGGCATTTCACCGCGTTGGTGATCCGGCAGCCGACCAGTTGCAGACCGTCGTCGCTGGCCGTGGACACCGCCTGGCTGGCGAAGCCGAAGTGGTGCAGGGTCCGGTACAGCAGTATCCCGGCATGGTCCCCGGTGAAGGGACGTCCGGTGCGGTTCGCCCCGTGCATGCCGGGCGCCAGGCCGACGATGAGCAGTTTGGGACGGGCGTCGCCGAAGGGCAGCACTGGCTGGGCGTAGTAGTCCGGGTTGTCGCGCTTCACCTCGTCCAGAAACGTGGCGAGCCGGGGACATTGCCGGCACTGTGCAATTTTGTCGATGTTCAAGGACTAACCCTGCCTCGGGTAAATCGGAATGGCAACGCGGTAAGGCTGCTCGATGCGCTGAGGCACTTCCGGCTGCAGAGTGACGTGTTCGATGTCGAAACGGTCGTGCAGCATTTCCCGCACCGCTTGAAGCTGCCGCGGCCAGTCATCCATGTGGGCCAGTTCCAGATGCGCCGACAGCGCCACCTTGCCGGAAGAGAGATTCCATATGTGCAGGTCGTGCACGCCCTGGACGCCTTCCATGCGGGCCATTTCGGTTCCAACCTGTTCCAGCTGCAAATGGAATGGCACACCTTCCATCAGCACGTGCAACGCCTCGCGCAGCAGGTTCAGCGACGAAACCAGGATCAGCGCCGCAACAACCATTGAGAGTATCGGGTCGATCGGCGTCCAGCCGGTGAAATAGATCACCGCGCCCGCGGCCAGCGCGGCCAGCGAGCCGAGCAGGTCGCCCATGACGTGGAGCAGGGCGGCGCGGGTGTTGATGGTGTGTTCGCCGCGGCTCAGCACGAAGGCCACCAGCACGTTGATCAGCAGGCCGATCAAGGCGATGACCATGACCGCGCCACCTGCCACCGGCTGTGGCGCACGCAGGCGCTGCACGGCCTCCACCACGATGTAGATGATGACCAGCAGCATCAGGATGCTGTTGAGCAATGCAGCGATCACTTCCGCGCGGGCGAAGCCATAGGAGTGGCGCGCCGATGGCGGATGCTTGGCGACCCAGGCGGCGAAAGCGGCCAACCCCAGCGCCGCCGAGTCCGACAGCATGTGTCCGGCGTCCGACATCAGTGCCAGCGAGCCGGACCACCAGCCGCCCAGCGCTTCCACCAGAGCAAAGCCGAAAGTCAGCAGCAGCGCCCAATACAGCGAGCCGCCATGGTGGTGTTCGTGAGCGTGGTCGTGGTCGTGGTCGTGGCTATGCATTGCCGCAGGTATTGGTGGGATCGAAGCCCAAAGCCAATTCTCCGTTCTTGAGGCCGAGCGCGGCCACCGCATGCACGGCTTTCACGTAGTGCGCGTCCTCGTGCAACGCAACCGCGCTGGCCGGATGGGGTTTGCCGTGCATGCGCAGCAGGCGCGCCAGGCCGACTGCGGGTAGCTTCCAGGAAAGCCCAGCCAGCAGTTCGTCGGCGGCAGCGGGTTTGTTGCACACCAGCACCATGTCGCAGCCCGCCTGCAACGCGGCTTGCGCCCTTTGCACG
>Ga0315281_10014223_pt1 | contig 10740 bp, 5 predicted proteins | sample YL17G07_0_MG_FD_204540 | JGI IMG/M metagenome (GOLD analysis project Ga0315281, IMG submission 204540) | Sediment microbial communities from Yellowstone Lake, YNP, Wyoming, USA - YL17G07_0 | ecosystem: Environmental > Aquatic > Freshwater > Lake > Sediment | place: USA: Wyoming | collected... | reverse complement strand
GCTCAAGCTCGGCTTCGTCCGTCACGTCTCCTACGAGTTGCGCTCTCCGCTCACCAATATCATTGGCTTCGCCTATTTCCTCGGCGACCCCGCGACCGGGCCGATGACCGAAAAGCAGCAGGAATATCTCGGCTATATCACCGCCTCGACCAACGCGCTGATGGCGATCATCAACAACATTCTCGACCTCGCCACCATCAATGCCGGCGCCATGACGCTCGATCTCGGCCTTGTCGATATCCGCGAAACCATGGCGGCGGCGGCCGAAGGCATCCAGGACCGCCTGATCAAGGACGGGATTTTGCTCGATATCCGCGCCGCCCCGGATATCGGCTCATTCGTCGCCGACGAGCGGCGGCTGCGTCAGGTCCTGTTCAATCTGCTTTCGAACGCGGTCGGCTTTTCGCCCAAGGGCGGGGCCGTCACGCTCGCCGCCGAGCGGCGGTCCGAGGCGGTCATCTTCACGGTTACCGACCGCGGACCCGGCATCCCGCCCGAGGTCCAGGAGCGGGTCTTCGACATGTTCGAGACCCATTCGCAGGGCTCGCGCCACCGCGGCACGGGGCTGGGCCTGTCGATCGTGCGATCTTTCGTCGAGCTGCATGGCGGCCAGGTGCGCATCAATTCCGACCCCGGGCGTGGTACACTTGTCGAATGTATATTCCCGCTCGACCACGAGGCCGCCAGAACGGCGGCGGAGTGAGCGATAATGCGCGGACTGAAACAGACAAATCCGCGCCGACGGATTTCGCGGCGGAAAACCTCCCAAAACCCTGGACAGAACAGAATAAGAACAGATAATAATAAGCCTGTTGGCGCGAGCGGTTCGGCAGCGATGAAGCCCATCTTTTATGAGTTTTTTGCCGGCGGCGGCATGGCGCGAGCCGGCCTGGAGCCGGAATGGCAATGCGTTTTCGCCAATGATTTCGATCCCAAAAAAGGCGCGAGCTACATCGCAAATTGGGGCGAGCAGGAATTCCACCTCGGCGATATTCATGATCTCACGCCCGCCGATCTTCCGCCCGGCAAGGCGGATTTGGCTTGGGCTTCGTTTCCTTGCCAAGACCTGTCGCTCGCGGGAAATGGCAAAGGTTTGGATGGCGAACGGTCGGGAGCGTTCTGGGGCTTTCATGATGTCATTCATGCGCTAAAAGTGCGTCGCCGCGCGCCCACGCTCCTCGTTCTGGAGAATGTCGGCGGCGCTGTCACATCGAAGGATGGCCGCGACTTCGAGGCGCTGTGCCGCACGCTCAAAAACCTTGGCTATGTTTATGGGGCATTGATACTCGATGCGGTTCATTTCGTTCCGCAATCGCGGCCGCGTCTCTTTATCGTGGCCCTTCGCTCGAATCTCGACCATGCCGCGCGGAGCTTCGTCGACGGTCCATCGCCGCTTTGGACCACGGACGCCTTGAAGCGAAGCTATGGACGGCTCCGGCCCGATTTGCGTCAGGCATGGCGTTGGTGGCGGCTCCCGTCGCCGCCAATACGAAATATCGGGTTGGCGGATTTGATTATCGACAATCCGACGGATGTCGAATGGCATAGCGAGGCTGAAACGCGCCGCCTGCTTTCTCTTATGTCTCCAAGCAATCGGGCGAAGGTCAGGGCGGCGAAGCGGGAAGGCCACAAAATCGTTGGCACTATCTACAAACGCACCCGTCGGGACGAAGACGGAAACAAGGTTCAGCGAGCCGAAGTCAGGTTCGATGATATATCGGGCTGCCTGCGCACACCCGGGGGAGGATCAAGCAGGCAAACAGTTATCGTGGTGGACCGTGAACGCATCAGGACTCGCCTTCTCTCGGCTCGCGAAGCGGCGCGTTTGATGGGCCTGCCGGACACTTACGAACTGCCTCTCCGGTACAACGACGCCTATCACCTGACAGGGGACGGGCTGGCTGTGCCGGTTGTTCGTCATTTAGCAGGTTATTTGCTATCGCCAATTATCGAAACAATCTCACAGATGAAGACTTCACTTATCGCCGCTGAATGATAAATGACCAACAAAAAATAGCACTTGAGGCCTTTGATGCAAAGCACATCGGGCTATCAAAGGGAGCCTTGTCATTTGCTCTGATAATTACCCGAAAACTGAAATCCAAAAAGTTTCCGATTGACGCCGATGATTTCCGCACTGCCCAGGAAGGCCAAGTCGCTGGACTGGGCGGCTCGGCAATTCGAAAAATTCTGGAAAGCCATGGAATTGATCGCATTTTATCGGATGAAGGCGGACGGACCAGCCGCGGCAATATGGGCCGAATGAGAGCTTATGCCGAAACGCTTAATGCTCTGTGGCGGAATAAAATTCTGAACCTTGATGAAGCGGAAAAGTTTTGGATACAGCAAGTTCTCGTTTACTTCGACTCACAACCATTTACTTTCAAACTTGATCCTTCCAAATCGTTGCGTTTCTCAATTCGTCATCTCTTGGCTCAGGCCGTGGAACGGCAACGTGAAATGAAGGGCACGATGTATGCTGGCGCGGTAATGCAACATCTCGTAGGAGCAAAGCTCGATCTGATCGGGGAAGGCAAAATAGAACATCATGGGTTTTCTGTCGCGGACGCGCCATCGAACCGTTCAGTTGATTTTCTGATTGGGGATGTTGCAATTCATGTGACTACTGCACCAACGGATGCGCTTCTTCGCAAGTGCCAAAGCAATTTAGAGAGTGGTCTGCGCCCAATTATTGTTACGACAGAAGATGGTCTTGGTGGCGCCAAAGCGCTTGCTAAGCAGGCGTCCCTTGAAGATCGAATCGATGTCATTGAAATTGAGCAGTTTCTCGCCACCAATCTCTACGAGCATAGTAAATTTGGTCGCGACGCCCGGACGGTGACCGTCCAAGATTTGATTGAACGCTACAATAACATTGTTGCAAAATGCGAACGTGACCCAAGCCTCAGAATTGAATTCGAGCCGTGACTGAAAATTCTGAACGGCGCTCCGCCATCATGCGGGCCGTCAAAAGCCGCAATACTACGCCCGAAATGACCGTTCGCCGTCTCGTTCGATCCATTGCGCCCGGCTACCGGCTGCATCGCCCCGACGTTCCAGGCAGACCCGACATCGTTTATCTTGGCCGAAGGCTGGCGATTTTCGTGCATGGTTGCTTCTGGCATGGGCACCAATGCAAGCGCGGGGCGCGCATGCCCAAGACAAACGTATCCTACTGGTCGGCCAAGATCGCACGCAATCAAGACCGCGACCGGCGGGTGCGACGGCAGCTCAAGAAGGATGGCTGGCGAACTCTCGTCATTTGGGAATGCAAGATCAGGAACAAGGCGGCTGTTCTCCATCGATTAAAGACGTTTCTCAAAACGTGATAAGAGAGGCTGAAATTCACGATACTTCGTTGGCAAAACCACCAGGATCGGCGGGGCGGCCACCGGACGATCGAAGAGTGAATAAAGATGCTCCAACCCACGACTGGCGGATTGAGTTTTACCCTGGCGCTGCCGAACGAGCGGGCGACGCACAAGCTCGCCCTCGATGTCGCGGCTATTCTTGAGCCGGGCGATCTCGTCACGCTCTCCGGCGATCTCGGCGCCGGCAAGACCACCTTCGCCCGCGAACTGATCCGGCTGCTCGCCGGCGACGCCAGGCTCGAAGTGCCGAGCCCAACCTTCACGCTCATCCAGACCTACGAACTGCCGCGCCTGACCATCGTCCACGCCGACCTTTACCGGGTCGCGGGATCGAGCGAACTCGCCGAGCTTGGCTTCGACGATCTGCCGGAAGACGCGGTCGTGCTGCTCGAATGGCCGGACCGCGCCGCCGGATTTTTGCCGCCGGACCGGCTCGATATCTCGCTTACGCTCGCGCCGCAATTCGGCTCGGAATTCCGCCACGCGCGCCTCACCGGCTACGGTTCCTTCGCCGCGCGCACTGAGCGCATGGAGGCGGCGCGCAAATTCCTCGATGAGACGGACTTCGCCGGCGCCGAGCGGGCGCCTCTTGCGGGCGATGCCTCGACGCGCTCCTACGAGCGGCTCACGCTTGCCGGACGCAGCGCCATCCTGATGAACGCGCCGCGCCGGCCCGACGGCCCGCCGGTTCGCGCCGGAAAATCCTACAGCGCGATCGCGCATTTGGCCGAAGACATCAAGCCGTTCGTCGCCATGGCCAAGGCGCTGCGCCAGCGTGGCTTCTCGGCGCCTGAAATCCATGCCGCCGATCTCGATGCGGGCTTTATCATCCTTGAGGACCTCGGCGCCGAGGGCGTTGTCGCCGGCGATCCTCCGGCGCCGGTCGAATCCCGCTACGAGACCGCCGTGAAAGTGCTCGCGGCCCTGCACGGGATGGATTTACCCGCGACTCTTCCCCTGGCGCCGCATGTCGATTACCGGCTGCCGCGCTACGACATGGAGGCGCTGCTGATCGAGGCCGAACTGCTGCTCGACTGGTACGTGCCGCTGCATCGCCCGGCGCTGCCGGAATTCGCGCGCGCGGAATTCGTCAAGCTGTGGCGCGAGGCGCTGCAAACAGCGATCAATCAGCCACCGACCTGGGTGCTGCGCGATTTCCATTCGCCCAATCTGCTGTGGCTTGCCGAGCGCAACGAACTCGCCCGGCTCGGGCTGCTGGATTTCCAGGATGCCGTGCTCGGGCCCGCGGCTTACGATCTCGCTTCGCTTTTGCAGGATGCGCGCATCGACATTTCGGAGAACATGGAGGCTTCGCTTTTCGGCGACTATTTGCGCATGCGCCACGCCACCGACCGCGCCTTCAACGCGACCGGATTCAGCGAAAGCTACGCCATCCTCGCCGCCCAGCGCGCTTCGAAAATTCTCGGCATTTTCGCCCGCCTCGACCGGCGCGACGGCAAGCCGCAATATTTGCAACACATACCGCGCGTATGGGGATATCTCCGCCGCGCGCTGGCCCAGCCGCCGCTGGCGCCATTGCAGACCTGGTACCGGGCGCACATTCCGTCGCCGGAGACCGGCCGCGCGGCAAGATTGGAGAAGGATCGTAATGGCTGACGCTCACGCCGTTCCCCGCCGCGCCATCGTGCTCGCGGCCGGATTGGGCACGCGCATGCGTCCGCTCACGGACACAAGGCCAAAACCGCTTGTCGAAGTCGGCGGCAAGGCGCTGATCGATCACGTACTCGACCGGATCGCCATGGCCGGCATCGAGGAGGCGGTGGTCAATGTCCATCACTTCGCCGGCCAGATCGAGCGTCATCTGGCGGCGCGGCGAAAGCCGAAAATCGTTATTTCCGACGAGCGCGTGGAATTGCTCGGCACCGGCGGCGGCATCGCCAAGGCGCTTCCTCTTCTCGGCAGTGAGCCGTTCTTTCTCACCAATTCCGACAGCATCTGGCTCGACGGCGTCGAGCAAAATCTTGTCCGGCTGGCGGCAACCTTCGATCCCCAACGCATGGATGGGCTTCTGCTGCTCGCGCCGGCGGCGGAAAGCGTCGGATATTCCGGACACGGCGATTTCCGCATGGCGCGGGATGGGCAAATCCATCGCCGCGGCGAGCAGGAAATCGCTCCATTCGTCTATTCGGGCGTGGCCATTCTCTCGCCCGCGTTGTTCGCCGGCGCGCCACAGGGCGCGTTTTCGCTGAACCGCCTGTTCGACCGCGCTATCGCGGCAGGACGCCTTTACGGTCTGCGGCTCGAAGGGCTGTGGATGCATGTCGGCACGCCCGAAGCGATCAAACTCGCCGAAGCTGCAATCGCCGCAAGCACGGTGTAAGTTTGCTCCGTCATGCCGGATGATTTAACCGGAATGACAAGGACCATAATGGCTCACCCGCCCCGCGTTTTCACCATTCCCGCGTCGCAGCCGTTTCTGCCAACGCTGCTGAAAGCGCTGGCGGAGGGCCGGCTGATCCCGGGATTTTCTCCGGGCCATGACCCGCTCGCGCTGTCGCGCGCGACGCTCTATCTGCCGACGCGGCGGGCCTGCCGACTCGCGCGCGAGGCCTTCCTCGACGTGCTGGAAACCGACGCGGCGATGCTGCCGCGCATTCTGGCCATCGGCGATATCGACGAGGACGAAATCGTGTTCGCGGAAGCCGCCACCGGCGCGTCCGCCGCGCCGGCGCTCGACCTGCCGCCCGCGCTCGGCGGATTGAACCGCCGCATGCTGCTCGCGCGGCTCGTCTTGAAGTGGGCGGCCTCGCCGCGGGTGCGGGGCTCGGAAGGCGCGCCGCTCGTCGTCCATAGCCCGGCCGCGGCACTCGCGCTCGCCGACGATCTTGCCCGCCTGATGGACGACATGACGACGCGCGAAGTCGAATGGGGCAAGCTCGACGGGCTCGTGCCGGACAATTTCGACGAATATTGGCAGCGCACGCTGGCATTCCTGAAAATCGCGCGCGACATGTGGCCCGCGATCCTCGCCGAACGCGGCGCGATTGAGCCGGCGAAGCGGCGCGATCTGCTCATCAACGCCGAAGCCGCGCGGCTTGCCGCCGCGAACGACGGGCCGGCCATCGCCGCGGGCTCGACCGGCTCGATGCCCGCGACCGCGAAACTGCTCGCCACCATCGCCGGCCTGCCACATGGCGCGGTCGTGCTGCCGGGCCTCGACACCGATCTTGACGAAGAGGCATGGGCGCTGCTCGGCGAACGCGACGACGGGCGCGCGCCGGCGGCGAGCCATCCGCAATTTTCCATGCATGCGCTGCTCAAACGCATCGGCATTGCGCGCACGGACGTGACGGCGCTCGCCGCGCCGCATGGCCGCGAGGCGCTGGTGTGCGAGGCGATGCGTCCGGCCAGCGCGACCGAGCGCTGGCTGACGCAGCTCAACGATCTCACTTTTACGCAAAAGCGCGATGCCGGCATGATTGGGCTTTCGGTCATCGAGGCGGCAAACGCGGAAGAAGAGGCGCTCGGCATCGCGGCCGCTCTGCGCGAGGCCACCGAGGACAAGGGCAAGACCGCAGCCCTGGTGACGCCCGACCGCGCGCTCGCGCGCCGCGTCATCGCCGCGCTCGGCCGCTGGAATATCGCCGCCGACGATTCCGCCGGCAACGCATTGCCCGACACGGCGGCTGGAGTGTTCGCGCGCCTTGCGGCCGAGGCAAGTCTCGGCGGACTTTCTCCCGTCAACCTGCTCGCGCTCATCAAGCATCCGCTGTTTCGTCTCGGCGCTGACGCAGACGCGCATGCGGCCGCCGCTTCCGCGCTTGAGCGCGCGGTCCTGCGCGGGTCAGCGCCCCGGCCCGGCAGCGCGGCGCTCATGCACGCGCTTGCAAGCTTCCGCGCCGAGCTTGCCAAAATGCGGCGCGGCGAAAAAACCGACCTGCATCCCGCCGAGCCGCGCTGCCGGCTCGATGACGCCGATCTTGCAACCGCCGCCGATTTCGTCACCCGGCTTGCGCAAGCGCTCGCGCCGCTTGAAGGGGCAGATCTACACAAGCCGCATTTCTTCCGGGCGATGGCCGAGAGCCATCGCGCCGTTATCGAAGCGTTGAGCGCCGGCGCCGATGGAACCATCGCGGCGTATGCGGGCGCGGATGGCGAAGCGCTGTCGCTCGCTTTCGACGACATCGTCTCTCAACCGGCGGATTCCGATCTTGCAATCGCCCCCGCCGACTACCCGGAAATGTTCAAGACCGTGATCTCTGGACGCGTCGTTCACGGCCCGGAACTGGCGAGCAGCCGCGTGCGCATCTATGGCCCGCTCGAAGCGCGCCTGACGTCCACCGATCGTGTCGTGCTCGGCTCGCTGGTTGAAGGCGTCTGGCCGCCCGAGGCGAAGACCGATCCGTGGCTCAGCCGGCCGATGCGGCTGTCGCTTGGCCTCGACCTGCCGGAGCGCCGCATCGGGCTTTCCGCCCACGACTTCGCGCAAATGCTCGGCGCGAAGGAAGTCATCCTCACGCGCTCTCTCAAGCTCGCGGGCGCGCCAACGGTCGCCTCGCGCTTCCTGCAGCGGCTCGCCGCGGTCGCGGGCGAACAACGCTGGAGCGAAGCGCGCGCGCGCGGCGAAAATTATCTTGCCTGGACGAAAAGCCTCGATGAGCCCGCGCAGGTCCGGCCCGTCAAGCGGCCGCGCCCCACGCCGCCGCGCGCGGCGAGACCAACCCAGCTTTCGGTCACCGAGATCGAACATTGGCTGCGCGATCCCTACACCATCTACGCCAAGCACATTCTCAAGCTTGATCGCCTCGATCCGGTCGACATGCCGTTGAGCGCGGCCGAGCGCGGCAGCGCGATCCATGGCGCGATCGGCGAGTTCACGCAAAAATTTCCCAAAAATATCCCCGCCGGCGCATTGGCGGAACTGCTACGGATCGGCCGGACGCATTTTGCACCGATCGAGGATTATCCCGAGGCGCGCGCCTTCTGGTGGCCGCGGTATGAGAAAATCGCGCGCTGGTTCGTGGATTGGGAACGCGGGCGGCGCGAACACATCGCCGCGATTCATGCGGAAATCCGCGGGCAGATTTCATTTCAACTGGGCGAGCGCACATTCACGCTGTCCGCGCGCGCCGACCGCATCGAGCGGCTTGCCGACGGACGCTACGCGATCCTCGACTACAAGACCGGCGCGGCGCCGACCGGCAGGCAGGTGCGCGCCGGCATTGCGCCGCAGCTTACTCTTGAAGCCGCGATCCTGCGCGGCGGCGGCTTCGCGGACAAGGGAATTCCCGCTGGCGTTTCGGTCGGCGAACTCGTCTATGTGCACCTCAAGGGCGGCGAGGATGGCGGCGAGGCCAAACCGATCGATTTCGAAGACAAGACCACCGACGGCGCGGCCGATCACGCGCTCGCGCGGCTGAAAAATCTCGCGCTCAAATTCGAGGACGAGGCGACGCCTTATCGCTCGCTCGTGCTGTCGATGTGGAAGACCCGCTATGGCGCCTACGACGATCTCGCCCGCGTCAAGGAATGGTCGTTGACCGGCGGCGCCGACGAAGGGGACGAGGAATGAGCGCGCGCATCATTCCCGACGCCGTGCGGGCGCGGCAGACCGAAGCCTCCGATCCGGCGATTTCGGCCTTCGTCGCGGCCAATGCCGGCTCCGGCAAGACCCATGTGCTGGCGCAGCGCGTGATCCGCCTGCTGCTCGATGGCACGGAGCCCGAGAAAATCCTCTGCATCACCTTCACCAAGGCCGCCGCGGCCAACATGGCGAACCGGGTGTTCGACGAACTGCGCAAATGGATCGCGCTCGATGACGCTTCCCTTGATGAAGCGATGCGCAAGATCGGCGTGAAAGGCATCGACCCGGCGCGACGGGCCCGCGCCCGCCGCCTGTTCGCCGAGGCGCTGGAGACGCCGGGCGGACTTAAAGTCCAGACCATCCATGCTTTCTGCACGCGGCTGCTGCATCAGTTTCCGTTCGAGGCCAATGTCGCGGCGCGCTTTACCGTCATGGACGAGCGCGCGGAAAACGAATTGCTCGACCGGACCAGCCTCGCTGTCCTGCTCGATGCCACGGCTGCGCCTGAAGGCCTATTGGGACGCGCGCTCTCGACCGCCCTTTCCGCCGCCGGCGATACGACGTTCCGTGAAATTGTGCGGGACGCCATTGGCGAGCGTGACAAGCTGAAAGCATGGATCGAGCAGGCGGGAAGCGTCGAGGCGGCATTGCAGCAATTGTCGCGCGCGCTTGGAATATCCGAAACCGACACGGTTGAGCGTGTCGATGAGGACATCGTCAACGGGCCTCTGCTGCCAGCAACAAAATGGTCGGCCATCGCAAAAATGCTCAGACAAGGGTCGAAGAGCGATTGTGAACAGGCTACCCATCTTGAAGCCGGAGCAGTCGCGGCAGGGCCGGCGCGCATCGAGGAATATTTCAAAATCTTTTTCACCGCGAAACTTGAACCACGAAAACGACTCGTGACCAAGGCGATTGAAGAGATCGACCCGGAACTTGCGGCCCGCTTTCTTGCGGAGCAAGAACGCCTCGCCGCCCTGCTCGACCGCCGCCGCGCCGTGCAATGCCGCAACCGCACCGCCGCGCTCGCCGCCATCGCCAGCGAGGTGATCAAGCGTTACCAGGCGGAAAAAGGCCTGCGCGGGCTGCTCGATTATGACGATCTGATCGAAAAAACATTCGCCATGCTCGCCGGCAATACGCCGTCCTGGGTGCATTACAAGCTCGATCTCGGCATCGATCACGTGCTGATCGACGAGGCGCAGGACACGAGCCCGCGGCAGTGGGAGATTGTCTCGCGGCTGGTGTCCGAATTTTCCTCCGGCGCGGGCGCGCGCGCCGACGTCAAGCGCACGATCTTCGCGGTCGGCGACGAGAAGCAGTCGATCTTCTCGTTCCAGGGCGCGGCGCCGCGCGAGTTCGCCCGCATGCATCGCGCCTTTGAGACTGCTTTCAAGGCCGCCGAACGCGAGTGGCGCAATATCACGCTGCAACATTCTTTCCGTTCGGGCGCCAACGTGCTGGACGCGGTCGACACCGTATTCGCGGGCGAAAGAATATTCGTCAGCGTCACCTCGGACGCAGGCGGCATCCCGCCGCACGAGGCATTGCCGGACGCCGCACCCGGCCTTGTGGAAATCTGGGACTCTATCGAGCCGGAAGACAAGCGCGAGATCGAAGCCTGGGACGCGCCGTTCGACGAATTGTCCGAAACCAGCCCGCAGGCGCAACTGGCGCAAAAGATCGCGCGCACCGTGCGCGCATGGACCGCGCGCGGCACGAACGCTGGCGAGGTGCTGGTGCTGGTGCGCCAGCGCGGCCCCCTGTTCGAGGCAATCATCCGCGCGCTCAAACAGGAAGGCGTCGCCGTCGCGGGCGCCGACC
>Ga0315281_10014222_pt1 | contig 10740 bp, 11 predicted proteins | sample YL17G07_0_MG_FD_204540 | JGI IMG/M metagenome (GOLD analysis project Ga0315281, IMG submission 204540) | Sediment microbial communities from Yellowstone Lake, YNP, Wyoming, USA - YL17G07_0 | ecosystem: Environmental > Aquatic > Freshwater > Lake > Sediment | place: USA: Wyoming | collected... | reverse complement strand
GACCATGCGGCAAGCCGGCCAGGGCGCGCTGTACGAGGCCTTTGCACGACTGAAGCGGCAGCTCGAAGCCGAAGGTCTGTTCGACGCCGCTCGCAAGAAACCAATCCCCGCGTACCCGAAACAAATCGGCATCGTCACCTCGCTTGCGGCCGCCGCACTGCGCGATGTGCTGACCACGCTGCGCCGCCGTCATGCAGGAATACCCGTGGTGATCTATCCCTCGCCCGTGCAGGGAGAAGGAGCGGGTGCCCAGTTGGCGGCCGCCATCGCGACTGCAGACCGACGGGCAGAGTGCGACATGCTGATCCTGTGCCGCGGCGGCGGCAGCATCGAAGATCTTTGGGCTTTCAACGACGAAGGTCTGGCGCGAGCGATTGCGCGTTGCCGGATCCCGGTAGTCAGCGGAGTCGGACACGAAACCGATTTCACCATTGCGGATTTCGTCGCCGATGCGCGGGCGCCGACACCGACTGCGGCAGCGGCACTGGCGACCCCCGACCGCGTCGAATTGCTGTCGTCCGTCGGCCGGCATCGTCGCAACCTGGTCGCAAACGCACGGCGCCTTATCTCGGCACGCGCACAGCGTGTCGACCACGCTGCGCTCCGCCTGCAACATCCCGGAGCGCGCGTCTCCGAGCAGTTGCGACTACTCCTGCAACTGCGCCGCCGGATGGCGCTTGCGCTTCCATTGCAGCTGAAGGCGGCGGAACTGCGCGCAGGTAACCTGCGCCGGACGCTATCACGAGCCGCGCCGCGACTGGGGATCCTTGCAGCCGAGACTGCGCGCGCCGGCGTGCGGTTGATGAAGGCGATATTGGGAGGTGTCCAGGCGCGCGATGCAGCGCTCAGGCAGCTGGCATCGGGGCTTCAACACCTCGACCCGAATGCCGTGCTTGCCCGTGGCTATGGCCTTGTGCGCGGCGGTGACGGGAGCCTGGTCACCGACGGGACACGTTTGACGCCCGGCGAACAGGTGTCAATCACCCTGGCGCGTGGCTGGGCGGAAGCCGAGATCACGCGAACGGGCGAGTGATTTGCCGCGCGGTCCACGTGTCACGATGGCTTGGAGGCAGCGCCCGGAACTGCCCCCGTCCTGTCGCGCCAGCGAGACTCAGGATGCGAAATCGAGATGCGACTTGCGTAGACGGACGGTTTGGACCGAAAATCCTCATTTGTAGCCACCGTGAGGACAACCAAATGAAAAACCCGCTCGACTCGCTTTGGGGCACGATCATCTCCGGATTGATTCTGACCCTGATCCTCTACAACATCATCAAGCACGCTTTGGGAGGCTGACATGGAATTCTACCTCCTGGGCCTTGGGCGCTGGCTCCACATAATCGCGGGCGTCATGTGGATCGGCCTGCTCTATTATTTCAACTTCGTTCAAGTGGCGGCGATGAAGAATGCAGGCGCGGACGGCACTGCGGCGGGCATCAGCAAGCATGTGGCGCCGCGCGCGCTGCTGTTCTTCCGCTGGGCGGCAGCCGTGACCTGGATTGCAGGGGCAATGATGCTCGGCGGGCACTTTCTCGACGCCTTCCTGTTTTTCAACAAGGCCTACTTCCCGATCGGGGTCGGCGCCTGGCTGGGCACCATCATGCTGTTCAACGTCTGGGTGCTGATCTGGCCGAACCAGAAGAAGATTCTGGGCCTGGTGCAGGCGAGCGACGACGAGAAGAACAAGGCGCGCAGGACAGCCTTCCTCGCATCGCGCACCAATACGATGCTCTCGATCCCAATGTTGTTTTTCATGGTGGCGAGCGGCGGCATTTTCCGCACGTCGCTGTTCTGACAGGATCACGCGACAAAAAAGGCGCGCCCACGGCGCGCTTTTTTTAGGCACCTGGCGGATTCAGCGCGGCGCAGGCGCCCGCTCGATGCCCTGGATCCGAGTGCCAGGCGTAAGCCCTCGCTTGGCGAACCAGCCCTGGTTCATTTCCAGTGCGAAGCGCGCGGGTCTGCTGGCGCAATGGCTGATCTCGGTTTGCGGCGCCATTTCCGCAATGTTGATGATCGCCCCCTTCTGGTCGAGGAATGCCACGCTCAGCGGTATCAGCGTGTTTTTCATCCACATGCAGTGAGAGAACACGTCATCAAACACGAATAGCATTCCCTGGTTCGTCTCGAGGTGATCACGCTGCATCAGCCCGCGCCCACGTGTCGGGAAAGTATTCGCGACCTCCGCACGGATCAAATGGATCCCCGCATTGAGCTCAAGTTGCGGTGCTTCCGCATCGGCGCCGACCGGAACCAGAGCAACGACCGCAATGGTCACCGCGGAAAAAATGAACTGTCGCGAGATTGGCAGAATTGGCACCGCCAAGCCGGGCGCCGCGAGCGGCAGCGAAAGCCGTAAACGAAAAAAGCAGGGGGGAACCCCTGCCTTTCCAGACAACCAGAGACTCACTTCTTGGCGTCTTTCTTCTCGTCTTTCTTCATGCCGTCTTTCTTCTCGTCTTTCTTCTCGTCTTTCTTCTCGTCTTTCTTCATGCCGTCTTTCTTCTCGTCTTTCTTCATGCCGTCTTTCTTCTCGTCTTTCTTCATGCCGTCTTTCTTCTCGTCCTTCTTCATGCCGTCTTTCTTCTCGTCCTTTTTCTCGACTTTCTTGTCGTCCGTCTTGGCGCCCGCGTGTGCAGCGGCGAAGGCGGAACCGGCGGACAGCGCAAAAATTGCGGCGACGATAACGGATAAAAGTTTGCTCATTTGGCTTCCCCTCGCATAAGTTATTGATTGGTTATGACTGTTGGCCAATCGGACACGCAGTCAATTGCCCATAACGATTCATCTTCGGATTGGTTGACAATTTGTCTGGCACCTGGGGAAGGTCTGCACAAGTCAGACCAATGGATCTGGTCGCGTTTGGGGCATATGCCAAGTTACTGATTGGCATGGTTCCCTGGTCGCTTCGGCTGCGCACGCGACCTGCAACGGGTACTTGTTGAGAGTTTCCCTAGGCGATCGAGGCCGCAAATAGATCGCAGGACGCTGTCTTTTCATATTGAGGAACAATCAGTTACAGCCAGCTGTGCCGCCTCGATCCGCCGGCGCTGCAACCTCGCGCCAGGTGCCAGGCGCCAAGCCTTCGATGGTCCAGCATCCGATTGCCGCCCGTATCAGGCGCAGCGTCGGGTGACCCACGTTCGCCGTCATGCGCCGTACCTGGCGGTTCTTGCCTTCGACAAGTTCGACGCGAAGCCAACTGGTTGGAGAGTTCCTGCGAACGCGGATTGCCGGCTCACGGCGCCACAGGGATTCCGGCTCGCCGATAATTTCGGCTTTGCAGGGGCGGGAATGGAAATCGCCGAGTTCGAGGCCGCGCCGCAGATTCCCTAGCGCCTTGCTGTCCGGTACACCATCGACCTGCACCCAATAGACCTTCGACGCTTTGTGACGGGGGTGGCTCAGCCGCGCCTGCAGCGCGCCATCGTCGGTCAGGACGACCAGGCCTTCGCTGTCCAGGTCGAGCCGCCCTGCCGGGTAGACCCCGGGTACCGGAACCAGGTCCTTGAGACAGGCGCGGCCAGGCTGCGCGCTGAATTGGCACAAGACGCCGTAAGGCTTGTTGACGAGGATCACACGCGCCATGGATGAACCTGTGGGTAGAATACGGGACACCGTCCCGGGGTTTCGCGTATCATATATAAGATATAAGACTTGGACCGGCTGCACCACCAAGTACCGTCGCGCCACCGGCATTCGAACGCCGCAGGTCCCCGCGCCGGGCGCTAAACCAACCACCAATCCGTCATCAGGAGCCCGCAGTGAGCAAGATAAAAGTGAAAAATCCGGTCGTCGAAATGGACGGCGACGAAATGACGCGGATCATCTGGCAAAGAATTCGCGAAAAACTGGTCCTTCCGTACCTCGACATCGACCTCAAGTATTTCGATCTCGGGATAGAACACCGGGATGCGACCGACGACAAAGTCACGTTTGATTCGGCCAACGCAACCTTGCAGTACGGCGTCGCGGTCAAGTGTGCGACGATCACCGCTGACGAAGCGCGGGTCAAGGAATTCAACCTGAAACGCATGTATCCGTCGCCAAATGGCACGATCCGCAACATTCTCAACGGCACCATTTTCCGCGAGCCTATCATTTGCAGGAACGTGCCGCGCCTGATTCCACACTGGAACCTGCCGGTGGTGGTCGCACGCCACGGCTTCGGCGACCAGTACAAGGCGTCGGAGATCATGTTTCCCGGCGCAGGGACGGTAAAGCTCACCTACACGCCGTCGGACGGTGGCCCATCGATCGAGAGGGAAGTGTTCAAGGCCCCGAGTGCCGGCGTCACGATGGCGATGTATAACCTCGATGACTCGATCCGGGGATTTGCGCGCGCCTGCTTCAACTACGGCCTGCAACGCAAGTTCGCGGTGTACCTGTCGACCAAGAACACGATTCTCAAGGTCTATGACGGCCGCTTCAAGAATCTGTTCCAGGAAGTGTTCGACGCCGACTTTGCAAAACCCTTCGCCGATGCCAAACTTGCATACGAGCACCGGTTGATCGACGACATGGTGGCGGCCAATCTCAAGTGGAACGGCGGCTACCTGTGGGCATGCAAGAATTATGACGGCGACGTGCAGTCCGACACCGTTGCACAGGGTTACGGTTCGCTTGGCCTGATGACCTCAGTGTTGCTGTTGCCGGACGGCAAGACCGTTGAATCGGAAGCGGCGCACGGCACCGTGACCCGCCACTACCGGATGCATCAGCAGGGGAAACCGACCTCGACCAACCCGATCGCCTCCATTTTCGCCTGGACCCGCGGACTGCAGCACCGCGGCCGCATGGACGGCACGCCCGATGTCGTGAATTTCGCGCTGACGCTGGAGAAGGTCTGCGTCGACATGGTCGAAGCGGGTCACATGACCAAGGATCTTGCAATCCAGATCAGCGCCACACAGAAATTCGAGACGACGGATCAGTTCCTCGACACGATCGATGCGGAACTGAAGCGCCGCATGCAGTAGGCGCGATCGCGATGGAGGCAAAAAGGGCTCCCGTGGGAGCCCTTTTTCATCGCCCCTTTGGATTGCGGACGCGCAGGCGATCCGCCAAATGAAAAACCCGCGTCGCGATGCCGCGAGGCGGGCTTGAATGAATTTTGTTCCGCGTCGTCCTGACCTTGCGTCAGGCGGCGGTCACGCTTTAGACTGCCTGAATGTTTGAAGCCTGTTTGCCTTTCGGCCCCTGCGTGACCTCAAAGCTGACCTTCTGCTTCTCCTTGAGGGTCTTGAACCCCGGCATGTTGATCGCTGAGAAATGCGCAAACAAATCCTCGCCGCCATCATCCGGTGTAATGAAACCGAAACCCTTCGAATCATTGAACCATTTTACTGTGCCAGTTGCCATAAACGTTCCTTGAAGAATTAATCAAACCGGGCCGAGACCCAAGCCATGTTCGAACTGCAAGACCAATTACGGCATCCGCGGGAACGGAGATAAAGGACCTGAATCCAAACACAAGGCGGTTTTTACCCTAGTTTTCGATAACATTCAAGCATTTTTTGCCGCTCCGCTTGCTGCGCTACAACAAGGTTCCGGCGCTGTTGCGGGGCCGGTTTCGCAAGGTTCCGCGGTCGATGCTTTTCCGCTGCACGCCACGCCGGCGCGTGCTGCCGTCGGGAACTCACTGCTCCGGTGAACCACACCGGTGCATCGCGATACGCTTGCGGCGGAACAGGTGGACGGAACTGCGCCGCGCGCAGGCAACCGAACGTCCGACATCAAAAGTGGGTTATCGATCCAGTGGGTTATCGATCCATGGCGGGAATTGGATGCGATACCACGGCCAATTTTCCCACTTGCAGATTCGTCATTTGGCGTTAGAATGAATTCATGGCAACGAGGAATCAGGATGGCACCCTGCTCGAAGTCAAGCGGACCAAGGCGAAGGCGCCGCCGCTTTACAAGGTGATGCTCCTGAACGACGATTACACGCCGATGGACTTTGTGGTTGCAGTGTTGCAGAAGTTCTTCGGGATTGACCGGGAAACGGCGACGCAAATCATGCTCAAGGTTCATCGCGAAGGCGTCGGCGTTTGCGGAGTTTTTCCGCGGGACGTCGCGCAGACCAAGGTCGAACAGGTTTCGGCGTTCGCGCGCCAGCATCAGCATCCGCTGCAATGCGTGATGGAGGAGAACTAGATGATCTCGCAGGAACTTGAAGTCAGTCTGCACATGGCCTTTGTCGAGGCAAGGCAGAAGCGTCACGAGTTCATTACGGTCGAGCACCTGCTGCTCGCGCTGGTCGACAATCCAACTGCGGTGGAAGTGTTGCGCGCCTGTGCCGTCAGCATCGAGGAACTGCGCAAGAGCCTGAGCGGGTTCGTGACCGAGCACACGCCCACGGTCGCCGGAACCGAGGAAATCGACACCCAGCCAACGTTGGGCTTTCAGCGGGTGATCCAGCGCGCGATCCTGCACGTGCAGTCTTCCGGCAAGAAGGAAGTCACCGGCGCCAACGTGCTGGTCGCGATATTCGGCGAAAAGGACTCCCACGCGGTGTATTTCCTCCACCAGCAGGGAACGACCCGCCTCGATGTGGTCAATTTCATTTCGCATGGCATCGCCAAATCGCCCCATGGGGCGCCGCAGAAGGGCGAAGCCGAGCAACACGGCGATGAGCAGGATTCGCAACCCGGAGGCGGGGCGCTCGAGGCCTACACGCTGAATCTCAACGCGCAGGCGCTGGTGGGCAAGATCGATCCGTTGATCGGGCGCGACCGCGAACTCGAGCGGGTGATCCAGACCCTGTGCCGGCGGCGCAAGAATAATCCCCTGCTGGTCGGCGAGGCCGGCGTCGGCAAGACGGCGATCGCCGAAGGCCTGGCGCGGCGCATCGTCGAAGGCGACGTGCCCGAGATCCTGCGCGAATGCCAGGTTTACGCGCTCGACATGGGTGCCCTGCTTGCGGGGACCAAGTACCGCGGCGACTTTGAGCAGCGCCTGAAAGCCGTGCTGAAACAGTTGTTCGAGAATCCCAACGCAATCCTGTTCATCGACGAAATCCACACCCTGATCGGCGCCGGAGCCGCATCGGGAGGTACGCTTGACGCTTCCAACCTGCTCAAGCCCGCGCTTTCCACCGGGCAACTCAAGTGCATAGGCGCAACGACCTACAACGAATACCGCGGCATCTTCGAGAAAGACCACGCCCTGTCCCGCCGCTTTCAGAAAATCGATGTGGTCGAGCCATCGATCGAGGAGACGGTCGCCATTCTCCGCGGCCTGAAGTCGCGTTTCGAGGCGCACCACGGCATCAAGTACACCGTTGGCGCGCTTGAATCCGCCGCCGAACTGTCGGCTCGCTACATCAACGACCGCCACCTGCCGGACAAGGCGATCGACGTCATCGACGAAGCCGGCGCCGCGCAGCGCATCCAACCGAAATCGAAGCAGAAGAAGGTCATCAACAAATCCGAGATCGAAGACATCATCGCCAAGATAGCGCGCATACCGCTCACGCAGATTTCGAATGACGATCGCAGCTCACTGAAGAATCTGGACCGCGATCTGAAGAGCGTGGTGTTCGGGCAGGATCCGGCAATCGACGCGATCGCCTCGGCAATCAAGATGGCGCGCAGCGGGCTCGGCAACCCGCTGAAACCGATAGGCTCCTTCCTGTTCTCCGGGCCGACCGGCGTCGGCAAGACCGAGGTCGCACGCCAGCTCGCCTATTGCATGGGCATCGAACTCATCCGCTTCGACATGTCGGAGTACATGGAGCGCCACGCGGTGTCACGCCTGATCGGCGCGCCGCCGGGATACGTGGGCTTCGACCAGGGCGGGCTGCTGACCGAGGCGATCTCCAAGAAACCTTATTCGGTCCTGCTGCTCGACGAGATCGAGAAGGCGCATCCGGACATCTTCAATATCCTGTTGCAGGTAATGGACCACGGCACCCTCACCGACAACAATGGACGCAAGGCGGACTTCCGCAATGTGCTCATCATCATGACCACCAACGCGGGTGCCGAGTCGCTCAACAAGACCTCGATCGGCTTTTCGACCAACCAGACCGCCGGCGACGAAATGGCCGACATCAAGCGGATGTTTACACCGGAATTCCGCAATCGCATCGACGCCATGATCTCGTTCAACTCTCTCGACCACGAGGTGATCCTGCGCGTCGTCGACAAATTCCTGATGCAGCTCGAGGAACAACTGCACGAGAAAAAGGTCGATGCGGTGTTTACCGATGCGCTGAAGGCCTATCTGGCAAAGAAGGGTTTCGATCCGCTGATGGGCGCGCGGCCGATGGCAAGGCTGATCCAGGACACGATCCGCCGCGCGCTCGCCGACGAGTTGCTGTTCGGCCGGCTCGCGGGAGGCGGCAAGGTGACCGTCGACATCGACGCCGACGAAAAGGTCAGCCTCGCATTCGCAGCGGACGCGGCGCGGCCGGCGAAGCCCGCATCGGCGCCGGTCGCCTGATCACCCCAGTCCGCGTTCCGTTCCCGGCTCGGCGAACACGCAGCGGCGCACCCGGTTCGGCGCGCCCGGCGCGTGCCGCGCTCAATCGGGCAGCTGGCTGACGAAACGGACTGTCGCCTCCAGGGTCCGTTCAAATCGCTCCCGGTGCGCGGCGTGCCCGCAACGTGCGAGCTTCAACAATGTCACCTCGCCAGACACCTTGCTGGCCACTGCGTCGACCTGCGCCACCGTTCCATATCCATCGTCTTCGCCGTGGATCGCAAGCACCGGGCAACGGATCCCGCCAAGGCAACCCTCGATATTCCATGCCCGGAAATCCGGGTGCAGCCAGATATCGTTCCAGGCCCAAAATGCGCCATCGACGTCTGCATGATGCCGTGCCAGCTTTTCCCGGAGCCCCGACTCGATGTATGCCCGGCGTGCCGCTTCAATCCCTTCGATCGAACGATCCTCGACAAACACATGCGGCGCCTCGACGATCAACCCGCGAGCAGGATATCCGTGTCCTGCGTAGATAATCGCGATGGATGCCCCGTCACTTTGGCCAAACAGCACGGGACGCTCGATGCCGAGTTGAACCAGCAGCCCGGGCAACACCTCAAGCGCCTCGAGATGCATGAAATCCGGCTCCCGCGCCGCGGCAAGCGCATCAGACTGGCCGTGCCCGCGGCGCGCATAGATCAGGGCGCCGCACCCGGTCGCCTGCGCAACACGGCGCGGGAAGTCGCGCCACTGGCCCGGCGAACCCAGCCCTTCGTGGAGGAATACGATGGTCGCCGCCTCGTTCCGCAAGGGCGGAATGGTCTCGATCTCCAGGCGCACGCCGCCGACCGTCTCGTAAGCCATCAGATGCCCAGGTGCCGTGCAAGCAGGTCCGGCTGATCGCGCAGCGCGCGACTCGATCCGTCGAACACCACGCTTCCCTTGACGAGTATCACATTCCGGTCGGCGACTGCCATCACCGCGATGTGATTCTTGTCGACGATCACGGTGGCGATGCCGGTCCTGCGAATGTGCCGGATGATGCTCCAGATTTCGCGGGACACCAGCGGTGCCAGCCCCTCCGTTGCCTCGTCAAGTATCAGGACGTCCGGGTTGGTCATCAGCGCGCGGCCGATGGTGAGCATCTGCTGCTCGCCGCCGGAAAGCTGGGCGCCGCCGTGCTGCAGGCGCTCGCCAAGCCGTGGAAAAGCGTCGAGCACCTGCTCCAGCGTCCAATCGCGCCGCCCGCCGGCACCGGCACGGGACGCCATCACCAGGTTTTCCTGCACACTGAGATTCGGAAAAATGCCACGCCTTTCCGGGACATATGCGATCCCCGCCCGCGCAATGGCATCCGGTTCGGCGTGTGTCATGTCCACCGCGCGTACATGCACGGTGCCGCGCTGCGGGCGCGTCAGCCCCAGCAGCGAGCGGATCAAGGTCGTCTTGCCCATGCCGTTGCGGCCCATCAGGCCGACGGTCTCGCCGGGCGCAATCGAAAAATCCACGCCGTGCAGCACGTGGCTTGCGCCGTAATAGGTGTGGAGGCCCGAGGCCGCGATGATCGCCGCCTGCACTGCCGTCGGCGCAGCCGTTGGACCAATATCAGCCATGGATCTCCCCGCCGCCGAGGTAGGCTTCCTGGACCGCGGTGCTGGCACGGATCTGCTGCGGCGTACCCGACTCCAGCACGCAGCCGTTGACCATCACCGTCAGGATGTCCGCCAGCGCGAACACGGCATCCATGTCGTGTTCGACCAGCAGGATCGCGTGATCGGCGCGCAATGCCCCCAGCAACCCGACCATCCGCGCCGACTCCTCCGCCCCCATCCCCGCCAGCGGCTCGTCGAGCAGCAGCACTTCGGGCGAGGTGGCGAGCGACATCGCAATCTCCAGCTGGCGCTGCTCGCCGTGGCTCAGTGCCAGCGCCTGGACTTCGGCGCGGCCGTCGAGCTCCGCAAGGCGCAGCGCGCGGGTCGCCTCAGTGTTGATTTCGCCGAACGAATGCGCATCGCGGAACAGGGAGAACGCGTGCGGCCTGCGCGACTGTGCGGCGAGCCGGCAATTCTCGAATGCGGAAAACTGCGGAAATATATTGGTCTTCTGGTAACTGCGGCCAACCCCCAGGCGTGAAATCCGGTGTGCGGCCAGTCCGGCAATATCGGTGCCCCGCAACCGGATGCTGCCGCTGCTCGGCACCAGATCGCCGGAGAGCATGTTGATCAACGTCGACTTGCCGGCGCCATTCGGCCCGATGACGGCGTGAATGCGCCCGCGCAGCAAGGTCAGAGACACGCCGCTCACCGCGGCGAG
>Ga0315281_10014221_pt1 | contig 10740 bp, 7 predicted proteins | sample YL17G07_0_MG_FD_204540 | JGI IMG/M metagenome (GOLD analysis project Ga0315281, IMG submission 204540) | Sediment microbial communities from Yellowstone Lake, YNP, Wyoming, USA - YL17G07_0 | ecosystem: Environmental > Aquatic > Freshwater > Lake > Sediment | place: USA: Wyoming | collected... | reverse complement strand
CGCGACTTCAGGGAGGTCAACGAAGGTTATACCGGGGTCCACGCTGCGTTCGAGGCCGAGCGCTGCCTGCGCTGCCAGGAACCGATATGCGTCGACGGCTGCCCGGTCCAGATTCCCATCCCGGATTTCATTCACGCGGTGGCGAACGGCGATATGGCGGGGGCCGCAAAGATTCTGCGCTCGGCGAACCCGCTGCCGGCGATTTGCGGGCGCGTCTGCCCGCAGGAGTCCCAGTGCGAGGCCGAATGCAGCATGACCAACCACTTCGACCCGGTGGCGATCGGCCACCTCGAGCGCTACGTGGCCGACTGGGAGCGCACGCAGCCGCCCTCGGTCGAAGCGAAAATCACGCGCAAGGAAAAAATCGCCGTCATCGGCGCGGGCCCTTCGGGCCTGGTCTGCGCGGGCGAACTCGCGCGACTCGGATACGCGGTCACCGTCTACGAGGCGCTCCACGCGCCCGGCGGCGTGCTGCGCTATGGCATTCCGGAGTTCCGGCTGCCCAAGGCTGTTCTCGACTGGGAAATCGGCCTGCTCAAGGCGATGGGCGTGGAGATTGTCTGCAACGTCATCATCGGCAGGACGCTTTCGCTGGATGAGCTCTTCGGCCGGATGGGCTACGCGGCTGTGTTCATCGGCACCGGCGCTGGGCTGCCGCAGTTCCTGGGCATTCCGGGGGAGAACCTGAACGGCGTGATGTCGGCGAACGAGTTTCTAACCCGGATCAATCTGATGCGTGGCTACGAGTTTCCCGATGCCGACACGCCGGTGCGCGTGGGCAAGCGCGTGGCGGTAATCGGCGCAGGGAACACGGCGATGGATGCGGTGCGCACGTCGCTGCGCATGCGGGCCGAGGAGGCGATGATCGTCTATCGACGCAGCGAAAAGGAGATGGGCGCGCGCCTCGAGGAGTACCACCATGCGATCGAAGAGGGCGTGAAGTTCCACTGGCTCACCAACCCGCTTGAGATCCTGGGCAATTCCGAGGGCTGGGCCACGGGCCTGAAGTGCCAGAAGATGGCACTTGGCGAGCGCGACGCCTCGGGGCGGGCGCGTCCGGTCCCGATTCCGGGATCGGAGTTCGAGATCCCCCTGGATAATGTGATCCTGGCGATCGGCACGACCCCGAACCCTCTGCTGACCCGCACCACGCCGGGTCTGCTCACCAACAAGAAGGGTTGCCTGGTCGCAGATGAAACGACGGGGCTCACCTCCAGGGCGCTTGTATTTGCCGGTGGCGACGCGGTCACCGGCGCGGCGACCGTGATTCTCGCGGCGGGCGCCGGCAAGCGCGCAGCGCTCGCCATGCACGAGGCTCTCGCGCCCCGCAATGACTGAGGCTGAACTCGATCTCTCGCTGCGTCCCATCCGCATCCCATCCATAGGTGAACTGCATTCGAAATATTTCGCCGGATCCGACTTGACCCAGGTCAATATTTCCGGGATTAGTTGCTGACAACGTGCCTGATTCGGCACAAATTGGACGACAGCAGGTACCAAGAAAATCGACCGGCACGCTGGTGCAACACGCCATGATGTCGCGGGATGACGTCGACCGGCGGTATTGGGACAACTACGGTTGAAGGAGATGAGATGAAAACGACTGCTTCGCGCGCTGGAGTTTTCCTTCTGTCTTGTGCGGCGCTGTACGGCGTTGCGGCGGGGCCGTCGATGGCCCAGCAGTCTTGGCAGCCGAGCAGGACGGTCGAGTTTATCGTTCCGGCCGGGACCGGCGGGGGCGCCGACCAGATGGCGCGTGCCGTCCAGGGCATCGTCGCCAAGCACAATCTGATGAAGCAATCGATGGTGGTCGTCAATAAGGCGGGCGGCGCCGGCTCTGAGGGTTTCCTGGACGTCAAGAATTCCAAGGGCGAACCGCACAAGATCATTATCACGCTTTCGAACTTGTTCACCACGCCGCTTGCGACCAATACGCCGTTCAACTGGCGCGACCTCACCCCGGTGCAAATGCTGGCCCTCGACCAGTTCGTACTCTGGGTCAACGCAGACGCTCCGTACAAGAGCGCCAAGGAGTACATCGAGGCGGTGAAAAAGGCCGGTCCGAACAAGTTCAAGATGGCGGGTACCGGTGCCAAGCAGGAGGATCAGATCATCACTGCAGCGATCGAACAAAATACGGGAACCAAATTCATCTACATCCCGTTCAAGGGCGGCGGCGACGTGGCGGTACAGCTGGTGGGCAAGCACGTGGATTCGACGGTGAACAACCCGATCGAGGCGGTGGCGCACTGGCGCGGGGGCAAGCTGCGGGCGCTTTGCGTGTTCGATCCCAAGCGCATGCCGTACAAGACCAAGGTCACCGACAAGCTGGCCTGGGGCGACATTCCGACGTGCAAGGAAGGCGGGCTGGACGTCGACTACCTGATGCTGCGCGGCATTTTCATGCCGGCGGAAGTTAAACAGGAGCATGTCGACTTCTATATCGACCTGTTCAAGAAGGTCCGCGCGGCACCGGAATGGAAGGACCTGATGGAGCGCGGCGCGTTCAACCAGACCGCGCTCACCGGCAAGGAGTACGCAGACTGGGTGGCGCGCGAGGAAGCGCGGCACGTGTCGCTCATGAAGGCCGCGGGGTTCATCGCGAAGTAAGCCGGAACTGCAACGCGCGCGGCAGGGCGTCGGCCCTGCGGCGCGTTTTTATTGAAGGCCGGGGAGGGGAGACATTGTCCGGGGAGTCGGGCGGCCGCGCCGCGTTTAGCCAGAAGACCGCGGAGATCGTCGTTGCCGCGGGCTTCCTGCTGCTTGGCGCCATCGTCATTTTCGACAGCGTGCGGCTCGGCATCGGTTGGGGCGAGGACGGCCCGCAGGCGGGCTATTTTCCGTTCTACGTCGCGCTGATCATCTGCGTCTCTTCGCTGATCAACCTCGCGCGCGCGCTGACGGCCCGGCCGGCGAAGCACAAGGCCTTTGTCGAGATCGGGCAGCTCAAACTGGTGCTGGCCGTGCTGGTGCCGACCGCGATCTACACTGCCTTGATCGGCTGGCTCGGCATCTACGTCGCGTCGATCGTGTTCGTCGCCTTTTTCATGCGCTGGCTGGGCAAGTACCCGTGGTGGAAAGTGCTTGCGGTATCAGTCGGCAACAGCGTGGTGTTTTTCCTGATCTTCGAGATCTGGTTCAGTATTCCGCTGCCCAAGGGCCCGATTGAAGCATTGCTCGGATTGAACTAGGACGATGGACGAGATCCAGTCTCTGATACAGGGTTTCGTGATCGCCCTGAGTTACAAGAACCTCGCCCTGATGTTCGTCGGCGTGATCCTCGGGGTGATCATCGGCGTGCTGCCGGGCCTGGGCGGGGCGAATGGAGTGGCGATCCTTCTTCCGCTCACCTTCGCCATGGCCCAGACCCCGGGCGGCACCACCTCGGCGATCATTCTGCTCTCATGCATCTACTGGGGCGCGCTTTTCGGCGGCGCCATCACGAGCATCCTGTTCAACATCCCCGGGGAGCCGTGGTCGGTCGCCACGACCTTTGACGGCTATCCGCTGGCGCAGCAGGGGCGTGCGGGCGAGGCGCTCACCGCCTCATTTACCTCGTCGTTCGTCGGCGCGCTGGTGGCGGTGATCGTGATCACCTTCCTGTCGCCGATCGTGGCCCGGTTTGCGCTCGAGTTCGGGCCACCGGAGTTTTTCGCGGTGTACCTGCTTACGTTCTGCGCTTTCGTTAGCACGAGCAAGGAGCCGGTGTTCAAGACCCTCGCGTCGATGATGCTGGGTTTCGCGCTGGCAGCGGTGGGCTCCGACCCCGTGACCGGGACGTTACGGCTGACCTTCGGTTCGACGCACATGCTCGCCGGGTTCGACTTCCTCATCGCGGTGATCGGGTTGTTCGGCATCGGCGAAATCCTGCTGACATTGGAGGAGGGGCTCGCCTTCAAGGGCGCGTCCGCGAAGATCAACTTCCGGGTGGTTGTCCAGACCTGGAAGCAGCTGCCGAAGTACTGGAAGACCTCGATACGTTCCGCTGCGGTCGGCTGTTTCATGGGTATCGTCCCGGGCGGCGCGACGCCCGCATCCTTCATGAGCTACGGCGTGGCGCGGCGTTTCTCAAGGGATGGCGAGAAGTTCGGCACCGGGCAGGTGGAGGGTGTGGTGGCGCCTGAAACCGCGGCCCACGCCGCCGGCACTGCGGCGCTATTGCCGATGCTGACACTCGGCGTGCCCGGCTCGCCGACCGCCGCGGTGCTGCTCGGCGGGCTGCTGATCTGGGGCCTGCAGCCCGGACCGCTGCTGTTCGTCGAGCAGAAGGACTTCGTCTGGGGCCTGATCGCGAGCATGTATCTGGGCAACATCGCGGGACTGATCGTGGTGTTGACCTGCGTGCCGCTTTTCGCCGCGATCCTGCGGATCCCGTTCTCGGTGATCGCTCCCATCATCATGGTGATCTGCGCGATCGGCGCCTATACCGTGCACAACGCGATCTTCGATGTCTGGATGATGGTGGTGTTCGGCATCGCCGGATACATGTTCAAGAAGCTCTCCTACCCGCTTGCGCCCATGGTGCTCGCGATCGTGCTCGGCGACCGCGCCGAGTCCTCGTTCCGGCAGGCAATGCTGGTGTCGCAGGGCGATATGACCATCTTTTTCTCGAATGCGCTGGTAGGGTCCATGACGGGGCTCGCCCTGTTTCTGCTCTTCTGGCCCCTGATGTCCCTCGGAATCGCCAGGCTGCGCGGCAGGCCCTGACCTAGGGCGCGTCACCGAGCTTTTTCTTGAGGCGGGATAGCGTCTCCGGGGTCAGATTCAGGAAGGCAGCCAACTCCTTTTTCGGAAGGCGGCCGAAAAGGTCCTGATGCTTGCGGATGAATCGGGCAAGCCTTCCCGGCGCGTCGAGCAGGTGCAGCGTGATCGTGTGCGCCATCACCTCGGACATCAGCCGCATCACCTCGTACTCAAAGCGCAGCTTGACCTGGTCGTGGCGGTCGAGGAACTCGACCCAGTGCGGCATCGAGAGCCTGGCGACGCGCGCGTGCGTGACGGCGACGATGCTGTAGGGGATAGGCGTCTTCATGCGCCAGGCCGCGTAGGAGGTGTCCATGTCAGTCTCCGCGGCGAACCGCAATATCATCTCCTTGCCCTGATGGTTGCTCACTACGCGCTTCAGGATCCCGTCGAGGATGAAGAACTGCTCCATCCCGGTGGCGCCCTGGCGCACCAGCGGCTCGCCCTTCTTGAACTCGGTGATCTCGAGTTCGTGCTCGAGTTCTTCGAAAGCGCTGGCCGGCATCTCGCGCAGGATGAGGTTCTGCTTGAGTTGCAATCGGATCGTGTTGCGCTGCGGGTGAGTGGCGATGGTAGCCATGACCAGAGTGCATAGTTAGCTCGAATTATTGACCTCAGTCAAGGCCTTATCCAGGGGGGCTTCCTAGACTTAACCGCCTTGAATCCAGTAGGGCAAATTGAGGAAATTCCGCTACCTTCCACGGTAGTATCCATAGCAAAATCACTCGTTCAATTGACGGCGAGAACGCGAGGCATCTCAGCATGACAACCAATGCACAATCACAAGAAGTGACCGACGGCTTTCACCTGGTCATCGATGCCCTCAAACTCAACGGCATCGACACGATCTTCGGTCTGCCCGGTATCCCGATCACCGACCTCACCCGCATGGCACAGGCCGCACGCATGCGCGTGATTTCGTTCCGCCATGAGCAGAACGCCGGCAACGCCGCCGCCATCGCCGGCTTCATGACGCAAAAGCCGGGTATCTGCCTGACGGTGTCCGCCCCCGGCTTCCTCAACGGCCTCACGGCACTGGCCAACGCCACCTCCAATTGCTTCCCGATGATCCTCATCAGCGGCTCCAGCGAGCGCGAGATCGTCGACCTGCAGCAGGGTGACTACGAAGAGATGGACCAGCTAGCGATCGCCAAGCCCCTTTGCAAGGCGGCCTTCCGCGTGCTGCACGCCGAGGACATCGGTGTGGGCATCGCGCGCGCCATCCGCGCCGCGCTCTCCGGCCGTCCCGGCGGCGTGTACCTGGACCTGCCGGCCAAGCTGTTCGCCCAGACCATGGATGCCGAGGCCGGCAAGAAGTCCCTCATCAAGGTCGTCGATCCGGCGCCGAAGCAGATCCCCGGCGCCGACGCCGTCAAGCGCGCCGTCGACCTGCTCAAGGGCGCAAAGAAGCCGCTGATCGTGCTGGGCAAGGGCGCCGCGTATGCGCAGGCCGATGCCGAGATCCGCTCTTTCATCGAGAAGACCGGCATCCCCTATCTGCCTATGTCCATGGCCAAGGGCCTGCTGCCGGACACGCACGAGCAGTCCGCTTCCGCTGCCCGCTCCTACGTGCTGGCCGAGGCTGACGTGGTGATGCTGGTCGGCGCCCGCCTGAACTGGCTGCTCTCGCACGGCAAGGGCAAGACCTGGGGCGGCAAGGACCACAAGGACTGGGGCGGCCAGAGGTTCATCCAGATCGACATTTCGCCGCAGGAGATGGACAGCAACGTGCGCATCGACGCCCCGCTGGTCGGCGACATCGGTTCCTGCGTGTCAGCGCTGCTCGCCGCGATTGATTCCACTGCGGGCTCCAAGCGGGCCAATCCGCCGGCTGACTGGCTGGGCGCCATCGCCGAGCGCAAGAACAAGAACCTCGCCAAGATGGCCGAGACCCTGACCCGCGATCCGACGCCGATGAATTTTCACAGCGCGCTGAACGTGGTGCGCGACATCATCAAGGCCAACCCGGACGCCATCCTGGTCAACGAAGGCGCCAACGCGCTGGACTTCACCCGCAGCATGGTCGACATGTACAAGCCGCGCAAGCGCCTGGACGTCGGCACATGGGGCATCATGGGTATCGGCATGGGCTTTTCGATCGCGGCCGCGGTGGTCAGCGGCCAGCCGGTGATCGCGATTGAGGGCGACAGCGCCTTCGGCTTCTCGGGCATGGAAGTCGAGACCATCTGCCGCTACAACCTGCCGGTCTGCGTGGTGGTCTTCAACAACAACGGCGTCTACGGCGGCACCGACGTCAATCCGACCGGCGGCCCCGATGTGGCACCCACCGTGTTCGTCAAGGGTGCGCGCTATGACAAGCTGATGGAGGCCTTCGGTGGCGTGGGCGTGCACGCCACGACTCCGGCCGAGTTGCGCAAGGCAATGGAAGAAGCCATCCGCTCGCGCAAGCCCACGCTCATCAATGCCGTCATCGATGAAACCGCCGGCACCGAAAGCGGTCGCATCACGAGACTGAATCCGCAAATCGCAAGAAAGGAATAAGTCGAACAGTTGAGCGAGGGCAGGTAGCCTTTCATCTGCCGCAGAATTTTTGGAGATCAGAATGGAAGCTTTAAAAGACGTACGCATCCTCGACATGACCCACGTGCAGGCGGGACCCACCTGCTCGCAGCTGCTCGCGTGGCTGGGCGCGGACGTGATCAAGTTCGAGCCGCCGCAGGGTGACGCTACGCGCGGCCAGCTGCGCGACGTTCCCAACGCCGACAGCCTGTATTTCACCATGCTCAACTGCAACAAGCGGTCGATCACGGTGAACATGAAATCGGCAGAAGGCAAGACGGTGTTCGTCGACCTGCTCAAGACATGCGACATCGTCATGGAGAACTTCGGACCCGGCGTGCTCGATCGCCTGGGTTTCACGTGGGAAAAGATCCACGAGATCAATCCGCGCATCGTGATGGGGTCCATCAAGGGCTTCGGTTCTTCAGGACCCTATGCCGATTTCAAGGCATATGAAAACGTGGCGCAGGCAATGGGCGGCGCGATGAGCACGACCGGCGTTCCCAACGGCCGTCCCTTTGTGACCGGCGCGCAAATCGGCGACTCGGGAACGGGGCTGCACCTTGGGATCGGCCTTCTGGCGGCCTTGCGCCAGCGCGACAAGACCGGACAGGGCCAATACGTAGAAGTGGCGATGATGGACGGCATCATGAACCTGTGCCGGGTCAAGTGGCGCGATCACCAGCGCCTTACCCGGGGGTCGCTGCCGGAATATTCGGCGGCCACGCATCAGGGCATGGGGGCGGTGCCGCGCGCCGGCAATGACTCCGGTGGCGGCCAGCTGGGCAATGCCATTCGCTGCAACCCGGGGGGTACGAACGACTTCATCTACATTGTCGTCCAGGAGGCCGTGTGGGACGCGCTCGCGCGGCGCATCGGCCCGGAACTCGGCATGCCCGACCTGGCGACCGATCCGAAGTTCGCCGCCATCGGTGAGCGCCGCAGGCACCAGAATGACATGTGGGAGATCATTGGCGAGTTCGCGCTGAAGCACACCAAGCGCGAGATCATGGGCATACTCAACCAGATCAACGTGCCCTGCGGCCCCATCATGTCCACGGAAGACATCGCCAACGACGAGCACGTCAAACTGCGCGAGATGTACGTCGAGCTTGACCATCCCCAGCGCGGCAAGTGGTTCAACATCGGCATGCCGATCAAGCTTTCGGCATCGCCGGCCAGGATCGAACGCTCGCCCCTGCTCGGTGAGCACACGGACGAAGTTCTCAGGCAGGTGCTGGGCTACGATCAGGCTAGGGTCGCGGCCCTCAAGCAGGCGGGCGCATTCAGCGCGCCGCCAAAGAAGCCGAAGGCGGCATAGCGTGACGCGCGTTGGCCTTCACGAAAATCCTGCTGGAAGGGGAGTGTCATGAGAATTGCAATCGTCGGCCAACAGGATTTTGGTAAAGCGGTGCTGGAGGCATTCCTCGCCCGTGGCGATGAGGTGGCGGGAGTATTCTGCGCCCCCGAGAAGGAGGGCGCCAAGGCCGACCCGCTGAAAGCCGCGGCGCTGGAAAAAGCGCTCAGGGTGTTCCAGTTTCCCTCGCTGCGCGCCGGGGAGGCCGGTGATGCCATGCGCGCCCTCGGCGCCGACATCGGCATCATGGCGTTCGTGCTGCAGTTCGCGCCGCAGCGCTTCGTCAACATCCCGAAGAAGGGCACCATCCAGTACCATCCGTCACTGCTGCCCAAGTACCGGGGGCCCAGTTCGATCAACTGGCCGATCATTCGCGGCGACGCCAAGACCGGTCTCACCATATTCCGGCCCACCGACGGCCTCGACGAAGGCCCGGTGATCCTGCAGAAGGAAATACCGATCGGACCGGACGACACGCTGGGAAGCGTCTATTTCGACCGATTGTTTCCGATGGGCGTGAAGGCGATTGTGGAAGCGGCCGACCTGGTCATGGCGGGCAAGCAGCGTCAAGTCGTCCAGGACGAATCCGCTGCAAGCTATGAAGGCTGGTGTCGGGCCGCCGAAGCCAGAATCAACTGGGCGAACCACGTCGACTTCATCCACAACCTGATCCGCGGCTGCAATCCGGCGCCTGGCGCATGGACGACGCTAGCGGGCAAGAAGCTGCAGATCTTTGATTGCCGCAAGCAACTGTTCCGCACATTCGGCGCCGTTCAGGGCAAGATCGGCGAAGTGTCCGCGATTGGCGCTGCGAGCTTTTTCGTCACTGCACAGGGCGGCCGTATCGAGGTCCTCAAGGCGAAGCACGAAGACGGCAAGAAGGTCTCTGCCGGTGAACTGGCGACGGCGTTTGGCATAACCGCGGGCACCCCCCTGGGCACCTGAAACACGTCTGCGCGCCGCTCGATCGCGTCACGCGCGCAGTTTGCTTACGCGAACCCCACGCACCTCGTGCGCCATCCGGCGCGGCGCCTTCGTCCCATGGGCAGGCAAGGGTCACGCAAGCCAACGAATCGCGTCTCCAGAAAAATTTGACTGTTCTGATACCTAACTGTAAGAATGGCACTTATTACCCTGTTTCTTCAGTAACTTGACGGATAGGGGCCATATCGGGGGGGCATACAGCCGGAGATCAGCCAACGAGGGTAGGCGATGCGGTCAATGCGCGCGGCGCGGCGGAGAATCGTCGCTCCGCGCTGTCACATTTGGACCGGCGGGGAAATTTGTCTAGCGGATGGCGTAAAATGCGAACGGACCGTTGCATGGGCGTCGGCCAAAAAAACAATAAAAACAATCAGGAGGAGCTATGAAGGCGGGCTTCTGGAAGAAGGACTGGTTTCTCGGCCTGGCCGTGACGCTGGTGTTGTTCGTCGCCGGCGGCACCACTCTCATCCAAAGCCTCGAACGCGCCGCCTATGACTGGGGCGTGCGCGCCTCGTCGCGAACCCCGAGCGACAAGGTGGTGGTCATCGCGATCGACGATGCGAGCATCCGCAACATCGGCCGCTGGCCGTGGTCGAGGGAGGTGCATGCCAAGATGACCGAAACCCTGGCCAACGCCAAGGCGAAAGTCATCGGTAACCTCGTCTTCTTCAGCGAACCCCAGGTCGATGCCGGGTTCGGGTACATCAACAAGCTGCTTGAGATCTACGCCAAACTGGTTCCGACGCCTGCCGAGGGCGCGGCCGCGCCCCCGGTGTCGCCGGAAATGGAGCAGGTCGGCGCCCTCCTGCGCGAGGCAGAGAACTCGCTCAACACCGACCGCAAACTTGCAGATTCATACGGCAAGGCCGGCAACGTCCTGCTGCCGATGCTGTTTGAGTTGGGAGAGCCGCGGGGCAAGCCCGACAAGCCCCTGCCCGAATTCATTTCCAGGAACCATCTCACCAGCATCGACAGGAAGTCCTCCGAGGAGGCGCCGCTGCCAGCGTCCGCAGTAATTTCGCTTCCGATAGAGGCGATCGGCAAGAACGCGGCGGGCATTGGCCACCTGAACGCCAACGCGGATGTCGATGGGGGCATCCGCACCGAGCCGATGGTGCTCCAGTTCTTTGACCAGT
>Ga0315281_10014219_pt1 | contig 10742 bp, 4 predicted proteins | sample YL17G07_0_MG_FD_204540 | JGI IMG/M metagenome (GOLD analysis project Ga0315281, IMG submission 204540) | Sediment microbial communities from Yellowstone Lake, YNP, Wyoming, USA - YL17G07_0 | ecosystem: Environmental > Aquatic > Freshwater > Lake > Sediment | place: USA: Wyoming | collected... | reverse complement strand
AACATAATATTCTGCAAAAAATACAAAACGCCAATCTGGCTGGCAAGCTTCGCGACAGAGCCCTGGCAGATGAGAGCGCAGGCAGAAATAGAATCGTTTTTCAAACAAATAGGTTTTACGGCATAATCCCAGAATTCTGGCAGGAAAGTATATAAAGCGATTGCCCTTTTTTCCCACTATAAAAGAGGGGGATAATGCGGTCATATTACCTAATCATTTTACTATTAACAACCACACTTGTTCTTGCGCAAAGCACAGATGTAACAGTCCACATAGCAAACATTGACCCAAACACAGTTGATATTGGCTTTTTTGACGGCGAGTATACATTCACGCATTACTTCGGAAGCCCTGCGACAATAAATTCAATAATATTAGAAATTGAATACGTCGCCTGCAATGACGAAGGCACGGAATTCGCGTGCGGAGCTAGAACAGCGTGCGTTACTCCGATGACTTGCAGCGACCTTTCCAAATGCACACCGGGCGGTGAATGCAGCGAAGAAATTGTAGACTGCAAGCCACTAGATAGCTATTGTCTTTCAGGCAAAAAATGTAAACCGGGAAGTGCGTGTACACTTGATATGGATGGTCGTACTGATGAACGATGCCCGGCGGCAACAGCAGGTGTGTGCGAGAAAACGGGCAAAATATGCGATATTGGAAGCAAGTGTAGCGAAGGCGCAGGATGCACGCCATCAGGTAAAATGGAGTGCAAACCAATTCCCGATGTGCAGTTTCCAACTCTCAGCTTCCCAATAAAAGGAAGCGTATCAACAATCGAAATCGCCATCACAGGAGACAGAGCGGCCACTGACGGCGATGACGTTCGTATACTAAAAGTAGAAAGAGACAAAGGGGCCGCAACAACGCTCACAAAAACATTATTATCACTACGCGGAAACGGACCGATATTTCTCGGACTGATAAAAGAAATTGTAGACGCTAAAAACCAAACAGGAACGGCGTACATTACAAGCACAAACCCGGAAGCGCCAGCGTGGTTTGATGATGGAAGCGGAACAAGCAGCACAAACAGAAACACAACAACAATCTACGGAGACAGAGCTCTCGCTTGCCTGAACTCAGACGAAAATGTTGACAGCTCTGGCGCGCCAAAATGCGATTACAAAGATGAACAGGATTGCGCGAACAAAGGCAAAGACTGGCTCCAAGGATATTGCTGCGGAGACTATCCGTACAATGGAACTTGCACATGGTATCCGGAAAGAAACGCAGTCTGCGGAAACACAGGACTAGATTGGAAATGGGCGGCAATAGAAGACGTCGGAGTAATAACCCAATTGGGAGGCGATTGTCCAAACGTCCAGTTAGTATCAAACGGGGCAAAATTCTACACGTGCAACGATGACGTGCCATCACCAATACCCTCATCATCAGCAATGAAGCTAAGCGGCAAAACAACAATCCAAGGACACGAATACTTCTGCGAAGGAGAAAACCTCATAGAATGCGGAGGAGACAATCCATATTCATCAACAGCAAAAAAAACAGGAGCGTCAATGACGTTCAATGACACGTTAAACTACTGCACCTCTGACGGCAAATGGGTAACGAGCCTTGACGCTTCAAAAGACTCCTGCACCAAAGCAGGATTTATCTGGACAGGAACAAAATGCTGCGGAGAAGCAGAAGACAATTTTAAAACATACGAAGACCCGTACACCGGCGGCGGCAAAGCAGGTGGCTGTTACAACAACCTCTTTATAGCGTCAGGAACAACACTCGGAAGCGATAACAAAATAATGAATTACAGAGGAAAATTCTATTTATGCGATCCAACCCTGGCAATCAACGCGACGATGCCTGAAAGCTCGCCACTATTCGCCGGAACAAACGTCACGCCAACAGCAAGAGGACCATGTGGACAGCCGCTTGCGAACGCGCTGCTGACAGGAACGAAGCCCAACATTATCTGCATGCCATCAACATCGTGGTATTTCACCGGAAGCACAGACTACCACGTATCCAAATCAACAATATGGATTCCAATAGGCACGGAACAAAAACTCGGCTGCTGCCCGGACAACCAGTGCTGGGACGGCACAAACTGCAAAAACTCAGGAGAATATTATTCTCTCCAGGACAAAGGGTACAGATGCCAAGGCACGCCAGCAATCTGGACGGAAGTTCCATTAAGAAGAAACTGGGACGCAAAATCAACAGGATTCTGCCTACAAGACAGCCAATGCCTAGTAAGCAACGCATTCAATGAAGCGTACAACAATATTCCAGACAGATACTGGAGCGAGCTCACCAACGCAAACAAGCCAAAATGCATCAACAACACACAATACATCGCGGACCATTACTGCAACATGGGAACGTGGAGCTCAAGAACAAGACTCGTTTCTAACCAGCTATTAGCCGTAGCGCTTGACAGAAGCCCTTCAAACTTCTCAATCTACTGCGACCAATACGACGCGGTATTGAACAGATATCTCTACAGCACAGACTACGGGCTGGTAACAGACTTCATCAAAAGATTCTGCGTGCAAACAGGAAACAGAGTAATGGAAAATTGCGCAAATAATATCTGCGTGATGAAAGCAGGATCTCTGGTCGCGCTAGGAACGACGATAAATACGGACATCAGCGGAACAAAAAGCCCGCTTAAAACACTGAACTTAAGCCCAGCAGAATGCGACGAGGCAAAAATCAATGATGGAGCGTACCATCCGTGCGGGTACAATGTCTGGTACAACCAAAACACGCAAGGCATAATTTACGCGCCCGGAATATCTCCAATGCCACCAATCACTCCGCTAGTCAACGACTTTTTCATCACGCCATACAACAAGCTAAAAGATTATGTCTTCACGTACGTTTACAACCCAGAAGTCGCGCAATACAATTACACATTCTTCAACATCACGCCAGACTTCAGCCAATTCTACATGGCAAAAGACGGCTACGACTTCATGTACAGCTTTAAGCAAAAAAACATGACTTTAACGCAAATCGATTACGCGGGCTGGTATTATTCCAATGTCGCGCTGCCAGCAGGGGTTTGCGAAAGAGTCATCAAATCATACGACGGCAGGGCAAACTGCGAACAACAACCATCACCAACAGAATTTTACATAGCGGCGCATAAAACTCCGCCAGTTAACAAATTTGACATAAGGCAAAGCATTGTGGACGCGTGGGCAGACACGACAGGAAAAATGAGGCTCAGCCCATGAAGAACGCGCAGATAACACTCTTCATCATTATCGGAGCGCTTGTACTCATCGCCTTCGGCATAACATTCTACATCGGAACCGCGATGAACAAACGCATACAAACAGCAGAAACACAACAACACATAGAACTCGGCATACAACCGATACAAGACTCCGTCAATACGTGCCTCTCACTCGCGACAGCGGAAGGACTCAAATTAATAGCCAGACAGGGAGGAATTTTATACGACAGCCAAGGGGGAACAACGCCTGATTTTATCGAAGGAGAAGGAAAACAATACGTAACATACGCGGACGCAGAACTTGGCACGCTTAAAGTCCAGTTTCTCATAGAACCCCCAGAAGGAAATGTAGGAACGCTGTTCTACTCGCAACCGCCAAAATACCCATTTGAAGGATTCCCATACGCTGGCGAAGAAAAAATCTTCAACGGATACTACGGCATAAGCAAACTATCACCATTGTACAAGATAAGCGCTGAAGGCGAAAAAGTTGAGGGCTCAATACAGGAAAACCTGGAAAAATACATCGCGAAAAGAACCGCGCAATGCGCTGACTGGACGCAATTCGAAAAACAAGGCTACCAAATCACATCGGGCAGCGCAAATGTCGCGCTTGTCTTCGCCCAAAAACAAGAACAATTCGCGGGAGAACAATACATCAGCACAGAACTAAACTGGCCCCTTGACATCACAACACCCGGAGGAGACAAAACAAAACTCGAGCATTTCGCGATCAGAGAAAACGTAAGGCTGGCGACAGTATATTACGCCGTCAAAACCATAATTGACGGGGACGTGACAGACATTTCGTACACGCCACGAGGAAACGAACAAATCACTGTAACAACAATTCCATACGGAGAAAACACTTTCGTCATAGTGAAAGACGAGCAAAGCCTGCTGGACGGCAAGCAATTCGAATTTTGGATACCAAGAAAAAACAGAAGACCCGCATTGTGGAACATAGAAAAACCAGACAACGTATTCCACATAACGCCTGAAGGCAAAGGAACAGAAATTACGATACACGGCGCGGAACTGCAGTTCAACGACCCGTGCCCTGAAAAACAAAACCCGTATGTAATCCAACTAAACGCGTCAGAGCCAGACGAACAACAAGTCACGTACAGCGTTCACATTCCAGGAACAACTTCAAACGAAATACCAATGGACGCGCTCACATTCGGCGCGTACAGCATAACCGTATTCGCAAAAGACAACAGCAAAAACCCAGAAGACTGGTTTGACTCACAAGAAATACCCTTACAGGTGACACTATGCCCAGTAAGATAACCATTTACGCCATACTCGCAGCATTCAGCCTATTGCTAATCCCGCTCTTTTCAACAGCACAGCCAGCAATCGGATGCTGCTGCGACCCAGTTGTCAAAAACGGAAGCTTCATGACAACAACAGACTGCGCGGCAAAAGGATTCTTCTACGCAGGACCACCGCCAAGCGTAGCGGTAACGTGCAGCGCTTACTGCAACGCAACATTCGCGCCAACACCAACCACAAAACCAATCCCGCCAATAATCACAGGATGCGGAAGCCCAGCATACACTCCACCTCCAAGCAATTTAGCAATCACGCCAGTAAGAGGGCAAAAAGCACTAACACTCAGCTTTACGCTGCCCTGCCCAGCAGACTACTTGAACATCTCAAGATGCCAAGGAACAGGCTGCGAAGACTTCCAACAAATAGCGGTCCTGCCGCCAACAACCATATTCACAGACGAAGACGACACCCTAGAGTTCAACAAAGACTACACTTACTCTGTTTCAGCGTATTACAGCATCTCAGGAGCAAGCGAGCCGGCAATCGCCACAGGCAACATCGGCGATATAGAATGCTGGTACCATAAAGACGACAAATTCTGCGTCAATTACTTTTATTATGACGCGTTCAAAAAATACCTGACAACAAACGGCTACGCGTCAACAACACCAGTCAGCTTCGCAACGGCATTCGACAGAATGGTCAACATCACGTTCGCCACAAGACTAGGGCAGTCGTGGCAGTGCAACGCGCAAAACAAACTCGTGGAAACAAGCCCGAAAACAACCTGTCCAACAGGACAATACTGCGTCTCAGACGAAAATGGGCCCAGGTGCGTGAAAAAAGAGCCCTGCGGAACATTCGACCCATTCGGATTGTACAGCACACAAACAGCCTGCGAAACAGCGATAGCTCCAAGATATTGCTTCTTCGACAAAAGCGCGACAGTAGCGGACAAATGCTACAGCTGCGACCCAAAAATGAAATGCTACGATTACAAAAGCAAAAACGCCTGCCAAAAAGACAACTGCGGAGCAGGCGACTGCCAATGGAACCCAACATTTGACGACTTAGGAACAGGAGTTTGCGTTGACAAAAAATATAACAACTGCGCGTTATGCGCTTTAAACGGCACTGCGGGAGTTGAAAACAACAACGCGGCAAGCGCCGTCTGGGACGCGTGCAACGAAGAAAAAAGCACAGCATTAAGCACATTCATGTATCCCTGCTTTTTTGACAAAGACCACAGGACAAGCAAGACCTGCGATGAAGCAACCTGCGCGGATTATACCGCATTGCAATGCGGAAGCCCAGAAGAAGGAATAGCGCTTAACGCGGACAACTCGCTAGCGACAGAAAGCACAGATGCCTGCGGAATAAACGTCTGCGAGTACCACTTAAACACCGGCTGCGTGAAAAACGCGGATGGAAACACAGGAGCAGGATTCCAAGACTGCGCTCTAGGAGACACGGCCTGCGAACAAGACTATTTCCCTCCAACCACAACACTCATACCAACAGGAGTGGCGGGAAGAGTTGATACTATCGGCATACGAGTATTTGACAAAACAAACAAAACAAACCCACCGGCAGACTACGCGGGAATGGCAGGATACAAAACATATCTCTGCGTCAAAAACGCGACATCAACCTGCACAACAGCAAACACGTTCCCAATTTCAATAGGCAATAGCACTCAGCTCATACTCAAGAACGGACTATTGAAAAACGGCAAAAAAACACTAGCGCAACTCACTCCAGGAAACAACACGATAGCGTTTTACAGCAAAGACAAAGCAAACAATCCGGAAATAATCAAAACACAAAGCATTTACGCCTGCCAATCCTGCAACGGACCGACACTCCTCAACGCCACAGTAACCGGAGGCAGGTTCATAGGAAAAACAGTCTACACCTCGATAACAAACCCGACTTTCACATTCTACTTCGACGAGCCAACACAAGTAACATTCGCGGAAATCAACAGAGCGGGCGAGTCAGTGCCTTTAACCCAACTAACAACTGGAATGACGGACACGCAACAGTTTGTCCCAGTCTCCCCACTTTTAGGAGTTTACAATTTCACCATAAACGGGCACAATGACAAAACCATTTACATAGACCCGCCAGGACTCCAGTACATCCTGTACGTCGACCCGAGCATGGCAGGAGTAAACATCACGCCACCGGACGGAAGCATATTCAACAAAACAACAGTGGACGCAGAACTGAACTTCACAAAACCAGTCACGCTGGACAGCATTGTGGTGTATACTGAAAGTTTTGTAGACCCATACGTCATAAAAGAAGTCCCGCGAATAATCACAGGAAGCTTCAAAACAACAGACAACAAGACATTCACAGGAAAAATAGAGAATCTTACTGGAGGACGGTACAAAATAGCTGTAGACGCGAAAGGCTACAACTCGCTTGACGTTTACGCAGAAAGCACATTCTTCATCGCAACGCAAAAACCAGGAATAAGAATGGTGAAGCCAGAATTTGGAACAACAGCATACTCAATATTCAACGTGACAATAGAAAGCGCGGTGCCCGCAGAATGCGCATACGTGTACGACACGCCGACACCCCCCAACAGCGCCGACTTCGAGTTCCTCAACAAATTCGAAGGAACAGGAATACTGCACACGGCAGCAGGGCTCATCATACCATACGGAGCAGAACGCGAGTACTTACTGCACACATACTGCAAATCAGACATGTTCGGAATATTCCAGCGCACATTCAACATAACACTCGACCCAGAACCCCCAACAATACTGAAAGCGTTCGCGGAGCCAGCAGTCATCGCCGAACAATTCATTCCAGGAAAAGAATTATACGCGACAACACTCAAAGCACAGCTAAGCAAGCCCGGATTCTGCAAATACTCACTCGCAACCAGCAGCTTCCCGGAAATGGACGGCATATTCCCAGGCTATGACAAAGAACCAAAAGAAAGCTTAGGCGCGGCTGTAAATGTCACAGAAAAAAAATCATACTCTTACTACGTCACGTGCAAAGGCAAAAACCAATTAACATCAGAGCCCGCAACAGTGCCATTCACAGTCGACTTATCACTGCCACTCAACGTCACCAGCAGCACGCCAATAGGATTTGGAACATTAAACTTCACCATAGGAGTAGTCGCGAACAAACGAGTCTTCTGCTACTTCGGAGAAAGACCGGACGACACAACACGATGCATGGGAGCCTGCACGTCAGGATACACGCAATGGCAAGGCATCACAGTCGCAAGCCCCGGAGCATACACATACTACGTCAAATGCGCGCACGTCGCAGGAGAACAATCAGACGTGATAACAATCCCGGTACTTGTTGACACAACAATTCCAGTCATGGACTACGTCAAAGACGACGGCGTATTTGAAGACGACCCAAGCGTCACGTGGTCAAAAAACAAGATAAGAGTGGCGTTCAAAGGACACGATGACGACGTAAACATTTCATATTACCTGGTGACATTACAAGGACTGCCTGAAAAACAAGCGGTAGTCAAAGACTTAGTAAGCAATGCCACAGACGGCGGATACTTCTACATTTCGCAAACACAAAACGGCGCGCCATTCACGCTCGTAAACAACAAACAATACAGCTTCAAAGTCAAAGCAGTAAGCCAAGTAGGGCTTATCAGCGACCCAATGGAAAGCGACGGCGTAAGAGTAGACGTAAGCAGAACACCAGAACCCTGCAAAGACGGAGACTTAACGCAAGGAGAAACGGACATCGACTGTGGAGGGCAGTGCGACGGGTGCGCGGAAGGCAAAAAATGCGGCGTCAACCAAGACTGCGCGACCAATTACTGTCAAGATAACATTTGCAAAACCGCGTCATGCGAAGATGGAGCCATCAACGGCCTTGAATCAGACGTTGATTGTGGAGGGCAAGCCTGCAAGCCGTGCGAAAACACAAAAAGCTGCATCAAAGGCTCGGACTGCGCGTCAGGCTACTGCGACATACTACAAAATGTCTGTACGGACGCGCCGCCGTGCGCGAACAAAGCCCTTGATACAGGCGAGACAGATATTGACTGCGGAGGACCGTGCGACAGGTGCGCTGAAGGCAAGACTTGCGAAGAAAGCACAGACTGCGCGGAAGGACTGCACTGCAAGCCCGACACAAAAACCTGCAGTTCAGAACCTGTAGGAGACGAAGACTTAGACGGCGTGCTTGACGACGCTGACAAATGCCCAGGAACGCCCCCTGATGAAAAAGCGGACGAAAAAGGATGCGGGCCATCACAAAAATTCAGCATAGGAGACGAGATAAACGACAAATGGAGAACACAATATTTCAACTGCATAGACTGCCCAGACGCCGCGGCAGGAAATGACTACGACAAAGACGGACTAACAAACCTTGAAGAATTCAAGCTCGGAACAGACCCCTCAAAGAAAGACACTGATGGAGACAGATGGAAAGACAAGGCAGAGGTAGACGCAGGAACAAACCCGCTTGACGCGACCAGCCACCCCACATCAATATTGCTCAGCATATTATGGGTGGTGTTCGCCCTGCTTGCAATCGCCGGAGTCGGCTATGGCGTTTACATAATACTTCAGGCGAGAAAAGAGGAAGTAAAAATAATTCCAAGAGTTGAAGCAGCGCCGCCAAAAGCCGTTGTCAAAAGAGAAATAGACCAGCTAAGAACATTCGCGAAAGAAGAGGAAGTCCCAGAAAAAGAATGGATATCACTCGAGAAAGAAATAAAGAAAAAACCACTGCCTCCAAAAAAATTCAAGGAAGCGCTCGAAAGACTGCGCGCAATCGCGCACGAAGAAACAGCTCCTGAAGCGCCACTGCTCAAATTACGCGCAATGCTGCAAGAACTTGGCGAAGAAGAAAGAAAAGACATACTCGCGCAATACAAACTGCTCCGCGCAGGACTGCTCACAAAAGAAGAAATCGCCGAGCTAATGCACAAACTCAAGATAACAGCTGAATACTACAAAACACACAAGCAAGAACTGGAAAAACAACTAGAAGAATATGGGCACAAAAAACACTAAAGCGCAAATCATCGGACAAGTATTCATCTTCATACTCGCAGGACTAGTATTTGTGCTCATCATCGCGTACGGCTACAAAGCGGTGCAGTATTTCATACAACGACAAGAACAAGTAGTGCTTGTCGACTTCAGAACAGACCTGGAATCAGCAGTAGAAGGAGTAAAACGCGATTATGGAACAGTGCGAAAAATAGAGCTGAAACTGCCAAGCAAATACCAGGGAGTCTGCTTTTTCGACCCTGTAATCTGCACGGCAAGCACCCCAGAATTAGTGCTGCCAAGCCAAAAAATAAGCGTGCCCTGGGCGCAAGAAGCCTGCGCGATCAAAAGCGCAAACGTGTTCATAGTGCCAAGAACACTCGACTTATCACTACCGGACATACAGGTAGACAAAGGCTACATTTGCATTCCAAACACAGGAGGAATAACAGTACGAATGGAAGGCACTGGAAGCAAAGCAAAAATCTCACAATGGCAATAGACCGCAAAGCCGCGGTCCCCTCAGGGGGATTGCGGCCCCTTCACAAAAAAGCGCACGCCAAACATAGTTTGGCTGGTCCTTTTTTCCAAGCGAAAAAAGGGTTCGAGCTTCAATTCCACTGGATATTCGTCATGGTAGCAGGAGCGCTCATACTCTTATTCTTCTTCACGGCAGCGCAAAAACAACAAGCAATAAGCAAAGAAAGACTAGAATTAACGCTCGCGTCAGAAGTAGAAAATATTTTCACCGGAGCAATCGTAAGCAGAGGAACAGCGCAAAAACTGCCAGTTCCCCCGCAAGGAATAGAATTCTCGTGCACAGAAGGATGCGCATGCGAGTTCAGAATAGCAAACGCGGCAAGACAATTCGGAGACAAAGCAATGTTCTCGCCAGACATTCTGGAAGGCCAAGATATCGTCGTGTGGGCGCTTGAATTAAAGCTGCCATACCGAGTAACAAATTTCCTTTATCTCACCAACCCAAACATAAAGTATTATTTTGTTCACAAAAATGATTTCACAAGCCAGTCGCTTCTGGAAGAAATCACAAAAGGCATACCGCCACTCATCTCCTACGAAAACATAACAGTTGACAAGCTGGCAGGACTCAAAGAAGAATACCAGCAAACAAAATTCGTATTTTTGAACACAGAGCCTATAAACCTCGGCAGCTCATTCAAAAACGCCAATGCGATAAAAATAGACCAAAACGGAGTCGCGTTCTACGAAAAATCAGGAACAGGATT
>Ga0315281_10014218_pt1 | contig 10742 bp, 11 predicted proteins | sample YL17G07_0_MG_FD_204540 | JGI IMG/M metagenome (GOLD analysis project Ga0315281, IMG submission 204540) | Sediment microbial communities from Yellowstone Lake, YNP, Wyoming, USA - YL17G07_0 | ecosystem: Environmental > Aquatic > Freshwater > Lake > Sediment | place: USA: Wyoming | collected... | reverse complement strand
TTCGAGCCTGAGCCTCAGAGCCGAAGGCAGGGTCGCGCGCCGGAGGCCATGGCTTTCCGCCGAGCGCCGCGGCGGCCCGCTCGAACGCCTCCGGCCGATCCCCGAAGGCCGCCGCGACCGCGTCCGTCGGCAGCGCGTGCGGCCCGTGGAAGAAGAACTCGCCGTAGGGCAGCGACGTGGCCGACACCCAGCCGCCCTTCGGCGGCAGCGCCTTCGCCGAAAGCAGGTAAACAACCGACACGAGCCAGTAGTTGAACCCGGGCGGCTTGCCCGCCCTGAGCGCGGTCGCCGGGGCCGCGCGCGCGTCGGGCGGCCAGGCGACCGCCCGTTTCTCCGGGGAAATTCGGATCTCGTCCGTCAGAATCCGCAAGCGATACTCGGCCGACGGCGCGTCGTAATCCGCGAGCGAACGAGCCGTCACGTCCCGCGGGGCCATCGCGCCAAGTTTTTCCCAGTGCGTGGCGTCAATCATTTGATTTTGCCGGATTCTAGCAGTGGCTGACAAATGATGTCAATTTACATTAGGAACTGCGCATGAAGTCGAGGAATTCCCTGGGAGTCATGACGATCACCCCCGCGCGCTCATGCCGGGGGAAGTGGCGGGCGTTGCCGCTGACCAGGATGGCGTCCGTCGCCGCCGAGACTTCAAGAAACGGAAGGTCGGATCGGTCGGGAAGTTCAACGCGCAACGGAAGGGGAATTATGCGTTCCGCTCTGAACCTGCTCAGTGCGAGCGCGTTGTTCACGTCCTCGGGAAGGATGCGGAAAAGCGGCCTGGGCAGCACCGCCTCGTATTCGTGGAGGATTCGGTCGTCAACGCAAAGATCGAGATGCCCGCCGAATGCCAAGCGGAGAATTTGCCCGCACGACCCTTTCCCGTTGATCAGGCCGGAGACGACGACGTTCGTGTTGAGCACAACCTTCATCTGCCGGCGCGCCTCTCACGGCGAGCCTTCGCAATCTCGGCGTCAATCTCCTCCGCCGTCAGCTTATTCGCGCCCGTCTCCTTGGCGTGAGCGTGAATGCGGTCCAACACCGCATAGGCTCGCGTCCTTCGCAACGCGGCGAGCTTTTCCTCGAACGTGTCCTCGTCAACATCCGCGAGGACGGCGATGGGGCGCCCGTTGGCCGTCAGCACGATCTCGTGCTCGGCGTTGAGCGCCTTCCGGATGGCAGCCGTCTTGTTCCTGAAATCCCGAATCGTCACGAACTTCATGACGCCTCGCTCCTTCTCATAAGATAAGATATGTGTGCAACATTAGTGTACCCACCCGTTCCCGCCTTGTCAACGCAATGTGGCTCAGTGCAGGTCCAATGAACTTGACTTGCCTAATTCGGGGGCCTATACTTGAAGACATTAGGCTGGGGTAGCCGCTGGCCGTCGCTCTGGCTGGAGGTCAAAACGCCTGGGTGACGGTATTGCGCTGAACGCGCGGCCCGTTCGACAAGCTCAGGGCCGCACTGAGCCATTCGACTTTGCTCATGGCCTCTTCGAGCCTGAGCCTCAGAGCCGAAGGCCTGAGCCTGTCGAAGGACAACGTCGAACGTGCGGCGGGGGAAAAATGGGACTGAAGATCGTCGGGAAGCTCACGCCGTTCCTGGACCGGCGCGAGGCGGGGCGGTTTCTGGCGCAGGCGCTGCGCGCTCAGGCGGGCGGCGACCTCCTGGTGCTGGGTATTCCGCGCGGCGGCGTGGTGGTCGGAGCGGCCGTCGCGCGCGAACTGGCGGCTGAACTGGATGTCGTGATCGCGAGAAAGCTGAGCGCGCCGGGCAACCCGGAACTGGCCATCGGCGCGGTGATCGAAGGCGGCGAGACGTATCTGAACCGCGGACTGATCTCGGCCCTGGGCGCCGACGAGAAGTACGTCGCGGATGAGACCGCGCGCCAGTTGGAACGAATCCGGCAACGCGCCGAGGCGTATCGCGCGGTCCGGAAGATCGCACCTCGCGAAGGGCGCACCGTGGTCGTCGTGGATGACGGTGTGGCGACCGGCGCGACGATGATCGCGACGCTGGCCGGACTGCGCGCCGCAAAGCCCGCGCAGCTCTGGTGCGGAATTCCGGTCGGGCCGCAGGACACGCTCGAGGAACTGGCGGAACTCGCCGACGAGGTCGTCTGCCTCGCCGCGCCGGAGTATTTCCAGGCGGTCGGGCAGTTCTATGAACGGTTCGACCAGGTCGAGGACGACGAGGTCATACGCATTATTCGAGTGGATGCCGCGATGGAACTCAAGTCCGGCGCGCACACCGACAAAGCCCTCTGACGAGCCAAGCCGACATGACCCTGATGAACGAGAGCCTGATCGAAAAACTCAGCCGTCTCACGTTGCAGCGCCGCGCGGTGGTCCTGGCGCACAATTACCAGCGGCCGGAAGTGCAGGACGCCGCCGACTACGTGGGCGACTCGCTCGGACTGTCGCGTCAGGCGGCCGAGGCGAAGGCCGAGGTCATCCTGTTCTGCGGCGTGGATTTCATGGCCGAAACGGCTGCGATCCTCTGCCCGGGCAAGAAGGTCCTCGTCCCCGACACGCGGGCCGGCTGCCCGATGGCGAACATGGTCACCGCGCGCGAGCTCCGCGCGCTGAAGGCGCGGCATCCCGCCGCGCGCGTCGTCTGCTACGTCAACAGCAGCGCCGAGGTGAAGGCCGAGAGCGACATCTGCTGCACCTCCGCCAATGCCGTCCAGGTTGTCCGCAGCCTGCCCGCGGACTGCGAGATTATCTTCGTCCCGGACCAGTCGCTCGGGGACTACGCCGCGAAACAGGCCGGGCGGAAACTCATCCTCTGGCCCGGCTATTGTCCCACGCATCATCGGATCCTCGCCGCCGACGTCCTCCGCGCGCGCAGCGAGCATCCCGGGGCGAAGGTGGTCGTGCATCCCGAATGCACCGCCGACGTGATCGCGCTGGCGGACCACGTCGCCAGCACGACCGGGATTCTCAAAGTCTGTCAATCGAGCCCGGCGAAGGAATTCATCATCGGCACGGAGATCGCGCTCCTGCACCGGCTGGAGAAGGAGAATCCCGGCAAGACCTTTTATCCCGCCTCGCATCTGGCCGATTGCCCGAATATGAAGCTGAACACGCTGGAGAAAATGGTCTGGTCGCTCGAGGACATGGCCTTCGAGGTGACCGTTCCCGAGCCGGTCGCCGGGCGGGCGCGCCGGGCGATCGAGCGGATGCTGGCGGTCCTTCCTTGAAGGAAGCGGACCGCGTAATGCCTCAGTTACAGGAGGTGTGGCACAGCCGCCCCCGGCTGTGCGGAACGGCTTGCCGGCGTTATCACAGGCGAGGGCGCCTGTGCCACACACGACATCTTGAAAATGAGCCTCCTGTAACTGAGGCATTACCGGACCGCCCAGTCGTCGGTTGACGCGGACGCGCCTTGAATGTATAACGCGGCCCGGTCCGGACACAGGACTGCCTTGCGTTCGAGAGGCGCGCAATAACCTGCGCGCGCGCGGGCAGGAGATCATCCGCGCCGCGTAGCCGGAGTGATGTCATGCCGCTGGAAAGACTGCAGAAGGTGCTCGCCGCCGGCGGCCTCGGCTCGCGCCGGTCGTGCGAGGCGCTGATCACGGCGGGCCGCGTGACCGTGGACGGGCGGCCGGCGACCGAGCTGGGAACGAAGGCGGACCCGGAACGGCAGGAAGTCCGCTGCGACGGCGAGATCGTCCGCGCGGCGCGCAACGTCTATTACCTCATCAACAAGCCGAAGGGCTGCGTCTGCACGAACGCCGACGAGCGCGGGCGCCCGTGCGTGTTCGACCTGTTGCCGATGCGCGACGCGCGGCTCTTCACCGTCGGCCGGCTCGACGCGGACACGGAAGGGCTGCTGATCGTGACCAACGACGGCGACTTCACGCAGCGGGTGGCGCACCCGCGATACGGCGTGCCGAAAACCTATCGCGCGCAGGTGCGCGGCGCGATCACGAACGCCGCCAAGCGCGACCTGTTGGCGGGCGTCTGGATCGCCGGCGACCGCTGCGCGGCGAGCTGGGTCAAGATCATCAAACGCGGCCGGGCCGACTCGGTCGTCGAGATGACGATGCGCGAAGGGCGCAACCGCGAGGTGCGCCGCATGCTCGCCAAGGTCGGATTCCCGGTCACGCACCTGCGGCGCTTCCGCATCGGGCCGCTCCAGGACGACGCGCTCCGGCTCGGCCACTGGCGGAAACTCAATCCCGAAGAAGTCCGAGCCCTGGCTGAAGCGGCGGGCGCTCAAGGATCGCATCGGCCGCGCCGGCCGCATCGCCCGCTCCGCGCTCGTGAGGAGAGTCAATGACGATACTCGAACAAGCCCGCCTCGGCATCGCCGTGCGGGAGATCGCTGCGGTTGCCGTGCGCGAGCGGACCTCCGCGGAAGTCCTCCGCCAGCGCCTGCTCGACGGACGCGTCGTCCTGCCGATGAACCTCCGCCGCAAGGCGCTCGGCCTGCCGGAGGTCGCCCCGTGCGGCATCGGCCAGGGACTGCGCACGAAGGTCAACGCGAACATCGGCACCTCGCAGGACTTCCCCGACCTGAAGCCCGAGCTCGAGAAGCTGAACGCGGCAATCGGCGCCGGCGCGGACGCGGTGATGGACCTCTCCACCGGCGGCGACATCCGCTCGGTGCGCCGGCGGATTCTCGAGGCCTCGCGCGTGCCGGTCGGCACCGTGCCGATCTACGACGCGGCGGTGCGCGTGCTGCGGCAGGGCCGGAGCGTTCACGCGATGACGGCGGCGGGCATCCTCCGCGCCGTGCGCGATCACGTCGAGCAGGGCGTGGACTTCATCACCGTGCATTGCGGCGTGACGCGCGACGTGGTCCGCACGCTCGAACAGTCGCCGCGCGTGTGCGGCATCGTGAGCCGCGGCGGGACCTTCCTCGCGACGTGGATCGCCCGCCACGGGAAGGAAAACCCGCTCTATGAGCAGTTCGACGAGGTGCTGGCCATCGCGCGCGAGCACGACGCGACGCTGAGCCTCGGCGACGGTCTGCGCCCCGGCGCGCTGGCGGACGCGTTCGACCGCGCGCAGGTCCACGAGTTGAACGTGCTCGCCGAACTGGCCGCGCGCGCGCACGAGGCCGGGGTGCAGGTCATGATCGAAGGTCCCGGGCACGTGCCGCTCCACCAGATCGAGGCGCAGGTGCGCATGCAGAAGGAACTCTGCCGCGGCGCGCCGTTCTACGTCCTGGGCCCGCTCGTGACGGACGTGGCCCCCGGCTACGACCACATCACCGCCGCGATCGGCGGCGCGGTGGCCGCGGCGGCGGGCGCGGACTTCATCTGCTACGTCACGCCGATGGAGCATCTCGGCCTGCCGGAGGTGGAACACGTGCGCGAGGGCGTCATCGCCGCGCGCATCGCCGGGCACGCCGCGGACATCGCCAAGGGCGTGCCGGGCGCCGCCGAGTGGGACCGCAAGTTCTCCGAGCTCCGCCGCGCGCGCGACTGGCAGGCGCAAATCCGCATGTGCATGGACCCGAAGCGCGCGGCGGCTTTCCGCAAGCGCCGGCGTCCGGGCGAGGAGGACGTGTGCAGCATGTGCGGCGAACTGTGCGTCTTCAAAATCCGCGAAGACGCCGAGTGCCGGCGAAACGGCTCTCTTACCACGAAGGGCACACAGAGCACGAAGAGCACGAAGAAAAACTAACAGGCTGCTAAAGAAGTCGTCGCGGGCTGATAGCCCGCGCTACTACGGCCATAACGCGCTTGATCTGGGCCTAGTACTCCGTTATACGAGAAATCCATGGAGCCGCAGGAACGGCGCACAAAGATCGTCGCGACGCTCGGGCCGGCGTCGAACAGTCCGGCGATGATCCGGAAGCTGATTGACGCGGGCGTGAACGTCTTCCGCCTCAATTTCTCGCACGGTTCGCATGAGACGCACGGAGCGGCGATCCGCGACATCCGCCGCGCCGCTTCCGAAGCGCGCCGGCCCGTCGCCATCCTGCAGGACCTCCAGGGTCCGAAGATGCGCATCGGCGAACTCGTCGGACACCGGCCGGTCAACCTGTCCGCCGGCGATTCCGTCCGCATCACGACCGACGCGGTCGCCGGAACAGCCGCGCGGATTTCGACTACGTACGCCGCATTGCCCGACGACGTCCGGAAGGGCGACGTCATCCTGCTCGACGACGGGCGGCTGCAACTGTGCGTCACGGGCGTCGTCGGCCGCGAGGTGCAGACCGAGGTGCTCGTCGGCGGCGCGCTGGACGAGCATAAAGGCATGAACCTTCCGCACACGCCGCTGAGCGCGCCCTGCCTGACGGAAAAGGACCTCGAGGACCTGCGATTCGGCGTCGTCGCGGGCGTGGACTACGTCGGCCTGTCGTTTGTCCGGCGCATGTCGGACATCGAGGACTTCCGCCGGTCGGCGAAATCCGCCGGACGCGACGCGCCGGTCATCGCGAAGATCGAGCGCATCGAGGCGATCGAGAATCTCGAGGAGATCGTCGCCGCGGCGGACGGGGTGATGGTCGCGCGCGGCGACCTCGGCGTCGAGACCTCCGCCGCGGAAGTGCCGATCCTGCAGAAGCGCATCCTGTCGGTCGCCGGGCGGCGCGGCAAGCCGGACATCACGGCGACGCAGATGCTCGAGACGATGGTCTCGAACCCGCAGCCGAGCCGCGCCGAAGCCGCCGACATCGCCAACGCAGTCTTCGACGGCACCGGCGCGCTGATGCTCTCCGCCGAGACTGCGGTCGGGAAATATCCGGTCGAGGCGGTGCGGATGATGTCCGAGATCGCGCTGGCCGCCGAGCGGCACCTCTCGGAGTACCGGCGGCCGTTCGTGCGCGAGAAGGCGGCCGGACCGGGCAGCGTGGCCGAGGCCAGCGCGCACGCCGCGTGCGTGGCGGCGCAGGAACTCGGCGCGGCGGCCATCGCGGTCTTCACGCTCTCCGGGCGGACGGCGCTGCTCGTCGCGGCGCGGCGGCCGGCGGCGCCGGTGCTGGCGTTCACGCCGTCGGAAGAGGCCTGCCGCCGGCTCGCGCTGGTGTGGGGCGTCCGGCCGATGCTCTCGGAAATGGCCGCCGGTCCCGACGCGCTCGTGGCGATGGCCGAGCGCGTCGTCCGCTCGTGCGGGCGCGTCCGGCCGGGCGACCTGGTCATCCTCCTGGCCGGCTCGACGACGGTGCCGGGCGCGACGAACATGATGAGGGTCCATCGCGTGGATGGCGCCTGAGCCGGATCGGCGCTTTCCGTTGAGGGCCGATGAGCCAGATCGCGGAGATCAGCTACTGGGCCTTGCTGCACGCGCTGCCGGGAATGGGCCCGGTGACGTTCCGGCGGCTCCTCGACCGGTTCGGCTCGGCGGAGGAAGTCGTCGAGAAGGCGGACCGCGACGCGCTGGCCGAGGTGCGCGGCGTGCGGCGGGAACTGGCTGACGCGCTGCTCGTCTGCCGGCGCCGGCTCGACTCGGCCGAGCGGACGGTCGCGGCGCTTCAGAAGAAGGGCGTCCATCTCCTGCGCATGACCGACCCGGCTTACCCGGCGGCGCTGCACGACCTGCCGGATCCGCCTCCGCTGCTCTATGTCCTCGGCGAGATCGGCGCGCGGGACCGGCGCGCGGTCAGCATGGTGGGCGCCACGAAGCCGTCGGAGCGGGGGCGGCCGATCGCGGAGGAGTTCGGCAAGCGGTTCGCCGCCGCCGGCGTCACGGTCGTGAGCGGCTACGCGCACGGCATTGACGCGGCCTCGCATCGCGGGGCGTTCAAGGGAGGCGGCCGGTCCATCCTCTGCGTTCCGTACGGCATCCGGCGATTCAGATCGCGCCCGGACTTTCCGGCGCTCGCCGAGATCGCGCAGCGCGGCGCGGTGGTCAGCGAGTGCCCGCCGGACCTGGAGTGGTCCGCCGCCGCCGCCGTCGCGCGCGACCGGATCATCGCCGCGCTCGGCCGCGCCGTTTTCGTCATTGAGACGCGCCCGCGCGGCGGCACGCTGCACACCGTCCGGGCCGCGGAACAGCTTGGGCGCCCGCTCTTCGTCCTGAAGTACCGCGCGCCGCCGGAGTCCGCGCGCGGGAACTCCATCCTCATCGCGCGCGGCGCGACCGACGTCAGCATGTTCGGCGAGATCGGGAAGATACTCGACGGTCTGGGGGCCGATCCGCGGCGCGGCGGCGAGAGCGCGTGAGCGCAGCGGGCAACTCCGCTCCTCACTTCCTGCTTCCATTCTGCATTCTGCACTCTGCACTCTGCCTTGATGGGACCTTCTCCGGCGCGCTCGTCTTGAGGCAGGTCATCAGCGCAACGCCCGCGATGAAAATTCCGATGCTGATCCACTGCGCCTGGCTCATCTGGCCGGGCAGGTGCGTGTCGCCCCTGAAGAACTCGACGGTGAACCGTTCGACCGAGCAGAGGATAAGGTACAGCGACAGCACCTCGCCCGAGCGGCGCTGGTGGCGGAAGAAGAGCGAGAGGATGATGAAGATGCAGAAGAGGTCGAACGAGCTCACCAGTTGCGTCGGCCACAGCGGGGCGCCCGGCGGAATCGGGATGACCGCGCGCGGGTCGTAGGGGACCGAATTCGCCGGAAAAACGCAGCCGTACCACGCGCCCGCGTGAACGGGCGCGCCGTAGCAGCAGCCGTGCAGGCAGCAGCCGATCCGCCCGAATGCCTGGCCGAGCGCGAGCGAGGGCGCGAACACGTCGAGCACCGGCAGTATCTTCAGTTTTTTGGCCCGGAGCAGAAGCAGCGTGACGATCATCGCGCCGATGAGCCCGCCGTAGAAGACCAGCCCGCCTTCCCAAATTTTGATGAGGTCGAAGAGGGACCATCCCACGCGGCGGGTGTCGAAGAAGTAACCGCGGTTTTCGGGAAGCAAGACGTAGGCGATCCGCGAGCCGACGATGCCGGCGAGCAGCGTCCAGATGCCGATGTCGGTGATTTCGTCCGGCGCCAGGCCGGCCCTTAGCGCGCGCCGGCGGGCGACGAGCAGCGCCGCCAGGAAACCGATCATCGCCATCGCGCCGTAGGAGTGGATCGCGAACCGGTCGCTGATGCGGAAAAGGATGTCGTGCATTTTGTCTTTCCGCCGTCCAATGCCGGCAGGGCTATCGCGCCGAGAGGCGGCAGTTGTCTATCAGCCGCGTCCGGCCCAGGCGGACGGCGATCAGCACCATCGCCTCGGATTCGATCCGGCGAATCTCGCGGAGCGTCTCGGGGTTGACGACGGCGACGTAGTCCACTTTCGCCAGAGGGGCCTCGCGGAGCACCTCGCCCATCGCGGCGATGAAGGGGGCGGCGCGGCGTTCGCCCTTTGCGAACATCTCCTCGGCCTTGCGGAGCGCGCGGTAGAGCACGGTGGCCTGCTCGCGCTCCTCGGGCGAGAGATAGACGTTGCGCGAGCTCATCGCCAGGCCGTCCGATTCCCGGACGGTCGTGCAGAGGCTGATCTTCACGTCGAAGTTCAGGTCGCGCACCATGCGCCGGATGACCAGGCTCTGCTGGTAATCCTTCAGGCCGAAGAAGGCGACGTCCGGATGGACGAGGTTGAAGAGTTTCGCGCAGATGGTGCAGACGCCGTGGAAATGCCCGGTGCGGATTTCGCCCTCGAAGGCTTCCGTATAGCGCTCCTGGAGGACGTAGGTTGCGTAGCCGCTTGGATAGATCTCGTGGGTCGGCGGCGCGAAGAGGATGTCCGCGCCGGCCTTCTCGCAGACCTTGCGGTCGTGCTCGATCGGGCGCGGATAGGATTCCAGGTCCTCGCTCGGCCCGAACTGGGTCGGATTGACGAAGATGCTGACCACGACGAGATCGGTCTCCTTGCGCGCGCCGCGGATGAGGCTGACGTGCCCGGCGTGGAGCGCGCCCATGGTCGGCACGAGCCCGACCTTTTTGCCCGGCCGCAGTTCCAGCAGCGCCGCGTGCAGATCGGCGATCGAAGCGACGAAATGCATCCGCTTCACCTCCAAGTGGGTTCGAGAGCCTGAAGCCAACGACCCCGGATTATATCCCGCCGCGAGCCTGCTTTTCAAACCGCCGGCTTCCGCCGGGTGCACGAACTTTCCTTCGGTCGTTTTCCTTGACGGGTGCATGTAATCTCCTACGGTCGTTGGCGTCCCATCGGGACGCAGCGATAATAGGCCGGCATTTCAGTGCCGGCATTCTTGCGCGCCCCTCATTCTGTTCGCGTCCCGCAGGGACGCGGGGACAACGCCTGCAAGCGTTTTTCCCTGCGTCCCTGCGGGACGCATGAAGAAAAAGACGCGGGTGGCCCCAAACAGGGGCTGAAGCCCCTGCCTATTATCCTGTCGTCCCTGCGGGACGAACAACGCAAACGCCGTGGGAGATTACATGCACCCGCTTTCGCCGAAAGCAGCCCGGCCGCAAGAAGACGCAAGAGGCACGGCTTTTGCCGCGAAATTGGGTTCGTTTTTTCAAATGGTCATTGGCGCGTCAGCCTCCTTCGCGTCAACGACTTGCGACTTCTCGGGCGTGTGTGGCCCAGGCGCCATCGCCTGTGATAACGCCGGCACGCAATTCCGCACAGCCGAGGGCGGCTGTGCCACCGGCGGCTCAAACGACAACGGCTCAGAAGGCGGGCAGGAGGTCTGAGTGGCCGCAGGTGAAGGCGCGTCGTCCGCGCTTGCGGCTTGCGGCGTCGTGCCGTTTCCGTGCTCTGCCGCGCTACTGCTCGATTCTCCCCTGTTCTGCTGCTGCCGCTCGATCTCGTGAATGAGTTTCAGGAACTGGTTCGTCAGGCGGGCATCGTACAAGTCAATCAGCTTGACCATGCGCTCGAACATCCGCTCTT
>Ga0315281_10014217_pt1 | contig 10743 bp, 11 predicted proteins | sample YL17G07_0_MG_FD_204540 | JGI IMG/M metagenome (GOLD analysis project Ga0315281, IMG submission 204540) | Sediment microbial communities from Yellowstone Lake, YNP, Wyoming, USA - YL17G07_0 | ecosystem: Environmental > Aquatic > Freshwater > Lake > Sediment | place: USA: Wyoming | collected... | reverse complement strand
GATTCACCCCCGGTCATCTAACGCTGACGTTGACGCTCGAAGCCGCGCGCCACTCCGGTTCGGTTGAAGCGCTGAGCCGCCTCGGATCGCAAGCGCGCACCGACGCTTTGGCCGAATGCCAGACGCTCCTACACCGCATCCTTCCAGGCTCGGACTACTCGCGTGAAATCACGCTGACCGCCGATCTCGAGCTCGGCGAAACGCTGCTGATCCACGAGCGCGGAACGCTGGTGGCGTTCGCGTTGGCGCACACGGCGCCGCTCGTGGAAGGACGTACCAGGGACGAGCTGCGGGTGCTCAAACTGGTCGTCGATGATGAGCGTCGATTCGGCGCTGTCGCCCGCTCGCTCGCCGATTTCGCTCGTCACTGCGGAACCCGCCGCGTCGCGTTTCGAATCCAGGGCGAGTACGGCGACGCATTTCGTCAGCTCGCTGCGATCGGCGCCCACGTACGGTGGAGCGACTTGCGGATGTCGCTCGACGGTTACCGCGAGCGGCGACCGGAGCAAGGCATGGTGCTATCCAACTGGGAGATTTGAGCCGCTCCCCTCAGTCGCTTCGTGCCTGCGGCTCAATTCTTCGACGATGACTTGGCGTCGGTGGACTTCATCCCTCGTGCCACGACGCGCCAGATCAGGATCGTCACACCGAGCGTCAGGAAAAGGTTGACCCAGCCCGGACCGCTGAACATGAACGTGCTGATCGCCCAGATGACCAGCAGCATAATCCCTGCCACAATTCCCAGATCCATGAATTGACCGAGTGAGAGATCCGACGTACCTTCGTCTCAGAACGAGTAGAACTTCGGGGCGGAGAAGTTGTTTTCGAGCCGATAAGTCCTATCGATCGGGTGCGATAATCTATGCTGACGTCACGCCCCCAGTGCGGGGGAAGGCGGAATGTGTGGTGAGTGCCTCAGAATTCGACCGGGCTTCGTAAAACCCTCTCCGCTCCCGATCTTTAAGGCCCCGCAGGGCAACCTGCGGGGCCTTCGTTCTTTTCCGGCTCAAAAGGGACGTCCCCATGCCGATCGTCATCGTCACCCGCCGCCTCCATTTCAATGCGGCCCACCGCGTTCACAACCCATCACTCAGCGAAGCCGAGAACACGGCCCTCTTCGGCAAATGCAACAACCCGAACTGGCACGGCCACAACTACATCCTCGACGTTTCGGTGAAGGGCGAAGTCGCGGCGCGGACCGGATATGTCCTCGACCTCGCAAAAGTGAAGGAAATCGTCAACCGTGAAGTCATCGACAAGGTCGATCACCGGAATTTCAACCTCGACGTCGACTTCATGCGCGGAACGATCCCGACGACCGAGAACATCGTCGTCGCAATGTGGCGCGTTCTCGCGCCGGCGCTGGCGCCGGCCACGCTCGAACGGCTCGTGCTCTCCGAGACAGACAACAACTCGGCGGAGTACCGCGGAGAATGAATCCGTTCGACGGGCAGCTCGCGATCGTCACCGGCGCGTCGCGCGGCATCGGTCTGGCCACGGCGACGATGCTCGCACGCTGCGGGGCGAAGGTGGTCCTCGTCGCGCGCGGCGTCGCGGCGCTCGAAACCGCGGCGAAGGCAATCGGGCCGAGGGCATCCGTTGTCCCCTGCGATGTCGCCGACCGCGGGGCGGTCGAACGGGCGATCGAGTCGATCCGAGCCACATTTGGCGTGCCACGCATCCTGGTCAGCAGCGCCGGCGTGTTTCGCCTCGCGCCCGTCGAACTGACGACCACCGACGATTTCGCGGCGGCTCTACAGGTCAACCTCCTCGCGCCTTTTCTTTTCGTTCGTGGTTTTCTCGGCGACATGAAGGCCGCCCGCGCCGGACATATCGTGACAATCGGCTCGGTCGCTGACCGATCGATCTTTCCCGGGAACGCCGCCTACGCCGCGAGCAAGTTCGGCGCACGGGCAATGCACGAGGTCTTGCGGGCGGAACTCAAGGGCAGCGGCGTGCGCGCGACGCTCGTCGCTCCCGGACCAGTGGACACGCGGTTGTGGGACGAGATCGATCCAGACTCGCAACCCGGCTTCACCCCGCGGCGCGAGATGCTGTCCCCTGAATCGGTCGCTCGAGCGGTCGAGTTCTCGCTCAGTTGCGCTGCCGAGGTGAATGTGGACGAGCTGCGTTTGTCACGGTCGTGAGCGAGTTGGATTTGCGTTTCGGTGGATTGGTGGTGTTGCCTGAGTGTTTTGGCGTCACCAATCCGCTGGTTCAAATCCACCGACGCACTGTCCGATGTTCATCGAACTGATCGACGCCCTCCGTTGTCCGGCGGACCACCCGGCATCGAGCCTCGTCGCCGCGCTCGATCGCGTCGAGAACCGAGATGTCATCCGGGGAATGCTTGGCTGCCCCGTCTGCCGATCGGAGTTTCAGATCCGGGACGGCGCTCTGTGGATGGTCACGAACGCCATGCCCGGTCCGGCGACCCGCGCGATTCATCCGACTGAGGATGCGTTGCGGCTCGCCGCATCACTGGATCTGCGAAGCGAGACCGGGTTCGCGATTCTTCGCGGCAGTTGGTGCGCCTTGGCCACCGCGATCTTGGAAATCTCGCCGACGCCTCTCGTGCTGCTCGACCCGCCGCACGGAACGCCCGCCGGGCGCGGCCGGTCGATCATCCACGCCGGCGGGACGGTCCCCTTTGCCGCCCGCACCGCCGTCGCGGCAGCGATCGATGATGACGAACGCGCCTATGCGCTGGCGGCGGCCGTCCAGCCCCCGGGCCGGGTCGTCGGGCCACTCAACGTCGCGGTGCCGCATGACGTGAAGGAACTCGTGCGAGACGACCGCTGGTGGGTTGGCGAACGGGAACATGCGACGCCGCTGATCGGAATCGCGCGGCGCCACTAGTCCAGCAGACTCACAACCGCTACTCGCCGCCTCCCTCGTACAGTGCGTCGATCACGGCCTTGTACGTCTTGTCGATCACGCGGCGCTTCACCTTCAGTGTCGGCGTCAGCTCGCCGCGCTCGACCGAGAAGTCGTGCTCGAGCAGCGCGATTTTCTTTGGCATCTCGAAATGCGCGAATCCGTGGAGCTGTTCGTTGACTTCCTTGTCCATCTTCTTCTGGATCGTCGGCATGTGGAGGAGTTGCGCGCGATCCGTCCAGATGATGTTGTTGAGGCCCGCCCACTTTTCGAGTGTGTCCCAGTTCGGCACGACGAGCATGATCGGGAACTTCCGCCGGTCGCCGATCATGACGGCCTGGCTGATGTACTTGTTCGTCTTTACCTGGTTTTCGATCGGCTGCGGCGCGATGTTCTTGCCGCCCGACGTGACAATGATGTCCTTTTTGCGATCGGTGATCTTGAGGTAGCCGTCCTCGAGCATGCCGATGTCGCCGGTATGGAACCACCCGGCACTGTCGATGACTTCGGCCGTTGCCTGCGGCTTGTTGAAGTAACCCTTCATCACGTGCGGGCCCTTCGTCAGAATCTCACCGTCATCCGCGATCGAGATCTCGGCGCCGGGGGCTGCCGGACCGACGGTTCCAATCCGGAACTTGGTTGGCGAGTTGACCGCGATGAGCGGTGATGTCTCGGTCAGGCCATACCCTTCGAGAATGACCAGGCCCGCTGCGTAAAAGAACTTGTTGATCTCGGCGGCGAGCGGTGCGCCGCCCGACACGAAGTAGCGCAGATGGCCGCCGGTGCGCGCCTGGAGCTTCGAGAACACCAGCTTCTGCGCAATCCTGTATTGCAGGGCGAGCAACCCCTGTGGTTCGCGTCCCGCGAGCTTCACGTCCGCCCAGCGATCGGCGACGCCTCGCGCCCAGAAGAAGATCCGCGCCTTGACCGCTCCGCCGGAAAGCGCGTTGTCGAGCACGCGGGCGTACATCTTTTCATACAGCCGCGGCACCGACAATACGAGCGTCGGCCGAACCTCGCTCATGTTGAACGGCACCGTGTCGATCGATTCGGCATAGGCAATCGACGTTCCGGTGTGCATCATGAGATAATGGCCCGCCATCCGCTCGAAGATGTGCGACAATGGCAGAAAGCTGAGGCACACATCATTGCCCGCGAACGGCACGACGCTCGCCGCGGCGATCGCGTTCGAGTAGATGTTGTCGTGCGAGAGCATGACGCCCTTCGGGTCGCCGGTCGTCCCCGAGGTATAGATCAACGTTGCGATGTCGTCAGGACGGACGGCCAGCGCTCGTTCACGGTACGTCGCCTGGTGGGCCGCGTCGTCCACGGCTTTCCCGCGCGCCTCGAGCTCGGTCATGCTCATGTCCTCACCCGGCTGCCGCGTTGCGCTGAACCCGATCACGTGCTTCAACCCCGGGCACTTCGCGCGCACTTCGGCCACCTTGGCCGACTGCGCCGCCGTCGAACAAAAGATCGCGACGGCCCCTGAGTCATTGAGCAGATACGGAATCTGTTCCGGCGGCAGGTTCGGGTAGAACGGCACGTCCGTCAACGCCGATGCCAGACAGGCGTAGTCTGCGATCGCCCACTCTGGGCGGTTCTCGGAAAGAATCGCGACCCGCTCCCCGGCGCGGATTCCCAACTCCTGCAGGCCGAGTGCGACACGGCGAACCCGGTCGGCTAGCTCGCGGTGCGAGATCGGCTGATATGCGCCCCCCACCTTCACCTGCAGCGCATCGGGACGATTGTATTTGTCGACGGCGTCGAAAAACAGCTGCGTCAAGGTTCCGGGCTTCGAGTTCCGTGGTCCGCCAGACGCTTGCATATGTCCTCCGATTCTCATGGGACGTCGGCGCGGTGTTCGCGCGACAGATGTCCAACGTACCCTCGGCAGGGCTCCGGGGTAACCGCTACGGCTTTCGCTTCACCGAAATGATGTAGTCGAACGGCGTGCCGCTCAGTTCTACGCCATTGTATTTCACAGTCGCTCGGACCACGATCGTGTCGGTCTTAGTACCTGCAATCAGCGCAGCATCGCCGATCGCCTGCTGCCGGAGAATCACCCGCCGGCCCGCTACCCCCAGCCGGTCCGTCGTGTCTCGGCGTGACGCTTTGCCGGCGTCGTCCCCGATGTAGGCCGTCGGAACGCCTGCTGTGGTCGGTGTCGGAGACCGCGTCACCGCGTATGTAATGACGAATCCCTGTGCCGCGATCACGGCGGTGGCTGTGTTAGTGAGCGTCAGCTCAAGCGGCGGTGACCAGTTTGCCACGGCGCTGGTGTCGGGCGTAGCGATGTCAAAGCTGATCGCCGTTGCCGCGACGGATTTCGTAGCCACCTGCGGCGCGACAGAGACCAGGACGCGTTGGGCCGGCGCCACCAACGAGCCAAACCCAGCGTAGACTCGTGCTCCAACGCTGTCGCGAATGACGCCGTGCACGAAACCTTGTTCATCGATGTGGATCGTGCTCGCAGCCAGGTTCAATGTGGCGTCGAGAATCGTGATTTGGGGGTACAGCCCCACAATTTCGTTGCCCTTTGCGTCGTACGCGTGGATCGCGACCGGCGCTGCAATGCCAAGGCTGTCGCGCATGACGTCGCCAAGGACCACGGTCGGGTAGGGAATCGACAGCGCTGAAATCGAGGCGATCTCCAGTCCCTTCGAGCCGCCGAGCGGATCCGCGCACGCCGCCAGCCCCGATCCGGCCAATACCGCGACCAACGCGACCTTATGATGGCGATTCATTGCAACCTCTTCGATAAGCGTTCAGCCAGCTCGCTGTATGCCTTGGCAGCCGGGTCTTCTGGGGAGCGGATGACAAGAGGTTGCGAGGCGCCGAATGCCTCGGCCGTGGCCGGCGTGCGCGGAATGACGACGTCAAGCACAAGCCCCGCCGGTAGATTTTCCCTGACGTAGTTCGCGACCCGTTGTGACACGGCGCTGCCCTCCTCAACCATGGTCAGCAGAATTCCCTCGAGTTCGAGATCGGCGTTTGTCGCGATCGCCGCGCGCAGCCCGCGCAGCATCTGCGGGGTCGTCTGGAGCGCCAGCGGCTCGCATTGTAACGGGATGATCGCCGACTGCGAGCAATGCAGCACCGTGTGGACCACCGGTCCGAGTCCCGGCGGGGTGTCCACGACGATCACGTAGCCGCGCTCGCGCGCCCGGGACAGCAGTTCAGGGAGCCTGGACGAATCGGAGAGCTGATCGGCATACTCCTCGTGTCGCCCCGCGTCGCTGACCCCTCCGGCCGCCACAACACGCAGCCATGGGAGCATCGTCGGTCGCACGACCTGCTGCATCGAATGCGTTCCCGCGAGAAAATCGGACAACCCAACGCGGTCTTCTGGCGCGTGCAAGCCAAGCCCGTACCGAACCGATCCCTGCGGATCGGCATCGACGAGCAGCGTCTTGATCCCGCGTTGCCCGAGCGCCGCCGCAATATTCACGGCCGTCGTTGTCTTACCCACGCCGCCTTTCTGACTGACAACCGCAAGCACCTTCGGCATCAGGATTCTGCGTCCGTGGTTGGTTGATTGGCCCCGCGCAGGGACTCCAGCGTTTCCCTCGCGTGTTGAATCCAGCGCTCGCCTTCGGTGCCCTGCGGCGGACGCTCGAGAAATGCTTCGAGATGCCCGATCGCCTGTTCCGGCTCGTTCCGCTTGATGAGAAGGTACGCTAACCCGTAGTGCGCACCCGGCAGATCCGGGACGATCTCCAGCGCGCGGCGGTAGGACCGTATCGCTTCTTCCTGTCGTCCGGTGCGTGAAAAGGCAATGGCCATGTTCATGTGAATCTTCGGCTCGAGCGGCTTGTCGCGCAACGCGAGCCGATACGAGGTCAACGCGGCGTCGTAGTCACCCTGCCGCTCCAGCGTCAGCGCCTCGCTCAAATAGTCGAGGCGCTTCGGCCTGAGATCGCCGTCTGACTTGCCGCCGAGCAGGCGACTCCACCATGACATGCGACGACGGGGTTCGGGACGGCGACTGAGGGAGGAACCGACTCGGAAGAGTCTGGTCTGGTCGAAACGAAGGCGGAAGTACCTCGCCATGGCTTGCCAGGAGCGCAAGCAAAGCTAATCCCCGTTCAGACGGTGGAGCAACCGACTGCCGTCGCTTCCCGCGCCCTGAACCGAACCCTACGTTTGATCTCCGGTCCCGCACGACGTCGCGCCAGGGAACCGGTTCCCAGACAGGCCGAGGCCCCCATGCCGCGTCGAACCAATGTTGAACGGAGCAAGGGCGTTTTCGTGGTCGATTGGCCTCTCTTTGGAGAGCTGTCTCGCGGACTAGCGTTGCGAGTTGCGCGAGCCTACGACCCTCAGGTTGTCATCGGGATCGCGACGGCGGGCGTCGTTCCAGCCGCTGTCGTCGCCGCGATCCTCGACCGAGAGTTTCATTCGATCGTCGTCAGCCGCCGTTTTGGGTCGGAAATCATTCGTGATACGCCGGCGGTTCTGAGCTCGGCCCCAGCGCAGGTCCGCGGCAAACGGGTCCTGATCGTCGACGAAACCTGTGATTCCGGCGCGACCATCCGGCTCGCGGTCGGCGCGATCGTCAACGCCGGTGCCGCCGAGGTTCGCACCGCCGTCGCCTTCAAAACCGGATCGTACGTTCCGGATTTCCACCAACTCGCGACCGAGAGCGCGATCGTTCTGCCGTGGGATCGCGAAGTCCTGATCGACGGCGAGCTGGTGCCGAATCCGCTTTACGGTGACGCGCTGAAGGAAAGCTGATCGACCGATCGACCCGGTGTCAGCGCGCCATCTCGTCGTAAATCTGCTGCAGCCGTTCCGGCGTGCCGACGATAAAGCGACATCGCGGCGCACCCATCGACCGGCACTCCGTCTCCATCACTGAGACCTGAGCGGCCGTGATCCTCCCGAAAAAGTCCGCGAGCAGGCCGGTAGTGAAATAGCAGCCGGACAACTCGCTGCCGTCCGCTGGCACCGACTCCGCCCAGTCGGTCGAGTCGATCACCGCGACCCCGTTCTCACCGGTCGAGAACTGCAAGGTCCCCCAGCCGGATGCTGCAAAAAAATCAGCCGCGTTCGAGGCAAAGTCGTCGGGCGTCAGCTGGTCCGCAGACGGCCCACCGCGCGCCTGGAGCCAGCGCTCGAAGGCCGCATAGATCTGCGCCGCGCCAGTGAAGCCTGCGTCCTGGAGATAAGTCGCGGCCGTTCCGCCGAGGTCGCGAAACAACGTGGCCCGCAACGCATTGAGCGACTCGCGGGAGATTGCGACGAGCGAATTGGTGTTCAACTCAATTGTTTCAGTCATGACTCCGGATTCGGCTCGTTGGCCCGCTCGAGGAGCGTCGCCTCGTCGATGATCTCGATCTGAAGCGATCGGGCCTTCTCTAATTTGCTGCCCGCGTTCTCTCCCACAACCACAAACGACGTTTTTTTTGAGACGCTGTCGCCCACCTTGCCACCGTTCCCCTCGACCAGTGCCTTGGCCTCGTCGCGGGACAGGGTGGGGAGCGTCCCCGTTATGACGACTGTCTTTCCATTGAAGGCACTGCTCGACGCCGCGGTCCGAGGCTCTGACAGGGTCAGCTTGCGGTCGGCCAGCCGCTTGATGAGTCGCCTCCCGCCGGGGGTCGCGAACCATTGAAACACAGATGCCGCGATGACGTCGCCAATTCCGTGAACGGCGGCCATCTCCCTGAGCGATGCTCCGGCAAGCGAATCCATCGTGCCGAAGTGTTTCGCCAGCTGGCGAGCGGCGATCTCGCCAACGTGGTCGATCCCGAGGGCGAACAGCAGCCGTGACAGCGGTTGCGCCGTGGACGCCGAGATCGCTGCTACCAGCGTCTCGGCGCTCTTTTCCGCGAACCGGTCGATCTTGACGAGGTCGGTCGCAGCGAGATCGTACAGGCCGGCGGCGTCGTGGATCAGCCCGGCGTCGATGATCTGCCGCAGGCGCGCGTACGAGAGCCCGCGAATGTCCATCGCGCCTCGGGACGCGAAGTGAGCGAGCGCCTCGAGCTGCCGTGCCGGACAGTCAAAGTTCGGACAGTACAGCATGCCGAGATCTTCGCCGCCCACGAGATACGTCGCGCATGTCGGACAGTGGGTCGGCGGCTCGTACGGCTGCGGCGGAGAGGCTGGGTCGCGACGCTCCGGCACGGGCCCAATCACTTGCGGGATCACGTCGCCGGCCCGCTTCACCTGGACGACGTCGCCCTCGCGCAGGTCCTTCCGCCGGACAAGGTCAAAGTTGTGCAGCGTTGCCTGCTGTACTGTCGTACCGCCGATCTCCACCGGTTCGAGCACCGCATACGGATTGACGGTGCCCGTTCGCCCGATATTCACTGCGATTCTGAGGAGCGTCGTTTCGGCAATGTCCGGGGCGAACTTTCGGGCGATCGCGTAGCGCGGCTCGCGGCCGCCGACGATGCCAAGGTCCGGCCACAGGGCGAGCTCGTCAATCTTCACGACGCCACCGTCGATCGCGAAGTCGAGCGAGCCGCGCACGGTGTGCTCGACTTCGGTCGCCCAGGCGTGGACATCTGAGATAGACGGGCACCGACGGTGCTGGGGAGCGGTCGGCACGCCCCAGCCGTTGAGGAGATCGAGGAGTTCCGATTGCCGCGACACCGGCAACGTATCGTCCCCGGGCAGCGCAACCGAGTAGCCAAAAAAACGCAGTGGTCTTGCGGCCGTGATTGCTGGATCGAGCTGACGCAGGGCACCGGCGGCTGAGTTGCGCGGATTCGCGAAGACCGCCTCACCGGCGGCGATGCGCTCTTCGTTCATGCGCTCGAATCCGCTGAACGGCATGTACACCTCGCCGCGGATCTCCATCGTGATCGGGAGGCCACGTCCACGGAGGCGAAGCGGTATTCCACGAATCGTGCGCAGATTCGCCGTGACTGACTCGCCGACAGTCCCGTTGCCCCGAGTCGCCCCCGCGACGAGAATGCCTTCGCGATACGTGAGACTGACCGCCGCTCCGTCGATCTTCAACTCGCAGTGATAGCCTGACCGGCGGACGTCGTCGCCTGCAAGCCGGACCAATCGGCCTTCCCACGCCTCGAGTTCCTCGGCGTTGAATGCGTTGCCGAGCGACAGCATCGGCACGAGATGCTGGTGTTTCGCAAACTGGGTCGACGGCTCGGCTCCAACGCGACGAGTTGGCGAATCCTCGGTGCGGAGCGCCGGGTATTCGCCCTCAAGTTGAATGAGTTCTTGAAACAGCCGGTCGTAGTCGCGATCGGACAGCGAGGGCCGATCAAGGACATAGTACTCGCGGCTCGCGCGCTCGAGCTGCTCGCGGAGCCCCGCAGCATGGGCGGATTTCGCGGCGAGGGCGTTCTCTACCACCGTGACGCGGGAGGCGGGGACACCGCTGGCGAACGGGGTGACACGGCTAGGACCAGTTTCTTTCGAGACATAGAGTGTAAACGCTGCTAGCCGATCGGGCTTCCAGGATGCTCCTTTCCTGGCGAACGGACGACGCGCCGACAGTTTGGGGCCTTCCCCTGCTGCGTCAGAATGTTGACTGCAAATATCTTAAACGACCAAGAACGGAGAACCCATGGCCCAGGCACCCAGCACTCGACATAACCGATTCGCGGGCGAATCGGCAAGCGACGACGACGAGGTAATTTCTGCGCCAGCAGCACCGCGACGCGGCCGGACGACCTTCCTCGCCGGACTCGGGATCGGCCTCGCGGTCGGCGCGGCGGTGGCTCTGCTGCTCGCTCCGCGGAGCGGCGCGGAGACGCGGCAGGCATTGCGCCTTCGTGGCCGGCGGGTCCGTAACAAGGCGAGCGACGCCTGGGAAGATCTGCGACTCGAGTTGGCCAAAACAGCCCGCATCCTCCGGCGTAAACGCAGAGGCGCACGGAGCGCCGCGGG
>Ga0315281_10014216_pt1 | contig 10744 bp, 5 predicted proteins | sample YL17G07_0_MG_FD_204540 | JGI IMG/M metagenome (GOLD analysis project Ga0315281, IMG submission 204540) | Sediment microbial communities from Yellowstone Lake, YNP, Wyoming, USA - YL17G07_0 | ecosystem: Environmental > Aquatic > Freshwater > Lake > Sediment | place: USA: Wyoming | collected... | reverse complement strand
TAAGAACGCAGAAGATAAGAATATAGAAAATAAAGATATTGAAATTAACGATACAGAGGACAAAAAATCTGATTCTGTTGACTTTGAACTTGAGGGTCTGGAATCTGTTAAAGTATCTGAAGAAATAATTCAGAAATTAAAAAAGAAAGAAAAAGTAAGCAAATCCGGATTTAAAAAACTCCCTTTATATGCCAGGATTTTAATAATAGTTTTTACCTGTATTTTCATAATAGCAGCAACAGGCGGCGGCTTATTTTACTGGTATATCAATAAGGCAAACAAGACTATGAATTCAATTACAAGTTCAGAGATTGAAAATATTCTTACTCCTGTTCAATCAATTGAAGAACCTGTTTCAATTCTTATTATGGGAAGAGATTCAAGAGATGTTACAAACGATTTGGGTAGAGCAGATTCAATAATGTTATTATATCTTGATCCAGCTCAGAAAAAGGTATCTTTGTTATCTATTCCCCGTGATACACTGGTAGATATTCCAGGACATGGACAGGATAAAATTAATGCTGCATATGCATTTGGTGGAGAAGAATTAATGATTAAGACTGTATCGGCCTTTTTAAATGCAAAAATAAATCATTTTTTAACTATTGATTTTGACGGATTTGTTAAACTAATTGATGCTTTGGGTGGAGTAGATATAACAATAGACAGGCCTTTAATAGATCCAAAAACTGGAGCAAATTTTTCAGCAGGAAAACATCATTTAACAGGGGAACAAGCTCTTGCTTATTCAAGAAGCCGTTCAACTGAACTTGCAGATATAGGAAGAATTCAGCGACAGCAACTTTTGTTTTCAAGTCTTGTTGAGCAAAAATTAACTGCCCAGTATCTTGGAAAAATTCCTGATTATTTTAATATACTTGTTGAAAATACAAAAACGGACCTTGACCTTCTTACAATTCTCAGATATGCAAAAGCAGGACTTTCTTTTAAAGCTGAAAATTTTCAAACAGCCATAATCCCAACTCATGCTGACTGGATAGAAAATAAAACTATAAGTGTTCAGATACCTGATGTGGATGAATCAAGAGCAATGTGGCAAAGAATATTACTTGGAGAACCTGCAAGCAAATATAATGCAACATACTCAATAGATGCAAATGCAATTCCTGATGCTCTTGCCACTGGTATGACATATAACATCATTGTTAAGGTGAAAAATACAGGAGCTATTAAATGGGAAAATGGAGGGGCAACTCCGGTTTTTTTAGGATACCACTGGATTAACTTTGACACTAAGCAAATGGTTGTATTTGACGGTAAAAGATCTGTTATACCGCAGGCAGCAGTTAGTCCCGGAGAAGAAGTTACATTTAATATGCAAATAAACTCTCCGCCTGTAAAGGGCAAATACATACTTCAAATTGATTTAGTAAAAGAAGGAGTTACCTGGTTTTCGTATCAGGGAGTTCCTCCCCTTGAAAAATATTGTACTCTTGATATTTCTTACTCTGCTCAATATGATGATGGAGACTCAACTCCTTTATATGTTGATCCAGGGCAGACATTTACATCACATGTTACAGTAAAAAATACAGGATATCTTCTTTGGGAACATTATAAGAAAGAAGGACGTTTTGATCTTGGATGTCACTGGTTAAACAGGGATACAGGAGAAAAAGTTATCTGGGATGGTCCTCGAGGTCTTCTTCCTGCAGATGTTGATTATAATGAGCAGGCAACTGTTGATATGCAAATTACAGCTCCGGATAAACCAGGCAGGTATATACTGCAATATGATATGGTCCATGAAGGAAAAACCTGGTTTTCTGAACAGGGGGTAATTCCTCTTGAAATTAATATAAATGTAGGGCAGACAATAGATAAACAACTGGTTAAAAACACAACTGTAAAAGTATTTAACGGAAACGGGAATTCAGGTGCTGCAACACAATTTATTAATAAACTTACTCAATATGGATTTAAAGTTGACAAGCCTTCAAATGCACTGAATTTTAATTTTGCAAAAACAGTTATAATTTATAAAACAAATACTTTAAAAAAGGCAGAGCAGCTTGCTTTAATACTGGGAAGCTATGACCTTGTACAATTTAATAATACTGACTGGGGTGATTATAAATCTTCTTCTGATATAATAGTAATTCTTGGCAAGGATTATACTGAGAATATAAATTAGAGAATATAAATTAGAAGATTTATATTTTATATGTAATATAATGGTAATATAATGTAGAAGATTTATATGTGATATAATATTTTTATGAAAAATAAATTTTCTTTTAAGATAATAATTCAGGTTTTATTTGATATACTTATAATTTTTTCATCATTTATAATTTCCTTTTTCCTGAGGGGGCAAATAGACTTCAGAGGAAGGGAAGTTCTTATTTCGCAATATTCCACAGCCTTAGTTTCTTACATAATTGTAATAGTAGTTACAAAGTTATTTATGTTCCGGGTATTTGGAATGTATAGGCGAATCTGGAAATATGCTTCAGTAAAAGATATGATAGCTATTGTTGAAGCAGTAGCGTCAAGCTCATTTTTAATGATAGTTGTATTTTATATATTAGGTTACCCGATTGAGATTTTTGGATTTAATATTAACTTTTCACTTCCATATTTTCCAAGAAGTATTTTTATAATTGATTTTGCATTAACTCTTATTTTAATTGCACTTTCAAGATTTTCCGGAAGATTTTTTAATGAGCTTAAATTTGGCAATGTTAAAACAAGGAAAAAAAGAGTCTTAATTATTGGTGCTGGAGATGCCGGTGAGATGATTGTAAGGGAGATTATAAGGCAATCCAATAGTGAATATATACCAATCGGGTTTTTAGATGATGATATTGCTAAAATAGGCAAACAAATTCATGGGGTAAAAGTACTTGGACCAATTTCAAAACTTGAAAGTGCCATTTCAAAATACACAATTGATGAAGTTATTATCGCAATGCCTTCGGCTTCAGGAAGTTTAAGAAAAGATATAGCTTTAAAGGCAAAGGATAAAGGAGTCAGATGTAAAACTCTTCCAAGCTTATATGAAGTAATTGATGATAAGGTTTATCTTTATCAGGTCAGAGATATAGAAATTGAAGATATTTTAGGCAGAGAGCCTATAAGAATAAAAATTCCTGAAGTTGTTTCTGAAATAAAAGATAAAGTAGTGCTTATTACTGGAGCCGGCGGTTCAATAGGTTCAGAATTATGCAGGCAGGTTGCAAGATTTAATCCTGAGAAAATGATACTTGTTGATCATACTGAAAATGCTCTTTTTCTCATAGAGAAAGAACTTAAGGAAAAATTATTTTATTATAGTGCTATCCCGATTGTTGCAAACATTAAAGACAAGGAAATAATGAAAGCTGTAATCAAACGTTACAAACCGGTTATAATATTTCATGCTGCAGCATATAAACATGTTCCGCTTATGCAATTAAATCCTGAAGCTGCCATACAAAACAATTTTATAGGAACAAAAATTCTTGCAAAGCTGTCAATAGAGCTTGGAGTTAAAAGGTTTGTTATGCTATCCACAGATAAAGCTGTGAAGCCAAGCAACGTAATGGGTATATCAAAACTTCTTGCTGAGAAGTATCTTCAGGCGCTATCAAAAACAGGAGAAACCAGATTTATGATTGTAAGATTTGGCAATGTACTTGGAAGTCAGGGAAGCGTAGTTCCCATATTTAAACAGCAGATATTATCCGGTGGACCCGTTAAGGTTACTCATCCTGAAATGAAAAGGTATTTTATGACAATTCCTGAGGCTGCCCAACTTGTTATCCAGGCTTGTATTATTGGTGAAGGTGGGGAAATATTTGTTCTTGATATGGGAGAACCTTTTAATATCCTTGATTTAGCAACCAATATGATTAAGCTATACGGGATGGAACCCGGTAAGGATATTGAAATTGTTTATACAGGTCCGCGTTCCGGTGAAAAATTAAATGAAGAGCTTACATCTGAAGATGAAGATTTAGTACCAACTCAATTTCCTCATATAATGGAAGCTAAATTTAACGGAAACGGATGTTTAAGTAAGGAAGAAACTATAAATTTACTATTTAATATTGAAAAAGAAATTCAGGTTTATGATTATCTGACTCTTTTTAAAGACTTACGTAAGATTGTTCCTGATTTTGATGAAAAGGAAATGTGGTTTAATCCAATTAAAGATTATGATAAAGATTATGATGCGCAGTAGTAGGTAACAAAATATTTACAAATAAAACAAATATTTATGCATAACCACATTTATATAATATAAAGTTTTTTTACAGTAAGCACCATTTTTAAATTAAGAAACAATATAAAACTATAGCATTTAAAATTTTGTGATAATAAAAATGCAAAAACTTTATGAATTATCTATTAGATATTTAAAAGACACGCTAGCTTTGCCCCGGCGAGTCAAAGCTATCTCTGATGAAGGCTAAGCTACCTCTCTTACGAGAGGAACCATGCTAGCTTAGCCTTCATAAGGTCTATTAAATATCTAATAGGTAAAATAGGTAATAAAATAATTTTTAAGTTATAGCTCTATCACAAAATTTTAGATGCTTACGATAAAATTAAAATTAAAATTAAAATAAATAAAATGAATTAGGGAGCATTATATTGAGAAATTTTGCTCTTTTCATTAAAAGATGTCTGGATATATTATTTGCTTTAATTTTACTGATACTTCTTATTCCGCTTTGGATAATAATTCCTGTTTTAATAAAAATTGATTCTCCCGGCAGAGTAATTTATACCCAAAAAAGAGTAGGCATCAATAGCGGGTTTTTTACAATTTATAAATATCGAACTATGAAAGAGGGAACACCCGATATTCCAACTGATAAAGTTGCAGATCCGCAGGAGCTTGTTACAAAATTCGGACGGTTTTTAAGAAGAACCAGTATTGATGAAATTCCTCAGCTTATTAATATCTTAAAAGGTCAGATGAGCTTTATTGGACCACGCCCTGCTCTCTATAATCAGCCTGAGCTTATAAGCCTTCGAAAGGAAAAAGGCGTTGATAAAATGCGCCCTGGAATTACCGGACTTGCACAGGTAAGCGGAAGAGATGATTTACCCATACCCGTAAAAGTTGAATATGATAAAAGATATGTTGATAATTTTTCACTTTTAAACGATTTTAAAATTCTTATAATAACAGTTAAGGCAGTTTTTACCGCAAAGGGAAATAAATAAATTGTCACGGGGACGTATAATTTGACATAATATTTATGTCACGGGGACGTATAATTTGACATAAGGTGTTATTAGTAAGTATTTATTAGCAAGTATAAATATTAGTAGGATGCAATAGAATTGGATATATAATTTGGGAAAAAATAATTAGCACGAGGCTTATCTTTTGGAAAATGATATTTTATTTAATTAAAAATAGTTAAAAATAGTAACTTTAAATTAAATATAAATATTTATGCATTTATGTCAAATTTTACGTCCCTGTGACATACTGTGACATAGTTACTAATTTAATTTATAGTAACTTTTATATCAGGAGCCGGCTCATAAATTTTCATAGTAGTAATTTTAAATCCAATGTTATCCTGTCCAGGTGCTACAGCTTTAACTTTAAAAGCTATTTTTATTTGTTTTCCAGGCTGAATCATATATGGTCCCTTTGTCCACATGTAAATTCCTTTTGACATTCCCGGCATATCTTTAATATCACTTTGAGCTTCATCAATTGTAAGAAGTTTTAAATTTTTTGGTAGTTTTAATTCAATTGAACTTATATTTAAAGTTTCAGAATTGCTATGATTTTTTATTATATAATATAAAGTTTTTTCTTCTCCGAATTTCATCTCAATGCTGGTATCTGAAGCAGTAAAATCAACATATTTTTTAAAACCCGTTATTTCCCAGGTTTTTAACAGTTCTTTATAATCCTGCCAGTAAATTTCATATCCAATTTGTTTTAATTCGAAAAAAGGAGTTAAAGGCGGAAGATAAACCTGGTTAAAATAAATATTTTTCTTTCCAAGATTTTCTTTAACATATTCCATAAATTTTTTTTCATTTAGCCCGATTTTAATTTGTATGTTTTTGTTAAATTCAAATTTGGTAAGATAAAATGCTACACTTGATGACTTGGAGCTTGTTATTAAAACAGAATTATCTTTCATTTCACTAATTACTGTTTTCCAGTAATCATAAATCATTGTATCTTTGCTTTTATCTTCAGCAGGAAAATTAACTGCACATAAATAAACTGGTAAAATTGTTATAATTATAAAAAAACTTATTAAATATATTATTTTAGTTTTTTTATATTTCCTGCAAAACTGGTTTGTCTGATTTGTCTCTTCCAAATTATTTTCGTTATAAGAGTTTTGATCTTTTAAATTATTAAAATCATTTTTTATTAAAGATTTAGAATCCTTTTTACTTTGAAAATTACTATTTATTTTGTTTTTTAATTCATTTCTTAACACAATCTTTTTAAAAATATAAATGATTCCTTCTTTTATATAATAAAGGCCATAAGCAAATGGTAATATTAAAAAAGTTATAACAGAGACAAGATAAAAATCATTAGGCACTTCTTCATATAAAAAAACAGGAATTAAATTTAAAATTAAAAGAGCTAAAGTCAAAAAGAAATATTTTCTATTTTTTATAAATAAAATTACAGATCCCAAAAGGCATATCAGCCCGCTGATAATTCCAAAATCACCTTTAATGAGCATAAAATAATTATAAGCTTGCTTTTTTAATATTGTAAAATTTCTGAAGCCAAACTGCTGCTTCCATTTGGACCCTGTAATAAAATCAAAAAAACTATGTAATGTTTTTATATTACCATGTCCCTGAAATGACCTTATTGGAATATACAGGTATAAAAGTAGTGGAGTTAATATCAAAGCAATTATTATAAAAACTTTTTTAAGCTTAAAAACTGCCTTCCAGTCAACAAAAACGGGGAATAAAATAAGTACAGGTGCAACAAAAATTGATAAGGGATGATTGGTAAAACTAAGTCCAATAAATAAATAATATAAATATAAAAATTTATCTTTTTTACTTTGCGTCCAGTAAACTCCAAATAAAATTATAAGGCCTGTTAAAAAGGAATGAAGCGTATAAACTTCAAATCTGTTAGTTTGAACCCAGAAAACCCTAAAAAATGCAAAAAATAATGTACTTACAATTGCAATGTAATATTCTTTTTTAAGCAAATTAGACACTATCATTACAAAAACAGTAACTGTTGCTGCTCCCCAGAAAACAGAAAACATATTAAGCCTGTATGCCATTGTTTTTACAGGAAGAAATGTAAATAATTTTCCAAGTAAAAAAGCTAAAGGGAAACCCGTAGTCTGCCCGACAGCCAGTTCAGGAACCTGAATATGAAACCATGTAGTATCATATCCGAAGGAAGAGGGGTTCATTGTTCTTAGAAAAATGATAAAAGGAATAATAAAGCTTAAGAAATAAACAAAAAATTTATATATATAAGGGAAATAAAATTTTTTTTTATTTATTATCACATTGTCGTTTTTCATTTTTCAGATCTATAACTGTCAATCATATCTTCGATATCTTTATCATAGGAAATGTTTAACTCATATTTCTTTTTCTCTGTACTGCCTTATTTTTTTTCATTTCTGTTTAGTCAGATAGAATCTTACTGGCTCTCTCATAATTTCACTTCTTGCCCTGTTTTCAATCTCAGATTGTTTATCTATCCCGTTAATAAACTCTTCAGGAAATGATATATTGATATTTTTATATTTTACTGTTATTGCTTATACTTTAAAAATTTAAAATATATGGAAATTTTATATTTACAATATACATAATTATTATATTTTTAACAATACTCTTACAGGGCAGGAAGAGAGCCGCAGTACAAGATAGAAAACAACTGAGAAGCTATTGTTTCAAATGTGTTTATTATCCTGTCTACCTGTCTAAAAAATTTAAATCTTTAAATTGATTTTAAGGTTTTATATTGAAATTAGCGCATATTCCAAGCCATTCATCTGAATTAAGAAATGATTGTAGTAAATCCTGCCTTGATTTGCCGCTATTTAAGAAGTACAGCCAGTCATTATAACCTTGAGGATCATATTTTCTAAAAAGGATACTGTGATATAAATATTTTATAAAATCACTATTATCAAGATTTTCGATCTTTTGGATGTTTTCTTCTGAAACAAATAAATTTCCAGCTATTTCTGAAGCACTTTTAAAATTGTTTTCCAATGTATTGTGCCAGTATAAAAATCCTTCCATGTCAGGTTCTCTTTCAAGGATACTGTTATAAAGCAAATTCATAAATCCCATTGAAGGTGTGTTATAAAGATTAAGATAATTATTTAAAGGAAAATTTTCCTGATTTGAAAAATCATTATGATTACTATTGGAATTATTATTGCTGAATCTGGTGTTATTAATATTATTGTTACTATTATTGTTATTTTCCGGAGTTATTTGAGCTGGAATACCTGAATTATTATTTTCTTCTGGTGGAGCGGGTGGGTCTGCTGCTGGAGGATCGATATCTGGTGGTGTAGTATCTGGAGGACTTGTATCTGGTGGAATATTTTCATCTTGCGGTGGGTTGTCTGGAGGTGGGGCAGGAAGAAAAGGATCAGCGGTTAAGAATTGCGAAAAATTTACATTATCTGCAACAGAATTTCCTGTTCCGGAGGAATTGCTTGTTAAATTATAAGGTCCTGTATCAGATCCCCACCAGTTATTGGTGGCTGTATTGTATTGTAAAGAAGTTATTGTATCAATTCCGCTGAAATTAGTTGCAGTATTGTCAGCAATAGTGCTACTTGAAATATTTAAAATACCTGCATTATAAATTCCACCTCCTGTTGATAAATTGGACTTATTATTTATAATTTTAGAATTACTTATGGTTAAAGAACCATCATTATAAATTCCGCCACCATTTAATAGGGCAGTATTATTTTCAATTATAGAATTTTCTATTATTAAATTTCCTCCATAATTATTTATACCTCCACCTATATTATTTTTATTATTGCAAATATAGCAATTACTTAAAAAAACATAAGTATTGTTATTTATTGAAATCCCTGACCTTGTCCCGTTTGTAACTTTAACTCCTTCAAGAAATACTTTTCCGCCGCCATCTAAAGATATTACATTACCAGTTACTCCGGAAGGCAAACTAATAGTTGTAGTATCTGACCCGCTTCCTGTTATATGTATTTCCTGACCGGCAGGAATTACCATTATAAGCTGTTCAATAAAAGTTCCTGCACCAACATTAATATAATCAATATTATCACTATTATTTAAAGCTAAATTAACTGCGGACCGAATACTTTCACCTTCAACAACATTAATACTTTCAGCAAAAATCTTTGAAGTAAATGAAAAACTTAAAATTATAAAAATGCAGAAAATTAAGATAAAAATTAAAAATAATTTTTGCTTCATATTCATAATTTGTTTCATAGTTCCTTCTTAAATTTAATTTTATTAATAAAAATTATTAAAAAAGACTTATAAATTGAATTTAAAAATTATTTATAATAATTAATATTATTAAATTGTAAGATGTATATATAGTAAAGTCATATAACATAATATAAATGTTATTACAATAATTTAATTAAGAATTTTGTTGACATTTTTATCAAATATTTTTGTGAGTAATTCAGCTAAATTCTGAAACCTTTATTTTTATAACCTGACAGCATTTATAACTTAACAGCCTTAATAAGGTTGCAAAAGTTTTATTTTCTTGACCTAAAATGTACTATGGTTCATTATCTTGTTAAAAATAATGTTGCTGCTGATGACAAAAACAGCATTGAAGGAAAGGAAATAAGTAAAATAGGGGGGAATTCTGTAATTTAAAAGGGCTTAATATTCATCAATAATTTTATTTCATTACTTGTGGCTTTATCAAATAGGTCTATAACCTTTTCGAAACCTTTATCTTTTTCAAGATACGTTATTAAAGAATATGAATCAATAACATAACTTTTCAAAAATTCTTTTCTCTTTCTTTTTCTGAAATTAGAGCTTTTAACAGCTTGCCTTTTTCCGAGATACTGCCAGCAAGTTTTTTATAAAATTCTTTATTTAACAGTGTTAAAATTATTTTATTATCTTTAAATTCAATAATAAATTTGGAGCCTTTTTTAATATTTAATTTTTTACGCAACTTTGAAGGTAAAATAATCTGTCCTTTAGACGATAAAGTTGTTAATAACATAAAAACACCTTTAGTTTTAGATTAATAATTTATTGTTAAGATAATAAAGATATAACATGCTTAGATCAATAATAAAATAAAATTTTAATAACTTACATATTATTAATAATCTTACTTTTAAAACAAGTAATTATTTTAAAACAGCTGCATAATTAGATATAATTGAAAAAATGAAGAATTTATGGCGAAAAGATACAATTTATGATGTGGCAATTATTGGAGCAGGACCTGCTGGTGCAAGTCTTGCATACTTTTTATCTGATTTCAAATAAGATACCCTTCAGATTTGAAAAAATCTGCTGCGCTAATATATAAATCAATTTAAGATTTACAAATTAAAAGAATAAATAATTCAAAAATTATTCTAATATAAAAATATTTATTTTAATGTAAAAATTAATCCTGCATCAGGCTTATAGTTGTATTTGGGGTTAAGTATATCACTTAAATTCCTGCCCTTATTTTCTGTACTGTTGTCAATTATTGTATTGGCATCTTTTATATCATCTTCTGATAATGCAATCACATATTCGTAATGAT
>Ga0315281_10014214_pt1 | contig 10744 bp, 9 predicted proteins | sample YL17G07_0_MG_FD_204540 | JGI IMG/M metagenome (GOLD analysis project Ga0315281, IMG submission 204540) | Sediment microbial communities from Yellowstone Lake, YNP, Wyoming, USA - YL17G07_0 | ecosystem: Environmental > Aquatic > Freshwater > Lake > Sediment | place: USA: Wyoming | collected... | reverse complement strand
CGAAATCTCACGATTATCGACCTGAGCAGCATTCCGTTTGATATCATCGATTTGACGGTTGGGCTGCTCACCCGCGTGGTCTTCGACTACAATTTCTTTAGCACCCGCGAAACCCGTATTCCGGTCGTGCTCGTCTACGAAGAGGCCCATAATTACATTCCGAGGGAAAATCACCGCGAGAGTTTCGCCCGGGTGGCCGTCGAACGGGTGGCCAAGGAAGGGCGAAAATACGGTGTCAGCGCGCTGGTCGTATCCCAACGGCCCAGCGAATTGTCGCATACCGTCTTGAGCCAGTGCAATAATCTGATCGTGATGAGGCTGAGCAATCCCGAAGACCAGGCCTATGTCGCCAAGGTGGTTTCCGATCAGTTTGCCGATCTGGTAAAAATGCTGCCCGTGCTGCGCCCCGGCGAGGGTTTTGTCATCGGCGACAGCGTTCCGTTTCCCATGCGGACCCTGGTGGCCTTGCCCAAGAGACTGCCCGCGAGCGGTAACGTCGATTTCATACGGGCCTGGTCCGAAGACGCTCCTCGCAACGGCGTTCACAGCAGCATCGACCGCTGGCTTCACCAAACCAGGCCAAACGAGTAACTGCTGCAGCCGCCGAGCCTGACCTCTGAAGGTATCCGGCCAGTCGGCCATAGCTCCGCAGGGCTTAGCGCACGTTGGCTGCCTATTCCGCTGCCCTCAGATCAAATAGATCCATAGCCAGGTGCCGCAAGACGAAATAGGGTCTGGACACCAGGCGATGAATACGAATCAGCGGCGAGCGTTGGTAGCTCTTGGCGTAGTCTTCCGGAGACAGAAGGTCCGGTCGAAGACGCCGCTTATGCTTGCTGAAGTGGTAACGATCTTCGGTCTGCAGTTGACGCAGGAAAAATTGCGTCACCTGCTTCCATCCCGGCAGGTTTGATGTCGGGGCGTAGCTGATCTGGAAATCGATCAAGTGGGGCTTTCCGTCATCGCCCAGCAGGACATTTTGCGATTTGTCGAGATCGACGTAGGCGGCGCCCCGCCGGTGGATTTTGTCCAATATCTGTTCCAGTTGATCGAAAAAGGTATCGCTGACCGAGTCCGAAACGGTCAGGTTGCCGCCCGGCACATACGAATGGGCAAACCCGGTCGGACCAACCAGCCCGAGAAATTCCGGGATGCCTTCAATCTTCTCGAGCAAACGATATAGCCGCTGTTCGTGCCTCGCCATTCGCCTGCCGAGCCACCGCATCGGCAACCCGAAGAAGCCCCGGCATCGGTAAATCTTGATGACAATAAAATCATCCTCTGCCCGGTAGAGACCGGTTGCGGCGAAGAAATCGTGTTTGAACGTCTTGACGTGCTCATACTGCCGACCGGCATGGGTCAGACGCAGCGCCATGTCCGCGTCGCACAGGGCGTAAAACTGCTTCTGGAACCAGTTCATTGCCCTTCATCCTCGGCTGCCTGGTCGCTTGAAGTCTCAGGCTCCGCGTTCTCGTCCGGCGGCAGATCAACCTTCAGATACACGTAAATGTCGGCAAAAGCACCGGCCAGGGCCTGCTCCTGGTCCTGTTCGATCTGGACGAGTCCCTGTCGGATCAATTCGAGCAAGGCCAGAAACAGTCCGAGCATCTCGATGCGTTTGGTCCGTCCCTCAAAGAGGCGCGAGAAGGTCATCGGCCCTTCGCGCTGCAGCCGATCGACAATATCGGTCTGGTACAGGGCGAGGGGAGTATCGTCTTCGCCGACGTCGTGTATGGGCGGGCCGGCCAGGGTGGCTTGAAGAAGTCGGCCGAACGCCTCAACCAAGTCCCATATCTGCACATCTTCGAGTTCAAGTTCGTCGCCGCCCACCTGGGCCAGCACGGGCACCCGCGCAAACTTCTGCGATTGTTCCTCAGCCGCACCCGCCAGCCAACTTGCCGCATCCTTGAACCGCTTGTATTCCAGAAGCTGGCGGACAAGTTCGCTTCGCGGGTCCAGGGCCTCTCCCTCGTCGGTCTCTTCCGCCGTTTGCGGCAGCAGCATCCTGCTTTTGATCTCCATCAGCGTGCTGGCCAGAACGAGGAATTCGCCCGCCAGGTTCGGATCAAGGTTTTGCAGAAGCTGAACATAGTCGAGATACTGATCGGTGATCGCCGCAATGGGGATATCGTAAATATCCACCTCGTCCTTGCGGATAAGGTAAAGCAGCAGATCCATCGGACCGTTATAAATATCGAGCTCGACGCGATAATCATCCATGGTCAGGCGGTCTCTAATTCGGCCGGATCGTAACTGATCCCGACGGCGGCACGAACGTGTTTCATGGTTTCCGCTGCCACCGCCCGGGCCCGCTCGGCGCCCTTGCGGAGCACACTTTCGACGTATCGAGGATCCTTTTCCAACTCGGTCCGTTTCCGACGATAGGGGCCGAAGGTTTCAATCAGCAGTTCGATCAGCCGCTTCTTGGCATGGCCATAGCCGGTTCCGCCTTGCCGATAGCGACGTTCCCATTCGGCCGTCTCTTCGGGGCCGGCCACCAGCCTCAGCAGGGCCATCACGTTGCACGTAGCGGGATCTTTGGGCGACTCCAGGGGCGTGCTGTCGGTTACGATCGACATGACCCGCTGTTTGATCGTTTTTTCGTCGGCGAAAATCTCAATGGTGTTGTCATAACTTTTCGACATCTTCTGGCCGTCGATGCCCGGTACGACGGCGGTGCTCTCCAGGATCCGCTCCTGCGGGATGACGAAAATCTCGCCGAACGTATTATTGAATTTCGCCGCGATATCCTGGGTGACCTCGATGTGCTGCTTTTGATCCCTTCCCACAGGCACCAGATCCGACTTGTAAATCAGGATATCCGCCGCCTGGAGCACCGGGTAGGCGAACAGGCCGTGATCGGCGGGCAAGCCCCGTTCGAGTTTTTCCTTGTACGAAACGCACCGTTGCAGCAGGCCCATCGGCGTGATGGTCGAAAGGATCCACGCCAACTCGGTGACTTCCGGCACGTCGGACTGGCGAAATAAAACGGTCTTTTCCGGATCGAGCCCCAAGGCCAGGTAATCGAGGGCCACGTCGTGGGTATTGCGGGCCAGCAGATTCTTGTCTCGTATCGTCGTCAGTGCATGATAGTTGGCGATGAAATAAAAGCCTTCGTTTTCCTTTTGCAGTTCCAGATGTTGCAGCATGGCTCCGTAATAATTGCCCAGGTGTACCTTGCCCGACGGCTGAATTCCCGACAACACTCTCTTGGACACACGCAACCTCCTAAACTCGACCCAGGCGATATTCTAACGCACTCTCGGTGCAGAATCATCATGATTTGCATCTTCACCGAGGAAAGGGTGTCACTGAATCTCTTGGCAGGCGAGCTGTCTGCTGGACAGATGGGTTTGTTCAAACGGAAGGGCGGTTCGCGAACCGCCCTCGCACTACAGCACCAGGCTGACGGCCAGTTCTTCAAGCTGCTCTTGATACGCCTCGGCAGATGTCTGATCATCTGCACTCGCGTCGTTCAGATCGCTTGACAGGCCAAAGTCATCGGCCAACAAGTCCGCCATTTCCAGTGTTTGCCTGGACTGAGTTTGGGCGTATTCTTGCGGAAGAGACGCTGATTCCGGGGTATGGAAATGAAACCACATCGTAAATGCCAAGACAATAACCGCCGCCGCTGCCAACGGAGAAACCAGCCGGACGACCATTCGCATACACCGGTCGCGCCGCAATCGGCTCGCAGCAGAGCGCGCTATCTGAGAAACGAGTTCCTCCGACGGCAACGGATGCGCAAAGCCATCCAGCATTCGCAACTGCTGATCCAGCATTTCTTCCTGTTTGCGTGTGTCACTCATGGTCACGTTCCTTCAATGCCTCTCGAAGCTTGGCCACCCCTCGATGCGCTCGGGCCAAAACCGTTCCCAACGGGCAGCCGGCAGTCTCAGCAATCTCAGCATAACTCAATCCACCGAAATAACGCATCAGCAAGGTATCACGCTGTTCGATCGGCAACATTTCCAACGCCCGCCCAAGACGGTCAGCGTCGTCTTTTGCGGCAGCCACCTGATCCGGTCCCGGATCCTTGCTTGAGGCGGTCGTCTCTGCCGCCGCCTGACCGTCGCGGTCCTGGCTGACCGTCAACGTGGTCCGACGCTTGCGCCAGTAATCGATCACCAGATTATGCGCCAAACGAAACAGCCAATATTCAAAACGCTCCCGTTCGCGATACCTTTTCAAACTGGCCACTACACGAAGAAATACTTCCTGCAGCAGGTCTTCCGCATCCGCCCGGTTCGTGACGGACCGGGCGAAATAACCCAACAGCCTCGGCGAGTAACGTCGGACCAGTTGCTCGTAGGCTTCTGCCGAACCCTTCTGCGCCCGGCGAACCAGCTCCTGAAGCTCACTATCGGCCATGTACTTTGTTGCTTTACAGTCTATAAGTAATAACGTGAACCTTGCCGACTTATTTCCTCATCCGCCTATAGAAAAATTCACGCCCAGTTCAAGCATGGTGTTGCTTAGTCCGATAAAATCACCGATCTCAAGCTGTTCCGCCCTTGCGGATGGATCGGTTCCTAACTGCTGAAAGGCCTTTTCCGCCTGCAACTTTTGTTCCTCCGGCAAGACCTTCAAGAACCCGGATCGGAGGGTCTTGCGACGATGCCGGAACATCAGGTTGACCATTTTCCGTAAATGCTGAGGAGCCTTGATCCCGCTCTCACGTTTAGGCACGATCTTTACCGTGGCTGAGTCCACCGCAGGTCGAGGCCAAAACGCACCGGAGGGCACGGTGCAGACGAGTTGCACGCTCGCGAAACTTTGGACAAGGACCGTCAGGGCGGAATAGTCCTTGCTGCCGGGCCGGCCGAGCAACCGCCGGGCGACCTCTTTCTGAATAGTAACACACATAACCTTCGGCATTACCGGAAGATACATCATTTCAACTATCACCGTCGTCGCCACCTGATACGGCAGATTCGACACCAGTGCCCAACCCTTTTCCCAGCTTTCCTGTAACGTCGAGATCACCCGCGGGTTGAGTTCACCCGACTGGAGGATGTCGGTTTGGCAGAGTGTGAAATCGGGTCGGCCCGCGAAGCGATCGTCAAGCAGACGGACAAAACGGGCGTCAACTTCGACGGCCAGCACGCCGGCACCGGTCTGCAAAAGCAGTTCGGTAAGATTACCAGGCCCCGGCCCCACTTCGAGAATCGTCTTAACGTCACTTAACTCGTGTGTTTGCACGATCTTATCAAGATATCGCCGATCGACGAGGAAATGCTGGCCGAGCCGTTTGGTCGGGCGAATTCCATACCTGGCGAGCAACTTGGCTATCGGCAACGTCGTTTCCATCTTGCTCCTTGCGATAATGCCCCGGACAATCCCGCCGATCATAATTCCAATACACTTATACTGCAAGCACGGCAAAAGGGAATTGGATCGGTCGGCAGGGACGGCAAGAGCGGTACGTTACACGTGTTCAAGACTCAGCTCGCCAAGTTCGCTATTTGCTTTGGTCGCCGGCTCGTAACCCGCCGTATCCTCTGCAAAAATCCGCCATTATATTTGTTCAGCTTGATTAACCGTTTCTGCAGGAATAGACTCTGTGATATAAGACTGCAGAAAGGGGACAAATTATGGTCAAGATGGCCACCAACAGAAAAACTGAGATGGAAGAGTCGGTTCGTCAATTGGTCCGCCGAGAGTTCAAGCCCCATTTCGGCAAACTGGCGGAGACGTTTCCGTCGATAGCGGCCTGGCAGCGTCTGCAGGCACTCGGCGGCAACTTGTGGCTTGACACGGGCAGCATCGACGGCGCGAGCGAGCTTTGGACGCGCGAGTTTACGGCCCTGACGACCAACAACACCCTGCTCAACAAAGAAGTTCAAACGGGCCGATATGATGCGCTGATCGGTCAGGCGGCGAAACTGCTCGCTGCATACGATGAGCTTTCCGATCGCGACCGGCTCCTGGAAATTGCGTTCATTCTGAACGCCCGTCACGCGCTGCACCTGGTTGAAAAATTCGACGCGTATGTTTCGGTTGAAGAACATACCGACCTGGCGCACGACGTTGACTCGGCGGTACGATATGCCCACCGTTACCACGAGATTTGTCCGGAACGATTCTACGTGAAGATTCCGTTTACCGCCGCCGGCGTGCTGGCGACACGGCGGGTGTGCGCGGCCGGGGTGGCGGTGAATCATACCCTGGGGTTTTCCGCCCGGCAGAACTATGTCATTGCCCGGATCGCGAGGCCGAACTTCGTCAACGTGTTTCTGGGCCGGCTGAACAGTTTCGTGGCGGACAACGATCTCGGCGACGGCACCTATATCGGCGAAAAGGCCACCCTGGCGACACAACGGGTTATACGCAAACTGCGAAAGACACATAAGCTGTCCTCGCGACTGATCGGGGCCAGCTTCCGCTCCGGCCAGCAGGTAAGAGACCTGGCGGGTATCGACGTGATGACGATGCCCACGAAGGTCGCCAAAGAGTTTCTCGATCTGAAACTATCCAACGACGAGATTGTCGATAAGACCGCGGAGCAATATCGTCCGCCGTTGCGAAAGGGTGTCGATCCGAAGGCGATCCGTCTGGATACGCTCTGGGATGTCGATCGGGAGCTGGTCGACTGCGTCGATGCTCTTGAAAAGGAAAACGTGGACAGCTTTACGCCGGATGATCTTATCGCGTTTTTTGCCGATCATGGCTGTGGGGATATCTTTGTGAAGTGGACGGCTGAGCAGATCAAGACCAGCGCCGACGAAGGCAAGATTCCAAAGCTGGAGAATTGGCGTGACGCCCTGGCTGAAGGAGCCGTTGGCCTCGATAGCTTGCTGAACCTGGCTGGGCTGAACTCGTTTACCGCCGATCAACAGGCCATGGACGAACGTGTGGCTGACGTACTGGCGAAGTCATAGACACCGCCGAAGCGGGAGGGCGATTCGCGAATCGCCCCTACGTTCGAAGACGGCGAGCCGCCCTACGTACGGTTAAACCTTCCTTTTGGGATATCCATTTGACAGGATCGGACCCGCTGCTGATACTATAGCTTCACAACGCCGAGGGCAAGTGTGAGGATGATTTAACGATGGCAGCTCCACAGGAACTGTTGCAGTTGGTCGAGCAGTTCGACCGAAATGCCGATGCCTACCGATCGGGTCGATACAACGAAACGATGCTTCGACGGGAATACGTCGATCCGCTTTTCACGCTGCTGGGCTGGGACGTTGACAACAAGCAGGGCTGGGCGGAGGCGTACAAGGAAGTCATCCACGAAGACGCCATCAAAGTTGGCGGGGCGACCAAGGCTCCGGACTACTGCTTTCGGATCGGTGGGACGCGCAAGTTCTTCGTCGAGGCGAAGAAGCCCTCGGTCAATCTGAAGGATGAGGTCACCCCGGCCTTCCAGTTGCGACGCTATGCGTGGTCGGCCAAACTGCCGCTGTCGATTTTGACGGACTTCGAGGAGTTCGCCGTCTACGACTGCCGGCTCAAGCCGGGGAAAGACGACAAGCCCTCGGCTGGACGAACGCTTTATTTGACCTACACCGATTACGCCGACCGCTGGGACGAGATCGCGGCGATATTCTCCAAAGACGCAGTTCTGCAAGGTTCCTTCGACAAATACGCCGAGTCGGGCAAGCGCAAGAGGGGGACGGCCGAGGTCGATACAGCCTTTCTCGATGAAATCGAGGCGTGGCGGGACATGGTCGCCAAGAACCTCGCCCTGCGAAATTCGGGCCTGAGCACGCGCGAACTGAATTTCGCCGTCCAGCGGACGATCGATCGGATCATCTTCCTTCGGATTTGCGAAGATCGGGGGATCGAACTGTACGGGCAGTTGATGAGTCTGCTGAACGGCGAAGAGCTGTACCCCCGGCTGTGTGAGATTTTCCGCCGGGCCGACGAGCGATACAATTCCGGCCTGTTTCATTTTCAGGCGGAGCGGGGACGGTCGGAACGGCCCGACGATCTTACGCTGCGTCTGAGCATCGACGATAAGCCGCTCAAGACGATCATCCGCAGCCTGTACTATCCGGACAGCCCGTATGAGTTTTCGGTTCTGCCTGCCGACATTCTCGGCCAGGTGTATGAACAATTTCTGGGCAAGGTGATCCGGCTGACGGCTGGACATCGGGCGGTGGTCGAGGACAAGCCCGAGGTCAAGAAGGCGGGCGGGGTGTATTACACGCCGACGTACATCGTCGATTACATCGTGAAAAACACCGTGGGCAAGCTCGTCGAGGGCAAGACGCCTCAGCAGGTCGAAAAACTGACGATTCTCGACCCGGCGTGCGGGTCGGGATCGTTCTTGATCGGCGCCTATCAATACCTTTTGAACTGGCATTGCGACTGGTATTCGCAAAACGACCCGGACAAGTGGGCCAAGGGGCGAAATCCGCGTGTCTACCAGGGTTCCGGCGGCGACTGGCGGCTGACGACGGCCGAACGCAAACGCATCCTGCTCAACAGCATCCATGGCGTGGATATCGACCCGCAGGCGGTCGAGGTGACCAAGTTGTCGCTGCTGCTGAAGGTGTTGGAGGGCGAGTCGGCTGAGACGATCGGTTCCCAGCTTCGGCTGTTTCACGAACGGGCGCTGCCCGATCTGGGCAGCAACATCAAGTGCGGCAATTCGCTGATCGGGCCGGATTTTTACGCCAACCAGCAGATGAGCTTCCTGGACGACGAAGAGCGATACCGGATCAACGCCTTCGATTGGCAGGCCGAGTTCCCGGAAATTTTTACAGGCAACACTCCCGGCTTCGACGCCGTGATCGGAAATCCGCCGTATGGAGCGGAATTATCTGAATTGGATCGCGAATACCTTCAACGACATTTCAAGGTGGGGACTACGGATACAGCGGCTTTATTTATGGTGCGTCAGAATTATTTCTTGAAAAGCAAAGGGATTGGCGGCTTCATCGTTCCCAAACCATTCACCTACGCGTCAAACTGGGAGAAAGTCAGAAACACACTTTTGAGCAGTATCTGTCAAGTCGTCGACGTTTCCAAGGTGTGGAAAGAAGTTAAGTTGGAGCAAATTATATATCTTTATCAAAAGGGAATCATAACCGAAGAGTATGCTTCGTGTCTCCGTAGCGATAAAATTATCCGAGAAGTCGGGAGGATTCAAAAATCTCGTTGCAGTCAATTTGGATTTATTATCAATGGAGTCACGGGGGACGAAATCCGCGTCGCTGATAAATTGCGGAATCAAGAATGTTTTCTGAACGACCTTGTGATTAATCAACGTGGAGCAATGTTGCAGAAATACATCATCGCTGAGAAAAGTGACTTTCGTGTGTTAGGCGGAAAGCAAATCAATCGTTATTCGCCACCTCTGCAAGTGAAAGGCTTCATTTCTGAACAACATGTTACGGATGAAAAGGCATTCATTAAGCCCAATAGTATCTTGGCTCAGAACATAATTGCGCATATACAGAACCCATTTGACCATATCCAAATTATCGCCACGATACCCGGAAACGAACCTGCCGTAATTGTCGATACCGTTAACCAACTGCAAAATATCTCAAATTTTTCCTCCTCCTATTTGCTGGGAATATTAAACAGCCATTTGATCAACTGGTATGTGTATCGATTTATATTTGCCAAAGCGATCCGCACGATGCACTTCGATTCTCCCGTTACAAGTAGAATACCGTATCCGAACTTGAATCTGAAAAAGAATTCGCATAAAGCGCGTCATGACCGGATGGTGGAGCTGGTTGATCGGATGCTGGCATTGCACAAGCAGTTGGCCACGAGGAAGACGGATCATGAAAAGACAGCGATTCAGCGGCAGATCGACGCGACGGACCGGCAAATTGATACTCTTGTGTATGAGCTGTACGGGTTGACGGAAGAGGAGATTGCGATTGTAGATGAAGCCGGCAAGTGACCAATAAATCCCATAGGGACAAGAAAACGAACATACTGTCGATATCTGATTAACGGCGGTAATTCAGTGTTTATCGAGGAGACAAATGATGACGGATAGGGAATGCGGATTCAATACGTGGATGGAAAACGTGTGGCAGGTATTCGCGAGGAGTTATGTCTTCATTCCGCTGCTGGGTTCGGCCTTGGTTCTTGGTCTCGTGTTACTGTTTTTCAGAGATATTGATCCATCTATGCGAATAATTCTGGTGCCTGCCCTTGTCGTATACATTATTGGCACGTCGGTTATAGGTTATCTATATACCGAACTGGACATAATAAATTGCGTTAGAGCAAGAAACAATAATGAACCTGCAGGGCCGCAACCTTGGTACATCTGCTGGATATTTCGTATTGCCTATGCAGTGTGGTTTGCGTTTTTGGTACTGTACTTATTCTGTAAAGGGGTATTACGAACAGCCCGTGTCTGCAACGCCCTCAACGGCGGTGCTGGTTTAGCATCAGGTCGGTCGGTTAGATCGGGAGATTGACGGGTTGGTGTATGAATTGTATGGCCTGACGGAAGAGGAGATCGGGATTGTTGAGGGCGGTTTGCGGTAATGCGGGCAGAGGGCGATTCACGAATCGCCCCTACGCGGAAAGATGCACGAGGGCAGGTTCACGAATCGCCCCCACGCGGAAAGATGCACGCGTTGCATTGGGGTGGGCAAGTGGTTGGTGTTGGCGAAGACGGCGATTGGGAGACGGGTTCGGGTGATCAAAGGTAGGGGCGGTTCGTGAACCGCCCAAGTATGAAAGATGCAAACGGGGCAGCGGTGTGCAGAAACGATTGGTATTGGCGAAGGCAAGTTTCGGAGGGCGATTCACGAATCGCCCC
>Ga0315281_10014213_pt1 | contig 10744 bp, 11 predicted proteins | sample YL17G07_0_MG_FD_204540 | JGI IMG/M metagenome (GOLD analysis project Ga0315281, IMG submission 204540) | Sediment microbial communities from Yellowstone Lake, YNP, Wyoming, USA - YL17G07_0 | ecosystem: Environmental > Aquatic > Freshwater > Lake > Sediment | place: USA: Wyoming | collected... | reverse complement strand
CACCTGGACCGGGTGGAAGCATGAACCGTCGGACAGGTGCACAAATGAAATGCCGGCTTTCGAATCGCGCCGCGTGCGCACCCAGCCTTTGACGGTGACAGGCGCGTCGCTGGGTGCGCGGCCTCCAAGAATGTCCGCGCAGGTGAAGGAAATCATGTGGATCCTTGGTCGAAGTCGATGAACGCCGGAACGGGAATCGCGCCCATTATTTCGCCGCGACCCCGGTCCGTTCGTTCGACCATCGGGCAGGCAGGTGCAGCTCTACGACAGTTTGCCAAGGATGCCCTTCATCTCCCCCGCGGAGAATGCGCGCATGGTCTGCGTGCGGACATTCCCCGCCATGCCGATTGCCAACGCGAATGCGGTCGCCGACTCCTCGTCCGGCGCCTCGATGATGGCAACCACATCATACGAGCCCAGCGTCCAGTAGATCTGCGTCATTTTGCAGCCGAACTTTTTCGCTGCGGCCTTGACACCATCGGCGCGCTTGACGCTGTCCTTGGCGGTCTTGACTCCCTGATCGGTAAAACTGGAAAGTGCAATGTATGTCGCCATGTTTGCTCTCCTCGGGTTGTGGGACCTCGTACGTCGGTTCGGTCGGCCCCGATCCCATGGCACCGGCCAGTGTGTAATGTGTTTGCGCTGGTGCCGGGAGGGGGAATCGAACCCCCATGGTGTCACCACCGGCGGATTTTGAGTCCGCTGCGTCTACCAATTCCGCCATCCCGGCGCGAAAGAGCGCGAATTATGCTCTAATTGCGCCCGCCTCTCAAACGCCGCCAGCCGGTTTTCGCGGTGCGAGCGCGACACCCGGCGCCGCGCTTGGTGCAGAATTCCGTCATGCCCCTGTCCCTCAGCGATTTCGATTACGAGCTGCCCGCGGAGCTCATCGCCCAGTTTCCGGCGCCGCAGCGCCACGGCAGCCGCCTGCTGCGCATTGGCGACGGGATGCTCGACGACCGCGCGTTTGCTGACCTGCCGTCGCTGCTGCGCGCCGGCGACCTGCTGCTGCTCAACGACACGCGCGTGATCATGGCGCGGCTGACCGGCACCAAGTCCACCGGCGGACGCGTCGAAGTCCTGATCGAGCGTGTGCTGGATTCGCGCATCGCGCTGGCGCAGGTGCGCGCCAGCCATGCGCCGGTTGCCGGCATGTTTTTCACGCTCGGCAACGGCATCGTCGCAAAAGTCGAGGCGCGCGATGGCGACCTGTTCCGGTTGCGCTTCGATTGCGACCAGCCACTGGACGAGGTCCTCGAACTCGAAGGCGCGCTGCCGCTCCCTCCCTACATCACCCACACGCCCGACGCGCTGGACCGGGACCGTTACCAGACCGTCTATGCCCGCGTGCCCGGCGCCGTCGCGGCGCCCACCGCCGGGCTGCATTTCGATCAAGCGATGTTCGATGCGCTGGCAGCGCGCGGCATCGCCCACGCATTCGTCACGCTGCACGTCGGCGCCGGCACCTTTCAGCCGGTGCGCAGCGAAGACCTGGCGGCGCACCGCATGCACGGCGAGCTTTACGACATTCCGGCAAAAACCGTCGAGGCGATCCGCGCGGCGCGCGCTTCCGGTGGCCGCATCGTCTGCGTCGGCACCACCTCGCTGCGCGCGCTCGAATCCGCGGCACTGGCCGGCGACCCAGGCAGCGAACCCGTTGCGGGCGCCGGAGAGACTGAACTCTTCATCACGCCGGGATTCCGCTTTCGCGTCGCCGACCTGCTGCTCACCAATTTCCATCTGCCCAAATCGACGCTTTACATGCTGGTATGCGCGTTCGGCGGGATGAACGCGATGCGGGCGGCCTATGTGCATGCAGTCCGCGAACGCTACCGGTTTTTCAGCTATGGTGACTGCATGCTCATCGAGCGACATCCCACTTCGGACGACGCAACATGAAATTCGAACTGCTCGCGCATGACGGCGCGGCCCGGCGCGGCCGCCTCGCGCTGCCGCACGGCAGCATCGACACGCCTGCCTTCATGCCGGTCGGCACCTATGGCGCCGTGAAAGCGATGTCCCCCGAAGAACTCGCCGGCCTCGGCGCGCAGATCGTTCTCGGCAACACTTTCCACCTGTGGCTGCGGCCCGGCCTCGAGGTCATCGCCGCGCACGGCGGCCTGCACCGGTTCATGGGCTGGCAACGGCCGCTGCTCACGGATTCAGGGGGCTTCCAGGTGTTCAGCCTCGGCGCGCTGCGCAAGGTGTCGGAGGAAGGCGTCGCCTTCGCCTCGCCGATCAACGGCGACCGCCTGTTCCTCACGCCCGAGGAGTCGATGAAGATCCAGCGCGTGCTCGATTCCGACATCGCGATGATCTTCGACGAGTGCACGCCGTATCCCGCCGACCATGCCGCCGCCGCGGCGTCGATGCGCATGTCGTTGCGCTGGGCGGAACGCTCGAAACGCGCGCACGACGGCAATCCCAATGCCCTGTTCGGCATCGTGCAGGGGGGGATGCACGAAGACCTTCGCGACGAGTCGCTCTCCGGCCTCTCCGGGATCGGCTTCGACGGCTACGCGATCGGCGGGCTGTCGGTGGGCGAGCCCAAGGAGATGATGCTGCGCATCCTCGCACACACCGCGCCGCGGCTCCCCGCGGACCGCCCGCGCTACCTGATGGGGGTGGGCACGCCCGAGGACCTCGTCGACGCAGTCTGCGCGGGGATCGACATGTTCGATTGCGTGCTGCCGACGCGAAATGCGCGGAACGGCTGGCTGTTTACGCGCTTCGGCGAGGTCAAGATCAGGAACGCGCGCTATCGCGACGACACCGGCCCGCTCGACCCGGAATGCGATTGCGCGACCTGCCGCAATTTCACCCGCAGCTATCTCCACCACCTGCAGCGCGTCAACGAGATCCTCGGCGCGCGCCTCAACACCATCCACAACCTGTATTACTACCTGTCGCTGATGCGGGAGCTGCGCGGCGCCATCGAGGCCGGCCGGCTGGAAGCGTTCGCGGCAGGCTTTCGCCGGCAGCGCGGCAGCGGTCCGGGCGAGGACGGCGTGGTATAATTTTCGGTTGAATGGGTTGCGGAATGTTCCGGTTCCGTCCACGTTGGGAGAACGCCTTGTTTATTTCTGAAGCGTACGCGCAGACGCCGGCCGCCGGTTTCGGCGGCGACGGATTGATGGGCATGCTGCCGATCGTCCTCATGTTCGTGCTGCTGTATTTCATGATGATCCGGCCGCAGATGAAGCGCGCCAAGGAGCACAAGAGCATGCTCGAATCGCTGAAGACCGGCGACGAGGTGATCGTCGCCTCCGGCCTCCTCGGCAAGATCACCAAAATGGGCGATGCCTACATCGATGTCGAGATTGCGCCGAACACGCAGGTCCACCTGCAAAAGGCCGCGGTGCAGACCCTGCTGCCCAAAGGCACGATCAAGAGCATCAACTAGACCGTGCAGCGCGCCGGCGCGCCCGCGCGGGCGGCAGGCCGCTTGCCTCTCCGGCACCCGAGAACATGAACCGATACCCGCTCTGGAAATACATCCTCATCGCCATCGCAGTGGCGATCGGATTCCTGTATACCCTGCCGAATTTCTTCGGCCAGTCCCCGGCGGTGCAGGTCTCCAGCGCCAAGGCCACGGTGAAACTCGACGCCGCGCTGCTCGGGCGCGTCGAGACCATCCTCAAGGACGGCAACATCACGCACACCGGCGCCTTCCTCGACCCGGTGGGCGTCAAGGTGCGGCTCGCCGACACCGACACCCAGCTCAAGGCCAAGGACCTGATCAGCAAGCAGCTCAACCCGGACGCGCAGAATCCGACCTACGTCGTCGCGCTGAACCTGCTGTCGAGCTCGCCAAACTGGCTCCCGGCCATCCATGCGCTGCCGATGTACCTCGGCCTGGACCTCCGCGGCGGCGTGCATTTTCTGCTGCAGGTCGACATGCGCGCCGCGCTCACCAAGAAACTCGACAGCATCGCCGGCGACATGCGTACGCTGCTTCGCGACAAGAACGTGCGCCACTCCGGCATTTCCCGCGAGGGCCAGAGCGTGGTGATCAAGTTCCGGGACATCGAGACGCGCGACAAGGCGAGAGGATTCGTCGCCGACACGCAGGGAGATCTGATCCTCTCGGAAACGGCCGGCGACGGCGAGTTTCGGCTCAGCGGCGCGCTGAAGCCCGAGGCGCAGAAGCGCATCCAGGACTACGCGATCAAGCAGAACATCACCACCCTGCACAACCGCATCAACGAGCTCGGCGTCGCCGAGCCGGTAATCCAGCAGCAGGGGGCGGACCGCGTCGTGGTGCAGCTCCCCGGCGTGCAGGATACGGCGAAGGCCAAGGATATCCTCGGCCGCACCGCTTCGCTCGAAGTCAGGATGGTCGACGACCAGGGAGATATCGGGGCGGCGATCCGTGGCCAGGTGCCGTTCGGGGACGAACTCTACACCGAGCGCGGCGGCGCGCCGCTGCTGGTGCGGAAACGCGTCGAACTCACCGGCGACCAGCTCACCGACGCGCAACCCGGATTCGACCAGCAGACGCAGGAACCCGCGGTGCACCTCACGCTCGATTCCAAGGGCGCACGCATTTTCCGCGACCTCACGCGCGAGAACGTCGGCAAGCGCATGGCGATCGTGCTCATCGAAAAAGGCAAGGGCGAGGTCGTCACCGCGCCGGTGATCCGCAGCGAAATCGGCGGCGGGCGGGTGCAGATCAGCGGCCGCATGAGCACCATGGAGGCGAACGACACCGCGCTGCTGCTGCGCGCGGGATCGCTCGCCGCGCCGATGGAGATCATCGAGGAGCGCACCATCGGCCCCAGCCTGGGCGCCGAGAACATCGCCAAGGGCTTCAACTCGACGCTGTACGGCTTTTCCGCGATCGCGGCATTCATGGTCGCCTATTACCTGGTGTTCGGCGCGATCTCGATCATCGCGCTCGCCTCGAACCTGCTGTTCCTGGTCGCCCTGCTGTCGCTCTTGCAGGCGACGCTGACGCTCCCCGGGATCGCCGCCATCGCGCTTGCGCTGGGGATGGCGATCGACGCCAACGTACTGATCAACGAGCGCGTGCGCGAGGAACTGAGGAACGGGGCGACGCCGCAGGCGGCGATCTTCGCCGGCTACGACCGCGCGTTCGACACCATCATCGACTCCAATATCACGACGCTGATCGCCGGCCTTGGGCTGCTGATCTTCGGTTCGGGCGCGGTGCGCGGGTTTGCGGTGGTGCACTGCCTCGGCATCCTGACCTCGCTGTTCTCCGCGGTGATGCTGTCGCGCGGCATCGTGAACCTGTATTACGGCGGCCGCCGCAAGCTCGACAAGCTGTCGATCGGCCAGATCTGGAAACCGGCGGCCTGACCGCGCCGCGGCACGCGCCCCGCTGAACCGACGGACAACGAAGAAAGCAGGCAAACGCAATGGAATTTTTCCGCATCAAGCGCGACATCCCGTTCATGAAGCACGCGCTGATTTTCAACGTGATCTCGCTGGTCACCTTCATCCTCGCGGTCGCCTTCCTCGCCACCAAGGGCCTGCATTTCTCGATCGAATTCACCGGCGGCACGGTGGTCGAGGTGAACTACCCGCAGGCCGCAGACCTGCCGAAGATCCGCGACGTCGTCGCCAAGCTCGGTTACGCCGACGCGCAGGTGCAGAACTTCGGCACCTCGCACGACGTGATGATCCGGCTGCCGCTGAGGCCCGGGGAAAACAGCTCGCAGCTTTCGGACAAGATGATGGCGGCGCTCGGCGCATCAGACAGCACGGTGGAGAAAAAACGCGTCGAGTTCGTCGGCCCGCAGGTGGGCAAGGAGCTGGCGACCGACGGCGCGCTGGCGCTGGTGGTCGTCTCCATCGGCATCGTGCTCTACCTGTGGCTGCGCTTCGAGTGGAAGTTCGGCATCGCGGCCATCATCGCCAACCTGCATGACGTGGTCATCATCCTCGGCTTCTTCGCGTTTTTCCAGTGGGAATTCTCGCTCTCGGTCCTCGCCGCGGTGCTCGCGGTGCTCGGCTATTCGGTCAACGAATCGGTGGTGGTGTTCGACCGGATCCGCGAAAACTTCCGCAAGATGCGCAAGGCGAGCGTCACCGAGATCATCAACAATGCGATCACGAGGACCATGTCCCGCACCATCATCACCCACGGCTGCACCCAGCTGATGGTGTGCTCGATGCTGCTGTTCGGCGGCGAGACCCTGTTCTATTTCGCGCTCGCGCTGACCATCGGCATCTGCTTCGGCATCTACTCGTCGGTGCTGGTGGCAAGCCCGATCGTGATGTGGCTGGGCGTCTCGCGCGAGGACCTGGTGAAGGCGCCGGTGAAAAAAAGCGGCGACGAAGCCACCGTTTGACGCGGCTTCTTCAACAAAAAGGCCGGCATGCGCCGGCCTTTTTGTTGCCGCCGCCTGCCGCGCAGTCAGTCGTGGACCGCCTCGATCTGGATCCTCAGGGTGATCTCATCGCCGTGGGCCGGCAAACCATATTTCATGCCGAAGTCCGAACGCCTGAAGGTCCCGATCGCATCGGCGCCGCACACCTCCTTCTTGAACATCGGGTGCTGGAAGCACTTGACCCAGTTGATCGCGAGCGGCACCGGCCGCGTCACGCCGAGGAGCGTCAGGTTGCCCTCGACCGACGCCGGCGCGTCGCCGTTGAACTTGACGGTGTCCGCCTTGTAGGTGATCACCGGGAACTGTTCGACGTTGAAAAAATCCTTGGTCTTCAGGTGGTCGTTCAGCCTGGGATTTCCGATATCCACCGACGCCGCTTCGATGGCGATGTCGACGCTGCCGGTCTTGGCCGCACGGTCGATCATGGCGCGGCCCGACGTTTTCGTGAATTTGCCGCGGAACATGGAAATCTGGAAATGCCCTACTTCGAAGCTCGGGAAGGTGTGGCCGGGTTCAATCATGAACCCTTCCGGTGCCGCAAGCGCCGCAGACGAGCAAGCGGCGAGCAGAATCGCCGCAGGTATTAGCTTGACTCTCAATGGCCTTCTCCTTGTAGTGTTGAATCAACGACAAAAGCGCAATTGCGCCGCACTTCTGCCATGCACCGGAATCCGCATGGTCCCGAAAAAGCCGCAGACGCGAGGGTTTCCGGTTTCGGCCGGCGCTTCAGGGCGCAAGCTCCCTGACCGCTTCAACCTGGATCTGCAGCCGCACCTCTTCGCCGTGCTGCTGCGCGTTCCGGTCCATGCCGAAGTCGGTGCGCTTGAACGACGCCCTGGCGTCGGCCCCGCACACCTCGCGGCCGAGCATCGGGTTCATCCGGCAGCGGAACGCCGCGATCGACAGCGAGAGCGGTCTGGTCACCCCCAGCATGGTGAGCGCGCCGTCCACCGCGACCGGAATGCCGTTTTCGAACCGGATCGCGTCCCCCCGGTAGGTCGCAACCGGATATCTGGCGGCGTTGAACCATTGCTCGCCGAGGATCACCTCGTTCATTGCCTGGTGGCCGAAGTCGACCGAGGGGATTTCCACGGTCACCTCGACCGTGCCGGTGCCCGCCTCGCGATCGAGCACAATCCTGCCGGAGGTCCTGGTGAATTTTCCCCGCCACCAGGACAGGCCCATGTGCGGCGCCTCGAAGCTCGGGTAGGTGTGGCCGGGGTCGATCAGATAGGTTTGCGGCGCGGCCGCAACCGCAAGCGGCCAGGCCACGCTCATCATCCCGGCGAACCACGCACCGCTGTTCATCGCTGTTCCCGATCCCTCATTGCATTCCCGTCCCGCCATGGACGGCGGTCTTACGCGATTCCCCGCATGCCGTCATTGTTCCCGCACCGCCTCGACCTGGATGCGCACCGTCACTTCGTCGCCGTGCACCGGCACGCCGTAGCTGAGGCCGAAATCCGAGCGCTTGAACGAGCCCAGGGCGTCGGCACCGCAGGCTTCCCGCTTGAACATCGGATGCTGAATGCATTTGAACGAATTGATCGTGAGATCGACGGGCCGGGAGACGCCGACCATCGTCAGCGTGCCCTTGACCGAAACCGGAACGCCGTCCTGAAACCGGTCGAAGCTTCCCTTGTAGGTGATCGCCGGAAACTGCGCGACATCGAAGAAATCCTTGCTGGACGCGTGTACGTTGAGTTTGGGGTTGCCGAAATCGATCGACGCCGCCTCGATGACGACGTCGACGCTTCCGGCCTTCGCCTCGCGATCGAGGACCACCGTGCCGCCGGTCTTCAGGAACTGCCCCCGCCACAGCGAAATCCTGAGGTGTGGCACCTCGAAACTGGGATGCGTGTGCAGCGGTTCGATGGCGTAGGACACCGGCGCGGCGTGCGCCGGCCATGCCGCCAGCAGCATCGGCAGCACCATTCCCCATCCGGCGAAGTTCTTCATTTTTTCCTCCTTCGCAACGAGTTCGCGCAGTGTAACGCCATTCCTAGTTTCGGCGCGACGGCCCAACTGCGGCGCTGACGATGCGAAATCGTATTTCGACCTCGTCCGCAACCGTGCTGGTATCGCCCCACGGCCCTTCGCCGACACGGAATTGCAGGCGCCTGATCGGCAGGCTCCCCTCGAAGACGAAGCCCGCGCCCGCCGGCTTGACGCCGAAGGACGCGACGACATCGCGGGTGACCCCCTTGATCGACAGTTTGCCGGTTGCTTCATAGCGTCCGCCGCCGACGGGCTTCACCGTGGCCGAGGCAAATTTCGCCTGCGGGAAACTCTTGACGTCGAACCAATCCTTGCCCTTCGCTTCCTCATTGACGTAATCGAGCCCGATATCGAAGCTCGCCAGATCGACGGTGACGTCGGCGCGGCTCGCCTGCGGCCTGGCCGGATTCCAGGCGACCTGCGCCGTGAACCTGCCGAAACTTCCCTCGACGGGGACGTTCATCTGCTTCGATCGGAAGCCGACCGTGCTCTGGTCGTAGTCGGTAGCCTGGCCGAAGCAGGAATCGACCGGGAGCAGGAGCAGCAGCGGAATGGCGGCGAGAATGCGGCTGAACATGGCCATCAGCGTGCCTTCGGCCGGGTTTTCAGGGGCGGCAGCATGCGCACCAGCACGTCGTCGCGGTCGGTCACATGGTGCTTGAGCGCCGCGCCCGTATGAACCGCAATCAGCGCCAGCAGGCCGTAGCCGAAATTCCGATGCACGATCCGCAGCAACTCGGCGAGTTCCTTGTTCTTGTTGAGCAGATCCGGCAGCGGCACCACGCCGAAATACACGACCGGGACGCCCAGCGCTGAACTCTGCATCCAGCCGATGACCGGGATCAGCAGCATCAGCACGTAGAACAGCAGGTGTGTCGCCTGCGCGAAATGCTGCTGCCACGCCGGCATGGCCGCGGGGAGCGCGGGCACCGGGTGCTGCAGGCGCCAAAGCAGGCGTACCACGGCCAGCAAGAACACCGTGACACCGATCCATTTGTGGTATGAAATCCACTGCAGTTGCCTTGGCGAAAACGGAAGATCCGCCGTCACCATGCCCAATCCTGCGCCGCCGAGAATCAGCACGGCGACCACCCAGTGCAGCCCGATGGCGGTGGCGGTGTAGCGTCCGGGTGAGTCCATCAGTCTCCTATCGGCTCGCGGCCGGCGGCCTTTTCAATTCGACGCCGGGCCGGTCGAGGCCGCGCCGCATCGATTTTGGCCCCTTCGGCGCCATACGTTCTGAAACCTGTTTTGGATGCATGACATGCCATCGGGCCAATCGTCTGCGGCAGGTGCCTTGCGGATCCGGCCCGCGGCCTCGGTCCGCCCTGCAAGAACTAGCTTCCGGGGCGGCGGGCGAGTCTTGCCGCCATGCCGGTATAGGTCGCCGGCGTGAGCGCAAGCAGGCGCTGCTTTTCCGGCTCGGGAATCGCGAGGGTGCGGATGAAGGCATGCAGCCCGTCGCGGGTGATGCTGCGGCCCCGCGTCAGGTCTTTCAGTTGTTCATAGGGATTGGGGATCCCGTAACGCCGCATCACGGTCTGCACCGGTTCGGCGAGCACCTCCCAGTTGGCCTCGAGGTCTTCGGCGAGGCGCGCCGGATTCACCTCCAGCTTGCCGAGCCCCCTGAGGCACGAATCCCACGCGAGCAGGCTGTGCCCGAGCGCGACGCCGATGTTCCGCAGCACGGTCGAATCGGTGAGGTCGCGCTGCATGCGCGACACCGGCAATTTGTCCGAGAGATGCCGCAGCAGCACATTGGCGATCCCGAGATTGCCCTCGGCATTTTCGAAGTCGATGGGGTTGACCTTGTGCGGCATCGTCGACGAACCGATTTCACCTGCCTGCAGTTTCTGCCTGAAATAGCCGATCGAAATATACGACCACAGGTCCCGGCACAGATCGACAAGCACGGTGTTGGCGCGGGCGAATGCGTCGAAGAGTTCCGCAAAGCTGTCGTGCGGCTCGATCTGGATGGTGCAGGGATTGAATTCGAGCCCAAGGCCCTCGACCACGCCACGCGCGAGCAACTCCCAGTCGACCTCAGGATAGGCGGCGAGATGTGCGTTGTAATTGCCGACAGCGCCGTTCATCTTGGCCCTGAGGCGCACTTTCGCGATGCCGCCGCGCGCGTGGCCGAGGCGCGCGGCGACATTGGCCATTTCCTTGCCGAGCGTGGTCGGGCTCGCCGGCTGGCCGTGCGTCCGCGACAGCATCGGCGCATCCGCGTGCTGTTTCGCCAACGCCGCCAGCGCGGCGGCGAGCCGATCCAGCGCAGGCAGCATCACCTCGCTGCGGGCGCCATCGAGCATCAGCGCATAGGCGACATTGTTGATGTCTTCCGAAGTGCATGCGAAGTGGATGAACCCGGTGATGCGCGCAAGGCCGGC
>Ga0315281_10014212_pt1 | contig 10745 bp, 7 predicted proteins | sample YL17G07_0_MG_FD_204540 | JGI IMG/M metagenome (GOLD analysis project Ga0315281, IMG submission 204540) | Sediment microbial communities from Yellowstone Lake, YNP, Wyoming, USA - YL17G07_0 | ecosystem: Environmental > Aquatic > Freshwater > Lake > Sediment | place: USA: Wyoming | collected... | reverse complement strand
TTGTAACCGGCCATCCTTGCCAAGTTTATATGGCACATCTCGTCCTATGAATGTCCTCGGCCACCATCCAGACAAACGTTCGTTTAACTGCATCTCTTCAGTATCCTCTAGATACGAACTATGCGTAGACTTTTCATGCTGAAGATGCACAATCAACATAAACTCGCTCGTATCTATAAAAGGGATTCTCCCTGAACAGGCTTTAAAAATAAGCCAATTATCCCAAGCTTTGCGTCCGAGCAAAAAAGGAGGAATATCATGATAAAATCCACGGGGAAACAAAAACAAGTCCATCCCAATAGATAATGGGGCATTTGCCTTTTTTTGCACTAAATCACGCAACTGCCCCTGCCAATCAGGAAAGTTAAAGTCTATTGCTTCTTTCATAGATAAATCCCAGGTGCTAGAGGAGACCACAAATCTCTTCCAAAGCTGGCTAATAATATTAATTGCCTCAATGAGGCTCTGCGTTACAACGATATCGGCATTAATATAACAGATTAAGTCATAATTAGCCAGGCGCTGGGCTTTCTGGAATAAGTCGTCTACCAAAGGCGTGCCAAATTCATTGCATTCAACCTCAGGAATGTGCCGCAAGCCTAATTCCCGGCAGATATCCGCTGTTCCTTGCGCATTGCCAAACAAGATAATTTCTGGTTTCGGGTGTAGCCGCACCCAACTCATCATCGCATTACGCTGAATTACCGCAATATGGCCTTGAAAAGGCTTGGGAGAAGCAAATATGGTAATGATTTATATTACCTCCTCGTATTTAAACTGCCTATACCCAAAGGCACATAGATAATGTCGGACACTTGTTCCATCCTCTCTAATATGCGCCAACAGTCGATAAGCACACAGGGCCGTTTATGGCCGCTAAATTCCTTAGACGAAACTTGTTTAAATTCCTCCCAGGGCGTAATCACGACCACCACCTCTGTTTTTTGAATACACTCTTGTAAAGACACTGCCAAGGTTACTGAGGTATCCAATACCTGCCGGGCGTTATCCATAGCTACAGGGTCAAAGGCAATAACGCCAATTCCTTCCTTAACCAGCGCCTGCGCCAGCAGTAATCCCTGCGCCTCTTCTACTACATCAGAATGAGGTTTATATGCCAAACCCAGTATTCCTACTTTTCCCTCTGGCGGCAAATAACCCTTGATTAATTCTAATAACCACTGTACTTGCTGCCGGTTAATAACATCTGTTGCCTCGGCTAAAGTAGCGGGTACATTTACAGAACGGGAAAAATTAGCTAAAGCCAAGTTGTCGCGCGGAAAACAGGGGCCGCCGTAACCAACAGCTCCCTTTAAATACCTTCCTCCGATGCGGCTATCCAATCCCAAAGCAGCGGTAACTATGTTAACATCTGCACCGGGCAGGCGTTCGCAGATACGGGCCAAAGTATTAGCAAAGGAAATCTTAGTAGTCACATAGGTATTTAATGATAATTTGGTCAGTTCTGCATTCACAAAGTTCATCCTGGCAACAGGAGGATTATTTGCGCAAAAGCGCTTATACAGGCCCGCCAGCATACTGCCTGCCTGCGCATCAGATTCACCGATAAGAATAAAATCAGGATTGAGTAAATTATGAATCACGCTACCGAGCGCAACAAATTCGGGGTTGTAACATAAACCGAAATCCCTAATGCATTGTTTGCCGGACCGTTTTTCCAATAACGGCTTCAGTTCTTTATCGGTTGAACCCGGCAACACCGTGCTCGTAAGCACCACTAAGTGATAAGCCGATTTTTTACGCAGGGCATCACCGAGATGCTGCGCTGCCTCCAGCACATATTGAAGCGAAAAACCGCCTCCGGCCTCGCTGGGAGTAGGCACAATAATAAAGGTAACATCGGAATCCATCACCGTTTTTTCATAGTCATCCGTAGCTGCCAAACGGCCGCCGCTGGCCTGCATAATTTCCTGAAGCCGTGGTTCATAAATGGTGCTCACCCCCTGACGAACAGCTTGGAGCTTAGAAGAATCTACATCTAACCCAATGGTAGCAAACCCCCTCCAGGCAAAACAGGCAGCTAAGGGTAATCCTAATTTACCCAATCCCACCACCGAAATACGTCTCAATTCTAATTCCATACAAAGGACCCCCTTATAAAATCCTGTTTCTTCCTCTATGTTAGCTGCGCGGTTATACAAAGGTGCCAACCAAAATGTCGCTCTAACCAACGGAATAACACTATTGGCATATAACGAAAATACCAGGCCTTGACATAGCGATACTGCACATAATCCAAGATACGGTAGGGGAAAATATGGTCTATCCACATTTCTCTTACTCCAAAACCATGGCGCGCTAAAATCTTTCTCATTTGTCCGGGAGTAAAGGTATAAGTAACCGGACAACCTGTCTGCGCTTCAGAATAACGGGTAACTAATTCGTCTAATTGCCAGAAGCGGCCTCTACCATAGGTTAACAAAATCCACAATGCCTTCCAAGAATAACGGTGATAAACCATAATCTTGACTGTGCTACCCGGACGCACATAATGGCGCATCTGAGCAATAACTCCTTCCGGATGAGGTGTATGATGGATAGTGCCAAAGGAATATATTAAGTCATAAGGCTCTACTGGAACAAAAGCAGTTAGCTCTTCGGCATTGCCACAATAGAATTTAATGCACTTGTCTAATCCATAAATCTCTGACCGCTGCTTGGCAATCTCTAACGACTTCTCTGAAAGTTCTACCGCGGTCACCCACGCATCAGATCGGGCGAAATTTATGGTGTCTGTGCCAATACCACAGCCAATCTCAAGCACTCTCTTGCCTCGCCAGCGCGCAAACTCAGCAAAACGTAGAATATGTGGTTCTATGTAATACTTGCGGGCTTCTACCTCCTCAAAATATTCCTTAGTGCCCACTCGCTTAGGTGAATGATGGAGGTTACAAGGGTGACGATCCCAGAAATCTCTGACTCGTTCAATAGGGACTTTAATGAATTCCTCCATCTTTTTATTCCTCTGCCGAAGGAGTCCTGAGCACGAAACAGCCTAATGCATATACGTTCTGTAACGCATCCCACGAGCCTGCGGACGCCGCAAAGTTTAAGGCAGTCTCTTTATCGCAAAGCACCCAATGATTCTGCGAGTCTTTAACCCAGAATACTTCTTTTTCAATTATGTATCCTGCCAACAGGTGAGGCAACCGTTGCCTGCCGTAGACACGACATAGAGGAATAAATAACGCATCTTGTCCTACTGGAATAGTAAGTAGCATCACGCTGTCGGGTTTCATCAATTGCTTAAGATAAGCCATGGCTTCTAAATCGCCATCTGGATGATTTTCTTTCACGCTATATCGCCCAACTAAACCTACATGTTCAATAGTAGAACAGTTAATAATAAGATCAAAGTAATTTTTGGGAAAGTCCATTTTAAACAAATCACCCTGTACAAAATTTGTCATTGAATGTTGCCAAGAGAAGTTCTGCGCCTCTAGGTCCAATGCGATAACCCGGAAGCCATGAAAAGCAGCGAGCAAACTCATATAACTATTCCCACTTCCAAAATCCAATGCCTTGCCCCCTTGCCTGGGCATATTTGCTGAGACAAATGACCATTCTACATCGCGGTCACCCCATAAGTTCAACTGCTTTTTATGATTACCAAAAAACACTCGCTTCAGTGAATGATAAAGCCAGGCAGGTAAATATAAAGGAATTTTTATCCGGATAATCGGCATAGCTTAATCTGTATTTTGCAAAAACTTAGCTATTTGCTCAAGCCGCTCTGCGGGAACCGCTACAAAATTGTTCTCGAAATCCTCTTTATCTATCGAAATCACTTTGAGTTTGCCTTCTCTTAAAGGCTCAAACCAATAATACCCGTAAGAACTTAACAATTTAATAATCTCTTTGGCTCTATAACCCCAAGGCTTTGTACGCGAATCTTGCACTTCACAACAGATAATCGGCCGGGGCCGACGCTGTAACAATTCCCCTGCGCCTCTCAACACCTCTAACTCTGCACCTTCAACATCTATCTTTATAAGGTCTACCTTTTGAATTCCTGACCTTTGCAGAAAGCAATCAAGCGTGGTAACGGCTACCGAAACTTTGCTCAACGCCTCAGAAACTACTGGTGGGCGTAAACTGTTACAGCCTGTCTCTTTACCCAGGCAGACAAATAAATCCGCAGTCTCCTGCCCGCTACCAAGAGCGGCAGGCTCAACAAAAACATTACGGCACCGATTTAGAAACAAACACCAACGCAACCTGCGTAATTCACGCGGTGAAGGTTCAAACGCAATCACTTTTCCTTGAGGGCCAACTTTTTTTGCCGCCAGAAGCGTATAGAAACCATGATGGGCACCGGCATCTAACATAACCATACCGGGCTTAAGAAAGCATTCTACAAATTTATGTTCGAATTTTTCGAAGTCTCTGGAAAAAATTGCCTGGCTAACTGCATCATTCCAGGCCAACCACCACGCCCCAAAGGATAAACGAATAGGAATAAACGTCCACGGAAATAAGCGATACCAAAGTTTTGCTATTTTAAAAGATGCTGTCCATATCTTCTGCGACCGGGGTTTACGCAAAAATTTCTTTAAACGAGGTATGAGACTAAAAACTTTCGCAAAAAAAGTTTCCCAAGGGTCAGAAATTCCTTGCGGTTCCGATATAATCGCCAAAGAAGGAGAATCTATGTAAACCTTCGAGGCAATAAGCAATGTACGCATCTTCTTGCGAAATAAATTAGCGCGAAAATCTTCACAAGAGGCAGAATCTATAATAAAGCGGTATACAAAAGGAAAACCTGCTCTGTAGCACATTTTAACAATACAGCTTTCGGAAGGATAAAACGCAACCGCTCTTAGACTCTGGTCCTGTCCTTCTGCTTCATCGTGCAAATAAAGAGTAGGCTTCAAATCAGGCAGATACATGCTTTCAATAAACAGAAACTTACTTGCCAAAGCCTGGAAATTTCTAATAGCTATAAAAATATTTTCCAGATGATAAAGCAAACCAAAACAAAATACCAAATCAAACACTCCTAATTTTTGTATTGACGGATCCTCTGCATTGTATACTTTAAACGTGATATCTGGATGGCGCCTCTTTGCTTCGCTAATATTCTCGGGCTTTGCGTCTATGCCAACTGCTTCTAGGCCTAAATCGGCCAAATAGCCAGAATAACGCCCTGTGCCACAGCCCACATCTAAAGCAGACTTTAAGCCAAAAGACTTTACGAGTTCTGGAAGGAATTTATCTAAAGGCTCAATTCTTTCTGCTTGACAGCGAACAGAGTGCGGTTTATCAAATACCCAATTTTCTGGCATCGCGTATTTTTAAAAAAATAATTAATTTATCTTTTGGATGTTAAACTTGCAAGGTATATTTAGAATTCCTGCCCATTCATCGCTTGGATGTATTACGGGTTGTGTCGCTACCGCCAACTCGGGAATACAGTCCCACACATCCAATAGTCCGGTATCGTCACCCAGGCTAACCCGCCAAAAGTAAACACTCGGCCTCCTCGAAGTCTCCGGAAAGAATTGCATAACTGCACACATCATTCCAATTCCACCACCAAGCACCAAAAGACAAACGCCGAGGTATCGGTAAACAAAGGAATATATGTTTCCGGAATCTTTTTATTTTAAAATATATCCTTGTATCAAAATCTATATCCCCTCCTACACCACATCGGCAAAAATTTTCTCCATGCGCCGAAAATAAAAAGCACCGGAAACCAAGATAACTAAAACTATCGTTATAGAAATAATCATTAGGGGATGCGGCGGCTCTGTTCCTAAGAGTATCCAGCGAAAACCCTCTATTACACCTACCATGGGATTTAAGCCATATATCCATTGCCAGGACTTAGGTAAAGAGGTGCTGGAGTAAACCACTGGTGAGGCAAAAAACCAGAACTGGATTAAAAAAGGTATGGTATAGCGGACATCGCGATATTGCACATTAATTGCCGAAAGCCAAAGTCCTACAGCTAAAGCAGTAATCAGGGCTAAGATTAAAAAAACTGGCAACAGGAGGATTTTTAGGGTAGAATGAAAACCATAAAAGAACATCAGTCCAATAAAAACTAGGAAGGCGAAGCCAAAGTCAACCAAAGGAGATAAGATACCGGAAAGAGGCATAATGAGCCTGGGAAAATAAACCTTGGTGATGAGATTAGAACCCTGAATCACGCTGTTAGTAGAACGGCTAATGCCTTCCGCAAATAGCATCCAGGGAAGTATGGCGGCATAACTAAACAGAGGATAGGGAATGGGAATACCTACACGCGGCACTCGCGGCACTTTCATAAACTTGCCAAAGAATAGACTGAATACTACCATCATCAAAAATGGTTGGATAATTGCCCAGGTAGCACCCAAAACCGTCTGCTTGTAACGCACCTTGATATCACGCCAGATGAGAAAATAGAGCAATTCACGGTAATGCCAGAGTTCCTTTAGATTTACAGCTACCCATCCCTTAATAGGTTTAATCATTAGAATTTGTTCATCAGATACAGATTGTTTATTCGGGGCTGGCCGGATTACTTGAAGCATTACATTTTGAGAAATTATTTCGGAAACTTGCTCTTTAAATTTACTAAAACCAAAAACGTCCAAGACACGTGCCTTTAGATATAAACTATCCAATAATTCTTTAGGCGTTTCTCTTTTTAAAACCTTGATAATTGCTTCTTTAATTTCATTAATATTATTGGGATCGACGAGAATACCAAGCTCGCCATTTAAAATCGCCCCAAGCGAAGCGTCTTTATTACCGGCTATAACCGGCTTTCCACAAGCAAGCGCCTCTAAAAAAACTATTCCAAATCCTTCGCCTTGACTCGGCATCACAAAGACATCGCAGAGGTTATAGTAATCTACAATCTTCTCATGGGGCACAAAACCGGTAAGAACCACTCTCTCCTGTAAATTGTTATCCCTAATCAGTGCCTTTATTCTATCTTCATCGCTACCTGAGCCTACAAGGATATACTTTACATTAGAAACCTCTTTTACTATCTCCTTCATCGCCATGATCACCAAATCATATCCTTTGTACTTTTCTTGCTTCGATAACCTGGCAATGGTAAGAAGAATCTTATCATCGGGTTTTATGTTCAGCTTATTCATAAGATACTCTGGTTTTGGCTGGGGTTTAAACTTCTCTGCATCAAATGTGTTAGGAAGAATAAAGATATTATCTTCTGTATAGTGCGGTAATTGCTTCAGAATTTCATTTTTGGTGAATCTACTTACTGAGAGAATTCTCTTGGAATGTCTAAGCCCTAACTTTTTTAGCCCTTTTAACCTCCACGCCTCTATGCCATGGGTTACGGTAAAGTAAGGTACCTTAAAAATTGTACTTAATAACATGCAAAAGAAAGAAATATTAATATGGCCACAGAGGAGAAGGTCAGGTTTAAAGCTAAAAATCTGCCTCAATGTATTTATAACAAAGGTGATCTTTTTAAAATGTTTATACTTACCACAAGGCATGAATAAGTATTTTGCGTGGTCAAGACTCTTACTATCATTTATAGAAACCACGCTTAAGTTATTCCCAAGTTCAGCCAATGCCTTTATCAGGTGATTATTAAATACCTGAATACCACCTTTAGTATTAAATATGTCGGTGGCTAAAAATAAAATCCGCATTTATTTCCTTCCCATTACTAACAAGGCCCATACCCTTGACCAGTGAAGCCTGCCCTGTTCAAACTTACGCCAGATGTCCTCTGCATATTTCTTATTTATACTGCCCTTGGATACTGCGATATTTAAAAGTTGTTTCCCTTGTTTTTTGAGCCACAAATTAAAGGGGAAAGTAAAGCCCTGTTTTTTCCTAAAAACAACTTTTTTAGGTAGCATCTCTTTAAGGGGTTTTACTAGAAGGGGCTTGGGTATATACTTGTCTATCTTTAGACTAGAGTTTATCGCGGCTATATAATCCACCAGGATATGGTCGAGATAAGGCACCCTTGTCTCTACAGAATGATACATACTCATAAAATCTGTATCTTTCAGCAATTGATTCTGAAGATAGAAATTTATTTCCATATATGAGAGCCAATCAATAGGGTTCATAGTTGATAGTTCATAGTTCATGGTTGATAGTTCAAAATTGCCTATAACCTCTTTTATTTCTTTTTCCGATACATCCAAGATTATTTCAACATCCTTTGGTGTAAAAAGTCCTCTAATAGTTAAATAGAGCGCTAAATGGTCGCCGTTTTTAAGATAAACTAACTTGCGCCAAGGATCATTAAGGCCGCCGGTTAAAGCAAATGGCAATTTTAATAATTCTGGCAGACGATTTATTAGTTTAAGTAACCAGATTTCCTTAAATGAATCATAGCCACAAAAAACCTCATCTGCTCCTGTTCCGGACAATACCGCCTTTAGGCCTGCTTGCTTAGCTGCCTTGGAGACAAAATAGGTATTTACTCCATCAACCGTGGGCTGATCCATTGCTAGAAAGATATTATCGAGCTCGTCGTAAAAATCCTTTTCGGTTATCTTTATTTGCCGATGGTCTGTCCTGTATTGCTCGGTAATCATCTTCTGGTAGGGAAGTTCGGAGTATGCTTCTTCATCAAAGATAATGGAGAGCGTGGTAATCGGTATGTCTCTAGCTTTACTTGCAAGGGCAACCAGAGCGGATGAATCTATGCCTCCGCTTAAAAACACGCCTAATGGCGCATCGCTCGTTAAATGAAGATTTACCGTTTCATCCAGAATAGAACGGAGTTGGTTATGTATATCCTCGGCGTTTTTTATCTTAGGCTGGCTAAAACTATTGATCAGGTCGTAGTATCTCACCAGCCTTTTATTACCATCCTCAATTAACATATAACTGCCCATGGCTAAAGAAAAGACATTTTTTATGGTCGTCAAAGGCGCGGGGATATTACCAAAAATAAAGAAAGCTATATCTGCCTCTTTATTCCGCTGGACCGGGATAATTCCGCTTTTTACAATAGCTCCCACCTCAGAGGAAAATATGAGTAGTTCATCATCCAGATAATAATAAAGTGGTTTTATTCCAAAGCGGTCGCGGCAAAGGATGAGCCTTGCCTGCCTGCCGGATAAGTCATAAATTGCAAAGGCAAACATCCCTCTCAACCGCTTAAGTAAACTATCGATCCCCCATTCCTTATAACCATTGATAATTACCTCTGTATCTGAGTTAGACCTAAACCTGCAGCCTTTTTCCTTTAGCTCATTTTGCAGTTGACGGTAGTTATATATCTCGCCATTATAGGATATCCAGATACTGCCTTCCTGGTCAGACATGGGTTGATGGCCAGAGGCAGTTAAGTCGATTATAGATAGCCGGGTATGAGCAAGGTAAAAACGCTTATCGGGACTAATATATACCCCGCGATCGTCGGGGCCCCGGTGTAATAATGCCTCGCGCATCTGGATTATACTATTATCAAAACCAATGTTTTCTTCTCTTTTAAGGCTGTAAATTCCGATAATTCCACACATCATTTTTTTCTGCTATTATATAAAGGCATCCCTTAAGATGCCAATAAAAACCTTACCTAACAAAATCTGTAACCGAGAATCCCTAATCAACAGAGATATTACCTTAGAATGACTCTCAAACTCTCCCAGCTCCCCCATTGCAACGGCATTATCTTTAAGAATTGCAAAAAATTTTTCGGTTTCATCCTGACTTAATCTGGCATACATCTGCCTAAATTTTAAACCGATATCAATCTCTCTGCCAAACCTATTGCGGCATTCCTTCTCATATTCGCCGAGCCTATTTTGTAATATGCAATCGACAAGTATCTCTGCGCAGCGCATCCCGTAATATACACCACCATGGGTTAAAGGCTTCAATTGACAGGCAGCATCACCTACTAATACCAAACCTCCATTTTGTATTGAGCATTTTCCTAAGGGCGCAACGCCGGCAAATTTCTCTAAAATCTCTCCTTCTATAGACCTCTCTTTTAAAAACTCCATAAGGTCATGATAAGGATTACTAGAAATAATCCCTACACGAATAATATTTTCGCCTTCGGGAATAACCCAGGTAAAAAAAGGGTTTTTAAGATAGACTTGAACAAAATTTTTATTACACTGGGCATATCTCATCCTGAATTGCACTCCGCGCAGATATGCTATATCTTCCTTAAGGCCTACTATTTTGCGTAATAAAGAATTTGCGCCATCCGCTCCAATAACTATATCCGCATAATACTCTCCCTTATCTGTCTCAATTAAATAACCCTTACCTTCTTTTTCTATACCCACAAATCTGGTATTAAAATATATGTTCAAGCCTTTCCCCAGGGCACGGTCAAATCTTTCCCGGTCTATTACCACCGCTACATCTTTTCGGTTTATTTTAAAACTATTATGATTTAGAAAAACCTCCGCACCATCTATATGATTTATTACCGCATCATCATCTATAGGCACCTTAAGTTTAGTAAACACACCCGTACTCACCAGGCCTGCGCAATGAATGGGCCTGCCTATTTCAGAGTGTTCTTCAATAATAGCGATATCAAAATCCTTAAGGGCCGCCTTTAGTAATTTTGCGGTATAACAACCGATAGGCCCTGCGCCGATAATTAAAATCTTTATCTCGCCCATATTATCAATGTTTTAGTAATCAGTACTATGTTAAATTTTGGCTATTTTTTGAGATTAAATTACTATAACTTATTATATGCCAATGTATTAAGAATATTTTATCCCTTGATGTTGATTACACAGATTTTTTCCCGACATAGTCGG
>Ga0315281_10014211_pt1 | contig 10745 bp, 9 predicted proteins | sample YL17G07_0_MG_FD_204540 | JGI IMG/M metagenome (GOLD analysis project Ga0315281, IMG submission 204540) | Sediment microbial communities from Yellowstone Lake, YNP, Wyoming, USA - YL17G07_0 | ecosystem: Environmental > Aquatic > Freshwater > Lake > Sediment | place: USA: Wyoming | collected... | reverse complement strand
GCCATTTGCCCTATACGGGGCTATCTCGACATGACTCGATGTCTGATACCCCTTCTTGTTCCCTATTTTAGAGCAGCTTTATCACTTATGTCTCTGTCCAGTTTTTCCAGACCAGCTCTTACCTAAGTGTGAACTTCACTGCCCCAGGAGGCGTACTCCACTGAATAGTGTAGGTTGATCCAGAGGGGATTATCTCACTGCCGTTGGGGGAGAGGATGGCCATAGTTTGAGGTGGGGTATAAAAACATACCTCTGTCGCCATTGAGCTTGTGTTCACTAATGAGGTTGTACTTGTCTGGAGAGGAAGGGAAGTATCTATCCAAGCAATAGATGTGTCCGTAATAGTTGCACTTGTATCATTCGCTGCTGCATTGGATGTCCCCATAAGTGGGCAACCAGCAATCTCTCCGTTGACGTCAAGTTTCAACAGCAACGCACTTCCATCTCCCTCCTCATTGGCTACCATTCCAGATGCTATGTATCCACTATCCAGGGTCTGGTGGATAGAGACAGCATAACTACCCCAATCACTTCCTCTATAAGTCTTCTGCCAGGCAATAGATCCATCTGGATTGAGCTTCAGTAACCAGATACTCCCAATATCACCGGTACCAATCGAACCAGCGACTATATATCCACCATCAGAGGTCTGCTGGACAGAGTAAGCCACATCACCACCGTATGTTTTTTGCCATTGCACATTCCCATTCGAATCGAGCTTTAATACCCACGCAGCAAGATAGCCTGTACCTGGAGCATTAGTATAACCTGATACAACGCAGCCATTGTCCGCAGTCTGCTGGATAGATGAAAAACCACTGTAACTAGCATAGTTCTTCCTCCATAGGACACTCCCATCAGCATCAAGCTTCATTGCCCATGCAACCCCGTGATAGCTTACGCCAGCTACTATGTATTTACCCTCGGAGGTCTGCTGAATGGAGGTGGGCAAATACTCATCATCAATAACACCATATGTATTTTTCCATAGGACATTCCCATCAGCATCAATCTTCATTAACCATGTATAATACCAATGGTCAATCTGAACATAAGTTTCACCAGCCACTATATACCCACCATCTGCAGTTTGTTGGATAGACATAGTATCTTGTGAATTGTCATTATCGTTATAGGTATTCTGCCATAAAACATTCCCATCAGCATCAATTTTCATTAACCATGCATTGCCATTACCATCTTTTCGGCCTGATACTATATAATCACCATCTGAGGTCTGCTGGACAGAAGAGGCTATATCATTGGTAGAACCAGCAACAGTCATCTTTTCCCATTGCGTATTCCCATCGGCATCAACCTTAAATATCCATGCATCACGGTCTTTCGATGCGGCTACTATATAACCACCATCTGCAGTCTGCTGGATACAATTAGCCGATAACTCAATAGCACCTGTGCCATAGGTCTTTGCCCATCGGGAAGCCGAAGGAGCTTTTATCGTTAATGTCACAGGAATGCTAACTGGTGAATTAGTTGCACCTGAAGCACTAATGGTTATCGTGGCATTGTATATACCTCTTGTGAGACCAGAGATGTTAACGGATAAAGTAACAGTTCCACTATTTGTTCCACTGGTTGGATTAAGACTGAGCCATGTGGCATTATCACTTACTGACCAGTTCAATGTTCCAGCGCCTGTATTTGAAATACTTAACGTCTTGTTAGGAGGATTACTGCCTCCCTGAGTAGCGGTGAAAGTAAAACTTGTTGGGCTGTAGCCTATTATAGGAGATATTGGAGGTCCGCCACGCACTGCCCAAACATGGCTGCTGGCGTCAACCTTAGCGACGCCGTCCACACTGCCATCCATCATGAAGATAATCTCTGCATAGTCCGTATAGTCTCTATCGCCCACACTGTATACCAAGGTAGTAGACGACCAATAAAGGTATGATTGCACATTTGTAAAAGGATAGCCTGATGGCAGAGCAGGGTTGTAATTTGAGTAGTCAATCAAGCTGCGAAGTTCTTTCCGGTTTGGCAGACGCCAGTCATTATGGCCAAGATAACTGTTGGTGTTCAGGCATGCCACATAATTCAGCGCACCCTGCCATGTCTTGTATGTCCCGGGATTGCATATAGATGGCCCCGGCGCATGGGCATCCTTTGTCCACATAAGGCCTGTGAGATTATCTGCTACTGTACCATTTCCGTTATCGGTAAACCTTGGATTTGGCCAAGCAACACCTCTTTCTAAATCTCCATCGTCTCCTGCTACATAGCTTATTTCCTGGCCTGTTTGCCATATCTGAGCAGGAGATGTGGACTGTCCGGAACGAACTGGCCAAAAGTAGAGAGTGTAGTCCTTAGGTTCTGTGCGCACTGCGCTAGCCCATATACTGACGCCCCAGGCGTCGCCCGTACTGTTGGCGCTGGTAGTCGATGACCAATAAAAGTTTGACTGCACATTGGCAAACCCCTGGGTATTAAGCCATGCGGCCGTGTTTGGCTCATCTGCATTTATAAGGCTTTCAAGCTCATTGACATTGGGAAGCCACCAGTCAGAATAACCGCATAAGTTTAAATTATTGGCATAGTCAATGGCCTGATACCATGTCCGCCAGTCATAAGTCAGAACTCCATTTCTTGCCCACATTAAACCTGTGAGGTTATCTGTCACAACATCTGTAGAGAACTTACTATCACAATCTGAACTCTGATTAGCGCAAGGGCCATTTGCATCACAGTAATTTATGGTAAATCTTGGGCTTGGCCATGCAACACCTGCCTGAATCTCGGTAGTGATGGATTTTGATTTTCTGAGGGGATAGACTTTGAGAGACTATCATGCAATAATAAAACATGAAGTTCCGCAAGAAAATGAAAGCCACAGATGTCAGCCTGATTGCACATGCTATTGTTGACGCCGCTACCGAAGAACATAAGAATCCTGTTGCTGTTGCCATTGGAAGGATTGGGGGACAAAGGGGTGGTGAGGCTCGTGCAAAGAAACTTACTCCTAAACAACGAAGTGAGATAGCTAAATTAGCCGCACAAGCAAGATGGAAAAAGACTAACCGTTAACTCCCTTTCCTTTTTTCTTTTGCTTCCGCCATAAAACGTAACATGATTATATCTTTGATAAACCCACATTATACTTACCCCTTGACTTCCACAAGATTTAGTGGTTAACTAACCATAGCCGTACAAACTATCAGATTCAAAAAAGACTTGCAAAACTGATGCTAACTATGGTATAATACAAGTAATGAAAATGCTAACGAGTTAGGAGGTGATAAGATGGCAGGTATAGTAGACTTAAATCTAAAGCTACAGACGTGGAAGATGGAATTATCAGAATTAGAGTCGAAAGCTAAGAAGTTGCAGGACAAAATATCTTTTGCGCAGGAAATCCTGAGAGAAGATGAGGAGGGTCTTCAAATAAAAACATATGAACAACTTTCTGTTACTGAATCTAAGCAAGTTTCCCTTGCAAAGACTATTGAGGGATTGTTTACAGATTCAAATATGATTCTCACGAATGCAAATATTTTCCATCACCTTGATGCAAGAAGTATCAAATATCTAAAACCTTCTATCTATGCGACACTATCAAAACTTAAAACGAAAGGTATCATCGAGGCGATTGAGAAAGGAGGAAAGACGGCCTATAGATTAAAGAAGAAAAAAGAAGAAGAAAAAGCAATACCATTTTCGTACGTTCAAAATTAGAATGGCAATCACTAAGGATGATCGCCATTCTAAAGGTGTCCTCTTAGAAAGGACTAAATGCCAAATTTAGTATAGCACAAATCCTTTCTGAAATCCACCCGGACACCTCAATAGGGGAGGTGCGTCTTGCTCAGATCAGTAAGAATCCGCAAGAAAAAGCGGAAACTACCTATCTGGATTAAGCTTAAAAAACCAAGAATTTAGGCCAGCTTAGGTAAAACAAGGAGGGGGAATCTTTATTTCCCCCTCAAATTACTAACCAATACAAGGAGATTAAATATGAGTATATGCACATGGCCTATGGGAAGAAATGGGGAAACATTGGACTTCACCATTTATAGTCAAAATGCCGGATGGAACAAAGTTGGTGGTCTGTATATCTTTGCCTATAGTGACGGCCAATATTGGAATGCGCTATATATTGGACAGACTGATGATTTCAGTTCTCGAATGCCTTCTCATGATCGACTTGATGAGGCCGTCCGAAAAGGGGCCACTCACATTCATGCGGTTGTCGTTCCGCAGGTGGCCAACCGGGATAAATGGGAACAGATGTTGATTCAATATCATCAACCACCGATGAATATTCAGAATCGTTAATTTGTTCTGCCATAAGATACCTCCTTTTTCAAGTTGGTGGACAATCGTTCACCAACTTGATTATAGGTATCGGTCAGAGTGCTGTCAATAGGAAATTGCGCTTTTTAACAATTTAATAAAATAATGCTTGACAGGCTCAAGCATTTATGCTATATTAAAATCATGAATAAGCTGAAACCAGAAAAGCAGATTCAAATTATAGCAGCCCTTTGTGAAGGTAATAGCATCCGTTCAACCTGTAGAATGACAGGTGCAGATATAAAAACTGTTCTCAAGCTGTTAGCTAATATCGGAAGGGTTTCTGCTGAATATCAAGACAAGGTATTTCGTGATCTGACCTGTAAGAAACTCCAGTGTGATGAAATATGGTCATTTTGCTATGCGAAAGAAAAGAATGTGCCGGAACAATTTAAGGGTCAATTTGGTTATGGTAACACTTGGACATTCACGGCTATTTGCGCTGATTCTAAACTCGTCCCAGCTTGGCATATCGGAAGAAGAGATGCGGACAACGCTACTATATTTATGAAAGACTTAGCTGGACGCTTAAAAAATAGAGTTCAGCTTACCACTGATGGGCATTTGATGTATTTAGAATCTGTAGAAGATGCTTTCGGGTCAGACATTGATTTCAGTCAGCTTGTTAAGCTATATGGTACTTCCGATGAATCCGAAAAACATTATAGTCCGGCCAAATGTATCGGAACAAAAAAGATAAAAATAAATGGTAATCCTGATAAGGCAAATATTTCTACAAGCTACGTGGAGCGACAGAATCTTACAATGAGAATGTCCATGAGAAGGTTTACGAGGCTAACTAATGCCTTCTCAAAGAAAGTAGAGAACCTTGGACATGCCGTAGCTCTTTATTTCATGTACTATAACTTCTGTCGGATACATCAGACCTTAAGAGTGACACCTGCAATGGAAGCAAAAGTTACAGATCATGTATGGGAGATTGAAGATATTATTGCTTTACTAAATGTTTAAGCCGCTTGCTGCATTCTTTTTTCCAGAGACAAATCGACTTCGCAAATAAGGTCTGATCTATTTTTGACTGGTGTTTTTAAAAATTTAAAAGGTGAAAAAATAAATAACAAAATAGGAAAGATAACAACCCTAAAAAATCTTGTATGCTTATCAAGCATCTGATGCATTATTTCAAAAAATTTATGGACAATTGCCTTGTAATCATTATTCTTATGCCCAAGGGACTGCATTACTTGTTCGATTTTCCTCTGTATATTTTTATCTTTATGCATAGTAACGAGATATCTTAAAAAATTAATTATACTAAATTTCTCTAATATGCTTATTGAACCGTTCAATAAATCCATGAGGGTTCTATATTCAACACAATTAGACTCGACATTGCCTTGCATCGCTAATATTGCTAAATCATCTCTTAGGTTGAATAATTTAAATCGTACTTTGCTTAACCGAGCAATTTTCAAATAATTGGTATTCAGATACATTATCAACCAAACACATAATATTGATAATAAAATATTAAGAAATAACATAACCATGCTCCTTTCTATCCTATTTATGCTTCCTATTGTTCATCAATTTTGTAATCACTCGGATGATGTTCTTCAAGGACTTTCAGTGTTTTGTTCTCTAACCCATGCATTAAAAATTTCCGAATTTCGGAAAGTCGTTTTATTTCCGTCTGATATATTTTTTTTTGATAAATGTTAACTGTTACACTAACAACAAGCGTAATTGACAAAGGAATGATATAATATTTTTCCGTTGTGAATAAATTAATGACACTTTTGATATGTTCGTTAACATTTTCTGCCGGAAGTTTATAAATTATTACAAAAAAAATTACAACAATGATGCCAATAATATTACCGCTATTAATTACATCATATATTGCATCTATTAATCTAATGAATACATCATTAATATTTGTTTTGCTTTGTTTTTCATTTGGCTTGCCTTTTTTGGTTTTTGCCATTATCCCTGTTTGTCAAATCTTAATATGAATATTCTACACTGTCAAGTAAAAATATTCCAAAGAGCCAATAACTAAAACTATAAGCAACACATGTGCCGATGGTCAGACGTATCTAATTCAAACTCCATCACTACCTGAATCTCTCCGTCTTGCCTTGTACCAGCACATAGAATTTCAGTTCCTATTGAGTTATAGCATTTTGTCTGGCCTGTTTGCGGAAGGTCTACCGTACCTGAATAGGATACACCTGCACTTACGACAAACAGAGCAAACACCAGAAATATGGTCTTTCTCATCATTTCTTTTACCCCTCCTTTCTCTGAAAATACCTTGAACTTGTTGCTTTTTCTACAAAAACATCCCTTACGGCTGAATCGTAAAGAACCCATCACTCACATCACTGCCAACCGTAACTCCACCTGAGTTGACTGATATAGTTACAGTTCCACTATTTGTTCCACTGATTGGACTGAGGCTGAGCCAATTGGCATTATTACTTACTGTCCAGTTCAGTGTTCCACCTCCAGTGTTTGTGATACTTAAACTCTGACTTGAAGGATTACTTCCTCCTTGAGTTGCGGTGAAACTGAAGCTTGTTGGACTATAGCCTATTGTAGGGGGAGCATTTACCATTAATGTTACAGGAATGCTTACAGGTGAATTTGTCGCGCCTGTGGCAGTAATGGTTATTGTGGCATTATATGTGCCCGCTGTAAGGCCTGTGATGTTAACTGACAGAGTAACAGTTCCACTGTTTGTCCCACTTGTTGGACTAAGACTTAGCCAATTGGCATTGTCACTAACTGACCAGTTCAATGTTCCGCCATCTGTATTTGAAATACTTAGACTCTGAGCTGGAGGATTTAAACCTCCCTGCGTTGCGGTGAAACTAAAACTCGTTGGACTATAGCCTATTGTAGGGGGAGCATTTACCGTTAATGCTGCAGGAATGCTTACAGGTGAATTTGTCGCGCCTGTGGCAGTAATGGTTATTGTGGCATTATATGTGCCCGCTGTAAGGCCTGTGATGTTAACTGACAGAGTAACAGTTCCACTGTTTGTCCCACTTGTTGGACTAAGACTGAGCCATGTGGCATTGTCACTTACTAACCAGTTCAATGTTCCGCCTCCAGTATTTGAAATACTCAGACTCTGATTTGAAGGATTTGAGCCTCCTTGAGTTGCGGTGAAACTAAAATTCGTTGGACTTAAGCCTATTGTTGGTAGAGAATTGTCACAAATCACATTTCTCACGGCTGCAGTATCCTGGGGAAAGACATTCGTGTCAGAAGAAACAACAGAGGACTGTTGTGGAACAGCGCTTGTATTTGTAGTTATAGCAGATGTATCGGTAACTACGGCATCAAAGCTCCTCATGATATTGCAACCGGGAATTTCTCCATTTGCATCAAGTTTCATAATCAGAAGATCAGCGGAGTCACTATATTCAGGGCACTCATTCCAACCAACCAAGACATAACCGTTATCCGAGGTTTCTTGTATAAAACTTACATAGTTTCTGCCACCATTGTCATAGGTCTTTTGCCACGAAACATTGCCATCTGTGGTTAGCTTCAACAGCAGAATATCTTCGTAGCTACTGGAATTGGCTAATCCCGCCACGATATATCCACCATCTGAGGTCTGCCGGATAGCCCTTGCACCAACGCCGCTATTGCTATCATATGTTTTCTGCCATTGAACAGTCCCGCTTGCATTGAGCTTCATTATCCAGACATCATCATCGCCAGCACTAAAAGAATCCGTCTGACCAGCCACAATGTAGCCTCCATCTGTGGTTTGCTGGATCGAGTCACCGACAACAGAATCATAGCCGCTCCCGCCATAGGTCTTCTGCCATTGAATATTCCCATTTGTATCAAGCTTCAATATCCAGACATCATTTACTTCAGGACTGCCTGTTCCAAAAGAAGTAGTATTACCCGCTACGATATATCCGCCATCTGAGGTCTGCTGTATAGAAGAAGCGTACTCAGTTTTACTACTGCCATATGTTTTCTGCCAAGCAGTAGCACCATCCGAGTTGAGCTTTAATACCCAAAAATCATAACTACCAAAGAATACAGCATCCCCTAATACAACATATCCACCATCTGCTGTCTGCTGAATGGAACTTACCTCATCATGGTAAACGCTACCGTACGCCTTCTGCCAGGTAATCGTTCCATCAGGGTTGAGCTTTAATATCCACATATCGTCCGAGTCCGTACTAAAATATTGAATAGTGCCTGCGACAATATATCCACCATCTGTAGTTTGCTGGATAGAAGAACCTGTATCCCTCTGATAATGTACTCCTTCATATTCAATAGCCCATTGACTGGCATAGATTAGGCCTGTTAAAAGAAAAACAATAATCGGAATAATCAGAAGCGTTCCCCATAAACATTTTCTTATCCTTTTCAATCCCCTCATCGAAACTCTCCTTTCTGATTCTGCATAGTTAAGATTCTATCCACAACACTTCTTTATATCATTGAGAGGCGAAGCCGAAACAATCGTTCGGCTAAGCTCACGACAATGTCTCACTATTAAGATTCTTCGTCCGCCTCTGGCAGACTTAGGATGACATTCTTATTTAGATTGCTTCGTCAGTAGCCACATCTTCTCGCACTGACACTTTATTCAAATGATTATATTAACTCTTACGGCTGAATCGTAAAGAACCCATCACTCACATCACTGCCAACTGTAACTCCGCCTGAATCTCTCAACACCACCTTTACCTTGCACCGAGTTTTTGTCGTTAGTACTGAAGGGACTGTCCAGTTGTAACTCCCAGGATTGCCTGTGAGGGCCTTTATCAGTGGCCATGTACTTCCACCATTCATGGTGCGAAATAGTTTTGTACTTACCACAGGTCTTATCGTCCCGTTAGTTCGCCATGTGATTAGCCATGTAGTACCTGATTTCAGTATCTCCCCTCCATCAGGTGAAGTCACCTTTACTACTTCTATAGTAAATGTAGAATCTGATTGGTCTTCACCTACTTTGGTTCCTGCAGAATTAAAACCTATCACCTTGACAAGACAACTCTTTTTATTATTTGATGGAGTAAGAACATGCCAGTCATAACTTGTACCTGTTCTATTGCTTGCTATAGTCTTCCATATTGAACCATTGTTTATTGAATACCTCAGTGTGAACTTTACTGCCTGTGGAGGTTTACTCCATTGAATGGTATAAGTTGAACCAGAGGGTATTATCTCGCCTCCATTGGGAGCAAGAACCTTAATTGCAATTACCTCCAATTGGCAAGTCGCTGAACATCCATCACCTGAAATATTATTTCCGTCGTCACATTGCTCGCCTGGCTCAACTATGCTGTTGCCGCAGATCGGTGCATTTGTGGCATACTTGAGGTCGCTGTTGGTGGTATCAATATAGCTGATATGCACCTTATTATTTGAATCTATATCCATAGAGTCATACCATCCCACGTCCCATTCGCTATCAACAGTTTGCGTTGCCCATGAGCCTGAGACATTGGTTACGTACTTTAGATCCCAATTTGAAAAATCGCAGTAGCTGATATGCACCTTGTTGTTTGAATCTACAGCTATGGCAGGAAATACATCCCAAGTCGGTCCGTTTTCAATAGTCTGGGTGACCCATGAACCTGAGGCATTTGTGGCATACTTGAAATCACTATTAGCCCCTCCCCAGGCATAGCTCATATGCACCTTGTTGTTTGAATCCACTGCTAAGGAGGCATAGTATCCCGTATCAACAGTCTGAACTACCCACGAGCCTGAGGCATTCGTTGCATACTTGACAGCGCCGCTGCCATAGGAGATGTGCACCTTGTTGTTTGAATCAACAGCTATGGAGTTATATGCTACATCCGAAACGCTGTCAAGAGTCTGAGTTACCCATGAACCTGAGGCATTTGTGGCATACTTGAAATAACAGTTAGTCTCATCACAATAACCGTAGCTGATATGTACCTTGTTGTTTGAATCTACCGCGATAGAAGTGAGGCGGTTATATCTTGCGCTATCAACAGTTTGAGATACCCATGAGCCTGAGGCATTTGTGGCATACTTGAGATAACAGTTTGTCCCTTCACAATAGCCATAGCTGATATGCGCCTTATTGTTTGAATCTACAGCTGTGGAGGTATACTGTCCCACAATCTCTGCACTTTCAATAGTCTGAGTTACCCATGAGCCAGAGGTATTTGTTGCGTACTTAAGATGACAATTTGTCCCATCACGATACCCATAGCTGATATGTGCCTTGTTGTTTGAATCTACAGCTATGAAGCTATTTGATTGCATATTTCCGGCCCTGTCAAGAGTCTGAGTCACCCATGAGCCTGATGCATTCGTCGCATATTTGAGCTCCCGGATAATGGACTCATAATAACCAATATGCACTGTGTTGTTTGAATCTACTGTTATGGCGGGATAGTATGTTGGATATTCTGCATTACTATCGAGAGTCTGAGTCACCCATGAACCTG
>Ga0315281_10014210_pt1 | contig 10745 bp, 13 predicted proteins | sample YL17G07_0_MG_FD_204540 | JGI IMG/M metagenome (GOLD analysis project Ga0315281, IMG submission 204540) | Sediment microbial communities from Yellowstone Lake, YNP, Wyoming, USA - YL17G07_0 | ecosystem: Environmental > Aquatic > Freshwater > Lake > Sediment | place: USA: Wyoming | collected... | reverse complement strand
CATTGGCGCGCTTTCCGCTTGACGCCGCTATCCTGTTTTCCGACATTCTCACCATTCCAGACGCGATGGGCCTGGGGCTGTATTTCAGTACTGGCGAAGGGCCGAAGTTCGAGCGGCCACTGCATCATGAAAAAGAAATCCGCAGTCTGGTTGTACCCGATCCGAACACCCATCTGCGCTATGTCATGGATGCCGTCAGCCAGATACGCAAGGCGCTGAACAATGAAGTGCCGCTGATCGGCTTTGCCGGCAGCCCGTTCACGCTGGCTTGCTACATGGTGGAGGGCGGCAGCAGTTCGGATTTCGTTATGGTTAAAACGATGCTTTACCAGCGCCCAGAGCTACTGCACCACATTCTTGACGTCAATGCCCGCGCCGTTGTCGCCTACCTCAACGCGCAGATCGAGGCCGGTGCCCAAGCAGTCATGATTTTCGACTCCTGGGGCGGAGCGCTATCGCACGCGGCTTACCATGAATTCTCGCTGGCCTACATAAAGCAGATTGTCGATGGCCTGAAACGCGAACATGACGGCGCAAAAGTGCCATGCATCGTTTATACCAAGGGCGGCGGGCTGTGGCTGGAAAGCATCGCTGCCAGCGGCTGCGATGCTATCGGCTTGGACTGGACAACGGACTTGGGCGAGGCGCGCCACCGCGTCGGCGACAAGGTGGCGCTGCAAGGCAACCTCGACCCGGCGGTACTGTTCAGTAACCCGGATATCATCCGCGCGGAAGTCGGCAAAGTCTTGCAGAGCTACGGCTGGGGCAGTGGCCATGTTTTCAACTTGGGGCACGGTATCTCCCAGTTCACCCAGCCGGAAAGTGCCGCCGCCATGGTTGCCGCGGTGCATGAATTGAGTCGGCAATATCATTGCCACTAAAGCCCGCAAGCTAACGGATTGAAAATGGGGGACAGAGTTTTGCCGGGGTTGCACAGCCAATGACCAGCAACAGTCAGAAAATCCGCTTTTTCCGAACGCGTATTCCATCTTTCGAGTGCGAACCCGGTTGTCATGACTGCTGCGGCCCGGTAACCACATCCACCGAAGAGATGGCAAGGCTGCCGGTCAAAAGCGACGAGGAGCATGAAGCGGCGCTTGCCGATCTGAGTTGCCCTTACCTTGGCGACCAGGGATGCCAGGTTTATGCAGAACGTCCGCTGATCTGCCGTCTGTTCGGAACGACGCCACGACTTGCCTGTCCGAATGGCAAGCGCCCTGAGGCGATGATCGATCCGCAAATAGAGCGGCAGATCCACCGTTTTTTTGTTGATACGCGCCATGTGCTGGTTTGAACCATAAACGTGGTCACTGCGGTCACCGCGCTAGTTTTCAATCCAACTGTCGGGAGTGGTGATGTCGTCTTTTTGTCACTGGGAAGGAAATATCCTGGTACTGAATATCTTGGGGCGGCCACGCGCCAAGCGCAACGCGATTGGCAAGGTGATCGGCAAGCGATTGGAGATTCACGTCGCTGAAAATCCGGTGCGCGGAAAGGCTACCGCACACCTGGTGCAATTCCTGGCCGAGGAGTTCCAAGTCCCCAAAAGCGCGATAACGGTGGTGTACGGTGTGTACAACGTCAACAAGCAGGTGCGCATCACCGCACCTAAACGACTCCCTTCCGTTATTCCAGCGCCGTCTGAATCTACAAATAAACTGACCATGCCATGACCATCGCAACCATTTCCCCATACTTTATTGCGCCCGATCAACTTGTCGATGCCCTGAAATTAAATGGCTATGCTGTACTGAGCCCATCGGGTGTTTGCGAACTGTTGCACTGTGAGCTGGCTGGACTGGAAGCACTGAAACCTGGCTGGGATGACCTGCCGATCGACCATCATCTCAAAGACGGTGGGCGCTATCGGCACCGCAGGCATTCATGCTTTGTGGTGGATGGTTTGGAGGTAAAGCAGACGCCACACCGCGCCCACTGGCAACCGCTGGAATACAACGCACTGCACGGTGGCATGAAGCGTTTGTTTGAGCCGATATTGCCTGCTACGCTGGATCAGTTGATATGGCCGCAACTTCTTCAGGCCATAGGCAACGTCTGTTCAACGGTCAAAGGCAAGCAGCCTTGGTATGTGGAAGCGCACCAGTTCCGCATCGATACCATCGATGGCATAGGCCGGCCAACACCCGAAGGTGCACACCGGGACGGAGTGGACTTTGTGGCCATCCTTCTCGTCGGACGCGTGAATGTGAAGGGGGGTGAAAGCCGCATATTTGAAGCAGCCGGTTCAAATGGACAGCGTTTCACTTTGACAGAACCATGGACGCTGCTCTTGCTGGACGATGAGCGAGTCATACACGAATCCACGCCGATAATGCCTTTGGCGGAAGGCGGTCACCGGGACACTTTGGTGCTAACCTACCGGGCGGGCGGGTTCCAGGAATAGGCGCTACGATGGTTCCACTTGGGATCGTCTCAGGAAACGGAATGCATATGCCGTCCAAACCAAAAATCGCCGTCCATAAGTTCACGTCCTGCGACGGCTGCCAGCTTGCTTTCCTCAATCTGGGCGAGGACCTTCTGCGCCTGGCCGAGCTGGTGGACATTGTGCATTTCGCCGAGGCCGGGGCGGTCGCGGCCGAAGCGGCGGTGGACATCGCCTTCGTCGAAGGCAGCGTCACTACGCGCGACGAAATAGAGCGCATCCAGGCGATCCGCGCCAACAGCAAATACCTCATCACCATAGGCGCTTGTGCCACGGCCGGCGGCCTGCAGGCGCTGCGAAACGGCGTCGCCAACGCGGCCGATTGGGTGCGTGCGGTGTACGCAGCACCGGAATACATCCAGAGCCTCCCTACCTCCAGCGCCATTGCCCAGCATGTGCAGGTGGATCTGGAACTGTGGGGCTGCCCGGTCACCTCGCGCCAAGTGCTGGCCGCCGTGCGCGATCTGCTGTTCGGCGTGCAGCCCTTGAATCCTGCCGACAGCGTGTGCATGGAGTGCAAGCGTCGCGGCAACGTGTGCGTGCTGGTGGCCAAGGGCGAGGCCTGCATGGGCCCGGTCACGCGCACCGGTTGCGGCGCCCTGTGCCCGAGCTTCGGGCGCGATTGCTATGCCTGCTTCGGCCCGTCCGGGCAGACCAACACCGCCTCGCTCGGCAAGCGCTTCGAAGGCCTGGGCCTGCTGCCGCAGCAGATCGCGCAGCGCTTCCTATTCATCAACAATGCCGCCGAGCCCTTTGCGGCGGCGGGCAGGACATGGCTGGAAAAACCGCATGAGTGAGCCGCGCGAGGCAACGGTGAACGTGCCGCTGATGGCGCGCGTGGAAGGGGAAGGCGCGCTGGCTTTGCGCATCCGCGACGGCCGCATCGAGGAACTGAAGCTGAGAATCTTCGAGCCACCGCGGCTGTTCGAGAAATTCCTCGAAGGGCGCAGTTTCGACGAAGTGCCGGACATGGTGGCGCGCATCTGCGGCATCTGCCCGGTGGCCTACCAGATGAGCGCGGTGCATGCCATCGAGTCCATTTTCGGGATCGATCCCGGCCCTTGGGTGCGCGCCATGCGGCGCCTGTTCTACTGTGGAGAATGGATCGAATCGCACAGCCTGCACATCCACCTGCTCGCCGCCCCGGATTTCCTCGGCTACCCCAGCGTGACGGAAATGGCCCGCGATTACCCGGAAGAAGTCCGCCGCGGCTTGCGCCTGCAGGAGCTGGGCAATGCCCTGATCAGCCTGCTGGGCGGGCGTTCGGTACATCCCGTGGGCGCGCGCGTGGGCGGCTTTCACCATGCGCCCAGCCTGGAACAAGCCCAGACACTGCTGCAAAAGCTGCAGGCAGCGCTGCCCGAGGCCGAGGCGCTGGTGCGCTGGACTGCGTCTCTCGATCTGCCCGCGGCACAGCAGGATTTCGAATACGTGAGCCTGCGCCATGCCATGGAATATCCCATGAACGAAGGCCGCATCGCTTCCAACCGCGGGCTGGATATCGGCATCGACGCCTTCGACCGGGAGTTCCAGGAATTGCAGGTGCCTCATTCCACGGCGCTGCATTGCTTGCACCAGGGCAAACCCTACCTTGTCGGCCCGCTGGCACGCCTGAACCTGAATTTCGACCGCCTGCCGCAGGCGGTGCGGGAAACGGCATTGGCTACGGGCATCGCGTGGCCGTCCGCCAACGTTTACCACAGCATCGTCGCGCGCGCCGTGGAAATCCACTACGCGGTCACCGAGGCGATCCGCCTGCTGCAAGCCTACCAGCGTCCTTCGCAGCCGTTCGTCGCGGCGCAGCCCAGGGCGGGCGTCGGCTATGGCTGCACCGAAGCGCCGCGCGGGTTGCTCTGGCACCGCTACGACCTGGATGATCAGGGCCGCGTGCTGAGCGCGCGCATCGTGCCACCCACCAGCCAAAACCAGGCGCGCATCGAAGAGGACCTGCGCTTGTCGATAGAGGCGTTCGGCACCGATAGGCCGGAGGACGAATTGCGCCGAAGAGCGGAAGTGGTGATCCGCAACTACGACCCCTGCATCTCCTGCGCCACGCATTTCCTCGATCTCACGGTCGACCGCGAATGACCGCGCCGGTGCGTATTTTCGGCATAGGCTCGCCGTTCGGCGACGACCGCGTCGGCTGGCTGGCCGCGGAAGGATTGCAGGGGAAGTTCGATCCCGCCGAGGTGGACGTATCCGTGCACGACCGGCCCGGCCTGCGCCTGGTCGCGCTGATGCGAGGCGCAGCACAGGTGGTGCTGGTGGATGCTGTAAAGAGCGGGGCTGTGCCCGGCAGCCTGCATCGCCTGGAAGGGGAGGGCATCATCAAAGCCGTGGCCAGATACACCTCCACCCACGGCTTCGGACTGGCGGAGGCGCTGCAACTGGCGCAGCGGCTCGGGGAACTGCCGCAGAAAATCGTGCTGTGGGGGGTCGAAATTGGCTCCCTCGCGGGGGCGGACGATCTCAGTCCAGCGGTGCGCGAGGCGCTGCCGGGGCTGATCGTTGGGGTGGCCGGAGAAGTGGGCTCGGCGGCCGACGCTCGGCGTTTGTAGCGCCGGCTTCCAGCCGGCATGCGGGCAAGGATGCCCGCGCTCCATTTTGTTTAGAACTTATGCTGTTGTTTTTTTGCAATGTTCTTCGGTTAGTGCGCGTGCTGGAAATAGGGACCTCGTCAACAATTGCCTGCGAGGGACTACTTCCGCTGCAATGTTTCGATTGGGGTAAGCAACTGTCCCACCTCCGCGTCGAGAATCAGTGCCAGCTTGAAGAGCACCAGCAAGGACGGGTTCCCAACACCACGCTCGATTTGCGACACGTAGGTTCGATCGACATCGGCCGACAGCGCGAGCGCTTCCTGCGAAAAACCCTTGGCCAGTCGGCGCTTCCGCAGGTTTTCGCTGAGCGATTTCTTCAGAGATACAAAGCGTTCATCCACGGCCGCAGAATGAACGGGCATGGATTAGCAATCCACGGAATATAGTCTACAATGTCCCCGCCGCATTTTGTTTCATGGCGGAGCGGCATTTCTTCTGTTTGGTTTTTCGGGCCATCCTGAGCGCATCGAGAGGGGAGTGGTTTGGCAGCAGCAAGTCGTTGACTGCCTGAGGCGCTGGCCCCATCCGGGCAAGGTTGCCGCACCGTCTGTCCGGGCGATGGCTGTTTCATGAGTGCCTTCTGGGGGTATGCCAATGAAAAAAGCACCAATCTTCCGGGCACTGCTCGGCGGGTTCTTATACGCGCTGCTTGCGAGCCCGCACGTAGTCATGGCAGATGGCATGCCGGCCGCGGACACGGCGATCAAGGCAGGGCAGACGGCCCCGCTCGCTGAACTAGGCTTTGCGAGCTTCAAGACGCTCTGGATTCCCGCCCGCTACACCAACACGGAGAAGAACGCCCTCTTTATCGGGAACAAGAAATACGTCGCTCCCGGCGGATACGATAACGCCCTGGGGTTTCTTCCCACCGATTACGGATACATGGTGGCGGTACGCCAGCCGGCCGGCACTGTGGTCATCTCGTCTCAGGCATTCAAGCCGGTCGGGACGCCGACCTTCACCCCGGAAGAACTCGCCAAGATGCCACCCGAGCAACGCCTCAAAGCGATGGAACTCCAGATGCAGGCGATGCAAATGCAGATGCAGTCCATGCAACAGAAGCCCCAGACAACAGTCGTTTCGGCCGCGGCAAAAGGCCAGGAGTCCGTCGCGTTTTACAGCGTTTCGCCGACGGGTGAAATGCTCGGCGTCGTTGGAGAAATCCAGTCCGGAAGTGCCGCTTGGGTGACGAACGACGCGATATATGTCAGGCGGGATGCCGGCACCAAGAATGGTGATAGCGGTAACCGTTCCAGAAATGTCTACGACTATATTGGGTTTACCAGGATGGGGGAGCAGGTCATCGGCCCACAGGCGGCCGCACATGCAGCGCCTGGGCCAAATGGCGACTGGTACTGGACCACAGTACGGCAAAACGGCGAAGGCCTCGAATATCGCCATACCGACAAGGGTGGAGCGGTTCGGAAACTCTCGGTGATCGACGCGTCCCGCACTGCTCGCCACTGGGAAATGTGGACTTCCCAGCAGGCCTTTGTGGACATGCCTCCCATCGCCGACACGGTAAGGACGGGGCGCGTCCTGACAACCGAATGGAACCTTAACTTAGGCGGGGGCGGTTTGTATCTTGCGCCATTGGACTTAAGCCAACGTGGTCTATGGCTTGGCAGCAACGAAAGCGAGGCGGGTATTGCCGACATGGCCTTTCGGGCTGGGCTGTTTGGATCTGTCGATGCCCCATGGTACGTAGGGCAGGCGGCCGGATCCGAACACAAAGAATCCGGGCTGAACATCTATGCCGCGAACGCCAGGAATCCAGACGACCACTACCCGGTATTCAACCTCTTGAGCAGCATGCAGAATTTTATGCGCAACGGGATCAATCGAGGTAGCTTATACTCGGCACCCAAGAGCGATCTGTTCGTGATCGTTTCCCCAACGGCGGTCATCGCGACATTGACTGGCGATCAAGCCTACTACGGCAAGAACTCTGGGCAGGGATTTGAACTGCTGACGAAGAAAAGCGTGCGTGCCGAGGAGATGAAACCCTTCCTCATGAAATACGGGTTTGCGGTCCGATAGGTGCGGGCGGCAAACCATGTCGCGATATGCAAACAAGAAAGCAAGGCTGACAGGGAGAAGAGTTCCATGAAGGGGAGTGTCCAGTTTCTCAGGACATTGGGCGTATTTGCAGCCGGTACCTGCTTTAGCGTCGCTGCCCACGCCGGCGTGTCGTACGCCATCACCGACCTCGGCACACTTGGCGGTACTAGCAGTGACGCCTATGGCATCGGAAATTCCGGTCAGGTGGTAGGGAAGTCGAGCACAGCGCATGGCGATAGCCACCCGTTCCTTTACGAGTGTTACGTCCCTCCCTGTCATGTGTTCCACAGCCTCAAACATCCCGACATCCATCAGGGTATCTGACAGAACAGTTCCTCAATCACTCGGCGACAATCCGAGCAAAAGAAAGGCCGGTGTCCCTCTGTTAATGTGGGAAGTTCCAACACTTCACATATCACACAGGAAACCGGCCTATGCAACGGATTGTATCTGGCATCACCACGCTCCAGCAACATCTTGAAACGCTGCGCCACACCCCGGAAGTTTACCGGCCCCACGCCTGTCCGCATTGCGGTCTGAAGCCTCTCTGGCGGCACGGTTGCTATCACCGCAAGGCGGATCGACGCCATAAAACTCGTGGGGTGTTGAACCCTGTCCCAATTCCGCGATTCCGTTGCTGTGGGTGTCGGCATACCTGCTCCCTCCTACCCGCCTGCATCGCTCCCCGTCGCTGGCATGGCTGGATCGTGCAACAAACGGTTTTACTCCTGCTGCTGGCCGGTCAGTCGTTCCACAGCGCGAGCCGTCAGGCAGGCATGGATCGCCATACCCTGCGGCGCTGGTGGCGATGGCTGGCAATGCGCGGCGAGGCGTTCGGCTTTCACCTGCGCAGCCGCTTTCCAGAACTGGGCCGATCCCCGGACGGACCGGCGTTCTGGCGATCCTGCCCGGATTGCATGCCCCTCTCCGATGCGATGGCCTGGCTCGATCGGCAGGGGGTGAGCGTCCCGTGATGATCTGCTCCCGGCCCAATGCGAAACGGGGGTTTTAGCGCCGGAATCAGACCCCACACACTTTGCCCTCTGCCGCAGGATTCGGGTTTCGGGTTTCATGGCAACTTCTTCAACCACAAGAAGGTACATTCCATGAAAGACATCGACCCGATGGCCTTGTTTCGTCTCTCCGTGCTGGGACCGCTGGTCAGCCGGGAACGGCTGGAGCGGGGGGAGCTCCAGCGCATCATCCGTGATCTGGCCCGGCGGGAGTATGCCATTCCCGCAACCCGACGCCGCCATCTCGGCGAGAAAACCATCGAGGCGTGGTATTACGCCTGGCGGCAACGCGGCATCGAGGGCTTGACGCCCAAAACGCGCATCGATCGAGGCCAGTCGAAACTGTCGCCCGCGATACAAGAGGCGATTCTTGCCGCCAAGCGGGATAATCCGCGCCGCTCAATCGCGCAGATCCGGCAACTGCTTGAATCTGCCGGTCAGGCCGCCCGGGGCAGCCTGTGCCGCTCGACGATTCATCGCCTATTGCAACAGCACGGCCTGTCTCGAATGACCGGATCGGCCAGCCTGCCCGAAGAAAAGCGTAGCTTCGTCGCCGAATCGGCCGGCACCCTCTGGTATGGCGACGCGATGCATGGCCCGCGTGTCCCCGTCAACGGGCAACTGCGCAAGACCTATCTGGTCTCGCTGATCGACGATGCCTCGCGCCTGATCAACCATGGCGCCTTCTGCCTGGGCGAGACGGCCCTCGATATCGAGGGGGTGCTCAAACAGGCGCTGTTGAAGCGCGGCGTGCCCATCAAGCTCGTCGTCGATAATGGCGCCGCCTACCGCGCCCATACCTTGCAAGGCCTCTGCGTCCGCCTCGGCATCCATCTGATCTATTGCCGTCCCTATGCGCCGGAGGGCAAGGGCAAGCTGGAGCGCTGGCATCGTACCTTCCGCGACCAATTCCTCAGTGAGGTCGACGAACGGCATATCGCCTGCCTGGACGACCTCAATGCCCGGCTCTGGGCTTGGCTGGAACAGATCTATCACCGCACTGCCCATGCCGGACTCGGCGGCCTGACGCCCCTGGCCCGTTACCAGCAGGATTTACCGAAGATCCGCAGCCTGGGGCAGCGTGCCACACAGCTCGATGCGCTATTCCATCATCGCCTGAGCCGCTACGTCCGCAAGGATGGCACCGTGTCCTATCTGGGCAAACGCTTTGAAGTGCCCTTCGATATGGCGGGCAAGACCGTGAAACTGGTCGTCGATCCTCATGCCGGCAGCGTGGTCGGCGTCGAGAATGGCGACGGCGAACGCTTGGACGCGGCCACCCCGCTCGATGCCGTCGCCAACAGCACGCGCATTCGCCGCAAACCGGAAGCGCCTGAAACTGGCCGCGAGGTCATCCGAAACGGCCCGAATCTGGTCGAACTGGCCTATCAGCAGTATCACGACACGAAGGAGGTTTGATATGTATCTCCAGCATTTTGGCTTGCGCCATGCGCCATTGGGCAAGGAAATCACCGAGCCCTGGGATGACGGCGCTCTGGCGCAACTGGCCGAACGTTTCAATTGGCTCCTGCAATCTCCGGGTATCGGGCTGATCACCGGGGAGCCCGGCGTCGGCAAGACGGCTGCGCTGCGCAACCTCACTCGCGCGCTTAATCCACATCGCTATCAGCTGATCTATCAGGCCGAGACCGATTTCGGTCGTATCGACATCTACCGGGGGCTGGCACGGGCTTTGGGTATCGAGCCCGGCTACCGGCGTGCCCAGTTGTGGCGCGACATCAAGGAGCGCATTCACGAACTGGCCGACAGCAAACAGGTCACGCCGTTGTGGATCATCGACGAGGCACAGAATCTGCCGCCGGAATTCTTCCGCGACTTCCCCGCCTTCCTCAACTTCGCCTTCGATTCACGGGACTTGATCAGCGTCTGGCTGGTGGGACACCCCAGTCTGGCCCAGACTTTGGAGCGCGCACCCCATGCCGCCCTGTACAGCCGCATTCAGGTTCGGGTTCAGATCAAACCCGTGGTGGAGCGCGAACGTTTTGCCCTGCTAATCCAGCATGCTCTGAAGAGTGCCGGCTGCCAGCACACCCTGCTGGCTGATTCGGGCATGGAAGTGTTGCGCCAAGCATCGAAGGGGCTACCGCGACTGGCTGGAAGCATCCTCCGCACAGCCATGCGCCTGGCTGTGCCGAAGGGACTTAACCATATCCCTGATGAACTCCTGCACCAAGCTATAGAGGAGCTGCGATGAGAATCGACAACGAGCCGCTATTCCCGGAGGGACTATCCGATGAGGCCGCATCGGTGCTGTGTGCGTTCCTGTACGCCTTGGCTGACGCATGCGAAAGCCGTTATCTCGCACAGTTACTTCGCTACCATGAGTCACAACGCACCCTGTATGACCCCGAGCATCCCTGGCGATCCCAGCCCACAAACTGGTAGCCCGTCCCTCCCTCGTTAAACAAGGGGCGTGTCCTCCCGAAGATGGGGTGGTACACGCCCCATTTCTTATCCTGGAATAGGGTGGAATGCCGAGCCTAAATTAGTGAGGTACATCACTAGCCTGAATGTTGCATAAACCCCCTGCTGTGCAATTTCATCGCCCCGTAGCAATTTTCTTGATTTTCAGGCGACAGGCCCCCAACCCCCAATGTCTGGGTCGAA
>Ga0315281_10014209_pt1 | contig 10745 bp, 13 predicted proteins | sample YL17G07_0_MG_FD_204540 | JGI IMG/M metagenome (GOLD analysis project Ga0315281, IMG submission 204540) | Sediment microbial communities from Yellowstone Lake, YNP, Wyoming, USA - YL17G07_0 | ecosystem: Environmental > Aquatic > Freshwater > Lake > Sediment | place: USA: Wyoming | collected... | reverse complement strand
CTATTTTCCCTATCATCTTCCCGATGCGGGATTTTTTGTCCTCTTCGCCAAGCAGGGCGATTATCCTGGCTATCACTTCCAGCACATCCCCCTTTTTGCGCACCACGCCCAGCTGAGTGCCAATCCGCGGCTCCATTCCCGCCGCGCCGCCAACCAGCATCATGTACCCCTTCGGGTGGCCGATGATGCCGATATCCTTGGTGGCCGGCTCGCTACAGGAGCGCTGGCATCCCGCAATGCCGATGACCATTTTCATCGGAAGCGGGGTGTTTCTGAACCGCGCGTCAATCTCCCGCGCCAAATCGAGAACCGGTTGCTCGAACCTTTGGCAAAACGTCTGGGCGGAGCATATCCGCACCGGCCGCACGCAGGATGCCTTGAAATTGTTCGGCAACCACCGGCCGTTTTCCCGCACACCGTGCGGAAGGTCGGCGCCGGGCCACACAAAAACGATTTCGCCCGTCAGCTTCACGTTTTTTGCGCCGCTGGAGCGCATGGACTCCACCATAGCCTGAAGCTCCTCCACCGATACCACACCGCCGTGGAGGTACGGGGAAAAGGTGGCGGGACGCACTCTCTCGTTTTTCACTACAACTTCCTTGCTGTGCATGTAAGCCATGATAATACCATAGTAGTTTTATCGGATATGACTTAAATCATGTGCGCGTGTTGTGCTATTATTCAAGGCGGAGGGAAAAATTATGATGTTCCATGTGACGTTATCGAATGCCGAGGACGGCTGGATGGTTGCGGAATGCCCCGCCTTGCCGGGGTGTGTTTCCCAAGGGCGCGATGAAAAAGAAGCATTGGAGAATATCCGCGAAGCGATAACCGCGTGGCTATGGGCCGAAGACCAAAAGGCGGTAAAATCCCTTCCGGTCACTTCGGAAAATCCCCTTATCGTCGTGGCGGTCTGAAAAATCCGTGGGGAAATTAGGCAACATATCCGGCAAGGATGCCGTTAAAGCCTTCCAAAAAGCCGGATGGGTCAAAATAGGCCAAGTCGGCAGTCATCTTGTCTTGGTAAAAGAGGGATGCAAGGCGAACCTTTCCATTCCCCAACACCGGGAGCTTTCCGTTGGTACGTTGCGCGCCCTTATCAGGAACGCCGGGCTGTCAGTCGATGATTTTTTGAAACTCCTCTAAAAAGGATTTCAGACTGTGAGGCACTTGTATCTTGGAAAAGCCGCAAGGTAAGGTTTGACTAATTTTACCGTATCGCGTAATATTTTCTTCATGGGGAAGCCGCTAAACAGCGGTCTTCCAGAAAATGTCAGGTCAGAAATTTTAACCATTGATTAGGAGGGGTTATGCCAAAAAGAATAAAGGGAGCCGTTCGCAAAGGGCAAGGGGTAATGTGCAACATTTGTGGAATTAATTGCGGCAAAGGAGGAGCCCTTAAAAAACATGTGGAGGGGGCTCACGATGTACCCTATGAAAGCTATAAAAAGTGCTTTTACGACGTCGCAAAGACAATTATCGCGGATAGTTGGGATGATTCCGTTTCTACATCAAAAGGCAATACGGTGGTTACCCATGTATTCGTACGTCGTTTTATTGGAGACCCTGGTCACAGAGGTGCAACAAGGGCAGCAAGGGTGAATAAGTAAGCGGGGAAATTCCGGGGAACGCCCGCTTAATTCACTCCGCGCCCTTTGAATTCGGGTTCTCCAAAAATACACGGCAGGCCGCCACAAACTCGGTGGCAAAAGAAAGGGATCGTTGGGCAACTTCAAGCGTATCCTTTTTACGGGGAAGGTAATCGCTTTCCAAACGGCTCAAAAAAAGGTTAAGGCCTCCGCTATGGAACGCTTTATCCATCAGGCCGGGCTTCGCAACATGCTTCCCAAACGCCGCCCATACCGCCTTATGGGACTTCCTGTCATGAACAAGCCGGAACAAAACCGCTTTTGCGCCGTGAAAAGCCGCGTAATACGAACGGCTTACCGAACTGGAATAAGACCCCGCGTCCAAGAGGAGCCGGGAATCCCTTAAAAACTCATCCGCCCGCTCAAGATGTATGGGGGATTCGTCCGTCACGCCGGGATACCTTCCGCCGCAATGTTGCGGTGCAAACAAAACGGCTGTTCCCTGAAATCGGCCTCGGCGATAAACATGGTCATAATAAGGCAATCTTCGCGCAGACAAATATCCGAAACAAAATCTCCAATCTTTTCCCGCTCTTTCCAACCGTCCACCTCCCCCGCCAGAACCACGGCAACATCAATGTCGCTGTCTTCCCTTGCATCGCCCCGCGCATAGGAGCCGTACAGGTAAACCCCTTTCAGCCGGTCGCCATAAATGGCGTCAAGATGGTTGTGAAGCTCGCGGACAATCCGCAACACCGTTTCCTTTGAGAGCTTCTCCATGCCGTCATGTTACCATATAACCGCTGGAGTTCGGGGGGATACTAGCTTAATTCACTCCGCGGCTTTTGCGCCGGGAAAGGCCGCAATTTTGATATTTTAGCCGCATAAGGTAAAATTGACGGATGGGACTTGCCAAGGAGAGCGACGGAAAAAACGAGACGCCGAACCAGCCGGAAACGCCGCCGCCGCCCGCCGTTCCGCCCGCGATGACGCTCCCCTACTTTTCCAAAGGCATTAAGGATGTCCTGACGGCCTTCCTTGGGAAGCTGATACAAAACGGCGTTCCGCGCGACAAGGTGAACAAGGCGCTCACCGAGACAATTCCCGAAATCCAGAAAACCGCCTCGGCGGCGAACAATGCATTTTTGGTGGCGATTACCAAATACCTCGACCGGAAGATTCATGAAGGGGCGCGCAAGGATTACCTGGGCCGGGCGCTCCTTTTCGACCTTGATCAGTACCTGCCCAAAGACGAGGAAACGAGGGATCAACTCGCCCTAAAGCCGATACAAGGGTTCCTGCCGCCCCAGATTGCCGAGGGACTGGTTACGGCGCTGAAAAGCGCGCATGGGATGGACACCATAAAAGAGTACGACGCCATCTGCAAGGCGAAGGTGGAACAATACCGGAGCGGGGCGGATGGCCTGATTGACGTGGAAAATTTCGTAAACGACCCGGAAGTGAAGAAGCTGGTGATGAATATCACCACCCGGTTCAGGCTCCTGCTTCACAAAAAATCGGAAGCCGACCAGAAAAAATGGATTTCAAACCAGATTTCCACCTCGTACTCGTTCCGCGGGATGAAGCGCGACCTGACGGATGAGGAACTGGGCGTCATTACCCAGTCGTTCCTGAAAATAAAGTAGCCGCCCTACCCCATCTTGAAGGCCGAGTCCCAATCCGCATCGTGCGTATACGGGCCGACGACCGTCAGCTTCATCTTCTCGCTCAGGAAATATTTTTGCGCCACCCGTTGTATATCCTCCACGGTCACGGCGTCCACTTCCGCAATCAGGTCTTCGGGCCTCCAGCGCCAAGTCGGTATGCCCTTTTATGTTTTCCTTGGCGCGGGTCAGTTCCTCCGGCGGCACCGGTTCATTTTTAATCTTTTCCATTTCCAGAAGCGCGAATTTGAGCGCATCCTTTATCTTGCTCAGGTTTACGCCGGAACTGACCTGGAAAATGCCGGTATCCTGATAGGTGGCGAGGCCGGAGTTGATGTAGTAGGCAAGCCCCCTGCGCTCGCGGATCTGGTGAAACAGGCGCGAACTCATGGAACCGCCCAGTATCGCGCTGGCCACCTTTAGCGGTTTTTCGTCTTCCTCTTCCGCGCCGCACACCGGAAAACCGAAAATGAAATGCGCCTGCTCGGTTTTCCGTTCGCGGATGAAAATCCTGTCCGTCACCAGGTTTTCATACGGTTGCGCGGACGCGGGGCCATCCCCCGCGCCGAACGCGAAGTACCGGGAACACAGCGCCTCGTGATCCGCCGGGGTGATATCCCCCGCCGCGGTGATGACGCAATTGGCGCCGTAGTAATACTTCCGGTGGTGGGAGAGGAAATGCTCCCGCTTCAGGGAACCCACGCGCTCCTCCGTTCCCGCCACGTCCCAGCCCAACGGCTGATCGCCGAAAAAAAGCCGGTGAAAATCGGTGCTGACCTGGCTTGTCGGATCGTCGTGGTGCATCCGTATTTCCTCGATTATCACGTTCCTTTCCCTATCTATTTCCTCGGTGGCGAATTTCGCCGTCAGAAGCATGTCGGAAAGCACGTCGTAGGCTATTTCCTTGCGGGCGGAGGTTATCTTCACATAGTACCCCACCACCTCTTCGCTGGTGAAGGCGTTGAAGCTCCCACCCGCGCCGTCTATCGCCCCGGCGACCGCCATGGTGTCGGGATACCGCTGGCCCCCCTTGAAAAACATATGTTCCATGAAATGGGAAATGCCGTTGTGATCTTTGGATTCAAACCGGCTCCCCACCCGTACCAGCACCATAAGCGTTATGGAGCGGACGGCGGGCAGGGGGATGGTGATGCATCGAAGTTTCCAGGGAAGCGTGGTGAGAGTATGTTCAAATCTTTTCATCCGGCGATTATACCCGCCGCCGGATGTTTCAATACATTCTTTCTGTGGTTGGCGGACGGAGGATTTTTCTTTCGGTGGCCACTCGGCGCGGTACTGAAAAATCACCCGTAAGCCATTTCCCGGCAATGTTGGCTATGTTGAATGGGAGGAGAGTCTCCCGCCCAAATTCCTTTACTGGATTTTCCGGATGGTGAAGTTGTAGGTATCCGTCACATAGAGGTTCGTGCCGTCCGTCGTGATGCCATCAGGATAATAAAACCACGCAGACGTCCCCGTGCCGTCGGTTGAACCCTTTATTCCCGCGCTCCCGGCAAGAGTGGTAACCACTCCGGTGGCTATCACCACCTTCCGGATGGTGCTGTTGCTGGTATCCGCCACATAGAGGTTCCCAAAGGCTTCCGCTCCTTGCACGGCCTAAGGCATGTATACGCCTCCGGGCTTGCTTCAAGCGGCGCGGTGGATATGTACACGCTCCAAAAACTGCTGACGCATAAAAGCCCCGCAATGACCCAGCGTTACGCTCACTTGGCGGATGACACCTTGAAGCGGGCCGCCGAAGTTGCGGGGAACCTGATAACCCAGGTTGAAAGCGGCAAGGCAACCCCCCTTCAAAAAAGCGGAGCGAAGGGGAAGCGATGAAATGGAAAACTTGCGCTATTACGCGCCGCATCATACAATACGGGCAACGGCATGATTAAGAGCTTTGCGGATAAGGACACGGAGCGGGTATTTCTCCGCCACCGGCCCAAGAATGTCCCGGCGGATATTTTGGAGCGGGCGCATAACAAGTTGATGGTTATCCATGCCGTTGAGGATGTAAACAACCTTGCTTTCCCACCCGGCAACCGGCTTGAAAAGCTGGGCGGGAACAGGCAGGGACAATACAGCATCCGCGTAAATGAGCAATGGCGGATTTGTTTCCGCTGGGAAGGCGGCAACGCTCATGACGTGGAGATATGCGATTACCATTAGATTGAAAGGACGGTAACAATGGCAAAGACGATTTTCCCACCCGTATCCCCCGGCAAAATTTTGAAAGGAGAGTTTATGGAGCCGCTGGGAATAAGCCAAAATGGCCTTGCCCGCGCCATTGAAGTTCCTCCGAACCGGGTAAACGATATTTTGCAGGGAAGGCGCGTCATTACGGCGGATACCGCCTTGCGGCTTGCCCGCTACTTCCACAACACGCCGGGCTTTTGGATGAATCTGCAAAGCCACTATGAGATTGAGTGCGCGAAAGAAAAGAGTGCCAAAGCCATCCGTGCAATAAAGCCGCTCCGCCGCGCCGCCATGCAAGTTAGGTAAACGTGCCGGGCTAGGGTAGCTCCCGAAAAGCGGAAATCCTTGCCGCTTGCCCGGTGCATAATTTCAAGGAGCGCGAAAGGAAGCGCGATGAAATCTCACAAGCAATCAGAAGACGATTTTACATGGGAAAAGCCCCGACCACTTTCCGATAAGAACAAGAAGAGGATAACCCAAATTGTCCAGCCCATTACAAAAGACACGCAAAAGATAGACCGGCTACGCCGGAATCAATACGGAAGCGGACTTCCCTGAATTAAACATCGTACGCTTTATTGCCGAGGATGGCGGGATACCCGGTCATGACGCGCTGGCTATGGCGTATCAAAAATTCCAGATAGCCCATGAGAAGGTGAACATGGCTTTGAAGGGTGAAAAGAAGCCCGCCCTTGTGATTGAAGAACTGCACCGCCGGGGACTGGTTTGAGCAGGAAGGGGGGCGTTACTGGATTTTCCGGATGGTGTGGTTGAAGGTATCCGCCACATAGAGGTTCGTGCCGTCCGTCGTGATGCCATAAGGAGAATAAAACCGCGCAGACGTCCCCGTGCCGTCGGTTGAGCCAGATGACCCCGCGCTGCTGCCGGCAAGCGTGGTTACCACGCCGGTGGAAATGACAATCTTCCGGATGGTGCTGTTGCCGGTATCCGTCACATAGAGGTTCGTGCCGTCCGTCGTGATGCCATTAGGTGCACTAAACCGAGCCGCCGTGCCATGCGCCAGCATTAATACCACTAGCGGGGCAAAAAACTTAGTTCTACTCATCAGTTTTGTCCCCATATCGTTAATCATTACTGAATTGAGCCGGTGGTGGTGACCGAGTATGGACCTGTCCCCGCCGCCACCGCCGTTCCGGCGGTCAATGCGCCGGTGGTTTGGTTTATCGTATAAACCGAGACAGTGTTCGAGCTACTATTGGCAACATAGGCAAACTTACCCGAAGGGTCAACGGTAACCGAGAATGGTTGTGTTCCCGCCGCCACCGCCGTTCCGGCGGTCAATGCGCCGGTGGTCTGATTTATCGTATAAACCGAGACATCGTTCGAGTTGGCATTGGCAACATAGGCGAACTTACCCGAAGGGTCAACGGTAACCGAGATTGGATACGTTCCCGCCGCAACCGCGACTCCGGGGGTCAATGCGCCGGTGGTCTGATTTATCGTATAAACCGAGACATCGTTCGAGTTGGCATTGGCAACATAGGCAAACTTACCCGAAGGGTCAACGGTAACCGAGCGCGGGGTTGTTCCCGCCGCCACGGCGGTGCCGGCGGTCAATGCGCCAGTGGCCGGGTTTATCGTATAAACAGAGACATCGTTCGAGTTGGCATTGGCAACATAAGCGAACTTACCCGAAGGATCAACGGTAACCGACCGTGGGCCTGTTCCCGCCGCCACCGCCGTTCCGGGGGTCAACGCGCCGGTGGTCTGGTTTATTGTATAAACCGAGACATCGTTCGAGTTGGCATTGGCAACATAGGCGAACTTACCCGAAGGATCAACGGTAACCGAAACTGGGGTTGTCCCCGCCGCCACATAGCCGCTATGCCGTAACGCTCCGGTTGTGCTATCAACCGTGTAGATGGATACCGTGTCACTGGTTTGGTTTGCGACATAGGCGAATTTGGGAACTTTCAACGCCACGAACGCGGCTACTTCACTTGATATCGCGCTCTCGCCACTGGCGTTCACGGCGGTAACGACGAAGTAATAGGTCGTTCCGTTCGTAAGGCCGGTGATGGCGGAACCGGAAGTGGCCCCTGTTACCTTTGTCCCGTTAGCGGCGGTTACGCCGGCGGTTGTGCGGTAGTAGACATTATATGAAGTTGCTCCCGTTACCGCCGTCCAGCTTACCGTTACCTGTCCATTCCCAGCGGTAACGCCAACGCCTGTCGGCGCGCTGGGAGTGGAAGTGGTTACCTGCGGCGTGGCGCTTACCTCACTTGATATCGCGCTTTCCCCGCCAGCGTTCACCGCCGTTACGACGAAGTAATACGTCGTCCCATTGATAAGACCGGTAATGGCTCCGCCAGACGTGACCCCCGTAACCTTTGTCCCGTTGGCGATGGTTACGCCGGCGGTTGTGCGGTAGTAGACATTATCCGACATTTCCCATATGACCCTTGTTTAACGTCCTACCCATGAGCGTGATAATATGCGCTCCGGTAAAAAATGTCAAATCACGCCATCCATCACGGTTCAACCGCCGCTTTTCAAGCCCAAGGCATCTTTTTTCCAGCCGTGTGTTCTTCAAGACCCGCATTTTTCAACCCCTTTTCCCGTTTGGAACAAGACTCCCTTGTGCCTAAGAAACATTGCCATTTGAAATATTTACTTACGTCACAGCCAAAGGACGCAATCCGTTAATTCGGTTCAGTATCGAGGCGAATAATTCCCTCGGCACGGCGACCTCCGCCATCTGGAAACAAACGTACCGTGCCGTGGTCACCATCTTCGCGCCAATCTTTATCAGCTTCTCCCGCATGGTCGTTAGCGTCCAGTGCTTGATGCTCCGGGGAAGGACAAGTGTTCGGAGAAAATTTCCCATGTTATACGCCAGGGCGAAAAGCTGGAGCCGAACCTGGTTGTCGCGGAAGTTCTTGCAAGACAGCTTCGTCCACTTCACGGCGTTCTTGCCCTCCTTTATCCACTGCTCGGAAGTGCCCCGCTTGTTATAAAAGCTCACGACGCTTTTGGCGTGGCCCGTCATGTTGGTTATAATGAAGCCTACGCGGGGGAAAAGCTCGCCGTTGTGCCATTCCACCTTTGCGACGACCCGACGGGGGATGTTCCACCCGTCCGCCTGATACTCGAAAGACTCGTAGAACACCTGCGGCCTGAATGAAGGGCGGCCAACTGGACGGGTCAACAGATGCTCGATTTTCTTCTCAAGGTTAGGGTTGCCCTTCAGCCGTATGGCGTAAAGGAAGTTCTCCAGTTCCAGCGTCATGTAAAGCCCCGGCATGGCAAAAGCGGCGTCCCCTCGGAAAAATCGTTGCAAGACAAAATGCCGATACCTTGCTATAACCGGCATCAGAACATACTTCCAATATTTGGCGCTGTGTTGGTTCCCCTGCCGCAGCATGGCGTTTTCCAAGTCGCCAAACTGGTTGAATACGAACAGCGGATGGTAGCAGGTGCAGGCAAAGTGACCGTTGTAGGCCGTTCCCTGTTGCTCGCCATACGTCTCGCTCACCGAGGAATCCATGTCCAGAACAAGGTTTTTCAAATGACGATATTTGTTGGCGCAGTCAATCAGCTTGCCTGGCAGGGCCATAAGAGCCCTTACGTTCTTCTTTTGGGAGAGGATTTCCGTCTCGAACCGCCCCATCTCGCTTGTGGACGCCGAGGGCTTGTCCCCGGCGCGTTCGCCTACGATAGTTCTCATTGCCGGGTCGTTTCGCAACCTGTCGGCGTCGTTTACGTCCTCGTAACCGGCAAGCCTTCCGTAAACGGATTGGCGAAACATCCCCAACAACGAGTGTCGGGTGTTTTTGCCGGTGCGATAATCTTCCAAATGTTCGGAGGCCGTTTCCATCAAACCAAGAACCTCGTCAAGTTCCCGGTACGCCAGAAGCCCCGCGTCGCTGGTTATCTTGGCACCGTGAAATTCCAGCTTCACTTTCCGGTCAAATACCATCCGCAAGGCCGGTTTTTTCGCTTCACCCATTGAATACCCCCGAAAAACAAGTTGAGAAGTGCGTTTCGCCCTTATTCTACGCGGGTTCCATCAACTATGAACAATAATATTTGCATTTCCATATGGGAAATACGGGATAAAGGATAAAACGCATGAAAAGACCTATGTACCTTTGCCTGGAGCCGCTAACTTAATCCATAATTTAGGTGGAATTGTTTCTGTTCATGCAGGAACCAAGACGAACTCCATTGAAGAAATTTCAAACGCAGAGAAGTTTAAGCAAGCATTAAAGGAGAATTTGTTAAAGAAATATATCGATATTCTGGAAGTGGGGAAAGAAGGGCAAGTTGCTGACTATCGCGAAAATGTATTTCCAGGCATTAAGCATGAGTCACCAATCATTGCTTGTTCAGATAATCACAATGTTAACGAATACGCACTTAGAGCGCCTTGTTGGATTAAGGCCAATCCAACCTTTCTAGGACTCAAACAAGTTTTATTAGAGCCGATGGAGCGGGTATTTTTAGGTGATGCCCCGCCAATTTTGGAACGCGTGAAAAAAAACAAAACAAAGTATATAGATAGAATCGAGATAAGAAAAAATGAAGATTCGGATCTTAATGAGAAATGGTTTGACGCTGAAATTCTATTAAATTATGGATTAATTGCGATTATAGGGAAAAAAGGGAGCGGGAAAAGCGCTCTAGCTGATGCGTTTGGTTTTCTAGGTGATTCAAAATCTGAAAAGGATTTCTCTTTCCTTAATACAGAAAAATTCAGGAATCCTAAAAATAATTTAGCCGCGCAGTTTAATGCTCGTCTCGATTGGGCGGATGGTCGCTTCGCTCAAAAACAACTTAGCGAAAGTATTGACCCTGCAAGAGCCGAGTCAGTACTGTATTTACCTCAAAAATATTTTGAAACCATATGCAATGAACTAAGTATGCATGGAAAAGGGCAATTCCATGATGAATTAGAAGCAGTAATCTTTTCACATGTCTCTGAGGCAGATCGGCTTGGTATGGATAGCTTGGATTCTCTAATAAATTTCAGAACGCAAGAAAGAGAAAAGAGAATTAACCAGTTGAAGGGTGAACTTTCATCAGTAAATGAATTGATAATTAATTTTGAACGTGAAAACTCCAAAGAATCTCAGGCGAGACTTGCAAGTGAAATCGAAAGGAAACAGGATGAATTAAAAGCCCATCAAAGCACATGTCCCAAGGAGGTTCTTGCGCCTAATGGCGGTAGTCCGGAGACAGGGCAAATCAAGGCTGAAAGGCAGTTAGCTGAGATTAGCGCTGAGTTGAAAAGCTTGGAAGAGAAAATTACTGATGCAAGCGAGAATAT